>Ga0209125_1000257_pt1 | contig 79563 bp, 131 predicted proteins | sample BarGraIncub1131A_FD_184503 | JGI IMG/M metagenome (GOLD analysis project Ga0209125, IMG submission 184503) | Arctic peat soil microbial communities from Barrow, Alaska - Barrow Graham LP Incubations 11-31A (SPAdes) (version 2) | ecosystem: Environmental > Terrestrial > Soil > Wetlands > Peat...
GTGACAAAGACATCTCATTCTCAGACATAGGCAAGCTAATGATACTCTGTGGAAGCCTTCAGAAGGACACTGGCAAAATCATTAATGCCGAGGGCAACCCAATGTCAATCATACAGATGGCGAATTACATCGGTGATAGTCGTCAGAATTTCTCTAAGACCATCAAAGTATTCCTAGCACAAGACCTAGTTAAGTGCGTGGGTGGAGCATACTTCATAAATCCAGAGTGTGCATTCAATGGTATCAATAGGGTAAATGTCATCCAAATGGTATTCAATGGGAACATCGGCAACAATGTGGTTATTAATGTTGACCAGTCTACTAAGGTAATTAATCAAATAAGCAACTATAGTTGACACATTCGGCAATTATAATTGCCTATGAAAACCTGCGAAGCCACGTACTATAAGGGTTCGTCAAAACGCCCTTCTTCTTCTACTGTAAACAAAGGAGGAATCTATGAACATCAAAGACTTCATTGCACAATTCAGTGATCCATACTATGAGAACTTTGAAATCCAACTGAATACCTATGATGAACGTATATTTATCAATGGATTCGATGCTGGTCATTGTAGGCCTAGGGAGTCTATGAAGCTCGAAGTTACTGACATAGGATATTCTGAGAGGGTCATTAGGTTAAGCATAGCTAAGACTTAGGAGCCTATGACAAACTTAGTCTAAATCATTGCATCTAACCAATGTACCTGCTAAGACTTGCATAGAAACCTAAGAGGTGCTATGGATCGAGGTATCCAATGGTCGTTCCTAACATCTTCAATACTTTATGATAGTACATCTCTATGGAGTGTAGCGACATAGACCGCTTGCGGAAGCCTCGTCGTTCTCCGTTACCTTCCATAGAATACATAGTTCAACATATCAATCATTGAACAACCTATGGACACAACCATCATAGGAAACCAATGTATCATATGAAATCTATGACTAGCTATGGACTGCTTAGTAGGAACGCTGACGCGCTTTGCTTGTCGGTCAGCTATCGCTTCCCAAACGATTATCATACAATATCATTGATAATATGTATAGTCCTCAGCACCTAAGCGTCCATCGTCCCACTAAGGCTCACATAGATTCATTGAACACCATCCAATGTTACCTATGAAACCCTTAGTACCCGATGGTTAACTTAGAACACAAAGGAGTGATCCAATGAACATCTTAATCCTCACTGACCTTCGCATCCCAAGGCAATAATCTCCAATGGCTCCATTGTACAGCTTGGAACCATGTCGAGACTAATGGGCATCAGAGCATCCAAAGTCATAATCTATGAACCACCTATGAAAGATCACATAGCAAAGCTTAGATACTATGACTGGCTTAGGAGTACAGTGATATTTGCTACAGCACACGATGTCATCTTCGTATACGTTCGAGGGAAGAACATAGTATTCACTGCAGATAGTCGTAGTCAATTCTATGAATACTCCAAGGAGGTGATCCAATGTTAACCATATGGTATTTCCATGAAGCAGACCATAGATGGTTCAGTGACTCCTATGTCCACCTAAGCCGTTCCAAGCATCGTAGGTGGCACAATGAGCACAAAGCAGTCCATGATATCAAAGCTAAATATGGCATATCTTAGGTGTAAAGCTATGTATGTCAGTGAAGGAACAATGTAAATACGAGGAGGAATACTATGAAAGTCTATGTAGTCTACGAATCAATCCCTGTAATTCTCGGAACAACCACAGTATCATCCTATGAGCAACTTCGATTCATAGGACTAACCAGAGCATCAGCGCAGGGCTTTAGAGATGCCAATAACCACTATGACTCAATCATCGGAACATGGGAGGTAACCCAATGATAAACCACACAGTCCAAGGCTCCATCGACACTGCCGTGAACATCACCGAGGCAATCTCAATGCTGACATCGAAGTACAAGGGTACTACTAAGTTGAACATTGAACTCAAAGAAATAACCACGACTAAGCCTAGACCACCAATGGTTGATTATGTTACGAAGCGATTCTATGAATTTACTTTGGAATATAAGGAGGAATCCCTATGAAATTCAGAGCACTCCCACGATCCATCCCAGTATACACATTGAAAGATGCAAGGAGGCACGTTAGGAATTCAATGGATGACAGTGAACTCTTAGAAGTCATCGTATACCTATGGTCAGCCATCGTAATAGTCCCAGCATTCCTATGCTGCTTCATTGCTCACTTTGTGAAATGTCTATGGACTGTCGTGAGGTACTGCACGTATTCATTGAGCGAAGCAGAGGAAGCTGCGGTGGCGATGGTACTAAGGAACAAGGCTACCGAGACGACCAAGCCATCCAATGCCACAACCTAGGCAATCCTATGGACACAATGGCAACCACGCACCAGCGTCCTTCTAGGTAGGTACAATGGTAATATAAGGAGGTAAGCGATGAACATCAGTGACATTAAATCTAAGTATAACAAGGTATCTGATAAGTATTCATGTAATCTCTATGGATACCTAAAGAAGTTTAACACAGTAGATCTTATGCGCCATCGCGTCCTATGGGATCAAACTGATGGTAAACCGTTGCATCCAATGAATATCTATATGCTCCAGGGCGGTCACGGAACTACCTTGTTAAACATTATGTGGAAGCAATGGAATAAATACTGGTGGCAACCAGAACGCATCAAAGGGTACATTGATATTACAGAGGAGTTCTGGAAGGACTATATTTCCAAGGGACGTTGCATATTCGATGTCAGTCATAGTACTCACTGGGAAGGCGATGAGCAAAGGTTTACAATAATAGACGATGACACCAAGGAGTGTCAATGGTGCGGTGCAGTGCTTAGGAGAACTGTGGATACGGTGGTTACCGAGGTGGAGCATTGGGAGGTGGAACAATGAATTTCCAAGACATCATAAGAAAGCTCGACGAACACAATGACTCACTCTTGCAAATCATAGCTGACCAAGAAGAAACCATAGATAGTCTCAATGAGCGCATAGAATTCCTAGAAGAAACCGTGAGTGATCTAATGGATGAATAAGGCACTACTACGCGAGTAATGACAGTTGCGACCATCCATGCCCTCCCTGTTGCCCAATGTTTCCACACTGGACACTTAGTATAGACATAGATGCCAAAGACGCACCAGCGGAGTGCTAGGATGGTTGTAGGTGATTCTAGGAGCTAAACTATGATAGACGAAGGAGATAACTTATGAATATCAAAGGATCAACACCGCCTGTTCCATCGAAGACGAAGAATCCCCTGCAAGGGTCATCGCAACACAAAGTAATAACCCTCGGCATCCAAGATGAGGTCAAGGAAGGCTTAGATGCTGGCACTGGAGTCAATGCTCTAGCGAAGACTCTGAATGCTACGATACTCAAGGATTCTAAGGTCAAGATCAGTGGCATGGGGATTCTTAGGTGGGCTGATAAGTATTACAGTGAAGGCCAAAGGGAAACTACGGAACACGCTGTTAACCTATATAGTCACTACGTTGAAATGCTGAATCAGATCAGTAAGCAGATGGATGTCCAGTCGGTCTGCATCCACGATTTGTCAAAGAAGTCCGAGGAGTCCGTAGATGACATTATGAACACCAGCAAAGCACTCAACGCTTCGATGTTGACATGGGAGAAGCTGGGAGCTAGGAAAATTGTGTTGCTACAGACACTAGGTTCCATCCAAGAGAAGGTCTATGGATACATCGCTGCCTCGGAGGTCGTTGATATTACAATGAAGGCAGTGAAGGACAAGGATGCGGAGTTGTACTCGGAAATCAAGGCGATTCTTAGTACAAACGCTGAGTACATGGAGTTGTTTCGTAAGATACAACCTGAGAAGTAACGACACAAACTAGGTGGAGACGAGGGATAGACTAGGGACGAACCTAGGTGTGGCAAGGGTTCCTGGGTAGGGAATCAAAGTGTGCATTGTTTCTATGTAAGGTTATTTAAGCAATGGATTCCAAAGAAACAAGTGACACAACAGAATATCATTAGTAATACACAGGCAACCTTGGAGTTATAAACCAAGGATACTCAGATGCATACCTGAGTTGCCTGTGTTTTCTTATGTCCATATGTATGCAAAGAATACGAAGGGTGGTATGCAAAGATGGGACGCAGACTGACAATAGAACTATTACAAAGTGAATTCAAAGAAAGAGGTTATCAATTACTCGAGACAAAGTATTTAGGAACAGCAGTACCAATGAGATATTTATGTAGTACTCATGGAGAACAAACAATTAGATATACTAATTTCTATATGGGCAAAGGCTGTAGACAATGTTCAAGCGAAGATAATGGAATTAAATCTCGACTTGATTATTCTATAGTAGAGAAGGAATTTACAGATGCTAATTACGAATTATTGCCCAATCAATTATATACTGGAGTACACTGCAAACTAAAATATATTTGCAAACAACATGGGCTCCAAGAAATTGATTATACACATCTAACACGTGGTCAAGGATGTTTTGAATGTGGTCGTGGGAAAATATCAATATTAAAATCAGGAGAAAATAACCACAACTTTGGCAAAATAGGGAAAGATTCTATAAATTGGAAAGGTGGAATCACTCAATTAAGTGAACATCTTCGTAAACTAATAATCCCTTGGATAACTGATAGTATGAAACAATGTAATTTTAAGTGTATTATAACTAACAGTGAAGATTGGCATGTTCATCATTTAACTTCGTTCAATATAATAGTAAGGCGAACAATGGATGAACTAAAATTGCCAATACATCAAAATATTGGAGATTATACAACACAAGAGCTTAATGATATAAATACAAGATGTTTGCAATTACATTATAAATATGGACTTGGAGTATGTTTGGACAAAACCTTACATGCTCTTTTTCATTCTCAATACAAATTTGGAGACAACACACCTGAGCAGTTCCAAGAATTCCAACAAAGGTACTTATCTGGAGAATTCAAAGAATAATAAACTTAGGGAGGAACACAAATGGCAAAGAAGCAGTTTATACCTACATTCATCAAAGAGGAAAGAAAGCCAGCACCAACAAACCACTATGATGCGCCCATACCCATCACATCGAATCATAAACTTATGCACAATATCCTAAAAGACTGGAGTAAGAAAGTTGTGCTAATTACAGGATTCGCAGGAACTGGAAAATCCATTTGTTCATGTTATTACGCAGCACAAGCTCTTAAGGAAGATAAGGTAAACGGCATAATTATCATAAGAAGCCTCTGTGGCATCGGCAAAGACCCTGGAGCATTGCCTGGCGATGTTCTTGCTAAGAATTTACCGAAGGTTTCGCAGTTCCTTAAGTACATCTCAGCATTCACAGGTATAGATACCACGACACTTATACAGAATGACATGGTAACCATCGAGGGACTACACGACATCCAAGGACAAGATTGGTCTAATAAATATGTAATTGTGACTGAATCGCAGACTCTTGGCCCTTCTGAGATGTACATCTTGGTTTCCAGAGGTGCAGAGAAGATCGTATTTGATGGAGACACATTGAATCGTGGACAAGCGTCGAATAAAGCAGTTAAGTATGGCAGAGATGGTCTTAGTTTTTTACTGGACGTACTCAAGGGTTTACCTTTTGTAGCTAGTGTAAAACTTAGCAACATTGATGATATAGTTCGTAAAGACTACATTAGAGATATCATTCTTAGGATTACACCTAAGTTAGATGAGTGGTTAGATTCTAAGTAACAACCCAAAGTGTCAATTATAGGCATCCAGGGAGTCCTGAGATGACCACGGACATACAAAGGAGACTACTATGAACATTACATTGAAATTTACACCAGAATACGCAGAGGCACTGTTGACAATCCTCGAAGCCTCAGCATTTCCTATGGCTTCCCTGGAACTCGAAGTAGCTCAGGAAACACACTTCGCTATCGTTGAGGCCTTAGAAGACCTTGAAGACGAGGGATTCTGCGAAGACTGCGGATGTCCACTGCATTAACAAAGCAAGCTAAGGACTCTGCGGGTTAATCCCTGCCCTCCTTGGCAAACACAATGGCGACTTAGCCATCCTAAGAATTTCATAGGTAGATTAAGATCCCATGGACTGTCATTGCGACTCCATGGGTTCTTTGCTGTGCCCGTGAGCACGAGGACTTTACATCCTTATGAGATGGAGCGATGATAGCCAGGGTATTCTCCTGGCACTCCACCATTGATATTTAAGGAGTGATCTGTATTAACAATGCACTAACATTAGCAAAATCAGAGATGTTCGGTGGAATCCTATGTGACCTTTACAAAGCTGGTGAAGATATTCTTATGACTCGCAAGCAAATCGGTGAGTCACTTGGATACGCTGATCCTCAGAAGGCCATTGATAACCTGCATTCAAAACATAGAAATAGACTAGACAAATACTCAGTTACCCTCGAAGTGAGGGGAGCTGACGGAAAGTTATATGATACCGCACTATACTCAACCAAAGGAATTTATGAGGTATGCCGATGGAGCAAACAAGAGAAAGCCAATGGATTCGTTGACTGGCTTTGGGATGTCGTTGAATCTATCCGTAAGACTGGGAGCTATACATTGAATGACATTGTTCCTATGCTTGATACGATCACCAAGAGACTCGAAGCATCCGAAGCTAACAATGCCAATACTCAAGCATCCTTAGACAAACTCAATGACAATATCGCAATTCGCCGATACCAAGACCCGAAGGCAATGCTGAAAGCCCTTGATGTTCGCTATGGAGCTGTCATAGGAAACTATTACACCCGCGGATTCTATGATGCCATTGCTAACTACCTTGGAATCCCAGTACCCAAGGGTGACGATATACCCAAAGGAATGCACCTATGGGAATACATAATTGCAAAGCTACCAATGGATCACATTGAATCATTTGTCATCGGTGTTGAGCATGGAACCATAGTTAAATCCAAAGCTAAAAACTGGGTTAATCTCAATGGATATGCTGCGGATCGACAATGGGACAAGATATTGGAATCCTTTGGTCACACCTGTGCCTACTGCGGAAAGAGCCACTATGTATCAACGCTTGTCGCGGAGCACATTGTGGCACAAAGCACTATTGCACAGTTTGACGTAGATAGTTGTCATTTACCACAGAATATTGTACCGAGTTGTCCAGAGTGCAACCACAGCAAATACACGCATCCGATGGAACTATGGTATAAACATCAGCCATTCTATGATGAGCAGCGATATCAGAAGATATTGAGACACATTGCAAAATACCTAGTTTAACCCACGCGAACAAAGGAAACCTCGAATCCCTCAGTCACCCACTATGATAATACCACGGAATCCACTGGAAGTCAAGTTGTGATCGTGCCAGAGTGCCCAAGGTAATTCTTGGACATTCCCACATGACCATGAGCAATAATCCATGGTTCCTTCCAATTCCTCCTCCGCTGAAGTAGCTCAGTTGGCAGAGCACCTGATTTGTAATCAGGATGTCGCAGGTTCGATGCCTGTCTTCAGCTCCATAAGAAACAAAGGAGTCTCAATGTAATTATTGAGACTCCTTATTATATTTGGTATCCAAGAAGTCGTTAACGATCTTCTGTAGTAGGGCGTTCATGGACATTCCTCTATTCATAACTATTCTTTGAACATTATTGAATGGCTCGGGTTCTAGTCTTAGACTATACTTCTTGAAGTCCTTAGCGACCCTATGGTTTCTCGGCATCATTAATCACTCCTTAGTACCGCAATGATACCACAGTAATTAACTAATAACAATGAAAGGCGGTGATTCCTTGGGGTCATTCTTGGAAGAGTTGTTCAAAGATATACCTAATGATCCACAGGGGTCACTCTCTGAATTACAAAAGCAATCCGATAAAGAACGATGTCGCTATGATCTCGTAGAATTTGTTAAGACATACCTAAGCGATACTGGAGACGAATTAGATGCCATGTGTTCCTTCCACCTTGAGATCGCAGCTCGCCTTGAATCCGTGGCATTGGCTAAAGATAAAACTACTGAATCATGCATAATGTCGCCAAGGGGCCATGGCAAAAGTTTTTGGACATCCTATGCTTTTCCAATATGGTGTGCAGCGTATTCTCACACAAAGAATATCCTCTTAGTCACCAATGAAAATTCATTGGGTCGCCAGTTTATCATCGACATTCGGCAATTCCTTGAAGACAACGAAAAATTTATTGAAGACTTTGGTAATCTCATGGGAAGTGTCATATGGACATCTGAGAAATTAGCATGCTCCAATGGATTCTGTATTTCGACGAAGGGTTCTGGAGCTTCTCTACGGGGAGTTAAGATGTTCGGTGTGCGCCCTACAGCTATAATCTGCGACGATTTGCTCAGTTCGGAAAACTCTGGGACACCTGAGCAACGCAAAAAGCTCTATGACTGGTATACCAAAGTTTTAGTCAAGTGTGCATCAAAGTTTTGCAATCTATTTGTTATTGGGACACCCCAAGGAGATGCAGATTTGATCTCAATGATGTTTTCCTCAGAGCAGTTCAGTGATTATTACACTAAGAAATACCAAGCAGTCATGGAGTACTCAGAGAGTGACCTTTGGGATGAATGGTCTAACCGAAGGAATGACCTAAGTAATCCTAATAGAACAAAGGATGCAGATGATTTTTACTTTGCTAACAGGGAAACTATGCTACAAGGGACTTCTGTGCTCTGGGATCGATACGAAGATACTTACCTTGTTCTAATGAAGGAAAAGCAAAAGTTAGGCACTGAAGCATGGGCTTCTGAGATGATGTGCGAGGCACTCGATGAAGAATCCAGGGAATTCCAGGAAGATTGGATACAGAAATGTCTCTATGATATCGACGACCTCCCTGAGCTCACTGATATTTACATCGGTGTCGATGCTGCTGCGACTGCCCATAGAACATCAGATGATGCTGCGATAGTCGTAGTTGGCAAAGGAATTGACCGATATCTATATGTTCTCGATGTATTTGCTAAGAAAATCAATGTGGATGGACTTAGTGATCAGATGGTCGCCTTTGGTGCTCAATATTATTCAAAGATCAAAAGGATACATATTGAAGACGTAGTGTTCCAAATTTTAGTCAAAGACATTATGGATAGGCGAGCGATGGATTCGGGATTATATCTACCATTCGAAGGAATGAAAGTTGCAGGGCTTGGTAAAAAGCAAGTAAAACTAAGAAGCCTATGTGTCCCAGTTCGCAATGGTCATATACGATTCCGCAAAGATCACAGAAGGCTCATCGAAGAAATGCGAAGATTTCCAAAGGGGAAGAGCGATAATGTCCTCGATGCTCTATGGATTGCTACGGTTGGAATTATAGGTGGCAACGCACAGTCCTTCGCATTTACATCGCTATCATCGGTTCCACAGAAGAAACAAAGTAACCCACTAAACAACATATTCGCAAGGAGGTGATACATTGGCAAAACGCAGTAAACAACGACAAAAACTAGGTCGTCCTCGTCATACCCCAGACCAGCAAACCCAGGTGCTCCCACAGCAAAGCATCTATGGTAGCATAGTCCCATTCACGACAATCAATGGGAAAAAGCATGTACTCCCAAAGCCTAATGCCTTAGCCATCCGTAACTTCTCAAGAAATAACGCAGTAGTCCGTCGTTGCATCAACATTATCAAGGATGCCATAGTTCGCAAGAAGTTAGTCATAGAAGACATCGATGGCAATGATAACAAAGAACTCAAGGCTATCTTCAGTAACCTTTTTGCTAGTCCTAATGACGAAGACACTGCTAGAACATTTAGATCCGCAGTAATCGAAGACTTAACTGAGGGTGACTGTGGATGCATTGAAATAGGGAAGTCTGGGAATCCTCAGAGGCCAATGTTCTTATGGACAGTCGATGGATTCAGCATGGAATTCGTCTTAGGAGCCAGTGATGGGATTAAGTTTGCACAGAAGCAGAGCATGGGGTATGGCATGGGACTCCAGACAGCACCAATGAATTACAAGTATTTCACTGGAGATCAGATATTGTACTTGAAGAAGCAATGTTTCACTCATAGTCCCTATGGACTATCTCCCATTGAAACAGCATGGGATTACATTAGAGCCTTGACTAACACTTTTAACTACTCTGCGGAAATAGCATCGAATGCATTGCCTAAATTCATGGCAAATATCAAAGGAATCCAAGGCGATGTACTTAATGCATACCGTAGTTACTTCGAGTATGAATGTATGGGAACACCGAATCTTCCATTGGTATCAGCAGAGGATATCAAAGCAGTGCAGATTGCCCCAGTATCCGAAGAGGCGACGTTCAAAGGATACCAACAGTTTGTCATGGGATTCGTAGGTATGGCATTTAATATCCCACAGGAAAAACTAGGGATAGTCAACAGTGGAGACCGAAGTACCATCGCTGAAATCAATGAGAATATGCTACAGGAATGCATTATCCCATACTGCGATGTCTTGGAAGAAGCATTTAACAAGGTTATTTCTATGACAGGCTATGGCGACAAAGTAGTAGCTAAGTTCATCCATGAAGAAACATTGGCACAACTTGCAGCCAAGCAAACAATGGTTGTCGAGTTATACCAGAATGACCTTAGTACAGCCAATGAAGCCCGTGGATGCCTTGGGATGGACAAAGCCACCGATGAATACGCAGATGACAGGATAACTGAGTACAAGGCCAAGGTTAACGAAGCTCATGCACAGGCTGGCGGTGGATACAATGGTTCTGGCGATGTAAAGGCAGTGCATACCGAAGTTAAACCAAGTGGTGCTAAGACTCCACCGAAGGGAGGTGGAAAATGAAGAAACAAATATTATCCCTAAGCATATCAAAGCTATCCTTTGAAGCCTCAGCAGACCGCACGAACTGGATGACATTCAAAGGCACCTGTATGTTCATAGATAAGCAAAGTGATTATATTCCGAGTGGCGGTGACAAGCCAGTGTTATTTCCCCGTGCAGACATTGAAAAAGCATTGCCGAGCTTTATAGACATGGGAGTTAACTGCTGTTTCAGTGATTGGGACACTGGTCAACTCTTTGAAGGCCATGATTCACAGTTTAAGATAGGCGTAGTGAAGACCGCAGTAATCCAAGGTAACGAGGTTATCATCACTGGAGGACTGTGGTCTTATGATTTTGCGGAACTCTGTGACAAAATCAAGTCTGCCAAAGAATCCCTTGGATGGTCTATAGAACCTCTGATGTACCTTGAAGACAAGGGTGACTACTATGAAGCATCCGAGACAGAATTCAGAGGCGTAGCACTTATGTGGGCAGACAAGGCTGCCTTTGCTTCTACGTATATGTTCGCACAAAGAAAAAACAATGGAAAAGGTGGTATTTTATCAATGGATAAAACAGAATTACAAGCGATGCTTACGGAGTTTTCAGCAGGTATCAACAAGGCAATCAATGACAATATCGAGGGCGTTAAACTGGAATTCTCAGCACAAATCGAAGGCGTGTCAAAGGTAGTAAATGACTTCCAAGCATCCTTGGTTGCTGAGAAGGCCGAAGAAAAGGCTCAGTTAGCCCTCGCAGCCGAGGAAGCCTCAGCAAAAGCGAAGTTAGACCTAGAAGCCAAAGCAGTCTTAGATGCCGAAGTTGCTGAGAAGGCTAAACTAGCATTGGAAGCTACGGCACAACGGCAGACTATGATGTTCGGTACTCCCATTGCTAAATTTGAAGGCGACAATGATGCTTCTAAGGCAATCATGGCGAATGCACAGTTATCTCCACAGGAACAATTTAGAGCATTGATTGATTTGAAACTCGCTGCAGCTAAGTAATATAAGGTATCCCTTGGGCACTCACAGTATCGTGGGTGTCCTTTAGTTTGCCCAAAAATAAACAATGAAAGAGGTAATGTATAAATGGCTTACAACAAAACATCCCTACAATTCGGTAACATCGCGGATATTAACAATGGTCATTACTTAGTAATGCCAGAGGTAGATCCTATCATCAAATCAGTGTTAAACAAAGAGGCATCCCCGTTCTACAAACGTGTCAAACGCAAACCTGAGTCTGTAGAGACATTCCGTTGGGTCGAAGAATCAGCACAGTCCCGCACTGCTACAATGATTGACCCTCGTGCCATTACGTCCACTGCTAACGCTGGTATTACCCGTGTTGAAAAACTAGGCAAACTCAAAGGTATGTCCAATAGAATTAACTATGGCCTCTTTGATACTGAGTTAACCAAGAATGGCATGTTCTCCTATGTTCTCCAAGATGACTTGCAGAATATGTATACAGACATGATCTTGCTTGAGAATGATCAGATGTTCTCTGGTAATGACACAAGCTATTCCGCATCGACCACTGTGCAATACTTTGGCGTACTCAAAGCTATTACGAATACTGCAACGATCCCTGTGAAGGCCACTGGTACTCCTACGATTGCCCAAGCTATCAAGACTCAGATTGCAGTGATGGATGCTCGTACAGATGTTAACTGTACACCTACAGCTATCTATATGAATCCTTTAACTAAAGACAAGATGGACATTGAGGAAAACGCTGGAGTAGACAAGCTGAAACAGTATACAGTCGAATGTGTACCTGGAACCGTGGTAACTGGGATTATGACCGTGGTAGGTCTATTGCCAATCATCACTGACAAACGTATTCCTATCGACACCTCCGATGTAGCAGTGGATAAGCATCCAATCCTTATCCTTGATGAATCCAAGATCGTAAGACATCATCTGATCGGCTACGAATCACCAGTAACATTCAAGATGGGCGAAGTTCAAACTTTGCTTACTGAGTATGTCGCAGTTCAATTCGCGAACCTTATCGTAGAATTTCCAGACCGTGCACATGTAATTATGACAAAATCATTCACTAAGTAATTTACAGTACCTAGAGGGCATTTAGCCCTCTTTATTTATTTAAGGAGGGCAATGGATGCGCAAACTATCCTACGAATCTGTGAAAGATGCTTTTAGCAATAGAGGATATATTCTACTAAGTACCGAGTATATAAGTAATAGAGCAAAGCTAGACTATCTATGTAATGTACATGGCAAACAAAGCATATCTTATGATAATTTAAGGCATGGCTATGGATGTCCATATTGCGCAGGAAACATCAAGCATACTTATGAATTTATCAAGAATAAATTTGAAGATCATGGATATAGCCTAATTAGCACGAAATACATTGGAGCCCATGATATCCTAGAGTATCTTTGTAAAATCCATGGATTGCAAAAGATATCGTATGCTAATCTAAGCCAAGGTAAAGGATGTAAGTTGTGTTACTTAGATAATAACTTTGGTGTAAACAGCGGAAATTGGCGTGGCGGTATCACAGATATTAGTAGATTTCTAAGACAATCAGTGTCTCCGTGGAAAGCAGATACTATCAAAACCCAACAAGGTAAATGCGTAGTGACTGACAAAGAATCCGATGTCGTCCATCATATCTATGGATTCAATGCAATAGTCAAAGAAGTCTTTGAATCAACTGGATTACCTGTGAAAGAAACCACAGCTCAATACTCTGATTATGAATTAGAATTACTATCAACAAAATGTCTGCAACTTCATTATAAATATGGACTTGGTGCATGTCTTGCAAAAGATGTGCATTTTTTATTTCACGAGGCTTATGGATACGGCAACAATACTCCAGAGCAATTCGAGGAATTCAAAGACTCACAAGGAGGTAACAATGGCAACAAAGAAAACACCAGAGCCAAAGACAAAGGTTAACATGGTCAAATCCGAAGAGCAAACATTGGTCATAGTGGAGCTAATAGGGACATTCAATGAACTCATCGGTGAACATACATTGTTCCACAGCAATTTCCATATAACATTTATTAATGGCAGCGCAGAAGTGACATCAACAACAGCGGATCAACTTAGAAAGCTAGGGATGGTGAAGTAAACTATGGCTTACTTACTACCTTCAGAATACATAGCATACTGTGGAACCGATGTAACTGTGACTGACGCAGATGTTCTATATGCCACAGGGCTTATCAATGCAATCATCGGAAAAACACTGGAACCCACTGAAGCCACAGAACTAGTGAAGCTCAAGAAGGATGACAATGGAAAGCTGAAGTATACCCCCGTAGTCAGTGTTACTACAGTAGTCGGAGTGAACATTACGCCCCACGGTGTCACTGAATCCGACCTCCCCGTAGCATCAGTGTATCTCATGGACGACTATGGACGCTTTAGATTCTTCGCTGGCATGGGTATTAATAGTATGGTCTGGGGAAGCCCTAGTAATCTCAAAGTCACATACAACTATGGATATGCAACGATTCCAGAGGATATCAAAGTAGTCTGCGGAGTCATTGCCAAGAACATAGTTAAAATCGACAGCATCGGTGGATTATCTGGGGCTAAGAGCATTGCATCATTAGATTTTAACATTGCTATGTTCGATGATAGATTATTTAGCTCCAATGAATTAGTTATGTTGCAGAAATACAAGGTGGTGTAAAGTATGCTAGGATTCTTCCCTAAGCAAGCCGTCGCCATCCCAGAATTCACTGATGAACAATGGAGTATCACTCGTGTCGGCAAAGGTAAAATATCGACTGCGGTGAATTCTCAGTTCAAGGCATTGGTTCCGAAGAATACGAAGGCATCATTAGGTATGCTAGTAGCATCGATGACAGAGACATACTTTGTTACAACATTGGAAAAGTCCTTTGTTAATACTGTGTGCCAGCTTAGGAAAACTAACGCATCCATCGCAGTCGTCAGAATAACTCCGCATTACAACGCAGCAAAAGCCAACGATTATAACTATGAAGCTCCACTGTACTCCGTAGTAACAGCGTTCTACGAAGATGTCAATGCTCGCCTAGCTCAGTTCGACGCAGGACTCCTAAGCACATCCACGAGACGCTTCTTGACTCCATTGGTATCATTGAAACTCCTAGACCGCATCAAGCATGGCGATGACAACCTGCGAATCGATGGAATTAACACTAGTTCATACCCAGGATTACTATGGATACAATGTTCGCCAGACATACGACCTACGAAACCCTTAGTAGTCTAAGAAAGGCGGTGATTTCCATGGGCAACCATGGTCAATGATAGAACAGCTTATCGCAGAATAAATGGAGGTATCTTATGGCGAATAAGTTTATCAACGAATATCCCTGTACCTACGTTGAGGAGCATAAGTTTCTCCAAGGTCAAGGCTTTAGGTACAACTTTGTAAAGGTTATTGATGGAGTTACTATATGGAAGTATCCGAAGTCATCAAGGTTATTCGAGAAGTTAATAGAGTTCTACAAGTAGCACCTGAGAATATCTTGGGTGCTTTTATTATGCGCAAATATAGGAGGGTTATAGTAGATGATAGATATGGAACAAATGGTTGAGACTAGGTGGAGTAACAAGACTAAGACACACTATACGAACAAAGGGTATGTTTTTACGAAAAGAGGAGACACATTTATAGTTAAAGTAGCTGATTTAACAGTAAGTTCTGCCGTAAAGGTAAAATATACCTGCGATTGTTGTGGCAAAGAAGTGATAGTAGCTTATGATTGTTATAATAAGTTAGCAACCAATATATGCCATAGCTGTACGCTAATATCTATGCAGAAGAAGAAGATTATACCATTCTATATGGTAAAGGAAGCGTTTGAATCAGCTGGATATGCCGTCGTCGATGGAGATTATAGGATTACATCTGATAAGGTTAACTATATCTGTAGCAAGCATGGAATCCAAAGTATGAGCTATAGTAATTTTAGTCAAGGATATAGGTGCCCAGGGTGCAACATTGATAATCATCGAGGTTCCAAGAATCCATTTTGGAAAGGCGGGGTAACTGAGTTATCAAAGCACCTTCGTAGCTTACTGTCTCCATGGGCACTACAACAACTCCAACGGACTAATTACACCTGTGAGTTAACAGGTGAACAGGGAGTCCTTAATGTTCACCATATGTATAGTTTTATCAATATTCTAAGTGACACTATGGAAGAACTAAATATGGATATCAGACCAAACATTGGTGATTATTCTGAGGATGAACTTCAGTTAATCACCATTAACTTTTTAAAGAACAATGACCTTTATGCTAGACCCATAGTTTTGCTTGAGCAAATACATCGGAATTTTCATAGTTTCTGTGGCGGTAATTCAAAAGATACATCACTAGAACAGCTAGAGAAATTCAAAGAATCTCTTAGGGAGGCTGTGTAGTGATAGAGCTGGAGATTGCCAAGGTGCTGAAACTACACACAGATATCATATGCACCCGAGTAAGAGCCCGATGGGGTTCCATGAGTACCATAGTCGGCAAAGAGGAGATCCATAGCAATCTCCCAGTGATCGTTGGAACCACTATAATAGCATCTATAGAATCATCTGGGATGGCTGCGTTCATCAAGGAATTTGGCTCAGGGCATCTCCTAGATCCATCATCACCATACTTTGCAGAATACAAGAATTCACCTATGTGGAATAATGCCCGCACCTCAGATGGTAATGAATTCGTAGGACGCTCCGCTGGGGCAACGGTGTATAGACCAGATGGAAGTACATCGACATCCACTGGCAAAGCTGAAGGAATGCGCCTTGAGCATCAACTTGGGAATCTCCCTGCATACAAAGCATTTTCTCCGAGCCATACAATACAGCACGAGGTATCCGCAGAATTGCCTGAGATCATATTGCATCTACAGCAGGTCATTGAAGCCCATGTACTCGCAGAAATGTCGATGGAAGTCCAAATTTATATCTAAGGAGGCGATGCTTATTGAAAGATACCTTCGACGTACTCGATGCAATCTTCACAGCATTCGTAGATGACACAGAATTACCAGGAATCGTCGGAATCACTGATCCCACAGACATTGCATTGGCAGACACTAAGTTCCGCAGATCCTTCGCAGACTCAACCTTAGTAACCCAAGAAGAACTGGACTTCATAGACTTCTCATTCATCCCCAGCCACAGTGAAACGCAGAATTACCTCGTCAACCGAGAAGTCCTCGAAGTCAATATCTACACTGCGAATGTTTTCCGAGCATCCCTAATCTGCAAAGCCATCCTCAGAATATTCAAAGCCACCTTCCCTGAAATGCAATGTACAACTCCATGTCAAGCAGGGTGTGCCGTAGTGGGCATAGTACGCTATAGTTTCCGAGGTAAAAACTTAGTAGGTTCTTAGGAGTTCTTAGTGTCCGATGGATGCCGAGGGCTCCTTTAGTATATCAGCGAGGTACTCGATGAGACCTCCATAAATAAACAAAGGTAGGTAATGTAAACATGGCATTAACAGCAAATACAGAGTTAGTAATCCAAGGCGTAGGTTCTGCGAATCTCATTGGAACCGATGGCACTAAGACTCCTATGGGTAAACTCCAAGACATGACAATCGAGATTTCCACAACAATGGAGAAAATCTATGGAGGCGACAGCATCTTCAATTTCTTCGAGTTCGTCAAAGAAAAATCAATGACATTCACATTTACATCCGCGATATTTAATATGAATATGCTTAAGTTGTCTCAGGGTTCTACGACAGGCGCAGGTGAACTATACAAAGACGAAGTTGTAACTGTGGATGGAACTACGCAACTAGGTATCCTTAGCGTAGTCACTGGAGTTACCCCTGCGGATATCATTGTATCTAAGACATCCGATGGAACCATCTTTAAGTACATGACTGGCACTGTCCCCGTGGCTACCAAGTTCACCTTCGATGCTACGACTAGTACATTGAAATTCTTCGCCACAGACGTTGCAGTAGACACTGAATTCGATGTTTCCTACGCATATACCAAGGTTGGCTTGGTGTCTCAGGATATCTTGACTACCTCTGTACCAGGCTTCGTGGAACTTCGGCATACATCGAATCCAACTTTGATGCCCGATGGCAACACATACATCTTGCACACCAGGGTATACAAAGCTCGTTGCGATGGAAAACTTAGCATCAATCACAAACGTGGTGCTGCCGAGGCTCCTAAGCTGGCGTTCAGTTCCCTCGATCCTCAACGTGCAGACAAGAAGTTCTGCAGTATCACAATGGAATTAGTGGCATAGAACCTTGGAGGGCTTCGGCTCTCCTTTGTTTTATCTAGGTATCCAAAGACTATCCTTTGGGTGCTTAGATAAGTCAAAGAAACAGGGAGGAATTTACAATGGCAACCGACACTCGTACAGAGGAATACCTAGGAACATTGGAATATGTGTTAGACAAGGATACCAAGAAGAAACACTATGTGTATGCAATGGAGTCCAGGGATTACCTTAAAGTCCAAGCACTTTTCAAGAAGATCGATGTTGAGTATATCATAGCTAACTACCCATGTCCTTTATTGGATGACGATGGCAACCTAGCATTAAGCGAAGCTGGCGAAGAAATCATGAGCACAGAGAAATTCGATGCTATGCAAGAGCTACTTGAGATCGCACTGAAGGAGCCATGGAATATCACTGAGTCATGGATTACAATTCGGCAAATCGAAGAAGTCCTGCATATGTTTCAAGGACTCAGTGGACTACTTGTAAAAAAGCGTCGTCTGGAGCAGGAGATTTTGACTTCTGGGTTCTCTGTGCAAGCCTAGTACAAAATACTTCGATGACTCCAGATGACGTAGGCAGACTTAGCATCCCTCATATAATAGCATTGATTGATGCCTTTGGGGAGGCGAACAAAGACTCAGATAGCCAAGGAGATTCCAAGAATTCATTACACGACAGTGATGCCTTTAAGTATCTCATGGACAATCCAATGTAAAGGACGGTGATCCAATGGCAGGCGACGGTATCATACGCACATCCATCGTAGTCGATAATACCTCAGTAAAATCAATGATGCAATCCATCAAAGAACTCAAAGCAGCCGTAGCAGACCTTAAAGCCCAAGGCAAAGGCTCTGCAACGATGTTCAACGGTGAACTCGCAGGTGTCAAAGAATTACAGGGAGTCATCAAGCAACTCCAGGCTGATATGAAGGCATTGCGTAACAACGCATCCCCAGGCAAATCCAATGTCACTAAAGGCGTCAATGATGCTGTAGATGAAACCTCTGCAAAACTAAAGACTCTCCAAGCCAAAGTCAGAGAAGCAATGGTCGCTGCGGATAAAGCATGGCAGAGTGGCAGTGGATTCAAGACAGCCAAGGATAGCTTTGGTAATGCACTGAATCAACTCACGGCATTCAAAAGAGACCTTGGAACTCTATCGATTGGTCAAGAGAAATCATTGTACTCCAACCTTCGCAGAGGACTCGATGAGGGCTCCGCATCTGCTAAGGTGCTCACTGAGCGCATCAAAGAATTAAATGCAGAAACAGCAAGGAATAAAGCCATAGACTCTCCGAAGGTCGCCAAGGTGGAAAGCATTAATTCATCACAAATAACCGATGGAATCAAACAGGCCAAGCAAAACATCCTTGCCATTGATAGGCAAATATTTGAACAACTTCAGAAAAACAATGGCGCAGAGACTCAAAGGACAGCGGAGTTGCGTAGACAAAAGGCAGAACTGGAGTCGCAAGTCAATGCGTTGAAAACTCCAAAGACTGTTCCAAGTTACCAAGGGTACACTCAGCAAATCAGTGCAGCTAAAGCCAAAACTGAAGAACTATACCAAGTGATGTTAAGGACTAACAACGCACAATCCAAGTTGGATTTCGCCACTGCAAGGACAGGGCTTATGTCAACAATTAAGGAATCCAATGCGTTCAATGCATCACTTGGCATCGGTATAGATAGAGCTGGTGGACTTGGATCTCTTATGCAAAAGCTCCGTTCGCACACGAATTGGATCATCGCTGGTGGAATGATCAGCGCGGCCGTAGGAATTCCAATGGCGTACATTAGCACACTCAAAGAAATCGAAGTAGGCATGGCGGGTATTTCTCAGGTACTCCCTGCTGTCCATGGAAACCAAGTAGCATTAAATCAAGTATCAAGGGAATTCGTAGGCATCGCACAGGAATACGGTGAATCCGTCAATGGAGTTATCGAAGCTGGAAAATTATGGGGACGAGCGTACAAGGATATCCCAACACTCATGGCATTCACCTCAGCATCGGCAAAGTTAGCAGTTGCAGATAACTTCGGACTCGCTGAATCTAACAAAGCCCTCGAAGCAACACTCGCACAATATGAATGGAGAGCAAAGTCTGCAGCGGAGGCTACTGCGTACTCAATGAGAGTCGTGGACACATGGACTGCTGTGGCACATAATGCACAAGTATCAGCGCAGGATCTTGCAATGGCGAATGAAAGAACCGCAGGTGTAGCAAGGATGGTTGGTGTGGAGTTCGAATTTCTCCAGGCGATGGTCGCTGCTGGCGTAAAAAATACTGGAAGATCGGGACAGGAAATCGGCAATACTTTGAAAACCGTCTTCGGATCAATTCATAGTGACAAAGCAGTCGGTGAAATCGAAGCCATCGGTGTAGCTATGAAAACCACTGCTGCCGATGGAACTCAGAAGTGGCGTAAAGTTCAAGATGTCATCGTTGACTTAGCCATAGCTACCAGAGCAACAACTAAGGATGTCGAAGGATTATTCAAAGCTGCTGCGGGTGGGAAGTTCCAGTGGGCAAAGTTTTCCTCTATGCTTGACTATGATGAACTTATAAAAGTCTATGCTATTGCAGTAAACTCCGCTGGTACAACCGAGAAACAAATTGCTATGCAAATGGATACAATCTCAAGGAAGGTCGAACAACTCAAAGCAACCATGGTGGGTCTCACGACAAATTCAGGTGGTACATTAGCTAAGTTCATCAAGGATGCTATTGATAACTTCTCAAGATTCATCAATATATTAAACAATGTTTCAACTACGACATATACAGTGGCATCTAAGATGCTCGGTGCTGCACTGGTAGTAGCTGCGGGTGTCAAAGTATGGCAACAGCTTGGCATAGTACTGGGAATATACAGAGGTGCTCTCTTAGCATCATCCGTAGCGACCAATGTAAATACTGCATCCCAAGCATTAAACACTGGAGCTCAGATATCTGGTGCTATGGCTCAAGGTGCTAAGACTGGGGCATCAGTGGCTAACACCGTAGCAACCAATGTAAACACTGCTGCCCAAGTAAGGAATGCCATAGCTACTACGATTGCCACTGGAGGTCTTAACCTTATCATTCCAGTTCTTGCAGCATCAGCCATAGCATTAATGGGATATTCTGCGGTGACTGGGGATGCAACGAATTCCACAGATAAACTAGGTAGATCATTGGATGACCTTGGTAAAATGCAGGAAGAAACTGGAATCAAAGAAAACCTGATCCAATCATTGAAGCAAAGGTATGACTATGTAGACACTCTTACTAATGCACACGATAAATTGACTATAGCACTATCTAAGGAGTCTGAGGGTAGTAAAGAATACAATAAATTGCAGAAGAGTCTTGGAGCAACACAAGAACAACTCGCGAACATCGTTGGTGTCACCACTGGAGAGATAGTACAAGATGGAGTCCTTCGGATGGACTTGATTAACCAAGAGAAAACCAATATGGAAACCAAGGCAGAGGGGATCAAGAAGGAAATCTCTAATCTCAAAGTCGCACAGATAAAATACACTGAGCAATCCATACAATCTGCTCAGGATCGCATTGATGCGTTGGGAACTGAAACTAAAGCATGGGGACTCCTTGCACAAGCTCAGATGTGGGCAATGGAACAATATGCTGGTGTTATGGATCTACAGATAGCAGCCAAGCAATTCATCTATGATCAAACACCAGATACTTTGAAAACTGAGGCATCAAGGGCAAGCATTCAGTCTGACAAAGATTATAGAGAGTCACTAAGAAACTACAAACCAACATCGGTCACCGAAGAAATCAATGCTAATGCACAGAAAATCACTGACTTAGGACTCAAGAAAGCACAGATAGCAATGTCAAACATTGATTATGATACTACGAATTCTGGGGCAACAGTGAACCCCGACGATCCTGCAAAGCCCAAAGCAGAACCAGGACTAGGAGCCAAGGACACCGCAGAATCAACAGCGGAGAAACTTGAGCTACACACTGAAAAGCGCAAGCTCGCTGAAATTCTGCATAATGCAAAGTTGGCAGACAATGTATTCTCAGAACTCATGGACAACATCAAGTCTTACGAAGAAATCCATGGTGAAGACTCGTACAGCATCTTAGAATACATGAGAACAAGGGCAGACAAAGTTAAACTCCTTAAACTTCAGAATGAAACCCTAGAGAATGACATCGGTGGACTCGATGTTCTCATTGACGCATACATCGCCACCAATGCTGAACTTAGTGGTAAACTGGCTGGCAAGGATGCCAAAGGTAACACATTGGGATACGGTGATATGACTAAGAATCAAAAGACTTATCAACGCACCATCAATGCTGACTTAGTATCCAATGACAGTAATCTTAGTGCATACACTGGGCTCCGTGATAAGGCAGAGGAGAAGCAAGGCTCCAACAATGTAGAAATTACCAAGCTAAACAATGATAATGACAGGATTGCCATAGGTGACACTCAGAATCGTTCGAAGGTTCATAGTAGAAACCTAGATGCCATAAATCTACAAAGCGATTCTAAGGATGCCAATGATTTCAGTAATGATCCCTTGGTTGCTAAAGAAGCTGCACTGAGAAAATTCAGAGTTACAGCCACAGAGAACTATAGATATCTAGGTGAACTTGAAAGTAACCTTCGGAAAGCTAAGTTGATAGAGGTTAACGAGGAAGATGCATTGCTAAGGGCAGCAGCTATGGAGCAGGTTAGGATCGCACAGGAAGCCTACGACAAACAGCGACTCATCATCGACAAAGCATACAAAGAGCAAGCCAATGCAGCCCGTGCTAAAGACATGGCAATCAGAGAATCCTGGTATTCCGTAGCTGACGATATGATTGTCAAAGGAAACACACTCCGTAGCATCGTTGATGGATTATGGAAAGGCTTGGCATCCGATGCGCTCAAAGCCATTACTGGAGTGTCTAAGAAAGGCGAAGAAGGAACAATGTTCCAAACCCTGCAGAGGCTTATGCATCCCAAGTCTGACAACGGAACCCAGGGTCGCGGTGGTAACATTCCCGTCAGCATCGGACGCTGGGAATTACCTCAAACTGGGACTAACTCAGACTGGCAGGGCATCTCAGATAAGTACTCTGTCAAACCTAAGACTAACTACTTCGGACTCGCAAGCCAGCTAGGGATATTCAAAGGGACTAACGTAGTGGCATCAGTATCTCCTCGCACTACTGCGACTGCCAATGCCATCGCGGGTAAAGGCAGTAATTATGCAGGTCAACTTAGTCAGATGCAGACACAACTTGGACAGGTAGTGCAGGTCTTGACATACATGGCAAATAACAATGCTGCCAAGTCAGCCACTGGAACCAACGTGGCAGTGCTGCAACAAGGACAGTCTAATGAATCCTTTGCTAACCAGCTTAACATAGTGAAATCCTTGGGACTGCTTGGATAAACAAAAGGAGAGCCTTAGTTGGCTCTCTGTAGTATTGCATCGATTGACGGTTGGTTTATTCCATCGAGCCACGCAGACTTATCCTTGGGATTGTTGATGCTTCTATGTATCATAGTCCCCTCGCTGTCAAAGCTCTCATAGGTGACACTACACCACATCTTAGTATCCTTGTTGATCATTAGTGTCATCAATGAATATCCTCCACTTTTCGTGGGACTCTTAGTTGTTGCTTTGACTACCTCATCATAATCCACAGTCATACTCTTGATGCTGTTGACATCCACTAATGCGTAGTCGTCTATGGGCTCCCATTGAGGTGTTGTGAAGCCGATGCTTGTCCAAAGCATCCCCAGAATCACCAAAGTCACTATGCGTTTCATAGTTTACCCTCCGTTTCTTCCTATCATACCACAATTTACCACAGAAATGCAAGAGAGTCCATTGTACCTGCCTAAGAGGACGCTGGTGGCACTTTGGCATTTCACTAAGCCTATCCATAGGACACCTAAGATTAAACGTAGCTGTAGCGACATACGGAGGTGGTTATTTCGGAGGTTTCAAAGTATACATCGATTCCCTACGTATTCAATGGCAGATCCAAGGAAGGCTGTGATTGCCTAGGACTCATCATAGAAATATTTAAGGATGAGCAGTGGAGTCCTTCGTTTGACGATGGCAAGCTCATAGAAGAACAATGGTGGGTCAAAGAAAAGTATAGGTTGCTCAGATATCTCATGAAGACAATGACACCCATAAAAAACATAGAAGCCCTAGAACCCAATGATGTGCTTTATTTCTCCATAGGAGGCGAAGCACATCTTGGGTTCTTACTTATGTATGGCAGGGTGCTGACGACGTTTGTCCCAGGATGTAAGCATTGGGATGGCAGTGAATTCCCAAGTCGTTCAATGATCATACACAGAAATATGTGGAACCAGGGCTTCATCGCAGGGTTCCGAAGGAGGTCTTAGTATCGACACGTTTAGTTGGAAAGCAAGGGGCACAGTGAAGCCTCGGACTCAAGCTATGAATACAAGGTTAGAATTCTCTGCTGGCAATGAACAAATCTTCCGTACATCTGTGAACCCAAAGGTGACCTGGGAATTCACCATTGAAGGCGTAGTGGAAACAATGAATGATATCCAGGACTTCTTTGAAGCTCACTCTGATGGAACACAGTTCTACTACATTGACTATCGAGGGGAGCAGCATAGGGTTCGCTTTGAGAAGGATGCCTTCGAACCCACTGGCAACATCGGATGGGATCAGGATGGCTTTGGTGTCAAGGGATTCAGTGTAACCATAAATCTCAGGAAGGTGTGGAGCACATGATAATACTGCCTGTGATCATCAGTGATGCCAAAGACAAAGACATCGTTTTCTTCATTGAGCTCTATCGCATCCAACTCGCCTCTGGAGCCATCTACTTCAACAATAGTGACATTGACATTCCCTTCTACATCCAAGGGACAGAGACTCCAGTGACATACCTATCGAATCCCATTGAGCGCGGAGACCTCAAGCAGTCTGTGGATAACAGGGTAGACAACTGCACAATCAAAGTAAACAATGTCACCGATGATTTCACTAACTTACTCTTTGGCAGCTTCGACTTCCGAGGGAGTAACGTGGATATCCTGCAGATTAGTTACCCGAATTCCCTTGGAAATCCTACGGCATACAAGCACACCTTTGCGGGTTATATTGATACTCCCAGCTTAGACGAATCAACAAAGACCTTCGAAGCAACATTGAAAGCCCGAAGTCCAAACCTTGAAACATACAGAACAGTCAAGGGCACATGCAATGCCTGGTTCGGTGATACCGATGAATGCGGAGTTGCTCAGGAGTCCAAGGCATCCACCGTACACGCTGGATCAACACAGTACACCATATATGACCCAGTAATTACAGAAGCATCGGGGCATTGGAACAATGGAGTCCTTACGATAGGCTTTGAATCCAAGAAGATTGTGTCGTCAGCGGTAGGCTTAGTAACCGTAGAATTCCCGTTTTACTCAGTGCCAGCCGTGGGTACGGTGTATTCAATGGTGACAGGCTGCGATCATACAAAGAATGACTGTAAGAGACATAGTAATCTGACGAATTTCAGCGGATTCCCTGCAGTGGTCTTCGAATACCAAGTCAAAACTTAGGAGGTGATGAATCATAGGGAAGAGCACTGGCAAAACAATTTTATCCATAGCTGGCATCGCATTCGGCTTAGGAGGCACAGGCTCCTGGGGATGGCTAGGGAAGGGCATAGCTGGCGGTGGATTGACGGGGGCAATGGCAGGACTATCCCTCGCATCAACGATATGGTCTGCGTTGCATCCACCGACTACTACGTACAACTTCGACGCAACTAAGAATGTCATAGCCAATGATGCAATGATACCCATAGTATATGGCACGAGGAAGTGGGGAGGCATACAAACCTGGGCATTCACAGCCTCCGATGGAGCCACGCAGACCAAGGATATCATCATATCCGAAGGTAATATCAGCGGAGTCTCTGGCATAACGGCGAATTGCCTATTACTCACCACTGGTGATACCTTGTTCTCTCTGCAGAATGCAGTGTACGCAGATGCCACTGTTCACGTCTACGAGTCTGGGTCACCTACACCGAATGACAAGGTACTCGCATTGTATGCCAATGGAGCTACGACCAACATCGCATTACAAGGACTCTCAGATATAGCTACGGATCAATCCAATGACTTCTCGTGTTCTGGGTTAAAGCTCATGCAACACATAGAAGAACTAGGGACTGGCTGGGTAGTAACGAATAACGCTGGGGTCGATGTATCCCCAGAAGATATCTATGCGGTGGCATCGACCCCAGCGTATAAAGCCGAGGTGAATCTCTGTGGGAAAGGCATAGATAACTGCAGCTACACCTTTAGTAACGGTGGGCTCCCAGATAACTATGAAACCGTAGGCAGCTATAAGAACTGTGCATGGCTAAGGGCGAAGTTCAAGATATCAGAGAAGTTACAGGGGACAAACCCGACCATCTCCGCAGTAGTCAAAGGTAGACTTGTGTATGATCCTCGTAGCGGAGTTACCGCGTATTCTGAGAATCCAGCGTTATGCCTAAGAGACTATGTACTCAGCAAACGCTTCGGCATGGGTCGATGGATTAAAAACACAGACCTCGATGAAGATTCATGGATGGAAGTCGCTGATCACTGTGATGGTCTAGTGAGTTACACGGATGCCTACGGGCATACAGTGACAGAACCTCGGTATCGTCTCAATATCATCTTAGCAGAGAAGCAGAAGAACATAGCTAACATCCAAGCCATCCTTGCAGTCTTTGCAGGGTTCTTAGTTTTTTCAGGGGATAAACTGAGTCTTCGCGTGGAGAAACAGGAGAGTATATCGTATTCCTTTGATCCATCGAATATCAAGAAGGATTCAGTGAAGTTTGACCAAGTAGACCTTGAGTCATCCCCAAATCGCTATGAGATTACTTACTATGATCCAGCGCAGAACTGGGTAGGAGTCAAGGTTCAAGTCGAAGACTCCGCAGACCAACATTGGCGTGGCAATGTAATTAACAAGGATGTCCAGTTGCAAGGCTGCATACATCAAGGACAAGCATTGCGTCTAGGGCGCATCTATAAGGCGTTGAATAGGCTGTGTCCTAACATTGTAACCTTCTCCACTGGAACCCATGCGCTCCACCTGCAACCTGGGGATGTCATTGGATTCACCTATGGAATACTAACGAACATGTCGATGCGAATCCTGAGCATCAGTGAATCCAAGGGTACATGGACTATCAAGGCTCAACAGTACAATCTTAGTATTTACGACGATGCCCTGGGTTCACAGATATCTGTGAGCAACTATGTACAAGTACCCATAGCAACCTTAGTTAGTGCTAATAATCCAATGATGTCAGGCACAGCTACAATAAACGAGGTCACAGTCGCAGTAGCCACTGACGTATCCGATGCACTGACCACAGCAAAGACATACACAGATAGTGCAGTGTCTAGCATAGTACTGCCTGACTCTGGGATCACCGCAGGAACCTATCGCAGTTTGACAGTGAATGCCAAAGGAATCGCAGTGGCAGGGAGTAATCCCAGCACCGTAGCTGACATTGGAATAACCGATGTATATACGAAGACACAAGTGGATGCCAAGGATGGAACTAAGGCAAACTCTGCAAGCCTCGTAAGCACTGGGCCAACGATACTAGGGTGCTCTGCGATTAGTGGCACTGGGGCATTAGCAAGCAAACAAATGAGCTTCTATGTAGATGAGACAACTAATCTTCTGTATCTAATGTATAAAAGAAGCGATGGTGTTGTCAAATCATACTCATTAACACCATACGCATAAGGAGGTAATGACATGGCAGGAATCTATGATTTACAGATCGACCAAGGAGCCACATTCAGCCAAGGGTTCGCATGGCAGGACGGTGTAGGCAGAGGAATTAATCTCAATGGGTACACTGGGTCTTGCGTCATCCGTAGGTCTGCACAGGATGCCACAGTATTGGCTACGGCCTCCGTAGTTATCACCGATGCACTCAATGGTAGATTCATGGTGATGATGGACTTCACTGACACAGCAGGGATATCCGTAGATGGTACTAGTTGCTATGACAAGCTACAGTATGTCTTCGATGTATATTTCACCAATGGAGTTAGTAGATACAGAGTAGTCAATGGGTATGCCTATGTATCCCCACAGGTGACACGATGAGCAAAGTTAACAAGGAATATTACAGTATTGTTATGGGAGAGCCTATGAGTTCAATAGATCATATAGGACATCAAGGAGAACTAGGTGTATCACCTGGTATCATAGGAAATCCAGGAAATGTAGGACTTCGAGGAGCCTTGTATGATACAAGCATCCATGATACAGCAACGAATACGGAGGTGGCGCAATGAGTGATTACATAGTAATATCTGAGGGTAGCATGGGGGTTCAAGGAGCTACGGGGGCTACTGGGCCTACTGGCGATATAACCGCTGGACACGGAACTATGACTGGTGCTGAACAAGGGCCAATCCTAGTACTTAACAATGGGGTGGACTCTAATTACCTTGAATTTGCAAAGACAGGACATACAGTCAAGGGGTCAGTTGGTGCTCTTGGGGCATTCGAGATGAATATTAGCTATAATATGGACTATAAAACTGGAATCCATAAATACTACGATTCCACCGAAAATGCCCATTGGATCGCCATGAATGACAATGGAATATATCTGCAATACGCCCCTAAGAATTATGTAACTGACGGTGATATTTGGGATGAACAAGGAAGACTTTATAACTGGCGCGTTGACCCATCAGGACATCAAACTATTGGTGGACACTTAACCATTGGGGAGCATTTGACAGATTTTGCAGTGATCGAAACGGCTAATACCACAGCAAGTTTAGCCTTAAATACTAATCAATCAATGGTATTTAACATCAATGCTATTGGGAGCAATCCTGGTACATCTTACTTTTGGGGAGTTGGCAGAAGTAGACTAACTGATGGGACAACTCTAATGAAGCTTACAAGTGATGGTCACCTTGGCTTAAAGGTAACAGATCCTCAAACTACATTGCATACTGGTGGCAATACCATTATTGGAGTAGATGGGGCTGGCGCAACGACGTCATGGTTAGGCAATAAGCAATGTTTGATATGGTTACTTGATGATACTACTTTACGCTTTAGCGTTAAAGGGTCAGATGGAGTTACAAGAGCTGCTTCACTAACGCTAGTATAAATAGGAAGGGGAAATTAAAATGATAGAACAAATTAAACAACGTCAAAATGCACTATTGGTAGGATTGGCTGATTTATTCGTACAGAAAGAACAACTTGAAACAAGGATTGATGGTCAGAAAATAGCAATACAAGAATTAGGGAATTTGATTAAAACAGTGGAAGAACCGAGCGTATAACACATAGGGATGATGCAATGTTATTCTATTGATTTGTATATTTAGATATTGCATCTTTCCAAAAGTTATACCCTTTATCGTTTAAATGTACACCATCATTGGTTAAGTTAATATTTAATTGATCTTGATAGGACATAAGTGAATAAAGGTCGATATATGATAGATTATATTTTTCAGATAACAGATGTATTTCTTTATTGCAAATTATAACCTTTTCATTATTTGTAAGATTTTTATTAGCGTTATATATAATTCCGTTGATTGGCAAAATACTTTGGACAAATATCTTAGTATTTGGCAACTCTTTCGTAATCTTTCCCAATATTTTATCATAATTAGATATAATTTCTTGAATAGCTACACCATTGCTAATATCATTAATTCCTATCATTAAAAAAACCTTGTTAGGATTTGATTTTATTACATTATCCAATCTGTTCAATACGCCATAAGTTGTATCTGAACTTATTCCGCGATTTTTGATATTTTGGTTTTGCAGTAGCTCACTCCACTCGCATCCATCTGTAATGCTATCTCCTAAAAAAATAGTGGCATTATCCGATATTGGAAGACTTTTAAACAAATCTGTTCTGTTTTTATAGTAAGGATCACTGGTAATAGGCTGACTTTCTGACGCTCCCACCGTTGTGGTTATCCGATTTATAATATATGTTATACCACCCTTTCTGCAGACAACAACACAAGCCATTGATAAAAATACAATATTAAAAACAATCGATAATATTAAGATTTTCTTGTTCAAACTAACCACCTCAATATCATTATATCCTATCACTTGTGCAAATATTGTCATATTTAAGGAGGCTCCCCATGATCCCACAGCTAATCCAAGCCCTTCCCCTGATACTCTCAGACTCCCAAGATCCCAAGGACATCTCAGAAACCAGAGTCATCGCAGCGTTGTTTGCGGTGGCTCTCTTAGTTTCCCTGCCCATCGTATTCCTATGGCTTCCACAGTACATCACTGAATTCAAAGGATACTGGAGCGATGCGTTGTTATTCCTCGGCTCTCTCTTAGGAGCCAATGTCATCAAGAAGTTTACACCGATAAAACAAGGAGGTTAACTATGGAATCACTGACACACTTAGAACAGCGTGTAGAAAGACTAGAGGATTCAATGAAATCCCTAGCCTCCCTCCCAGCACAATTCGAGATACTCATAGGATTACAAAGGGAAGCCAATGCAGACTCCAAAGAATTAACCAAGCACATCACAGAAACCTACGCATCCAAGGAACTCTGTGCTGAGAGACATAAGAATATCAATGATGATGCACAGGATAACAAAGACTTCCGCAAGTGGGTCTATGGTTCCTTGGTAGTCGGTGCTGGCACTGTAATCATGGAATTAACAAAGTATATAGGAGGTAAATAAGATGAACAAAGTAACCTTAGTAGGTCTACAGACCCTCGCAGAGTCCGCCAAAGGTTCCATTGACCGCATATATCTCCATTGGTCTGCAGGGCATTATACTCAGTACTTCGATGACTACCATATCAACATCAATGGTGACGGTGAAATCTATGCCAGCACCGATGATCTCACAGAGCACAAGTCTCACACATGGCACAGGAATTCCAGAGCCATCGGTGTCAGCCTTTGCTGTTGTTGCAATGCTACATCGGATGACTTAGGTTCCGAGCCACCTACGACTGCACAGATTGAATCCATGGCACAAGTCATCGCAGTACTGTGTAAATACCTCGAATTGCCCTGTGACTATTCCGTAGTACGCACCCATGGAGAACAAGGAGACGAAGAAGATCCAGGGTATGGTCAAAGCACCACATGTGAACGATGGGACTTGGCATTGCTGAGGAACGGAGACGCATGGGGCAGCGGTGGCAATACACTGAGAGGCAAAGGTAACTACTACATTGCCCAGGGAAGTTTATGACTCTCACTGACTTACTCACAGTAATCTATGACAACAGGGATGCGATGTTGGCAAAGTATCCGAGGGATACCAAGATAATCATTGATGTCCATAATAACCTAGCGTTAAACGTGGATAAACTCATAAAATCCAATGTAACTGCCTAGGAGGACGCTGGTGTACTTTTATGGAATCACATAGGTTCACCATAGTCCTACCTGGATTAAACGTCTGTAATCCACGACTACAAGGAGGTTTCTATGACATCATTAGGAATTATAAAGGATTACTGGAAATACCTAGTAATCTTCGTACTCGGAGTTGCCCTTGGATGCTGGGTGACCTATCAATGGTTTCCGAGGGAAGTCACAGTTGCCCCAGTATCCGAAGTATCAGCCAATGTTGAACTCAAGGATCACACAGAAGTCAGCTATGTGCCCAAAGTTAACAACGAATCCACAGATGTCGAAGTGAACAAAGCGTTGCCTGTGGTGACAGTGAAGGTCAATGGAGTGACTACGGCAATGCCACTGATTCAAGGTGAGACTCAGAAATTTGACAAAGGCAAGATCATAGTGGATCAGAGTACTTCATTGAAAGTCGATGTGACTGCCCAGGTTCAGTCTCAGATTGAACAGGGTATTGCCGATGCTTTTGCTAAGGAGTCTAAGAAATCCAAGGTTAAGCTGGGAGTCGAAGGTTCATTGGATAGCAATGTCAAAACCGATGCACAACTGAGGCTGTCTCGGCAATCTGAGAAATTCGACATTGACATCAGAGTAAATCAAAAGAAACAAAGTATCAGTGGAACATTGTGGTTCTAAATGACTCATCAGAGTCCTGCGGGGAATCTTAGGCTTAGGCTTAGGGTTCCCCGCTTTTCTTCGTTGTATTTCTAAGAAACATTTCAAAGAAACATATTGACACAATGTTTCCTAGGTGGTATAGTAGGTACATAGGAAATGCGAAGGAGGCGAAGTAACAATGTTTACAGAGGAATCAGAGAGGAAAACCGATGTATTCGGCAGGAAGTACATATGGATTATTACTACGACAACTACGTTCATGTCTATGGAAATCAATGTGTATCATAGTGCCCATGATAGCTATTGGGATGCTGAGGTTTACGCAGAGGAAAGTCATTGGCTCAGAGATAGTCCATACAAGATCAAAAGAGACATAGTGAGATAAGGAGGAACAGTGATGTTCGAAGAATACAAAGCTGAATACCGAATCAACAAAGCATCCATCGATACCAAGGCTCTATGGAATACTATGCTTGCAGTGACATTCATCACAGTACTGGTGTTGCTATGAAGAACGGAGGAACAACAATGAAACCACAGATAGGACAAAGGGTATTCTTGAAACCAGTGGGCGACGCAGCTCGCAGAGGCAACACTGTCATCAAGGAATACATCGTATCAAAGGTAGGCAGGAAATACTTTGAAGCATGGGACGGGTCATGGAAATACTCTGCCATAAAGTTTCACATTGAAGGACTTAGGCAAGTCACAGATTACTCAGTAGACTATGAATTATACTTTGATATGCAGGAAATCATTGATGAACGAGAATGCGAGGTGCTCATTGATGATCTCAGGAAAGTCATCGGAAACTATGGGCCACCAAAGTTATCCTTAGATCAACTACGTCGTATCAATGCAATCATCAAGGAGGGGTTATGACAGTATTCATAGACAAACACAATGTAATATTCTACGTCAATTCACAGGATTCCCTGGATGCCCTGTTTTATGCTGAGGGAATGTATGTAGTGGCAATGGATGGCATTGGAGGTGTACGATGACTATAAAGATCAACTGTGTATACTGTGGCGAACCTATCAGATCATACCAAGAATGCGCTGGATATCCTAGTGCTCAATGCTTGGATTGTCTCATCAAAGCCAACATAGAATCCAAGAAGGACTATCTATGGAATCTAAGAGAATCATACAGATCCAAGAGTCTCAGTATTTCAATAGTTAACGCAGATGAATCAGTGGACAAAATCTACGATGTCTCTGGGATGTCACGTAGTAATATTCACTGGCTACTTAGTAGAATACCGATGTACTTAACCAATGGCAAATATGTAGAACTCAAGGAGGAATTACAATGATAAAACTCAGAAAGACTCAGTGCCCACACTGTCAACGTACCGTCCATGCAGTCCTAAGTCACGGTGAATGGCGAGGTGAGTGTTCAGTGTGCAGCGATGGGTTTACTATGCCTACTGTGTTGCCCGAAGTTTCCGAAGATGAACGTAGACGTGTCGATGAATTCTTTGATAACCTAAGTTTCGATGATCTCAAAGTCAAACTAGGAGAAGCAGGGTATGCGGAGGATGCCAAGGGATAACTATGTCTACCTTGTTGCCCAAAGTTTCCTAGGGATATGGAGTGGCTTCCTAAGTAGCCGAAGGAGGGATTAGATGGACAATTATGATACTTACGTACCACCACATTTACATCTTGATTACAGTAACAATGGCATGAAGGATTCAGTGAATACCATAGATAACGTTGTGAAGAGACTCAAGGAAATCGGAGCTACTGCGTGTGCGGTGACAGACCATGGAACTACATCGGGCATCGTAGAAGCATACAAGAAGTTCAAGAAGGCAGGGATTAAGCTGATTCCAGGGTACGAAGGATATCTCACTGGAGACCTGTCGATACAGCAAAGAGACCTAAGCCATATAACACTGTGGGCAAAGGATTCTCAGGGGCTTCGTAACCTCTATGAAATATCTACGATTGCCAATGGGGACAAAGGTCGTTCACCGAATAACTATTACTACAAACCGAGGGTGGACTTAGAATTACTGAGACGATTCTCTGCTGGCATCATGGCTGGATCTGCGTGCCTTGGTGGATGCTTGGTTACTGAGGATTACGGTGTGAACGAAGATAAACTTCAGCAACTTATTGACATCTACGGAGCTGATGATGTATTCCTTGAAATCCATACATACCAATGTCCTGAGCAATTCAAGTACAACCATGCACTCGTCAAAGCATCCAAGAAATTCAATGTGAGACTCATAGTTGCTACGGATGCCCACTTCGCGTGGAAGTACAGTGCTGAACTCAGAAAACACTTCAAGAATACATCGAAGACTCAGGAAGGCGATGAGAATATTGACGATACATTGTATATTCAAGATGTCGATGAAATACGCAGTAACCTGAGATACCTAGATGGACTCGTAATCAATGAAGCCATTGCCAATACCCATGTACTCGCAGAGAAATCCAATGTAGAAATAGCATTCAACGGTAAGCACTATCCAGAGTATAAGTGTGAAAATCCATTGACAGAGGTGAGACTCCAAGCAATCGCAGGGTGGAATAGGTTAGTCAAAGGCACTGGCGTAGATTACGATGCATACGCAGAGAGAGTCAAGTTTGAACTGAACATCCTCGATAAGCAAGACTACTGTAGTTACTTCTTGATCAATAGTGGACTCATTAAGAAATTCATTGCAGCAGGGATTCCAGTGGGTGACGGTAGAGGATCAGTGGTGGCATCGATGGTGGCTTGGTTGCTAGGGATTACAAAATTAGATCCATATAAATACAATTTAGTCTTCGAAAGGTTTGCTCACATGGAAAGGCTTAGTCCACCCGACGTGGATACTGATATTTCTAAGAAACACAGACATCAATGCTTAGAAATTATCAAAGAAGAATACGGTGAGACGTACCAGTGTAGAACCTTCGCCCGCTATGGTGCATCAGGGAGCATTAGGCAAGCAGGGAAGGCATTGTTCTATCCATTGGATGTCGTGGATGCCTTAGCAAAATCATTGTCTAAGTATGAATCCGATGATGAAGACGATGAAACTTCCACGTATGATCAGAAGATATGGATGTTAGACAATGTTAAAACCGATGACAACGCAGACCTCATAGAACTAGCAAAGCAATTCGTAGGCATCTGCTTTGGATATGGCAAACACGCCTCAGCGATCATCGTACTGACAGAGGATGTTCTACAGTTTTGTTCCGTAGAGCGTCAGAAGGACAGTAAAACAGGGGATATCAATTACATCCTCGCATGTGACTTTAAACTCCTTGAGGAAATGGGACTGATGAAACTTGATATGCTTGGACTTAAGACCCTCGATGTTATCCAAGATACATTAGATATGCTCAGTGTTCCCATTGACATTGAAACTATTCCATTGGATGACGAAGCTACTTCTCAGATGTTATGCGAAGGCAAAACCAAAGGCTGTTTCCAAATATCTTCACCTGGCATGACACAGTTAGTTAAAGGAATTCAGCCTAAGAACTTTGCTGACATGATACCTTTGGTTAGTCTGTACAGACCAGGGCCACTCGATGCCATCGTAGAAGAAACAGGGGACACAATGGTTGACACCTATGTAAAAGTCAAGAATGGCGAGATAGAAGCCACGTATCTCCATGAAAAACTGCGACCTATCCTTAGTGACACCTACGGGATTATCTTATATCAAGAGCAAATCTTAGAAATAATCAAGGAACTATGTGGGTACTCATTGGGCGAGGCTGACATGTTTCGCAGAATTATTGGCAAGAAAAAAGTCGATGAAATGAAACCTGCGATTGAAGCGATGATTGAACGTGGAGTTATCCAAGGCATCCCTAGACCAACTATGGAATCCATCGCAGATCGCATTGTAACCTTTGCTATGTATGGATTCAACAAGTGCTTATCAGGGGATGAGAGGCTTCATAGACCTGCCAATGGTAAATTTATGCCAACACTGAGTGAAATGTGGATGATCAAGAATAGCCTCGCATACGCCAAAGAAACCAAGCACAAAGAACTCTATGATAAATACAATGCGTATGGCTATGGGACAACGTTGTCTATGTTTGACGATGGCAATATCAAGAAAAATACTATAGTTGACATTGTACCCTCTGGAACCGCAGCCATCTATAGACTCACTACGAAGACAGGGAAGATCGTAGACTGCACAATGAATCATAAGCTCCCTACACCACAAGGTGGCAAGATACTCTATGATCTCAAAGTAGGCAGCGAAGTTTATGTCATTGGCGACTATGAAATTACATCGACCATCTATAATTTCTACAATGGTAACCCTCCAGAATCCAACGTACCCAAAGCAGGACAACAGGGCTTCCAGCGTAATCCATATGGAGCATCGACACTCTTTGATACAGCAAGGGAATTCTTCAGTAACATCCACGCTGCCTGTGAAGACTGCGGAACCTATGATGCTAAGAAATACGAATTGCACCATGTTAACATGAATCGCCAGGATAATTCCAATGAGAATCTAAGGTGGCTATGTGTATCGTGTCATCGGAAAGCTCATTATGCCATGGGCAGAACTAAGGTGGGAACAAGGGGCTCATCGGCTGCCATAGATACCATCGCAAGCATAGAATATCTAAAAACCACAGAAGTCTTTGATGTGACAATGGAGGCTCCAGCACATAACTTCGTTAACCTAGGTGGCGTAGTAGTCTCAAATTCTCATAGTGCTGCCTATGGAAAGCTGGCGTACAAGACCTCGTATCTCAAGGCTCATTATCCTCTGCAATATATGTGTGCATGTATCAACAATGAAGAAGGTAAGCAAGACAAGATACTCCCGTTCATCAAGGAGTGCGGGAAGCTGGAGATTACAGTGTTGCCCCCTGACATCACATTGAAGAATCGCCAATGGATTATACAGGGAGATTCACTGGTGATGGGGCTTCACTATATCAAAGGTGTCGGCAATAATCTCAGGTTGGACAATATAAATTCCTATGATGACATTGTACGCTATAATGCTAAGGATGTAACTACAGCACTTATCAAGTCTGGAGCAATGGATAGCTATGGTGATCGTGGAGTCCTACTGGATAGCTTAGAATCACTACAGGATACAATGAAACGCATCGACAACTGCATGGCGAAGGTCAAAGAGAACTCAGAATCCCTAGCACTCGCAGTATCTGACAAAGACATCAAGAAGTATGCTCGGCAGAAGGGACAATGGGAAGCCAAGTTGTCCGAAGCCAAAGCAAAGGAAGCTCAAGTATCATCCACTGAATTCTATGATAAAGTCATAGGAGAAATCGAGGTCTTAGGTTACAGCGAAGGTGTATCTCCGACAATTAAAGTAGGTAAGGTAGTCGGTGTATTCTCTAAGGTGATAGGCAATGGTTCAACTATGGGTTGGGTCACGCTAAAGTCTCCTCATGGTGAGTTTCGATGTGCGTGTTTCTCAGATATGTGGGATATCATCAAAGACTTAGTAGTCGTAGGGTCAACATACAAATTCGTCGTTAAATCCAATGATCGCGGTGACAACTTAGAAGAGATATCGATTAACGGAGTAACCCATAGAAAGCCTCAGAAGCAATGGGCGAAACGATGATTTCCTATGCCCACTATGTTTCCCAATGTTTCCTCATAGTCCATCCTAGCGTCCCAATCCAAGGTATCCTATGCCAAACCTACGCACGACAAAGAAACCCACTGAGCGTCCTTCTAGGGTGCTTGGTGGGAAGCTACGCATAATCTTCGTAAACTCAGATTAAAACGGAGGGAATTACAATGGCAAAACTGCAATACGTAGGATACACCGACGACTTAGATATCTTCATGTATCCATCAGAGGATAAACCAGAGGATTCAATGAATGTAACATGGGATTTCCCAAACTATCTCATGGGCATCAAAGTAAGAATCACCATAGAACCAGAGGAGGACTAAGGTACATGGCAAAGCCCTCAGCACACCATCGGCATACTGAGGGTTAAGTCCTCGTATTCATCATAGAGGTTTGTCCAGTGTACGATACAGTTCCGCAGTTGTCTTAGGACTCAATGTTTCAGTGTCTAACTTAGTTTGCATTGATCGTAGACCTGCGAAGTGTATTTCCTCGGCAGTCTTGGTTTTTGCTAGGTCTAACTCCATTTGAGCCAAGGCAGCTTTGATGTACTTAGTGCTGGCATGATTCTCCATGAGTTCTGCTTCGCGGTCGGTGTATCTCTTAGTGATAAACTTGTCTGACCCTAGCAACACCGCAGGATCAACTCCGAGTCTAAAGGCTATGGCTTCTATCTGCGAATGGCTAGGGAGTGACTTACGTGCTCCGTCTTCCATTTTGCATACAGCGGATCGTCCAATGTGTAATACGTCTGCAATGGTTTGCTGGGAAAGTCCTTTGGATTCTCTAAGTCTTCTTACGTTTGCTCCGAATTCTTCTATGATGTTTGTTGTGATGCTCACGATATTCACCGTTCCTTCGTTTATTTCTTGGACTCATTGTATCATACAAGGAAACACTGTGTCAACAAGTTTCTTGTGAGAATCAACATGTTTCTCGTCGTAATCATAAATAAATCTTAGGAGGTTGACTATGAATAGTCCATTGTTTACAATAAAGGAAACCGCAGAGTACCTTAGACTCTCTGAACCCGTAGTATATGGCTTAGTTAAAATCAAAGAATTCCCCTCAGTAAAGGTAGGTGGTGCTTGGAGAATATTCAGTGACAAGCTTCAGCCATGGTTAGAGACATTATATGATAACAAAGATGAATAAGCACTTATAAGCACTTTGTGAAGCATGGGAAGCCTTGACAGCCGTTGATTTCCTTGCTTCACAGACTTCTTAATATTACGTTGAAAGAGTGATGAGTCAACATAGAAGAAACACCGAGAATCCAGCGTTTGTGCGGGTTGCTCGGTGTTTTGCTTTGGTAGATTTATAATAGTTTCTAGCACTTTTAAGCACTTTATAATAGTGTTAAGCACTTTATAAGCACCTGTTATTCCTTAGAAAGTCCCAGTAATTTACCCATGATTGCTGCTGCTGTTTTGTCCTGCTCAGGTACGCTGTGAACATAGAGTTGCAGGGTAATTCCCACAGAGGAATGCCCTAGTCTCTCACTGACCATCTTGATATTACATCCCTCGGCAATCAGTTGAGTAGCATGGGTATGTCTAAGATCATGAAAGCGAACTCCCTTGATTCCAGAGAGTGCCAGGACTTCGCGATAGAGAGCTGAGGCATTCGTAGTTAACAACGGCTTCCCAGTGGCATTGTGGAACACCAATGGATTCCCTAGGTTAATACTCTGCAACTCCTCCAGCACCTTAGCATCCACAGATATCGTACGTATCGAAGAATTAGACTTAGGAGATTCCAATGATCCTTCCTTAGATAGACTGCGGATGACTTTGACATTATCGAGTCCTACGCAATCCCACTGTAGTCCCAGCAACTCCCCAAGTCTCATCCCAGTGGCGAGGGCAAGGAGAATAAGGTAATACGCAGCCCTCAGCATCTCCCTACGAGAACTTAGGCATCCACGAGCTGCCTCAAGCAACGTTGTTATCTGTGTCTGACTGAGTATATGCATTGTCTTCATTGGGCGCTTCAGCGGGTTACTACGACTTGCAGGGTTGATTCCAATGATTCCTTCGTCCACAGCGAGGTTCAACATATTATGTATAGCCTCTCTATGCTTCCCTAGACTAGTCGGTGAAAGTCCATAGGCAACCTTGACATTAAAGTAATCATTGATGATGCCAGTGGTTAGCTTTTGAACCTTGTATTTACCTAGTGTCGGCTCAATGTGCTTAGTGCAGACATGGACATAACAAAGGTACGTAGACTCCCTAAGTTGCGTCTTCTTGCTCTCTAGCCATCTTTGGATGTACTGAGTTACCGTGTAGCTATTGCCTGGTTTCAGTAATCCTTTGCCATTTTGCTTCTTGAGTTCATCCAGTGCCTTCACTGCATTCTTCTGTCCTTCTACGGTAACTGACTTTCTCCTCTGTTCTCCACCGATGCCATCTATGGTGATTTGAACTTTGTATTTACCTTTGGATATTTCTAGAATGCTGCCATCGCCCTTGGGTCTCCGAGGTTTAGGCTTAGGTTTTTCCTTATCTTCCATAACTTCCCTCCATTCGACATTAAACACTCTTGTGGTACTTTAGTCCCGATGATATACTATGTGTATATACAGTAATAGAACAAACGTTTGCATAAGGAGTCGATGTAAATGACACTGAAAACTATAGGCACTACGCAATACATAACTTACATATTTGATACTGTGAAAAAATGGAGCTGGACAAAGGGGATGTACTTTGTTCACCCTTCGGCAGAACAGGAATTCATCGCATACATTAGACACAATGAATCACTTCAACAGCTCCGCGAGCTCCGAGATATCCTTAGCTTCTTTATCAGTGGGCTTACCTTTGCCTCTAGTGAATATCTCCGTATCATCTAATAGAAACACATCGATCTCGTCGTCATCAAAGAAGAAGTATCCTTTGGGCAACTCTGCGATGGCGATGAGTTCCTTTGTTTTATCCCAGCCAAGCTTCTTAGATTCATCCTTGCAGTTTTCGATGTTGGCGATGTTACGCTCTGTAGTATCTAATGCTGCAGCGAGTTCTATCCTTGAATACCCTAGTTTATTCCTAGCGTACCGAACTCTTTCCCCGTATATCATTTGATCACCTCGCTATCATTATATATGTAAATGAATTACAATGCAACTACCTAGGGTTACACAAAGTTTGTTTAACGAAAATAAGTGTTGCATTCTCGGACAACCTATGATATTATAAACACATCGAAGGGCACAGAGCACACCGAGTCCTCCAAAGCCTTTCCATGCAAAGCGAGGAACGTACATTGAAAACATCATACAGCGAAGACCCACAGAGGATAAGCTTAGGACAACTCCAGGATTCCTACTATGAAGCACAGCATTCCGAAGAAAGCATCTTAGGTTCCGCGAAAGCCCATCGTAACCGACACATAGCAAGGGCAAACTCAGCATTCGAAGTATTGCTGAGGAATCACCCAGAAGGCGAAGTGTTGCTGAGGATGCTGTGGGATGAACTAAGTGATGCAGAGGATATCATAGTAGATGCAACGGTTGAACATTGTTTCGTAGAATGTCAAAAGAAACTTATTGACACAGTGGTTGCGAGGTGATATAGTAAGTACATAAGAGTTAATCGCAATTAACGATTGCTCGTAGAAGGACGGTGAGCAACAATGAGATCAAGGGACAGGCCGTAGGAAGTAGCTTGGAATACTTCCTTGAAATATCCAAAGAAACATATTGACATAATGAATTGACTATGGTACACTAAGTACATAGCAAAGGTTGCACGGACACAATGGATCAAGGGTGATCCGCATTGCTATGGCTAGGGTGTTTCCCGAAGTTTCCACAAGGAATAAGGAGGAAGAACAATGATAAAACAAGAGCTAACACCAATGGAAGAACAGAGTATTTTCAATGCAGCCTTTGAATATAGGTATGCTGGCAAAGAATTATCTTGGGGCTTAATTACTGCGATAATCAATAGGCGACTCGATGTAAAGTACAATGTCAACAAGGTTAGACAAGTATGCGGAAGACTGCACAGGGAGTTCGTTGTCAAACGAGGTAACCAATGAAGATCAACTGTAGTTATATCAATGACTGCCTAAATCGTAACAATGACTGCGATATGTGCACTAGAAACTCCCTGTATACCCACTGGACACTTGGAGATCAATATCATGCTGAGAAGTGCAATGATTGCCAAGATAACAAATACTATGAAGTCTGCGAAGACAATGTCTGCAATGAATATCACAATAATTACGAGGAGGAATAACAATGGCAAAACCAAAGGTAACTGTAGTTGTAACCTGTGAGGATTTTAATGATAAACCTAGTAGAAAGTCAAAGAGTAAATCCGACAATGAAAAGGTAACATATTACCTAGCACCAGATACTATCGACAAGGTACATGAATTAGACTTTCACGCAAAACAGCGCAGAGAGAAGACATCTTACTCCCAGATAATAAGCGAAGCTGTCAATGTATACTATGATCAGCAAACAATTTTCTAAGCAATCAGAGTTTCCTAAGAATACTAAGGAGGAATTACTATGACAACAATGACCAACCAAGAATTAGCCACAGAGTTCCGCAGACTGGCTAAGGAAACCCTGGCATCCTTAGAAACCATAAAGAGTGGCAATAGACTCCTTAGCACAATGATAACAGCTAAGGCGCACGATGAACACATGGAGCAACTGAAAGCTATGAATACAGTGATGTCTCAGCAACTCGAATCTATCAAAGCAATGGTCAATGGCACAACTATGCCCACCTTGTTTCCTAGAGTTTCCGAGATCACTCAGACTTACATCAAAGAACTCCAGGCATCCAATGACATCATGCAGACACAGTTAGAAACCATATCATCACCAGAACTACGCAAGATATGGAGCGATGCACATTCTAAGATGGCCGAAGAATACAAGTATAAACTTGCAGTACTTCTGAGTCAACCTATTTACGAAGTACACCTTGATGTCAATGCTCCAGAGTTTCCAAAGAATACGAAGGATACCATGGCATTCTATGAAGCCATGATGAAAATCCCTGAGCATCAACGGACATCCGAAGAAATCGGTGAATCACTAAGGAGAATACTTAGTAGCATCAACGAAACGGAGGAATTACAATGTATTTCACAGCCAAACACCAAGAACTCATAGACCAACTACAGGAACTATGTCCCATCGCATTTCCTAAGAAGCCCAGTCCTAAGGTCGCACTGGCACACGGGCAACACATCGACATCCAACGAATCCTAAGCATCGACAAGGCAACTTCGATAGCACTGTTGAACTTCTGGTGCAAGGGACATCGGTATGACCTCGCATGTTCCATAGAAGGTGTCCTTCGGCTGAGGTACGATGGCAGCGTAGGAGGCAAGGTGAGTCTAAGGGAATCGCAGATACATAAGAGGAAGCTGGATGGGTACTATGAGACGAGGGTGGCTCCGAAGGGTTACAAGGTTACACCAAGGGAGCCGAAGTCATTCTTTGCTACAGCTAAGGAAATGCTAAGGTCACTATGGCGCAAGGAGGTAGCTCAGTAATGTACATAGTAATCGATGAACACAGAGCATGGTTTACACTGACGGACAAAGACAGGCTAAGGGATATCTGTGACAACATGGCAAAGCTAGGAACATCCTTTGAAGTGTTCAAAGCTGAATCAGTGAATTATAAGGAGGAATCACAATGAATAACTTAGTCACAATGACAAACGGCACAGCCACAGTAACATCTCGGCAGGTCGCGGAGAACTTTGGGAAGGAACATAGTAAGGTCAAGGCATCCATAGAAAATATCATGGAAGAATTAGGTAGCGCGGAAATCGGCGACACCTCAATGTTCACAGTGGGATGCTATGTAGATCAGTGGAATCGCAATCAGGCAGAGTTTACAATGAATCGCGATGGCTGGACTTTGCTGACTATGGGATTTACTGGTTCCAAAGCCCTTCAATGGAAGCTCAAGTACATCGCAGCATTCAATGATATGGAGAAGCAACTTAGTACCCATGCAATTCCACAGACTCGCGCAGAGGCTCTGAGACTTGCTGCGGATGCGATGGAACAACTTGATTCAGCCAAGACTCTCATAGAAATCATGGAGCCCAAAGCTAAAGCCTTCGACATATTCATTGACTGCCAAGGTTACTACTCAGTTGGCACAGCAGCCAAGATGTTGAACACTGGTCGCAATAGACTCTTCGCATTCATGGCAATTCATAAAATCATCATGGATAGCAATGTTCCCTATCAATGCTATGTAGACAGAGGGTACTTTGCGGTCAAAGGTCATAATGGAATCACCTATGTATCTCCCAAGGGTCTCCAATGGTTGTCGGAGAAACTCTTAGCTTAACTATGCCCACACTGTTTCCCAAAGTTTCCAAGGAGGTGATACAATGGACAGCTTCAGATTCAAACTCAGTAATCCTGAGTCCCTAGGACATGACTTCGAATACCTAGCAACCAAAGTCACTCCAGGGAGGTACAAGGTATCATGGACTGACAAAGGAGTGCTACAGGCAGAGGACTTCGGACTCTTTGAGGTCAGAGACTCTATCAAGGATGGTACTTGGGTGATCGTAGAATAGTCGAAGTATAAGGAGGTAACAATGGAATTACTTAGTCAATACAATGCTATCATATGTCAAGTCTTAGTAATCATATGCATACTGAAGTCATCATGGCATTACTGGAAAGGCGATGTAACCAAGGCAAACTTTGAGATGCTATGGGCAATCTTGTTAAACATGGGAATATAAGGAGGAATAACATGGAAATCAACATTAGAACAATGTCAACAATGGAGTCGCTAAAATCCAAGGAACTCAGAGTCGCAGGGTACATAGACAAATTCCTAGCTTTTGCAAAGTACATCGAAGGTAAGGCATTGGCATTCCAGAGAAATTCCACAGAACAACTACGGGATGACCTCGCCAAACAACGATCCATCCGAGCAGACTACTTGATCACCTTGGCACTAGAGGCTCAAAGGGTTAACGATGAAATCGATGAGATTACTGAGGCTCATGGCAGACATAGTGAGAATCTGGAGATGTACAAGGGTTAACTATGTGCACTGTGTTTCCAAAAGTTTCCTAGGAATACAAAGTTTCCTCCAAGGCGTACATCGGGACGACCACGTAGCGAAGGAGATTATAACATGGCATTTTTGAACAAAGTAAACGGTGGTAATAACTTAGTAACTCCAAAGGGTAACGTAGAATTCTCAATGATTAACACTGCTCAGGATTTCTTCAAAGAGAAATACTACCATAATATCACAATGTCATTCGATGAAACTACGGACGCGAAGTTCACTGCAACAATGGAAGCCCTGCACAATGCCATCGAAGAACTACCAGAAAACAAAGGAAAGAAATGGATGCCTGAGCATAGACTGGGGTACTTCGAAGATAAGAACGGTAAGAAACTGTGGAAATTCAAGACCTATGCCTTCGAAGTATCCACAGATAACACAACTCCTAAGAAACCAGTGTTCGTCGCAGATAAATTCCAGAAACCATTGCCTGATACTACGATTGGCAGAGGCTCCATCGCTCAAGTCCAGTTTACAGCTAAGTGGTCATATGAATCGAAGAACAACTGCGGAATTTCACTGTGGTTGGAGGGTGTCATGGTTCATGATTTGGTAGAAGTCGGTGGATCGAAGATGAACTTTGCCTTCGAAGAACCTAAGATGTCCTTTGTTCCTGAAGTTGCTCCGAAGACCACTACGGCTCCATCGACCACCATCGGTGACGAAGAAATCCCATTCTAGGCATAAGTGGTCGCAACCATGTTGCTCGCACAACTATGTCCACCCTGTTTCCCAGAGTTTCCTACGATCACACAGGGAGCATGGAGTCATCAAACTCCACTCCCATACAAAGGAGTTAACAATGAAAGTCAATGTAAGCATCGTAACAGAACGTAGATTCACATTGGATATGTCAGAGGATGAAGCTAGAACACTAAGAAGCCTAGCCCCTAACATCGGATACAAGCAGATCACGGGATTCGGTGGCGGTCATAGTATAGCAGAGAAAGGCGATGAGTTATTCAAGGACATTAGTGAGACTCTTAGAAGCATCCTATGAACACGCAGGACTACATCGTAATCTGCGGAAAGCCCATAGTACTCCCAGAATGGCTGAGTCCCTTAGATATGCCCAGCGATTCGCAGGACTACATGGAATACTTGGACTACAGCGAGGACATAGGTAACTTTAATTGAGCTTTGAATAGCGATGTAAGCGTAGGAGTACAAAGTTGCACCAGCGTCCTCTGAGGGCGTTACAATGAGAAACGGAGGAATATCAATGATTAGTATGTTTGTCGCAGGTGCTTTGTTCACATCGATAGCCTTAGATGTATTGCGTAGAGATTGCAATGGATTAACAGTGTTCAATACAGTAGCTTGCATAGGGAACATATGGTGTGCGTTAAATTAAGGAGGAATAACAATGGTTAACTCAGCAGAAACCCAGCTTGCAATGGAAACAGTGTTGCAGTCAATGAGAAACGTAGGCTCCCAGTTATCAGCATTGAAGTCCAAGGTTAGATTCTACAATAATGCATTGGATAATCTTAGACACATCCGTGAGTTCAATGAGACTATGACTTGCTTAGAAATCTTAGATCATGACAAGGAAGTCCATCGGATTTCTAAGGAGAGGCGCGTCATCAAGGATGAGATCATGGTACTCGGTGCATTCAAAGGATTATACGATGACAACCCTGGACTTAGGGATGCGATGCAGAACGTGGTGAATTCTATGGAGTGTGCGAAGAGGCGGGTGGGGAGTCAGAGGTATTTTCTAAAAGACACTGGTGGCGTGGTTTAACTACGCATACTGTGTTGCCCGAAGTTTCCTGAGAATGCGGAGGAGGTGATTCATTGATAATCAAAGTAATCGATGCTGGCTGTGGTGAAGGTAAGACGACCTATGCTGCTACAATGATTAACCAGAATCCAGAGAAGAGCTATGTGTTCATTACACCGTACATCAATGAGGTCGAGAATATGAAGGACAAAAGGTGTCCTATGGCAAACTTCAAGCAGCCAACTCAGCGTGGCGAAGGTAAATTCGGTGATTTCCATAGACTCTTGGTTCAAGGAGATAACATAGCTAGTACACACGCGTTATTCCAAAGGTCAACCCAGGAAACCATGGATCTCATTGAAAGCCATGACTATACATTGATACTCGATGAGGTCATGAATGTACTCGAAGAATTACCTTTGAAGAAAGATGATTTACCTACGATACTTAGTCAATCATTGGCTCACGTAGATGACGGTGGATTCCTCGTATGGGATGCTAAGGAGTACGATGGCCGATACAATGATGTCAAGATCATGTGTAACAACAAGAGCCTCTTTGTAGTCAATGATTGTGTGCTGATGTGGACATTCCCAGCAGAGGTGTTCAAGTGCTTCAGAGAAGTCTATGTTCTCACCTATATGTTCTCAGCGCAGATTCAGAGATATTACTATGACCTCCACGGCATCAGCTATGAATATTACAGTGTTGCGATGAATGCCGATGGACGCACTGCCAGTCTTATGCAATACAAAGAGAATGGCAAGGCTCCCAAGGGAACAGTGGACATATACGAAGGCAAACTGAATATCATCGGTGATGGCATGACAGCATTGAGCAAGTCTTGGTATCTGAAGAATCGCTATGCAAAGATCGAGGTGCTCAGGAATAATACATTGAATTACTTCGTTCATATCACAAAGTCTAAATCTAAGTTCAACCTATGGACAACCTTCAAGGACTACAAGAACAAAGTGAGTGGCAAAGGATACTCCAGAGGATTCCTTGCAAGCAATGCCAGGGCAACCAATGAATATAAGGATAGAACTACGGTTGCATATACAATCAATAAATTTCTAAGTCCAATCTTAGTATCATTCTTTGCTAGACATGGCATCAGTGTAGACCAAGACATGTTTGCTACCTCAGAGTTAGTACAGTTCATCTACAGATCAGCCCTAAGAGAAGACCAAAGAATATCATTGTACATACCAAGTGAACGTATGAGGACTTTGCTGAAACAATGGTTGTTGCAATGGAAGCAACAGAATTAACAATGAACCCTTGTATTCCGTGGCTTGGCGGGGTGTTACCCTTAAAAGAAACTATGAATACTTAGGGAGGGACGAGGAACACTGACGCATTCGCCACGGGCTCACTTGTCGGTCAGCTACGCTTCCCAATCACTAACATATGATAATTGTGAGCAAAGCGAACGTTGGTAGCATAGCGGACAACTCGTTCCTACCTCGGAACATAGGGAACCTAAGACCACCATTGACCATCTGTGTCACTGATCCACAGCAATCCCAATGTCCACTTAGTTAACTATGAATACAAGGAGGTTAACCAATGTATCAACCAATGATGCCAATGTCACCCTTCAAAGTACAGCCAACGCATGACGGTGAAAACTACAGTGCATCCATTGAATATACAGTTCTCTATGGCTACATCTGTGAGACTATGGATGTCTTCGTAATCCGAGGGAACAATGGTCGTCCAGAGAATCTTCAGAGCCACGAAGTTACGGTGGTGTTGCTATGAAAATACAGATAACCGATAGAGTCCTATGGTTGGACAAAGTGAACCTTGAACTCCAGGAAATCTATGACACCAGAGCCACAGAGAATGCAGAGATGGAGGCGTTACCCTGGTATCGCAGTATATTCATCGGAACCTTTGACTACCCAAGCATGTACAGGTTTAATGCTAAGTATGACCTAGAACGATTTAAGACAGCATTGGAATCCGAGGGCACTGGGAATATCTATGTAGGCGCAGATGTGCTGAGGTATTTGCTATGACAACTAGGAGACCCCGAACCCAATGCACCCATAAGAAACAATGTATATCCAAGCTGTGTGGTGACTGCAAAGAAGGCTTAGGCAGCAGTGATCACTTCACTGAGAAGCCCAAGAAACAGCCATTGACACCTTTGATATTCCATGCTCTCCCACAGGCACAAAGGCTCCAACAACTAGCATTGATATACATGGCACGATGTACTACCGATGGTTTTACGAAGGCTGGTCTGTTCAAACTCAGTAGATACTTTGCCACCATTGATCCTCAGCATGTGCAGTGTTTCTTTGACTACATCTATGGGATGTCAGAGAATGCCGAAGTTAATCTCTATGACATCTATGATAAGTCGAGGGCGTGGCAGTTGAATCTTAGGTTGACTGCGAATAAGCCGACTGCCGAGGTTGCACAGTATCCAAGCCTCTTAGATTGTCTCAATGGATTATAAGGAGGAATAACAATGATAATCAAAGCCCGCATCACGTTCATCAATGGTAAGACAATGGAAATACAAGATGAAGCCAAGAACTTCCGAAGCTTTGCCAGGACACTATGTAGGACGCAATGGAGGATCTTTGGAGACAAAGCATTCAACGCTGAGACTATATGTACTATTGAGGAGGTCACAGAATGACAATGTAAACCAAAGTACCCATCGTAGTAACAAGGAGGTCACAGTTATGATAAGTAAACTACTATGTAAATTCCTAGACCACAACTTCGAGTCCATCGGATTCTACAACTCATACTATTGTAGTCGATGTAAGTCATGGGTGAAGCTATGATCCGATGGCAAACACAGAAAGTCACTGCCATTCAAGGCAAGTACAGTATCACCATTGAACGCCAAAGTTGGGACGGTAGATACGTAGGAGCCATAGATATCTGGGATGATCACAAAGGATATCAACGATTCGGTGGATTCAGCAGTATAACTATCGAGTCAGCACAGGCTGTAGCAAAGGAACTTGTGAGACTCATGGAGGTCACCGATGAAACATAGATGTTCAAAACTGCCACGCAATGTAAACGTAGAACACGACGCATCCTGGGGATGGCTATGGACTACAAAGGATACGATGGCTGCAGTGAATTATTGCCCGATCTGCGGAGTTGAACTAAGGAAAATCAAGGAGGTAAATCAATGAAACTCATAGCAATCAAAACTAAGGATTCGGTGTATATCTCAGATAACATTGACAACTCAGGCTACTACAGTTCAGCCCTCGGAAATCTATTGTTCGACGGTGTAAAACCTGAGACAACCTATAATAGAACATGGTTCAAGCTCCCTGGCATTCCTAAGACCATCCAAAAGTTAAACAAGGGTGGCAGAGTAAACCGCAGATTCACATTGAAGGATGGGTTTCCTGAGACTGCGAAGACTCCTCAGTTAATCACATGGCAACAGTGGAATGCAGAGGATGATGATGGTGACTATACGCTATTCACTGATGTCCGAGGGTTGTACGAAGAGCAGTACGAGATGTCTGAGGATGAACTGGTTGACGTAGAATTCTCACTGAACATCATTGAAGAACTCGAAGAATTTACTATGACCGCAACGAAATATGTGATGACCTACAATTTCATAGATATGCTCAATACAAATCCTGTGTTATTGCCATTGAAGCCATGTAGTCTCGATGCTCAACAAAGTTATAACATTATCAGAGCCTATGTTAAAACTCACATTGACCCAAGGTGGGCAAAGATTACCAGTGATTATGACTTCTGCTTTACTGTGAAGAAAGTCATAGCACTCACTGAGGCCGAGGAATATGCAGTGGATATCAATAATTTAGGATTTGGTAAAAAGAGGAAGCCCAAGTATGAAACTAGGTATCGTAAAACCAGGGAAACCGAGGTATACGAAGTTGCTCCTAAGTCATATCAAAGCTATTCCATAGTTCAACCCTTCGCTGGCAAGGATTACGAAGCATTGCAAAGTAACATCCAAGCATTCCTAGAAGACCTTATGAAAACCATCAATGCTCCTTTGATTGACTGCCCACATTGCAATGGATCAGGGATTGTACAATGCTAACCATGGGACACAACCTACGGCACTCCCTAGACTTACTACGAGCTCTCATGGCAGTTCATAGAGAACATGATACCTATGAGAACAGAGAAGTGCTGAGGCTGGCACGAGAAGAATTCGAGGAATTGAACGATGTGTTTCTTAGGATTACTGGGGAACGGAGTCCATGGAGAACGGAGGATAAACGATGATCACAATGTTAAGACCGCTGCAAATCGTAGTTAACAATGAATCCTGCGGAACATACGTGACTCCATGCAAGAAATACAATGTAGTAGCTATGGACTACAATGAGGACAACGATCTGCGCTTTGTTATCATTGATGATACCTGTGAATTGCTATGGGTAAGCAGAGGAAATTTCAGAGTATACGAGGAGGTAAGCTATGATAATCAATGACACCTATGAAATCCTAGTAGACGAACGGAACTTTGTACTCAAGAAGTACATCGAACCCGTGGAGAAGTTCAAGAAGGTCGAAGGTATACGTGAGTCCCAAGGGATGTCGAAGGGCTCCTGGGAGACGCAAGGGTACTACCCATCGTTAGCTGCGTGTCTCCGAGGGTATGTCAATGTGGAAACCCGCAGTGTGCCTATGGAGGTCAGTAAATTACTATGGAAACTCGATGCAATCTATGTTGCCATTGATAGGCTGGAGGTGTCCGATGCATCATAGTTGCGGTGAGATGCCTGGGGATTACTCTGTGAAAACTTGGCGACACGGGAACATAGAATACTGGGCAGTCTGGGAGTTACATAGTATTTTCAAGGAGTTCAAAGGAATCATAGCTAACAATGTATGCCCATGGTGCGAGGAGAAATTGGAGGTGGAACAATGATTAACATAGCTGAGCTCAGTGGTAGACCAAAGGACAAGCTAGTACAAAAGGTGCTCGATGTAGGCAAGGCAAATTCTAAGAAGCTGAAGTTCCCAATGCTATTCTCAGAGAAGGTCGATGGAGTATACTGCCTTGCGATGAGAGACGATGACTTCATTAATATCTATAGTCGCACTGGTGAGCAATATACATCTATGAAACACATTGAGTCAATGCTGGGCGATGTAATGGACGATGATGACATTGTAATCTTTGAAGCCTATGAAATCGGCAAAGAACAGTCAGTCATCAGTGGGCATTGCAGGGACACCAAGAATCAATTCCCAGACATCATCGCAAGGTGTCATCAGTACCTCACTGTATCAGAGTTTGTCAATGGTGGCACTACGACTGCCCAGGAATCCTATGAAGCCCTACTGGATATGATGGCAGACACAGACATCTCAGTTATTCCGCAGAAGCTGGTGCATTCATTGGAAGAAGCAATGGAGTTAACTAAGGAAATCTGGGCAGGTGGTGGAGAAGGTAGTGTCCTCGTGAGTCCTCATGGAGTATTCTGTGGTGGCAAGAAGAATGCAGAGAAGGTACGGATTAAACAGAGTGTCACCTATGATCTCGAAGTAGTCGGAGTACTCATTGGCAAGAAAGGGAAGTACGAAGCCACCCTTGGGAAGCTGGTGGTTCGATGGAAGGATGGGAAGACCTTGCCAGTCTCAGGAATGACAGATGATCAGAGACATCTATGGTGGAATGATCCGTCGATTATCATAGGCTCCATCATTGAGGTTAAGGCAATGACAGATAGTAGCAAGGGATCACTAAGAGAGGCTAGGTTTAAGTCAGTGAGATTCGACAAGGTTACTGCGGATTATTAAGGAGGCGATGAATAATGGCAGTGTATATTCAATGTGATTACACGGGAGAATGTCGGAAGTACAAAGTTGACTGCGGTGATTGCTCAAGGAATCATTTGGCAGACGAAGATGAGGATTGGGAATTAGAGGATTGTTTTGACGACTATGAATAACTAAAGGAGGCGATGAATACTGAGAAATCTACTGATGACGTTAGTGCTGGTTGCTCTGATGTCACCAGTGAGTGGGCAAGGGTTGAGCAGTGAGGTCTTTGATAAGGCTATGGAGGAGCTTAGGCAGCCAAAGTACACCGAAGTAACCATGGAAGTCTCGTACTACACTGCTGACGATGATAGCATGGACGGTCTAGGAATTACTGCGAGTGGAACAGTGGCGGTCGAGGGACGCACCGTGGCGATGGGAGCAGAGTATCCATTGGGTACAGTGATATGGATGGATGGTCATAGATATGTCTGTGAGGATCGCGGTGGGTACATTGTAGGCGATAGAGTCGATGTGTATGTTGAGGATACTGAGACGGCATTGGAGCGAGGGAGATCAATGAAGACGGTGAGAGTGGAGGAATAGTGATGAGTAAACTTAGTGAAATCAAGGTGGCAGTGAGTCCATTGAGCAACACAATATTCGCAGGATATGTCAAGGGTGACCGATGGACTTCTAAGGTAGACGTGACAGACCAGGTTATCAAGGCAGTCATGGAACATCTCAGTGTGGCTCAGTGCGATTACGAAGGTAAACTCGGAGTATTGACATTGAAGCTAATTATCCGTGAATAACACAGCGCGATACAGAGGTTTTACCTAGGTAGGACTATGGATTGCTTTGGTGGAGTGGTGGAGTATGTGTCAGCGGAGTGCTAGGGTGGTATTTCTATGCCTAGATTGTTTCCTAGAGTTTCCTGGGAGTACGAAGAATGCGAAGGAGTGGTGTAGTATGGCAAAAGGTGATTCGTGCGAAGTCTGCGGAAAATCAGAAGGTAAAGTGTTTGATAGCAAAGTATTTGGAATGAAATTGTGTCAGAAACACTATAGCCAAAAACAGACACATGGCAAAACACTAAGCAGAACCTCGGCTGATCCAAACGAAATCGTAATTTACAAAGACTATGCTGAGGTTATAATGTACAACAAAAAATGTGAAGAATCAGCAAGAGCCAAGATCGACCTGGAAGATATAGATAAAGTAAAGAAATATAAATGGAATCTTGGAAGCGATAAGTACGCAGTATCAAAAACAGATGACCAAAGAAGAGTGGCGATGCATCGGTATCTTATGGATTGCCCAGACGACATGGTTACAGACCATAAATTTGGTGATCGTCTCGATAATCGCAAAGAACATCTGAGAAACTGCACGTTCAATGAAAATCTATTAAATCAAAAGAGAGGGTCAAGGAATACATCAGGTTGCAAAGGTGTTAGCTGGGAACAAAATAAGAGGCACAAGAATGGAGTTTGGTTAGCGAGGATAACTGTGAAGGGTAAGTATTATTTCCTTGGGTACTTTAAAAACTTCGATGACGCTGTAAGAGCAAGAAAAGCTGCTGAGACAAAATATCAGGGCGAGTTCGCATATAAGGAGGTGATTTAGATGGCAAGTATTATAGAAGCCTTAGAGCATAAGATTGACATTGTAGATTTAATCTCGGAGAGCGTGGAACTTCGTCAGTCATCCAGAGGGTACACAGGAAAGTGCTGCTTACACGATGGAAATGGAGAAGCGAGCCTTTGGGTCACAGGGGATAATCAACGATTCCATTGCTTTAGCTGCCATGAGTCAGGCAATGCAATATCCTGGTACGCAAAGCTAAACAACCTGCAATTCTATGAAGCCATTAATAAACTCTGCGAATTAAACAATATTGATCTCGGTAATAACCAAGCATACCAGGAAGAACGCAATTTAGTCCAAGGATTCACAGTGCAGGCTGCGAAATTACACGAGAATTCGTCGCGCATCAGAGATTACATTGTGAATACGAGGAAGTTAACAGATGAATCCATAGCACTTCATCGCATTGGCTTTGATGAATACAAGAATGCCATATCGATACCTTTGATTGATATCTACGGACGCACAATAGCAATGGCCTTCAGAAACATGGATGAATCCGCGAAGATGAAGTATGTCAATAGCAAGAACAATGATCTCTATGATAAATCTAACTATCTATATAACCTTGTGAATGCTAGGAAGCTCATAAAGAAAACTGGGAGACTTTGGATGGCAGAGGGTTACTTCTGTGCCATATCAGGGCAAGAGCAAGGTGAAGCCGTCGTAAGCTATAACAGTGCATCGATAAACAAGGGGCATATCTTGGAGGTAAAGAACTCACTAAGAGACCTCAAGAACATTGAAGTCATTCTTGCTGCGGATGCCGATGAGCCAGGGCAGTCAAAGATTCAGAAGATGGCAGAAAAGTTCCGCAAGTATTTCCCTAAGTGTAACCTCAGAGTAGCTGTGCACCCAGAGGGCAAAAAGGATCTCAATGATTCCCATGTTGCAGGGTTGAAAATTGCTGATATTGAAACTGTAGCTGTCGATATGTTCGTACTGAAGCAATTATTGTCCAAGTGCAAATCAATGGAAGAAAAATATACCACAGTGCAAGACTTTGCTCCAACTGTACCGAATCCACTGGTACTCGCTGACATCGCAGATTACCTCGTGACTGCATTGAACAAACCCTTAGAGAAAATCGAAGCAATGCTCAGTATCAAGGTTAATTCCAAGGATGAAAAACTGAGGAAACTCGCCAGCTTCGACGAATCATACAGTGAGCTCCGAGAAAGCGTCTTGGGTGAGCAGAAAGGTCTAGGGTTCCCTCAGTTAGACTACGCTATGAATGGGACTAAGCCGAAGGAATGCCTGGTTCTCGCGGGCTATACTGGATCAGGGAAATCCACGATAGCATTGAAGATCATCGCTAATCGCATCGTAAGATACAATGAAAACGTGGCATATTTCAGCCTCGAAATGTCTAAGGGCATGGTGATCCAAGGTGTTATCATGGAAGTCCTAGAGGTGAACCAGTATGAACTTGAGAAACTGATAAGAACCGATGCTGGCATTGAAATATACGCGAAGGTCAAAGCGATCGTAGATAAGAGACTTCGCATTGTCGATGATCCCACGATAACAGTGCCAGAAATCAAGGAATACATTGACCTATGTAACTCTGACATCTTTGATGAACCAGTGAATACCTTCTGTCTAGACCACTTCCATTTATTGGATGGAGCAGAGGATAATGCCATCGCAGTAACATTGGCAAACGATATAGGCAAGGTTATCAAAGAATGCAATGTCAACGCAGTGATACTCGCCCAATTCAATGAGTCATCGCAAAGCAATGTAAAAATGGGTAAATTCACTGAAGCAACGCTTGGGGATGTCAAGGGCTCCAATGCTCTCAAAGCCATCGCCCATACAATCCTGTTAGTCTGGAGGCTTCTGTACTGCCACCCTGAGAAATCCAAGATTGAACAAGATGACTTCCAGTACATCACAAGGATTAAACTTGGCAAACACCGCAGGGGAGTCCGTGGAGGCTGCAGCTTATACTATGACCTCCAGTACAACCCCACCACCACGAAGATGACTGAGAATAAAACATTGTACCAAATCTCCTAAGAAACACATTGACACAACGCCCAACCTATGATATCATTAGTACATACCCCAGTCACCAAAGAAACATTGAAGAAACTTGTTGACAAGCAATGGATAACGTGGTAAACTAAGGAAGTCAAGGAGGTAGAACAATGACAACAGAGAAAATCAAAGAAGCCATAATACTCCTAGCGTCTAAGTTTGACCAAAGGACTCAGACAGACATTGAACAAATCCTATGTGACCATGGATGCGTAGATCAACAAGAAAGGTGCGAGGAATTCTGTGTATGTCGTAGTTGCCTAAAGAGCATCGAAGTTTCGGAGTATCGCCAAAGATTATCTATGAATATACCAGGAATCCTGTATTTAGCCGATGGAACCAAGGAATACCGATGCAGACCAGTGTAAAGGCAGGTGAACAACAATGACGGTCAAAGAATTAATCAGAGAATTACAAAGTATGCCACAGGATGCCAAGGTAGTTACTGAGACTAACATAACATACCGAGTCAGCTTAGACTCCGAAGAAAACTTAGTGCTCATAGCGTAAGGAGGTAACCCAATGAATAGTGAGTGTTCCACACGAACTGTGCAACATCCAAAGCATATCCAAGCAGCCCTAGAAGAACTAAGCGAATACATGGAAATAAACTATGATAATATTACTGTATTTGATGCAGTCAGGGACAGTCGTATGCTCGAAGCTGCCCAAGCCGAACTCGCAGAATTACTCAGTATTCATAGTTTAGTCAAGGGATTCATCGAGGACAATGGAATCAAGTGTCGTGGCAATATCAATAGATGCGAAGTTGACGAAGTACTCAGTGCATTCAAGGATATCTGCGACATCGTTGGGTACAAGGTTTAACTATGCCCACTTTGTTTCTCGAAGTTTCCAAGAAGAATACGAAGGAGCGATGAAGATGCTAATAGAGGTAACTGAGAATGAATTAAAGACAATAAAGAATGCATTGTGTAATAACATTAATTCGCTTAAAGAGACCAATCATAATCTACGGGAAGATTTTGAATATGAGGCGTACAAATACATCGTTGTCGATGAATATAGGAGAAAAATACTAGGCAACAAAGATAAGATAGCAACAATACAAAAGTTACTAGATAACCTAAAGCCAGTCGAGATATCTAAGCCTAAACGTGGTGGCGATAGCTGTGATTACTATAATCCATCAAGGCATGACTTGGAGGAGATTTTGCACGATGGCAGTGATCGTTGGGCATCCAATGATTTCCAAAGAGCTTGGTCAGGGTATCCTACGGGTCGAAGATTTTAACAAAGGAGCGATGAATACAATGGACATCACAGGAACCAAAGTTGAAGTAACGTGTACTATGAATGTCAGCGACGAGCATTGGGACAACATTTGGAAGACTAAGGAGCCCAGTGTTGCCGAAGAATCTAAGGAGGTAAACAATGAACATCAATGATACATACTTAGTAGTAGACACTGAATCCAAGGAAGTCTTCGGACACTATGACACTCCAGGAAAAGCGAAGGGTCAGGTGAAACGCAAGGGTGCGAGGTACGCTGTGTACGTGGTGACTGCGGTGGAGCCATTGGTGAAACCTAAGAAGGTCATTGAAGACCTCACGGGAGTGTCGTACCTTGACAACTTAGAAGAGTGCAAGGAATACATGAGAGAAGGCATGGTTGAAACTGCGAAGGACGAGGCTGGCTTTGCTTGCTGCGGAGACAGTGAAGTCACTGATATCTTCAAGTATCAAGGGAAATTCTATGAGATTACTGTGGAGATCGAATGGGATCGCAGAGATAAGCAGTTTTACTTTGTATATTCCAGTGAAGTTCGTAGCTGCAAGGAGGTCGATGAACCTGAGTGATACTTTGCAAATCCTAATAGACGCAGACATCCAATGTTTTCTCGCAGCTTGCATAGGCGAAACCAAGACCGACTGGGGGCCGTACACAGATGAGCAAGGCATTCTCCATGAAACCAACATAGTAATAGCCTATGATCTTCCGAAGGCACTGTCAGTCTTCGAAGCCAAGGTGTCCAATGTTATCCAAGCAGTCAGAGAATACATGGGAGTAGACATGGAATACAAAGTAACTATGTGCTTGACTCATAGGAATAACTTCAGAAAGACATTGATGCCAAGTTACAAAGCAAACCGCACAGCCCCGAAGCCGAAGTTGCTCCCAGATATCAGGGCTCACTGTGAAGCGAAATATGACTGCGAGTGCTGGGAGAACTTGGAGGCCGATGATACATTGTCTATTTTAGGCACTACTTTGGACAACAGTGTAGTGTGCAGTATAGACAAAGATATGCTGACTATCCGCGACACCATCGTTTACAACTGGAACAAAGATAACTTTGTACACACTGACCCACAGTCTGCACAGTATCACCACTATTACCAGACACTCAAAGGCGACTCCTGTGACGGCTTCGGGGGAGCAAAGGGCATCGGTGATAAACGAGCCAGAGCCATCTTAGAAACCGATGATTCATGGGAAGCTGTGGAGTCCACGTTTATATCCAAAGGACAGACCAAAGAAGATGCATTGTTGATGGCAAGGATGGCAAAGTTGCTAACACCAGACCTTTATGATAGAGCCATGGGTACAGTGACATACTGGAATCCACCTGGCACTCCTATGCCCACCATGTTGCCCGAAGTTTCCTGAGACTACCTTCGTAAACTCAGTTAAATACGAGGAGGAATGACAATGAATTTCAAAGAAGGACAACGTCTAATCGCAGTAGCCAATGGTGTAGACTTTGGTAAACCCAACGCATCCTACAGTTGGACTGAGCAAATCCATGACTACGCAGTGGGTTGGAAGGGAACCATGGGAGATAACAATGTAATAACCTTTGATAACGGCAGAGCCATCCGAGGGTGTGACCATCGTAGCTTCGATGAATTAAAGGAGGAAACAAAGATGATCAAAGGCGACAAGGTTAAAGTCAGTGGATGCACAGGATGTAAAGAAAAGTTCAATGGTAAAACTGGGGAATACATAGAGAAGGTTGAAGACCTTTCCTTGGCACACCATAGAATCTGCTTCGATGACACGGGGAAATCCTGCGGTTATATCTTTACAGACAATGAATTGACGGTGGTTCCAAAGGCTACAGTGCTTGGCGTGGGCTCCAAGGTCACCTGCGTAGACGGTAGTTATTCGATGGAATTCACTGATGGAACACTGAAGGATACAGGGGATATGCGAGAACATATCTATGAAATCACAGAGATGGGACTACGACTCCCTGCGAGTATACTGTTCTCTCCTCAGACCAACGACACCATCATACGCAGAATCAGTGATGGTAAAGTGTTCTTTGTGCAGCAACGGTTTCTTAAGGAGTTCGTGGCAGTTCCTAAGTTCAAACGAGGAGACTGGGTACAGTATGACAATGGATATTACAAAGTAGTGTCTAGTAAAACTAAGGACAGCGAAGTATCCTATAAGGTAACACAGATTCCCCAGGTATACGATGAGAATGATGGGAAATTCGGAGTTACAGCCAAAGAATCGGAGTTGTCAGAGGTGGCACAATGAACTACATAATATGCGGTGAAATAGCCAGTGGAAAAGACACTGTAGCAGAGTTACTCCCTGGAACCCGCATGGCCTTCGCAGATGACTTCAAGGTAGTCTGCAGGTTACTTCGTATCCGTGACATCTATGGAGCCTTTAACTTCATGGAAACACTGTTCAACGGCAATGAGCCCAAGGATTACCGCAAGCAACTAAGAAAATTCATGGAATACCCAGTAGAACAAGGGAAAGACCGTAGATTATACCAAGATATAGGCATGTGGAGTCGGCAGAGTTACCCTGATATCTGGATTGATGCAGTGAAACGTCGTATCCAGCGAACCAAAGGCTCCATAGTAATCACTGATTGTCGGTTTTACAATGAACTCGCAGCCTTCCCAGACTTCCATAGTATCTACGTCGATTGCTCAGAAGAACTGCGTATGCAACGTATGGTGGCAAGGGATGGCGAAGTTAAACAAGGCAGTTTGGGTCATGCTGCGGAACAAGAGATCCAAGGACTCAAGGAACTCTGTAATGTAGTCGTGGTGAACGAAGGCTCCCTGGATGATCTTAGAGTTGACGTTGATTCTGCACTAGCATACATGAATTTTAAAATGACGAACTAAGGGATTACTATGTCTACGGTGTTTCCCAAAGTTTCCACGAAGAATACGAAGATGGAGGAATGACATAATGAATAAACTAAGTATAGGCGATGAAGTCAAGGTGGTCGGAGGATGCCCAGGAAGTCTGAGTATTTACTTAGGACGCACTGGAGTCATAGAGAAAATCAAAGGCGAGCGATGGCCTTATCGTATCAAAGGGTTCACAAATATCAATGGACACTATGCAGTGTGGTCTGAGGATGAACTAGAGTTAGTCAAAGAGGAGGCGAAGGAAATAATGGAATTCAAAGTAGATGACAAAGTAACCGTAGTGAAAAGCAGAGACCTTGGTAACAGCCATAAATCCATCGGCAAAACTGGGATAGTCCAAAGAGTTGACGATGATTCTACTCCGTACAGAGTACACTTTGATGAACTCAATGATTACTGGTACTATCGCAGAGATGAACTTGTATTGGCTAAGTCCACCATCGAACCCAAAGATGTCCTCCGTTTACTCCTAGAAGGCAAAGACATCCGACACTCTGCAATGAGTCAAGGAAGATACATGAGATTCACCAATGGAACAATCAAGTATAACGATGGTGGATACTGCGATGTTACTGTATGGATAGCGAAGGATGGCGGTGAGTTCGAGGAGTACGTTGAACCTGAGTCACCACCCAAGTTCTCCAAGGACTCCCTAGTCTACAACACTGACGGAACCATCGGCAAAGTCGTAGAAGACAAAGGATTATTCAAGGGTACGAGGAAGTATGCTGTGAAATTCAATGCAGTCAGAGAGGCTTTGAGAACAGTGGGTGAATCGGAGCTATCAGCCTATGAATCTTGACAGGTTTGCCGAGGGAGTCGAAGACATCCAAGATATACCAGTGTTGAGCCACTGCTGGCGATGTGGCGACGAAATATACAATGGACACTATGCGAGCTTAGGTGTTTGCGAAGAATGCGATGAAGCCCAAGATAAAGAGGAGGATAACATAGATGATTAAAGTGTCACTTAGCAAGCCAAAGGAATCCGAGGTAACCCTAAAGATGAGCCTAAGCTCAGCCATAATATTCTCAGAATACCTACTGTATGCCATTGATCACATAGACATCCATGGCGCAGCTATGGTCATCGTAGACACTCTGCAATGCGAAGTAACCGATGTTGACACAGTGATTGCTGAGATTACCAGTGGATTAAGGGAGGAATTAGCATAGGAACAAAGAAAGCACCGAAACCCAAAGCTCCTAAGAAAACAAAGTGGGCCAAGGGTCAACGTAGTATCAAATGTGAATACGATGGCATCAAGTTTGACAGCGAACTTGAGCGAGATTTTTTCATTGAACTCCTACGGAGGAAAGACGCGGGGGAATTCGTAAGCGTAACCTTGCAGCCTAAGCTAGTCCTGCAGCCAAAGTTCAAACGCGATGGTAAAACAGTGTTGCCTGTGACATACTCCCCAGACTTCCTCACTATTGACAAAGATGGGACAAAGGTGTACTGGGATGCGAAGGGGCAAAGTACCCAACAAGGGGACCTAAGGCGTAAGCTGTACCTCTACCAGTATCCAGAGGAATTACGATGGATTACAAAGAGTCTGAAGTATGCTGTGGACGGTGATCCATGGGTTGACTATGATTATGTCCAGAAATGTCGTAGACAGGCGAAGAAAACTAAGAAAGGATCGGTGGCATAACAATGAAAATCAAAGTAACCAAAGGTAGAAACAGTTGCTGGTACAATGACTTCATAGGTGAAATCTTCGAGGTAACCAATGATCGCAGAGGTTATTATACAGTTAAGCACAATGGCACCGATGATATCTGCGTTGTTAATCATGAGGACTGCGAAGTCATCCCAGAGTTTACCATCGGCTCCAAGGTAATCGTCAGAGACAACTCAGAGGACGATGGTCGCACTGGAGTTATCATTGGCACAGACGATGTATATCCATGGAGAATCAGGTATGACAGCAATGGAGAGAATGAGCTATTCTTTGAAGGATGCTTGGAGTTAGTCCCAGAGGAACAATGGCTCACGAAGGAAGCTGCGTTATGCCTCGCAATCAAGGGAGCCAAGGTAATCAATAAAGGAACAAGGAAAGACACAACGTATGTCTATTGGAATGGCAGAGGATTCGTCGTAAATATCAAAGATGATACAGAATATCCATTGGAATCACCTAGAGCCGATGATACTCATTGGAAGATCTGGATTCCACCGACACCTCCGAAGCCTAAGTTCTCCATCGACTCCTTCGTAATCTTCGAAGAATGCTATGTTCGCATCATTGATTCAGAGTTCAAGCATGGAAATCATAGATACTATGTGTCCAAGGGAACCTTTGCAAATGCTAAGTCAGACTGCATGGTTGCCGATGAAACTGAGTTAACAGAGGTGTAACTATGCCCTCTATGTCTCCAAAAGTTTCCACAAATAACGAAGGAGTGATCCAATGGAAAGCGTTGCAATCAAAGTTACCGCTTGGATGATTACGATAATCATATGGAAATGCTTTGTTGACCTTGTAACCTATGCATTCCATATTCCCTTTGATGTCACATGGATACAAGCATTGGTCGTCGCATCGGTATGGACACTAGGTATCAAAGTACTAAGAAATATCTTTGGAGGTAAACAATGAATAACTTAGAAGCAATGGTTATCAAAGTATTAACATCGTACAACGAAGGTGCTGCCGTAGACACCACCGATCCACTGACAAAGAGGGTCGTGGATAAGCTGTGGCGCAGAGGTTTGCTGGTGAAGGCTGTGAGTAACGGTGAGATGTCGGTGAGTGACTACGGACGCAGGGTGCTACGGAAGTTTAAGGCGATGGAAGGCGAGGTGGCTCAATGAATGTAGCACAGCGTATCGATGAATACATAGCGAGATCGGGGAGTCGTGCAAAGGAAAACGCCAATCAATCCTTTAGTTATCCAGGGATGCTAGGGTATCTACTGGGTTTCGTAACATCTGAGTATGCACTGGATCGCATATATCCCAAGGCTGCCCAGGAACTCCATGAAAAAGCCCAAATACACATCCATGACATGTCTGGGTTATGCTGTTACTGCTATGGAATGGACTATGAGATGGCACTGGATCAAGGAATCCAAGGGGAGTCAGAGCCTCCTAAGCATTTCGAGACTGCCTTGGGTCAGATGGATACATTGATATTCCAGATAGCAGGGCAAATCGCTGGAGCCGTAGCAATCAATAGTCCCGATGTACTCCTTGCTCCCTACATTAAAAACGATGGACTCACATACAAACAGGTGAAGCAATGTATCCAACAGTTTATCTACCGCATCAATGCAAAACTAAGGCAAAACTATGAAGCACCATTCAGCAACTTCCAGCTAGACCTCACAGTTCCTAAGAGACTACGAGGGAGAACACCAGTCATCGCAGGGCAAGCTATGGAATTCCATTATGACGATTGCCAACAAGAGATCAACTGGTTTAACACAGCACTCATTGAAGTCATGATGGAAGCAAAGCGTATCCTGCCATTCCCAGTGTTGAACATGAGCATCACCAAAGACTTCAACTGGGACAACAAACTCGCTGAAACAATGTTTAAAGGCATCGGAAGCATGGGATTACCAGTGATTAATAACTATGTTAACAGCGACTATGACCCTGATTCAGTGAAGTCCATGTGTTGTTCGCTAAGGCTTGACATGAGTAAACTAATGAAGTCCAATGGTTCCTTTGGCTCCAATGACAACTCTGGTTCCATAGGTGTTGTCACGATTAACCTTGCACTCATGGGTTACCTAGCAGAAGGCAGTAAAGCAATGCTTCTAGGTAATATCAGAGATAACATGTATGTAGCAGCGGAGGTCTTGGAAAACAAGCGTGAATTCATTGAACACTGGCACTCCATCGGAATGTATCCAAGGCTTCAACAGTTCATCACAGACTTTCATAGTTTCTTCAGTACCATCGGCATCGGTGGAATGAACGAGATGTGCCTTAATTTCCTAGGGAAGGGCATTGATACTGAGGAAGGCATAGAACTTTCCATAGAAATACTGGACTATATGAATGATATCCTAGCAGAACTACAGGAACAAAGCACTCATTGGTATGGTGGCAGAGGAGTCTATTGGAACCTTGAGTCCACGCCACTCGAAGGAGCAACCCGCAGACTTGCACAGCAAATGCATAAGTATTACCCAGATGCTGTGACGAGCAATGGATCAAACCAAGATTACATCACAAGGGGAACTCAGTTACCAGTGGATGTGAAGTACACTTTGAAGTTTGCTACGGAACATCAGCAAAAACTACAGGATAAACTGAGTGGCGGTGCTAACTTTGCTCATTATCTAGAAGCCCCAATAGATGACTGGAAGGTTACACGGAGCATCGTCAAGCGCATCGTGAACAATACATCGTTGCCCTTTGTATCCATAAGTCCCATGGTTGCCATATGTCCAGTGTGTAATCAAAGAGTCAGCGGAGACACCTGCGAGCACGATGTTTCACAGTATGAACTTGATGAGCTGCTGAAACAGGGAGTCCAAGTAGAGGAGGTGATTCAATGAAAATCGCAGTAAAAGCTAAGAAGTACATTCGCGTCGTAGGGTACTACAGTGAGGCATCCAATCTTAACAAAGGTAAAGCTCAGGAACTCAAAGATCGTCAATGTTATTCTAACTAATCTTAGATATGGCAAAGGAACCAAGTGCAATCCTTGGTTCCCAGATGGAGGAACAATGAATATATCACCATTACTCTTTGACTGTACTCAAGGGTACGATGGGACAGCAGTGGAAATCTATGTATCAGGGTGTACTCGGAACTGCAAAGGTTGCCATAATCCACAAATGCAGAGTTTTAACCATGGAAAAGAACTATGGTACTCTGATCTTATCCAAGAACTCAATGAACACAAAGAATGGTTCGACATCATCAGTATACTCGGTGGCGATCTAATGTGCCAAAACCTCTTTGATGCAGCGACATTCACTAAGATATTACATAGGAAATTCCCAGACAAAAAACTCTGGTTATTCACTGGAGCAGAGTTGTCAGAGGTTCATGGTTTTTTCTTAGAGCATTTTGATGTCATTAAGACTGGGACATACGAAGAATCCCTTCGGCAATCCACTGGGCTGGCATCGTCAAACCAGAGATTAAACATGAAAGGCAGTGATTATTAATGAATGAACTTCAACTCATGGCAGTCGCAGGGCTCAAGAGAAATTTTGAAACCTATGGCAAACCATTCTGCCCATGCTTAAATCCATCGTTATTCACTCAGCCAAACTCCGATGACTATATATGTAAATGCAAGGAATTCAGAGAGGGCAAAGGATGCCATTGTGGGTTACATCTATGAACCAATGCCAAACCTGCGTCTTCTCCAACGAGTTATCATCGTCATCCATCGACCACTGTGGCCTTTGCATCAGCGAAAGCAGTGGAGCTATAGACTTCCCAAGATACATTGAAAGTCCAAAGTATAAGGAGGTAAACAATGGAGTTCACAGTAACAACTAAGGATGGCAAAGAATTCTCAACAACCATGAATCGCATAAAAGCTAGGGAAGTCATTGAATCCATTGACACTACCAAGGATATCAAGATGATTCCTACGGATGGCAGTGAGTGGTATGTGATTCCAGGGAATACAGTGAAATACATAGTGTTTAAGGAGGTAAACAATGGAAACTAACATAGAAAATCTACAGTACCTACTCAGTAAAATGGTCGAGGTGAACACTGGATACCTAGATGCCATAACCACCAGAGACATAATGATCCTGAGGCTCAACAGTGAAGCCGATGGACTCCGCAGGCGCATAGAAGAGTTAGAGTTTGCCAGTGAATTGCCTGTGGGAATCGAGGTGAGCCAATGAGTGACTTAGATTATGCCATAGTATTTTGGATCGTGGTTATCATAGTATTTATTGCTTACTGCGGTTTAACAACGAAAGCAGAGGAGGATGACAATGATTAGCTTTGAAACCCATAACCTACTAGGAGTTCTCGGAGCGTTTATGTACATCTCAGTAATGGTGCTGATTAACATAGTATTCATTAGTAAGCTCACAGATATCATTGAGTCTAAAACTACCGGGAAATTCAATGAATGGGCATCGTTCGGCTCTGTGTTTCTGTGGGTGGCAATGGGAATAGCATTGATGGCGGTGAGTCAATGAGAATCGAGTTAACATCAAAGCATTCCATCGGAGACAGGGTTCCCTGGAATGCACCGTATGGTATGGAAACTGTGATAATATCCAATGTTGGATTCAATGAATATACTAGGAAATTCTACTATGAAGTCAAAGAATACAGCTTTACATTGAATGAGGAGGAACTACGATGATAACAACCATTGGCAAACTATGCACAGACTGGGTTGATGTCAAGAATAAATGCAGAGTCACAGTGAATAAATCAGAGTCCTCCATAGAAGCAACCGAGCTATTCAAAGAGAAGCTGTTGATATCTGAGCATAGTCCCATTAGACTACTTCGGATCTCATGGAAATGGGCATTGAAGTACTGGCTATCCACTGAATTCTCTCGGCATCACATAGGATGGGAGAAGTGGATTAGTACACAGAGGGATGACAGGACTGCTACGAACCGCAATGCATCTCCCCAGGATACAGAGGTGGCAATGGCAGTCGAAGCTAATGCACAGGCACTTATCAATGTAGCGAGGGTTAGACTATGTAATGGCAGTGCTCACCCAGAAGCCAGAGCACACATGGAGTCATTGAAACGAACATTGTACGCCCATGAGCCTGAGATTGCCAGTGTCATGCAGAAGAATTGCGTGTATAGATGTGGATGCCCTGAGTTTGTCCCATGTGGGTACTGGGATGGCTTCGTACAGAGGCATCTTGGGCTTAACATGTGCGACATCGGTGCGAGGTATCGAGCTGTTAACTATGAATTTCTAGGAGGTAAACAATGAAAATCCTAACATTAAACTCAGAATACATAGTAGACGGCAAGGAGCTATGGAAGAACGGTGTACTCCTTAGTAAAGACGTAAGGGATGTCATGGGAGTCACAAAGGGAACATGGATGTTTTATGAAGGTGTCCCTTGTGTCGGTGACATGCTGTACGTTCAATATGGTGCGAAGTATCTTAGGACTTCTACGATAACGGAGGTAGAACAATGAAATACAAAGTAAACGATGATGTCCGAGTAATCACCACTGACACCTGTGGGTTTGGCTGTGGATATATAGGAAAGGTCACTGCAGTCTATGGCGATAACTATGAGGTCGACGGGGCGTGTGAGTACTGCGATGAAGAACTGGAGTTCATTGCTCCCCGGCGTACCCGTGGCTTCCAACGCATCAAAGGCTTCGAAGACATTCCATTGCCAACCAGAGCTACAAAGTACTCCGCAGGGTATGACCTAGCTTCTGCCATAGACATCACTATTATACCCGATGCTGCCGTAGTCATTCCAACTGGACTCAAAGCGTACATGTTACCCAATGAATTCCTAGGACTCTATGTAAGGTCTTCCATAGGAAAACAAGGGCTGGCGATGGTCACTGGAGTTTCTGTGATTGACTCAGACTACTATGAAAACCAAGACAACGATGGTCACATCTTCGTGATGTTGAGAAATGATTCTTCGTTTACCATAGAGATTACGAAGGGTACAAGGCTGGTTCAAGGCATCTTCCATAGCTATCTCTGCACCGACGATGACAAATGTACAAATGTTAGAAATGGTGGAATAGGGAGTACCAACATATGACGAAAATAAAGACATGTGAAATATGTGGAACCACAGATGGCGTTATTTACAAAAGCACCAAATATAATAAAGTGTTATGCTCAAGGCATTCAGCACAAATGGATAATCATGGGAAAATATTAGAAAGAACGAGGTATGACGGTAACAAGTTTATTATCAATGGAGATATATTGACAATTACTATGTATGATAATAAAGGCAATGAGAATGGTGAAACAATACTTGATGCTAAACATTACGATGCTGTTTCTGCGTTTAAATGGCATTGCTTAAAAGGAAGTAAGTACGCAGGGAGCCGTATAAACGGAAAGCAAATCCAATTACATAGGCTTATAACAAATGCTAATGACGAAATGGTCGTTGACCATAGAAACCATAACACCTTGGATAATAGAGATATAAATTTAAAAGTATGTACTCGTCAAGAAAATTCATGGAACTATAGTAATAACCCAGCTAATACCAGTGGACATAAAGGTGTATATTAGTACAAAAGAGATAGCAAGTGGCAGGCGAAAATATACGTAAAGAATAAAAGCATACATCTTGGTTACTTCGACAATATAGACGATGCTATAAACGCTCGCAAGGAAGCTGAGATTAAGTACTTTGGAGAATGTCTTTATAGCTCCACTGGAGCATAACTATGTCCACTATGTTGCCCAAAGTTTCCTAAGATAATGAAGGAGGAATTCTATGCAAGCAACCCTGCACTACCATTGTTACCTACTACGCATCAAAGACTACTGGGTGCGCCTTGTCTTCCATCGCGGAGCCAAGCGTCACCATCGTAAATACCTTCGTACCCTAGGGACTGACATAGAATTCCTTGGCTCCTTGCCCTTGCCAATCAAGTATGACATAGATGTCCAAGTAGGCCAGGGAACCAAGGTGGTCAATAGCTTTACAGTAATCTCCTGCAAGCATGTGAGACAGATGATAACCCAAGACCTCCAAGAGCAAACCTTAGTAGAATACCAAAGGTCATCCATAGTCAGAATCCGTAGAGGACAGGAGGATTACATCGATGCAAAGATTCTTAGACAAGCTTGAGCACCACCTATGTGATCTGAGGAATGTGCAGAGTTCATTGCCTTCCTCTGGTGGCCTTGAACTCTTAGAAGAGCAGTATAGACGCAGGTTACTCATAGGGCACTTCAGAGTTCTATGTTCCCTGCGAGACTCCGAAGGATCACCAGTGCTGGATCGTAGAAACCGTCGCATCCTATACCTCTACGCTGTGGGGCATTCCCAGCGAGCCATAGCAACCAAGGTAGGCATCAATCAACCCAATGTACTCAAGCGAATCAATAGTATGTCTAAGAAGATACTGATGTACGCCCCAGTACAAACATTGGATGGTCTATGGGGGCTTCTGCAGAGTTCACAGTCAACTAAGACTGCCCATGCTCCCGAGGTTATGTTGGGATTAGGCTTCGATGCTGCACAGGAGACATACGCAGGGAGTTACTGGGGTAAACACAATGGCAACAAGGCGTGGAAGACTAAGAGTACCTGTGAAGTTCCTGCGTATCTCTCAGTCTGCTTTGGAGACAAGGAGACTCGATGTAGTTACTGTGGGATCGGATGTAGTCGTAAGAAGGTCAATGGATGAACATAGAAAAACCCACTGATTATACAGTGGGTTTCTTTGCATCCTTCTTGAAACTCCCGAAGATGGCAGTGATGTCTTCCATGGACTCTATGGTACGGGTGATGGCTACTCTGCCCTCCGATGCCCAACCTACGTCTACCAAGGATGATCCTATGCTCTTAAGGTATGGTCGGTATGATTTAGTAAGATTATCGGCAGTCAATGTTGAACCTGGCTTTGGGGAATAGAAGATAGTCCCAGCGGACTCAATGGCCTTTCGATAGGACAGCATATACTTAGCAAAGACCTTGGCTTCTTCCAATGACAACACCGCGATCTTATCGTCTCTAAGAGCTACCACGGGCTTACCATTGATGACGCTGACGTTCTCAGGTTTCAATGCTATTACATCGTTGACACTGAAGCCCTTCGTTGACAATGCATGGATGGCTATGTATTTATCTTGGCTTGTCTTACGACCTTGGGCGATGGCGATGTGGGGTACTTCGTTCATACTATGACCTCCTATGTTAGTTACGTTATCATTGTATCCATTATACTTCTTTGATATACATGGTGTCAAGGATGGTCTTAAGACGGTCGAGGGAGTTTCATCGCCTACCATTGGAATATCCGTGGAACAAATCTGGGAGTCATCCATAGAACTTCGCAGGTATTCCACGACCTCTACCATGGCTATTCGCAGAATTCCCTAGAAGGATTTTCAGCCATGCCATGGAACTTCCTAGAATCTCCCAGGTATTTCAAAGTCGCCTACCATCGATATTCTCAGAAACTTCCAGAGCAAACCCGAGGGTCATCCATGTCGATTCTAGGAAATCCCTGGCAAGTTTTCAGTGCGTACCATGACCTTCTGGGAGTACCGTGGGTACTATGAATCCCTCGGAGACACTGAATCCCTCGGATGACATTGGAATCCTGGGATTCCATTGTATACCCTGTGTAGCGTTGTTGACAGTGATTTACCTCGTGACCTATGTATACCTATGGACGATGAGGCAAAGTGGCTTGGTGGTGGCAAGGTGGAAGCGTGGGAGGATATTGGTTTGATTTGTGCTTGACATAGTGGGTATATTATGGTAATATTGACTTAGTTGGAATACGTAATTAAATAGAGGATGGTGTTTGAGAATGACAAATGAAGAAGTCGGAAAAGAACTATTGTATCAAAGGAAAATACAGGGACTAACACAGAGACAATACGCTGAACAATTAGGACTAACAAGAGCACAGTATGTAGGGTATGAGCGAGGTAATCCAGAAAAGGTAATAGTGGACAAATCATACTTCGCAGAATTCAATAAAATAATGAATCAGCCAGGTATAGAGCATGAAGGAGTCATTGGTTTTAACCCAGAGCAAGCGGGATATGTTCAGAGGGTACTGAGAGAGATTAAAGGAGAATAACAAAGAAGACCTACGTTAATTCGTAGGTCTTTTCCTTACAATCCCATTGTACCTACCTAGTAGGACGCTGGTGCGGTTTTACGGTGTAACGTAGGTATTCCATAAGGGTGTATGGATTAAAGCTGTGGTGTGGCGTTGTAGGGCGTGGGATATAAAGAAAGACCATAGATTAATTCTATGGTCTCAGTGGATTACCTCGGATCTGCGTATTTTTGGGTTAATCTGTAGGAGCCTTGAATATGTTCTTCGATTATCCCTCGTTCCATGAGTCTGGGGATATACCTTGTATAATCTGTAGTCTGCGTATTGCCACAACTCGCCTCTAATAACTCTATAGCCATATCACGGACATCGTTGAATGCTCTGGCTTTTGGTATTCCTGAGTAATCTCTAGGCGGTAAAGAGTCCATAATTTCTTTTACATTTTGGCGAACCTTATTAAATTTTTCATCATTTATCGTAAGTTTACCTATATTATATGATATATAATTACTACGCTGCGATATAGGGCGACAATTGTTATTTTTAAGAATCAGTGGATCACACTTTAATACCTCTGAAAGCTTTAGAATGAAGCGATCAGATGGCAATTTATATTTATTACCCTTTCTTGCCTGATATGCCGATATAGTTATCCCTAGTAAATCAATAAAATCCTTTTGAGATAGTCCCATGTTTTCCCTTTTATTTTCTATGTTTTCCCAAAAATTTCTTACCGCTGTTACTTCTGATAATAATGTGGAATGTGTATTCTTATTTGTCATATTTTCCATAGTTGTGTTTAGTACTTCACATATTGCTATTGCTATTTTCTCTCTTATATTATTGGCTCTTACCTCCCAATAATTATACATTGGTTTAGTTATTCCCAACTCTCCAGCCATGTACTGCTGGCTATACCCTTTGTCTTCTCTTAGTTGTTTTAAGTTTGTGCGGAATATCATCATATTAACTCCAACTATTTTCATAATATCACTACCTTTCCGTCCATTAATGTACATTCATTGTATCATAGATCCCTTAGATAGTCAATAAGTCATTGTATCAATATGTTTCTTTGCATGTCGTCATTACTCTATGTATTACAATGTTTAATCCTATGTAGATACCACAAATCCCATTGCACCTACCTCACAGCACCATAGAGCAACTTTGTCCACATGCGCATACAATCCATAGGACTACATAGATTAAACCTCTGTAATCTCATCGTAGAGCGTCGAATTCAAAGTACACAAAGAAATACCCACGTTTTACCGTGGGCTGCCTGTGATTATTCATATGTGATCTCCTTATCAACTATGTACATCTGTATAATCATCGCTGTTCAATGCCTCGAAGAATTCTAGTTTCTGTTTGAAATAACTAAGTGTGTCATTGATTATCATTGTAGATAACTTGTTAATTTCTGAGAATTCAAAGACTTCCTTCAATGTTACTTCCTTTGTCTCATCGATTTCCAACACATCAAGGTATTTGTCTAGGTTATACTTAGCTTGCAATGATTCCATGAATTCCCTTGAGCTCTTCAATGTAGTTATCCCAGTTTCTTTGCTGATCCTTGCAATTACATCGAAGTCGCTGAATTCTATAGACTCTAAGTTCCTCATAATGTCATCATGACTACATCTGATTACTGAGTGATTTAACATTGTCAAACCTCCGTTTATTCTAATCATACCATAAATTTACACTGTATTCCTAGTTCCCTTCGAAAAACACTGCCACGCAGAATCCCATTAGTATCAATGTTAGCATGATGTTACCTCCTTGATTATCAATGAATTGTCGGATACCATAGCCAGCCCGTGGGCAATCATAGTATCAATGTATAACTTTAGGTCTGACAGAGTAAGTACTATGGATGTACCCTTGGCTGTCCAGTGTTGGCCCGCGGGTATCAGTTGGATGTCATTGTAGGTCATTGGTTGGCCTCCTTGGTTTAGTCATAGATACTATGAGTATCACTAGTTTCTCTTTGAGCTTCATCGTATTCCCTCCTTATTATCTTAGTTCTCCATAGTGCCAACTAAGGTAATTCTTAGTTGGCACTGGCAAAACTAAGTCCTATGTCCACGTCATGACATTCGCTGATGATTCTGCGTACTTCATTGACTCTCTAAGTGTCTCGGCTCCATTGCCGTACTGCGTTAACCATTGTTCCAGCTGTGGCACAGTTGCAGTGTATCTCCTTGTTTCATCCATTGATAGACACTCGTTTGCTATGGTTATCAATGCCTTCCATACAACCTGCTCTGGGGCTAGTCGATGACTGCTGAGTTGATACTGTAATTCCTTGCTGGTGCGGATGCATAGGATTATCGAAGCGTTTAACTCAGATTCATTGATATGACCTTGGTGTGCGAAGGCATTGCTCAGGCTGTCGTGGGTTTTGCCTGGGTCTGTCAGTGAGAGTATGTTGTCCATGTTATCACCTCCTTTCGTTCGAAGGAAACTTTGGGAAACATAGTTTACATAGTTGTACCCTAGTCAAGCCTTATAATTCCTTTGCTGGTCACTGTATAGCCATCGAATCCGAGGTCTCTTCCTAGTCTTTCAAAGTCAATATAGTTTGCCAATGTACCCATAGCACTAGTATCTCCCCATAGACCTTCATCGAACATCTCTTGTGCTAGGTCTTCCAATGAATCACATTGATAGAATTGGTATGACTGAGATTCTAAGATTTCCATTGCCTGTTCAAATGTTCCACCATTGGCTTCTAGGATTGAACTAAGTATGTCCTGCTCACTGGTGTCTAAGTTGTCATATGATTCTGCTATGGTATTCAATGAATCAATCGAAGTATATTCGCCGATTTCTAAGCCTTCAATGTCTGTCTCATGATCACTATTGAAATATTCTTCGTATTCTTCATTGATACCTATGGAGTCGAGGCATTCTTTGATTTCTTCCTCTGTTGCTGGGAGGGTTAACCATGCATATACTAAGTTGCCTTCATTGTATTTTCCTAGGTTTGTTACTGCGAGTTTAATCATTGTATTTCCTCCTTGTGCCTGAGACCCTTTGTTCTCCACGGCATAACCATTGATTCAGTGAATGTTGCTAAACATGAACAGTGAGCTTCAGAGAACTACCAGCCTCTACGAAATATACAGTCCAGCCATTGTTTAAATTCTCTGTTCTTACCTTTGAATCTCCTAGTCTTCAGTGTCAGCATAGTATTTCCAAGTACTCACAGTACTCCGCAGAATGCTGAGTGTACAACTTAGTTTCCTTCATTGGTTCATAGTTACCCTCTGCATGACATTGTATCAACAGTTCTATGTCTGCGAGGTTTGCCTTTGGGATTCGTCGGTGGGACATGATGTTCTTAAGTTGCTTGGCTGTCATTGGAAGACCTCCTTTGTGTTCGTGGAAACTTTGAGAAACAGGGTGGACATAGTTATCTTAGGCAATATCACCGTTGGCGTAGAATTCGTAGTCGTTGGCTTCGCAGGTTTCGATCATGCATTCCTCTGAATTCTGATATTCAAGTTCTGCATACCCTGTCTTTTCTAGTTCTCTACAGATACCTATGCGCCATTCGTTGATAGTTTCTTCGCAGGACTCAATGAATTTAGCCAATGCTTTACCATAGTATCTATGGGAATATAACTCTGTTTGTACAGTGTATTCATGGGCGCACTGGTGGCTTATTCTTTCGAATTTCAAAGTAAAGTAGGGAAGGACTTTGATTAACCTTGCAGGTACTTTGTTATCATAGACTTTATTAAGAATTGTCATTGCTTCTTCGTTTTCCCATCGTCCTGTAAAGCTAACACCGTCACCTTGGCAACTACTGAGGCTATAACTAAGTTCAGCATGGGGAATTTTATAGAATTCACTTAGATCGTTTTCAAGGGTATCAGTGAGCAGGAAGGAATCATCATCGTTAAGCCAGTGCTTTACTTTGTCCTTTGCACGTTCGCTAAGTTCTCCATAGGTATATACATTGACTTCTTTAATTCTCATTGTTATCATACTCCTCTTAGTAAACTTCGGGAAACAAGGTATTTCATAGTTAATTCAGTACACCACATAGTATAAACGCTGTTTAGTCCAGGACATTGCAGGGGATAGGCTATGTTATACTTTGTCCCATTTGCGGTTATGGGATAACCAGTATCACTTAGCATACTAGGCAAGTCTTAGTTACCTATGTACACCTTAAACTCTGTCTTAGCAGTCTATGCAACATTCACGGTTTCCAGTAAATCCTCCATAGGACACTAAGCGCGTCCTAGACAATCCTTCGTATCATAGTGCTTCACCTCCTTTGTAGTTCGATGTCCTCCTTGGGTTGATCATTGGGTTCACCTGCTTTCGTTGGTAGCTATAGTTACATGGAATAATGCCTTGATAATAATGTATCTATACGCAGCCTTTGGCATTCTGTGAGTCCATCGTAACCCTTGGCTATCTCAGTATTAAGGAGAATGTCGAGTTCTTTGAGTTCGTCACTGGTTAACATTGCTATCACCGATCCTTTATGTATATTCTATGGAGTCCGTTGTTTCTTTGACTTGATTACATTGTATCATATGATGGGCAGTGTGTCAATATGTTTCTTTGATTATTCAGGAATTATTAAGCCTTTACTTTGTATCATTTGCCTAAATCCTTTGATAACTTCGATACGTGCATCGGCTTGCTTCTGTGAATCGCTACTGTAATTCACTTCTTCCATATACCAATCAATGGCACTTTGTGTACATACTACTTTGTTACCTTTGTAGTCGCAGATATCATTCCAACAATTATGCATATACTCAGATTCTAAGATAACAGAGTTTTCTATAGGTACATATAAGAGGCTAAGGTCATTCATTAGTGTTCTAAGCCCTGTTAGTGTGTCACTGTTAACATAGTTGTTCAGTTTGTAGTATGTGTAATACTGTTTATATACTTCACTTATCTTAGATACATCTTGCTTATTCATTGTTAACACCTACTTTCAATGTGTTCTTTAACTTGTCTTTATTATATCATAGTTAGTCTATAGTGTCAATATGTTTCTTTGCAATATTATGATATTCTTCGCATCATAGGAAACATTGTATCATTGATGGCGTGGCTATACGTGGAGGTCGTAGTATCAGTGTACAGCATAGTAGGTCAGTGAGGTCGTGGCAGGTCGTAGATAGACAGGGTATAGCGTAGTATGGGCGTAGGCTGCATAGGTAGGGTACGATGGTAAGTCGTAGGTGTCAGAGGACTGCTATGGAGTCGATGTATGTCTATGCAGTCATGGGATAGTGCCATTGTCTGACAATGATCTAGTTATGAGAACTAGGTGTGCTAGGGTTGTGCATCGGTAAATTGTCTGACTATTATACCATACCATGCACATGTGAATGGTCGCTCATATGACATTGTACATACGCAGACCCTCGGCTCACATCGGACACACTGTCAGCAACATGGGCATAACATAGGCTAGACAGTGCCTGTCGATGGATCAATCTGAGTTCTAACTATGCAATTCTAAGTAACGATAACGAAACATTATCGCTAGTTAGGATCGTGGAAAGCCTTGTATTCCGTGGCTTCATGGTGGGTGCGGTGATATTTCACTGACCAAACTGGGAGACCTTGACAGCGACGACGCGGGTATTGTCCCTCGGCAATCTGCGTCCCAAACTTCGCTAAATCATAGAATACAGGGAGTGATACTATGTTATTCATCGTGATAGGGTAGGGTGATCTTGGGCATACTAAAGTACCTAAGAACCCGCAGTACACCTACGTTTCCATAGAATATTTTGGAATTTACTAGGATGTTACAGTGCCCATCGGTGATAAACTCCGTGCAAACCAACGTAGTTCCTAGGCTGACGGTACATTCCATAGAATAAACTATATGTTACAAAGAAACATTGACACAGTGATGGCGATGTGCTAAACTAAGGGTACGAAGAATACAGAGGACGGTGTTAAGCAATGGAATTCGTTGAGCCGATCAAAGACAAAGCAAAGATAGCAAAGATGAAACATTGTTTGAAACATGGATATGGCAAGAAACAGGGGAGCCTCAGAGATTGGCTATTGTTCACACTCGGTATCTCAAGTGGCCTTCGAATCAGTGACCTACTCAAGCTGACAGTGGAGGACGTAGATGGCATGGATCGTCTCAGTATCCAAGAGACTAAGACTGGGAAGCCCAAGGATTTCCCATTGAGACCAATATGCAAAGATGCTATCAATGAGTACCTCAGTACACCTGGCATCCCTAAGACTGGTGCATTGTTCCCAAGTCGCAAGGGCGGAACTTCGATTAGTCGCCAGCAAGCCTATGACATTATCAATGGAGCAGCATTGGAAGCCAAGGTGATTACTAAGACTAACGGCGTACACATTGGAACTCACTCACTCAGAAAAACAATGTCCTATCATCTGTACAACGCTGGTGTAGGCATAGAAATTATCATGGATATGCTGAATCATTCTTCGATTAAGACTACGATGAAGTACATAGGGATTACTAGGGAGACTATGGATGCAGCGTATCTTAGCTTAGATATCTAAAGAAACATGTTGACACAGTGAATAGACTATGTTAAACTATAAGAAGCAGCAGTGTTCCCTTTGGAGTCAAAGTGAACATTGGTTTTCCTATGGGTACGTTGTTTCCTGGAGTTTCCGAAGAATACAAAGGAGGTATACTATGATACTCACAGAAGCAGAGAAATTCAGAGTTAACAAAGTAACCAAAGAAATAGCTAGGGAAGGCATTAGACCAATGTATGTCAAAGGAGTCAGTGTTGGCGATGTATCCGTAGATATAAAGCTAGGTGACACTAAGTTGCGACTGCGGATGGAGAAGGGATACTATATGAACTGTGGTCACTTTGTACATGGATGGAAACTCTATGTAGGTAATGTTCACATCAGTGAATCCGATGACGGTCAATGGTGGGACACTGTACGCGATGAGATTCCAAAGCTAGAACAGTTAGTCATTGATTATTACAAGACTATCGATGACAGGCAAAGGGAAGATAAAGAACACCGCGATCAACAAAGAGCCAGAGAATTGCAACGTGCCGAAGACTATCTCAATGGGTGGCGATGGTGGAAACCTTGGTGGAAGGGTTAACTACGCCCTCCCTGTTTCCCAAAGTTTCCTGCGTATCCAATGAATCCAAAGTATAAGGAGGAAGAACCAATATGATATACCTATATCTTACATCGATAATCATGGCTAACGTAGTAACTGCTCAGTTTGCACCGTTGAACTTTGGTTGGTGCATAGTTCCCTATGGTACATTCATCATAGGACTCACATTCATCTTCAGAGACTTAGTGCAACAAAGAATAGGCCGACGTAAAACCTATGGAGTCATCGGACTAGCATTGGTACTCTCAGCAGTAACCTCAGCAATACTTGGCGATCCACTGACCATCGTAATAGCATCTGCGGTTACCTTTGCCTTCTCTGAAACCGCGGATACTGAGATATTCACTAGACTACGTGGAACATTCATAGAGAAGGTACTATACAGCAGCGTAATCGGTGGCATAGTAGACTCAAGCATCTTCGTCATCATTGGATTGTCACCGTTTGGCGCAGGGTTCCTAAGTTGGTCACAGGTTCCCCTGGCAATACTAGGGCAAATCTTAGTAAAGACATTGATGCAACTAGGGAGTGTCATTGCCATCCGTAGGTTTATGTGAAGGTATTCCTTGCTGGCGTAGATCGCCTTAGTTTCCTGCCTTTACTATGGAACAATGGAGCCCGAAGGATTCTCATAAACTACTGGGACTGGCGTAATCGCTTCCACAAACTCATCCCAGAGTTACAGAAGTATAACTTTGAAGTACTGTTGGATTCTGGAGCATATGTCAAAGCTGCCAAGATTAATGTTAAGGATTACGCAGAATTCCTAGGCAAATACAAAGATTACTTCTGTGGATACTTCAACCTAGATTCACTGTATGCCGATGATAACGTAGCGGTGTCGATGGACAACCAGGAATACTTAGAGTCCCAAGGTTTAACTCCGATACCAGTGTATCACTTCGGAGAACCCATAGAAGTGCTCCATGAATTGTTGCATAGTCATAGTCACATCGGCATCGGTGGTTGTGCGAGGAAATCTAGTAATACCGTGGATGCGTGGTTGAAGACATTGGAGCTACATAGATATTCGTGGGTACAATGGCATGTGCTGGGAATTACTGCAAAGTCAGTCCTTGAGAATAACCCAAGCATCACCAGTGTTGACTCTACGAAGTGGTTGGTAGGTCGCAGGTTTGGTATGCTGGTTAATGAAAGTGGCGTAGGACAAACACCGAGCAAGTTAGGGAACGATGAAATGACTAAGATAAACATTGAGTGGCATTTGAAGCTGGAGGTGCTCTTGCATCAATCCAAAGGTATTCCTATGCCCAGTGTGTTTCCGAAAGTTTCCTAGGAGTACGAAGAATAAGGAGTGATTCAATGACAGAAACATTGTCACCACTGGAACAAGCCTACGACGAGCAAGCCACGGAACTCAGAGGATACGTCGAATTAAACACTGAACTCACAGAACGTCTAAGTCACATAGAGTCCATCCAAGAGTGCATAGCAGTACAAAATGAAGAACGCAGGGTTAATAGAGCTGCTCAGTATGCCAAGAGACAATCAATGGACACTGAGAAATTCATCAAGATATTTCCAAAGAAGCTAAGGAACATCGAAGTGGCTCGGAGTGACAAAGACATCTCATTCTCAGACATAGGCAAGCTAATGATACTCTGTGGAAGCCTTCAGAAGGACACTGGCAAAATCATTAATGCCGAGGGCAACC
>Ga0209125_1000260_pt1 | contig 79159 bp, 62 predicted proteins | sample BarGraIncub1131A_FD_184503 | JGI IMG/M metagenome (GOLD analysis project Ga0209125, IMG submission 184503) | Arctic peat soil microbial communities from Barrow, Alaska - Barrow Graham LP Incubations 11-31A (SPAdes) (version 2) | ecosystem: Environmental > Terrestrial > Soil > Wetlands > Peat...
GGACATAACTTTAATCAACGTAGCAGAAGAGATCTAAGTGCTAAAGTGGAAGGATTGGATATTCCTTTTTTCTACAATCTTTCCAATAGTTCTACAACACCTTCTGTTAGTGAAGCAATTTCGCAACGTAGATTAGTGGGTGTTTATGGTAGTTTTGATTTAGGATACAAAGACTTTTTATACTTGAACGTGTCTGCTCGTAATGACTGGTCTTCAACCTTGCCTGCTGCAAATCGTTCCTACTTCTACCCCGGTACCAGTTTGAGCTTTGTCTTCTCAGAATTTATGAAAAATCAGGATATCTTATCCTATGGTAAGATTCGTGCCGGTATAGCAAAAACTGGTAAAGATGCAGATCCATACCAAATATATGCCACTTTGGTACAAACGCAACTTACTGATGGTTACACAAACCATAATTTTCCGATAGCTGGCTCAGTAAATGGTTTTTCTGTGGATAATTTAATTGGAAATGATAAGTTACAACCTGAAATTTCAATGGATAAGGAACTTGGATTGAATTTGAAATTTCTCCAGGATCGTATCGGTTTAGATATTACATACTATAACAAAACCATCACCAATTTGATTTGGACATCCAGTATTCCATATACAAGTGGATTTACTGCTCAAACACAAAATTTAGGTAAAATAACCAATAATGGTATTGAAATTAGCATGACACTTGTTCCGGTTCGTAGCAAGGACTTTGAATGGCAGGTTTTTGCTAACTTCTCACAAAACAAGAACATGTTGGTTGAATTGACTAAAGGTCTTGATCAAATTGACTTAGGGGGATCAACGACTCTTAGTTATGTTGGTCGTCCGGGTTATGAACTTGGTCTGTTTGAAGGAATCGTTCCTGCAACTGATCCTAAAGGACATGTTATTGTGGATAATCAAGGTTTGACCGTTTTCAAGGATGAAAAAGAAATACTGGGAAATTCACAAAACAAATACCGTATTGGTGGTGGTACTTCAATAACATATAAAAACTTAACGTTTCATGCAACAATCGATTACCGTTATGGTGGTAAGATGTATTCCCGTACTGCAGAAATGATGTATTTCACCGGAAATGCACCTCAAACAACTTACAACGACCGTCAACCGTTTATCATTGAGAATTCAGTACAGTTGGTTGATGGTGACTATGTAGAAAATACGACTCCTGTTGCAGGATTCACAAATAATTTAAATTCCTTGTACGACCAGTCTTATTGCGCTGGTATTGGTGGTGCCTATGCGTTGGTTGACAAAACATTCTTCAAATTGAGAGAAGTTAGTTTATCTTATGCTGTTCCTCAAGCTATTTTGAGAAATACCTTTATAAATAAAATTGAACTAGCATTTGTTGGTACCAACTTACTGTTGTGGACGCCAAATTCAAACTTGTTTACTGATCCGGAACAAACCACATTTGGTAATGAAATGGAAGCAAACTATGGAGATTATGGTACAACTCCAACTACTCGCAGCATAGGTTTCAATGTCAAGCTCGGTTTTTAATTATTTAAATATCAAAAAAGAAATATATGAAACGAATAAAATATTCTATAGGTGCAATTCTCGTAAGCACTTTGATGCTTAGCAGCTGCAGCGAGAGTTTTTTCGATATTAATACGGATCCCAACAATCCTGCAGAAGCTACTCCATCTTTGGTACTGCCAAGTGCAGTTGCCGGTTCTGCTTATGTATTGGGTGGTTATTACCAGGCTGTAGGAAGTTTTTGGACACAGCAATATGCTCAAGCTCCGGCAGCTTCACAATGGACAGAATGGGAATCCTACAATTTGACGGAAGAAAATTTCAATACTCAGTTTGAGACCTTGTATACCGGTGCATTGTATGACTATGAGTATGTACGCAAAAATACAGCTGCTTCGGAAAGTTGGTCATTCTATGCTATTTCAACGTTGATGCAAGCGTATACTTTTCAGGTTTTAGCTGATTTATACGATCAAATTCCTTTCACGGAAGCTTTGCAAGGTGATAAAATTCTGCAACCACATTACAATACAGGAGCAACCGTATACGATAGTCTGTTTGTTCGGATAGATAATGCGATGTCAAAGGATTTTTCAAACAGCAGTTCTGTTAATCCAGGTGCCTCTGATGTCATTTTTAAAGGGGATATGGACAAATGGCAGAAATTTGCAAATACCCTGAAGCTTAAAATGTATCTTCGATATGTAAATGTTGATTCCACCAAATACACAGATGAAATAGTGGCATTATTGGCTGAAAATAATTTCCTCGATGTGGATGCCGCTTTTTCTTCATACAAAGCTGAAGAAACAGGTTACAACCCTTTCTTCAATACGTTCCTGCACCGTCTTGGAGGTAATATTATTGCGAACAGTACATTGGTAGACCTTCTGACAGAAAAGGGTGACTCCAGATTAGAATCATTCTTTGATGCTTCTGAAACAGGTTCCGCATACACCGGCTTGGCTTCCGGATTATCTAAATCCATTACAGGAAAAACCAATAAAGAATATGCAACACCTAATATCACGGGTTTAAGTTCTGTCTATTTCTTTACTGTTGAAGAAACTTATTTTCTGATTGCAGAGGCACAAGCTCGTTATGGAACCCCTGCTGCTGCAGAAGCTGCCTATAAATCAGGTATTGATGCATCATTCGAAAGTTTAGGTTTGCCTACTGTTGCTGCAACTTTGTATCCTTACAAAGGGATCAAATCCATTATGGAGCAGAAATGGATTGCATCTACCAACAAAAGAGCCATTGAAGCTTTCTTAGATTATAACCGTACAGGCTATCCTGACTTCTTTACAACGTCTGCCATTTCTGTGTTGAATGGAGCTGATAGACCAAAGCGTTTCTTTTTCCCTACAGGTGAACGCAAAACAAATGCCAATACTCCAACCAAGGTTGCTTTGAATGTAAATGTTTGGTGGGGTAAAACAATTAAAAAATAAGACAAGATGAAAAAAATATTTTTAATCGCTATTGTAGCTGCCTTATCTTTAAGTGCTTGCGACGACGAAACCTCAAAGGACGTTTCATATATAACAACTTATGCTACTATGAAACTTAACGACTCTAAAGACCTATTTTGGCAAATGAATACGCCGTTTGTGGATCCCGGGTGTACAGCATTTGAGGGAACTATAAATCTGGCTGATAAAGTTGTTGTGACATCAGATGTAAATGCAACTGAATATGGAAAATATTCGATTGCTTATAGTGCGAAGAACAGTGATGGCTTTACAGCAGGCATTTCCCGTAATGTGTATGTTTGTGAAACGGCAGGGGTAATGAATGGTGTTTATACCTCCAACATTGTAAGAGATAATGCTGGTACCGTGACCAAACGTGGTCCTTTTAAAGTGGTAATTTATGGTGTTGCAGATGGGAATTATGCTATTACCGATTTAATCGGTGGATGGTATGACTTAGGAGGCGGTTATGGGCCAACTTATGCAGGATCAGCTGTTATTAAATTGAATGTTGATAATACGCTATCTGTTGTTTCTGCGGATGCTATGGCTTGGGGTTATCCTTGTGAATTTACCAGTGGTACCACTTCTACGTATGATCCAATAGCTAAAACATTGGTGTTGCACACGAATATGGAAGATCTTCCGGATATGAAATTTACGGTTACTTTGACAAAAAACTAAAGAGATTACAACTATGCATAAACTAAAATTATTAATATTTGCTTTAGCTGGAGTAGCATTATTTTCATGCGAACCCACTTATGAGAAACAATACAGCTGGGCATATCCTGTAGCCGGTGATTGGATGGTAACAACTTATGTTGACGGAGATGCCATTACAGGTCCTTGGGAAATGAAATCTTATAATTCTTCCTATGGAAAAGATTCAATTTGGATTGATGACTATGAAGGCAATTTCTGGACTTTTCAAACTAAGTGTGCTGTTGATATGAATTCTAAGACTTTTCAAACAACGGGTTCTATTAGTGCTATTGAAGATTATCCTATTACTGTTAAGGTTTTGAATGGTAAGATCATTGGCAAGGATAGTATTTACATGGAATTACAGTTTGAAGATGAAGGTTATTATGATGACAATGATGAATTTGTTCCTACTCCTTTTGCAGTTACTTACCAAGTAAAAGGTCATCGTGAGGTTTCCTACGAAGAATACACGAAACAATAATCGTTAAAACGCTTCTATACAAAAAGAGAGCTACTCATTAGAGTGGCTCTCTTTTTGTATAGAAGCGTTTTAACAAGTCGGTCATTTATTTTTCAATCTCATTTTTCTCATTTTTCTTTTTGTCATATACAGATGCCAGAATTGAAACCGTCAATAATGTGATAATAACACCCAATGATGCAAAATTGGAGATATGAAAGTCATATCCGAAATTGCTTGTAAATTCATTCACACACATCTTAAGACCGATAAAAGTCAGGATACCCGATAGGGCCAGCTTGAGATATTGAAAGAGTGGCATAATGCCGCTTAAGGCGAAATAAAGGGAACGTAAACCGAGGATAGCAAAGATGTTTGAGGTATATACGATAAAGACATCCGTAGATACAGATAAAACAGCCGGGATTGAATCAACGGCGAAAAGGACGTCCGATGCCTCAATAAACAATAGGGCGATAAAAAACGTAGTTGCATAGTTCTTACCATTTTTCTTTACAAAGAAATGTGGCCTTGACATATCGTCAGTAACCGGGAAAACCTTGCGGAATGCCTTGATGATGAAGTTCTCGTTTGGATTGAATTCTGAAGATTCTTTCCTGTCTATCATCATTTTGAGACCTGTGTAAAGCAGGAAGGCACCGAATAGGTACATGATCCATGCGAACTTTTCGATCAAGGCCACGCCTGCAAAAATAAAGATGGCTCTAAAGAAAATGGCTCCGATAATACCCCAAAACAAGACATTATGCTGATATTTCGGCTCTATTTTGAAGAAACCGAAAATCATGATAAAAACAAATAAGTTGTCGATACTCAGCGATTCTTCAATGAGATAACCTGTGAAGAACTCTACCGCTTTGGTTTGTCCAAGGGTAATATAAACAACGATATTAAATACCAGAGCAAGTCCAATCCAAAATAAACTCCACAAAAGAGCGCTTTTTATTTTGATGACTTCATTTTTTTTGTGAAAAACAAAAAGATCTAGTGCCAACATAATGAGCACAAAAACAAAAAAACCTATCCAAAAAAGTGGACCTTCCATACCTATACCTTTTAATCGTGAATTTAGATCAAAGAAAGCTAAAAAAACAGACCTTTGCAATAGAAAAACTGGAACAGAAGGCTTTTTTTGCCTTACCAGTCTTTGTTTTTATAGTGATTGTCTATCAGTTATCTGGTTTCTTTGGCTTATATTTGCACCAAACCAAGAATACATGTTTGATCAATTAAAACAAGAGGCTGAGACCGAAAAAACGATTCTAGTCGGATTAATTACCCCCAACCAACCCGAGAATAAGGCAAATGAATATTTGGATGAACTGGCATTCCTGGCTGAAACGGCAGGAGCTGAGCCTATCAAGACATTTGTTCAGCGTTTGGATTTTCCAAATCCCAAAACTTTTGTAGGTACTGGTCGATTGGCTGATATTAAAGCCTATATCGTAGAAAGAGAAGATGTTGGTATGGTCATTTTTGACGATGAGCTGTCTTCCAAGCAAGTCCGTAACATCGAAGCAGAATTGAAGGTAAAGATTCTGGACCGTACAAACCTGATCTTGGACATTTTTGCCAAGAGAGCCCAGACTGCTCATGCTAAGACGCAAGTGGAGCTGGCTCAGTGTAAATATATGCTCCCCAGACTGACCGGATTGTGGACACACCTGGAACGTCAGCGTGGTGGTATCGGGATGCGTGGTCCCGGTGAGTCGCAGATTGAAACGGACCGTCGTATCATTCTGGATAGAATTTCCAGACTGAAAGAGGAGCTGAAGCATATTGACAAACAAATGGCTACCCAGCGTAAGAACCGCGGGAAAATGGTGCGTGTTGCCCTGGTGGGGTATACCAATGTCGGAAAATCAACCTTAATGAACGTTTTGAGCAAGTCGGACGTTTTTGCAGAGAATAAACTTTTCGCAACATTAGATACGACAGTTCGTAAAGTCATCATCGACAATTTACCATTTCTATTGACCGATACGGTCGGTTTTATCCGAAAATTACCCCATGATTTGGTGGAATCTTTCAAATCGACCCTGGACGAAGTGCGTGAAGCTGATTTGTTGTTGCACATCGTAGATATTTCTCATACTGGATTTGAAGAACAGATAGATGTAGTCAATAAGACCCTGGTTGAACTTGGTGCACAAGATAAGCCCTTAATTCTGGTGTTCAATAAGATTGATGCTTTTCAATGCGTCGTTAAGGATGAGGATGATTTGACACCTAAAACAAAAGAAAATACCACACTGGAGGAATTGCAGCAGAGTTGGATGGCCAAAATGAGTGATGAATGTATTTTCATTTCAGCCAAGGATCTTTCAAACATGGATGCCTTTAAAGAAAAGGTCTATGCAAAAGTCAAAGAAATTCATATTACCCGGTTTCCGTACAATGATTTCTTGTTTCAGAAATATGACGAAACCGAAGAATAGACGTATTTCGAAAATTCGATTATTCGATATCGATACTTTTTGATTTTGTACCAAATTCATTGCATCTGGCTTTTACGGTAACTTTACAGCCAGAGACAATTTCAGGAATTGTTGCTTCCATGGTCGCATTCTTGGCGTCAGCTTGTTTTTTCAACTTAATTTCTTTTACTTCCTTACCGTTGACCGATATGGTAAATAAGTCAATGAAATGGGTGTTTACGTTTTTAACAGGATGCAGTGCTACAACGGTCAATTTTTTAGTTTCATTGCTATAAGTAACAGTCAGCTTTTTTGGAGGATCGGATCTTAAGATAAGAGGAACAGAAACGAGCATCAATAAGATAAAAGTTAGCTTTTTCATATAAATTATTTTAGTATTATTTAAGTGAACTCAAGTGAAGAAATAAAAATAAGACATGACAAAAGCATGCACACTGACCGCGCAGAAACCGGCAATGCCAATACGCTTGTGAAGACGGTATTTCGCTTTAATCTTGATATAGCGCAGACCCGACAAAAATGAAAAAACAAACATCAGGAAACCGGCTATACCCAAATACAGGGATACGTTGAAAATGATTTCTTCCATAATACAAATGTTTAAAATTTAATGACAATCATTGATGCAAAGAAGGAACCAAATGCCGTATAGGCAGCCACCTTATGATATGATTTTAAGGATGGATTGTTTTCCGTCATCCCGCTTAATATATTGGTGGCTATCATGCTGGATAAATGGACAATGGATAGACATTTATGAACTGTCAAAGCGCTAAAACCTTTTTCTCTGTTGTGTCTGCGGGGAGGTGCGAAAAAAGCTAGTCCGGCTGTTGTAAAATAACCGATGTTGACTGCTCCCGCCAATCCTTCATGCAAACCCCTCATACTTTTATCTCCATTGTACAGTTTCTGTCCCACAAAACCCTGTGCTATCATACCGGCAAGAGTTGCATATCCAACATACTGGTGAGCAGTGAACATCGTATTTCGGATTTCCAGTTCGCGTTCCCTGGAAGCCTCATTCAAGGCAAAATAATCGAAGTTACGCATGACTCCGTGTTCACTCCACAACAATCTTTGAGTAAATAGATACTTGGATGGAAGTAGTTCCTCCGGTTCCAATGATGCTAACGTGTCACTTACAGAACTGTCAGCGACTGTTTCTATTTGTAAAGTATCGATTGTGATTTTTTCGGTTTGCGAGAAAAGAGGTGCTTTCAATAGAAACAGAAAAAAAAGAAGGAATGTAATTTTTCTCATTTTTATCCTTTATGTTTTTTTTGTGGCAAATCCAAAAGTTTATTGTTTGGTGAAGGTAAATATTTTTTAGTCAAAATTTGTATCTTTGCTGTAAGTTTTTCATAGGTCGTTAATATTCTAAATATATACTGATATGCCAGTTCCTCCTTTTCATTATCAAGATCCGTTTCCCCTCGGAAAAGATCAGACCGAATTCTATTTACTGACCAAAGATTTTGTATCAGTCGCCGAATTTGAAGGCAAAGAAATGCTGAAAGTCAAATCGGAAGGATTGACCTTGCTTGCAAAAACGGCTATGCACGATGTTTCCTTCATGTTGCGTCCGGCACACCAGAAACAAGTGGCATCCATTTTGCACGATCCGGAAGCAACTGAAAACGATAAATTTGTGGCTTTGACGATGCTTCGTAATGCAGAAGTAGCAGCCAAGGGTGTTCTTCCTTTCTGTCAGGATACTGGTACAGCGACTGTTTTTGCCAAAAAAGGCCAGCAAGTCTGGACGGAGGGTGAAGATGAAGAAGCCTTGTCTTTGGGTATTTATCAAACCTATACAGAAGACAACCTGCGCTATTCTCAGAATGTGGCACTTGATATGTACAAAGAAATGAATACAGGATGTAACCTTCCTGCTCAAATCGACCTCATGGCTGGCCATGGTGCCGAATATAAGTTCTTATTCATCGCCAAAGGTGGTGGTTCACAAAACAAGACATACTTGTTTCAGGAAACCAAAGCATTGCTTAATCCGACGACTTTGGAAAATTTCCTGATCGAGAAAATGAAGACTTTGGGTACTGCTGCTTGTCCTCCTTATCACATCGCTTTTGTTATTGGAGGAACTTCAGCTGATCAAACTGTTAAGACCGTAAAACTGGCCTCGACCAAATATTACGACGAATTACCTACTGTAGGCAATGAAGGTGGGCAGGCTTTCCGGGATATTGAACTGGAAGAAAAAATGCTGAAGGCTTCTCAATGTATTGGGTTGGGTGCACAGTTTGGCGGAAAATATTTTGCACACGATATCCGCATCATCCGCCTACCGCGTCACGGTGCTTCTTGCCCTGTTGCCATGGCAGTTTCCTGCTCTGCAGACCGTAACATTAAAGCTAAAATCAACAAAGAAGGCATTTGGGTCGAAAAAATGGAAAGCAATCCAGGTCAATATATACCCGAAGAATTGCGTCAGACCGGAGAAGGCAATGTCGTCCATATAAACCTGGATCAGCCTATGTCTGAAATCCTGAAAGAGCTGTCAAAATATCCGGTTTCTACCCGTCTATCATTGAACGGTACCATCATTGTAGGTCGTGACATTGCTCATGCCAAACTGAAAGAACGTTTGGATGCCGGTGAGGACCTACCTCAATACATCAAGGATCACCCCATTTATTATGCTGGTCCTGCCAAAACACCGGAAGGTTTTGCCTGCGGTTCCATGGGCCCGACGACAGCTGGCCGAATGGACTCTTATGTAGACCTGTTTCAAAGCCGTGGCGGTAGTATGATCATGCTGGCCAAGGGTAATCGTTCCCAACAGGTGACCGATGCCTGCCAGAAACATGGTGGTTTCTACCTGGGTTCCATTGGTGGTCCTGCAGCAGTCCTCGCTTATGAGAATATCAAGAGTATCGAATGTGTGGAATATCCCGAACTTGGCATGGAAGCAATCTGGAAAATAAAAGTAGAAAACTTTCCTGCATTCATTCTCGTTGATGACAAAGGAAACGATTTCTTCAAACAATTAAGACCGGTGTGCCACATGGCTTAATGGTCTGAAAAATAGATTGATCAGAGGGGGTTGGCTTTTTTTAGTCAGCTCCCTTTGTTGTTTTAAATTTTTTGTTTTTAGTGTATTTATAAAAAATCAAATTAAAAAGGCATTATATTTATTTGGTATATTTGCAATGTTAACAGTTTTTTATACCTTTCCATAAAAAATACAACTGTGCGTTTTAAGAGTCACTTGCTGAGCTTTTTTTTGATGATAGCCGGGAGTTTTACAAGCTTAGTAAATGCTGCCGATTTTGAATGTCTTCGTTCTGTTTCGCGGATTGAAGTGAAAGACGACAAATTATATACCACGGACTCGCTTATCTATCAAGTGAATAATCATCGAGGAGAACGATTTACGGACTTTTCCATTAACTATTCAAAAATATGCAAAGCATCCCGAATTAGTGCCTGGATAGAGGATGTTCTTGGAAACCGGATACGGGATCTGAAAAGTTCAGAATTCAAAGACAGTAACGATTTCTCCTATAGCGCCTTCTATCAGGATGACCGGGTAAAGAATTTTCAGGTCAAGCACAATAAGTACCCCTTCAGAGCATGTTATACTGTAACCTATACTGAGCCTCAATATCAATGGATCACCAATTGGATGCCCTTGAAGAACAACGACTATCCAACAAGAGAAGCCAGACTCTATGTGACTCTACCCAAAGATTATGCAGTCAAAGCCTTTGTCGAAAATGTTTCTGAAGTTCGTTCAGACACCTTGATTAACAAGATTGTGACAACCTTTTTGGTGAAAGGTGATCCTGCTTTATCCAAAATAGCAGATATTGTATTGTTTGATTTGGATAAACCCCGTGTGGTGGTTGTACCCCTGGAGTTTAAATTGGGCGTTAATGGCAGTACTAAAAGCTGGAATACGTTGGGGAATTGGGTTGCAACCTTAAATAAGGGAATGATGGCCTTGCCCATAACAGAAGAAATGAAGGTTTTAATGATGGTTGATGGTATGACCGATACGCTCCAAATTGTAAAAACCCTTTATCAGTATATGCAGGATAATACCCGTTATATAAATGTGAGCATCGGCATTGGTGGATGGAAAACCTATCCGGCCTCGTATGTTTCACAAAACAAATACGGTGATTGTAAAGCATTGACGAACTACATGAAAGCTTTACTCGAACTCAAAGGCATAAAAAGTTACTTTGTATTGGTCAATGCCGGTCAACATCCCGAAAAATTCTTAGAAGAGATGCCTTGTTCTCAGTTCAATCATATCCTATTGGCTGTTCCTGTTGGTAAAGATACGGTATGGCTCGAAAATACCGATAAATTGAAGCCATTCGGTCATGTAGGCACATTTACCCAGAACAGAAAAGCACTATGGGTAGATGAGAACCGTAGCCATTTGGTCTCGATGCCTTCTTTAAAGAAAGAGGATGTCCTTTGTTTCCGTAGAATGAATGTATCTTTTGATCAAAAGGGTAATGCAGCATTGTTTGCCAACTTTACCTACAGAGGATATTCATACGAAGGTTTTAAAGGATTTACGAATTATTTGGCAGAGAAGGATCAGGACCAAAATATCGACGACTACATACCTTTTGGTGGTTATGAACTGAAAGACTGGAAGATAGTAGAAGCTAGCAGGGACAGTTCAACTATTGACTTTCGGATGAATCTAACCTTCCCCGGTCTGGCAAGAATGATGGAAAATAAGTGTTATATCAAAACCTTTTCTATTCCCGAAGGTTTTGATTTTCCCACACCCGCCAATATGCCCATCACCCTTGATTGGCCCGTATGTAATGTGGATTCGTCCATATACGCCGTCCCTACAGGCTATAAAATTAAATCGCTGCCTGAACCTGTTTGTTTTTCCAACGAATCTGGAAAATACGTTAGCCGATTTTCAGTGACAGATAACAAAATCAATGTTTATAAGAAGCTGGAAATAAATTCAGGAAAATATTCCCCGGAAGAATATGAAACCTTGTTTGCTTTTCTAAAAAAAATAAAAGATTCTAATCAATCTAATTTGATCATTCTGACCAGAATACAAGAATAAATTAATGACAATCATGAAAAAACAGCTCTTTTTAATATCGATGATGATGGTATCCTATGCCTTAAGTTTTGCTTCAGACATTCAATCATTTGCACCCGAGTTTGGACGTTTTACAAAAGCGGATGACCTGTTAAAATATGAAAAGGATACGACCGCAGCGGCTGTTTGCCTTTTTGACAGAGGAGATACTTATTTCCGAGATAAAGAAGGAGGTTTTGAACTGGTTTTCATGCATACTCAACGAGTAAAGATACTTAAGAATGCAGGGATGGAATATGCGTCTTTTGAAATTCCATTTTATGTGGATGGAAATACGTTGGAAGAGGTCGAAAATATTCTTGGTGTTACTTACAATCCGGTTAATGGTGGATATGAAAAGACACCCCTTGACATTAAAACTGTCTATGAGGAGGACAAAACCAGTAACTGGAAAGTTAAGAAATTTACCATGCCCAATGTGCGGGAGGGTTCAATCATAGAAATACTTTATAGTATCAGTAGTCCGTACTTCTTCAATTTCAGGGCCTGGGATTTCCAAAAAAGGATACCTGTGATATACAGCGAATATGTAACTCATATGATACCTTACTACACATACAATTACATTTTACAGGGTAGATCTAAATGCGACGGATTTAATGCCGAAGTAGATCATTACGAAAGGACGTTTTATAGTTCTAAATTTCAGGATATGAATTACACCTTCGTGATGAAAGATATGCCTGCATTCAAGGATGAAGCTTATATTTCCTGTCCGGAGGATTGCATGGTCAAACTAAATTTTCAACTATCGGAAATGACTGATTTCTATGGGGTTCGCACCTCTTATTTGAACACCTGGAATAAACTGGTCAATGAATTTCTTGATACTCCTGAGTTGGGTGGTTACCTGAAGAATGCAAAATCGAGTGCAGATAAAACAATCCTAGGTATAAATCTGACAGATAAAACGCCCCTTGAAAAGATAAGTGCCATTGATGGCTATATGAAATCAAATTTTAACTGGAATAAACATAAGACCAAATATGCCGATACTAGTGTCAAAAAATTTCTGGAAACCAAAACTGGAAATGCAGCTGAAATAAATCTTTACTATGTTGCTATGCTGAAGTCTGCAGGTTTGGATGCATTTCCTATCCTTCTGAGTACCCGTGAAAATGGGAAAATCAAGGTTGATTATCCTTTCGCACATTTTTTTAATTATATAGTTGCTGCTGCCAAAGTGGATGATAAGATGTTGCTTTTTGACGCTACTGAACCTTTAAACTATTTGGGTATGCTTCCTGAACGTTGTATTAACGATCAAGGTTTGATACTAAAAAAGCTGAAGTACAAAGAAGATGTTGAATGGGCACATTTGGAAGCACCAAACAAATCGACTATGACCTATATCGTAGATCTAAAACCTGATCTGGCAATAGATTCTTTAATCGCCAATGTCAATATGGTGTCAGATGGTTATTATGCCACCAGATTAAGAAATGACTATGTTTCTGACCCTGTTAAATTTGAGAAATCTATACTTCTTTCAAACTATATATTGAGAGACAGCGTCAAGGCAAAAAATGTGCTTGAAACCGATAAAAATCTCTCCTTTAGATATGCCGCCAAATCCGGTTTGACCCTTTTTGACAATAAAATTGTCATTGCACCATTCTGCTCGTTTGTGGAATCCGTTAATCCTTTTCGTCAGGCAACCCGCACTTATCCGATCGATATGATCTTTAAAAATGCAAAAGAATTTCAAACAACCGTTCATATACCCGAAGGTTATAAAGTGATACACACCCCCACGGTTGTCAATATGAATACAGAAGACTTCAAACTAAAGATATCGACTGAAGTCCTTGACGAATCAACCCTAAAAATTAGTGGAGGTTATGAATTTACAAAAGATAAATACCCGGTGGAAAAATACGATAAGATCAAAGAATATTACCGGTTGATTGTCACCTTATTCAACGGGGAAGTTATTCTGCAAAAAATCTGATCAGAGTTTTATTGAAAGAACTTTTCGATTCGTTGGATGGATGAATTCGGGCAAAATACAACAACATGGTCACCTTCCTGTATGATGGTATCGCCATAGATCAGCATACCTTTTCCTTTTCTGACCAAGCCGCCTAAACTGATGTTTTCAGGAATTTCGAGGTCCTTGACTATGGATTTAGTTATTTTTGCTTTTTTGTTAACAACAAATTCAGCCACTTCTGCATCAGCAAAAGCCAGACTCTTCACATTGGAAACGTCTGCTTCCAGCATCATTTGGTAAATGTGGCTGGCGGCAATCAGCTTTTTGTTGATAATCATACCAATATCCAAACCATCTGCCAGTGTAATATAATCAATGTTCTCCACCTCGGCTATGGTGCGGCGTATGTGGTAATTTTTAGCTGCCATACAAGAAAGAATGTTCGTTTCGGCACTGCCTGTCAAAGCAACAAAAGCGTCGATTTTTTCAATACCTTCTGTTTCAAGAATATCCATGTCACGGCCATCTCCAATAATGACCTGTATGCCGGGATCGACCTTTTCCGCTATTTTCTCACCCCGTTCGCGGTTCATTTCAACGATTTTCACGTTGTAATCGTTGGATAATAAATTGGCTGCTTTGATGGCAATCCGACTTGCTCCCATAATCATGACATTGTGCACTTCAGCACTGCCTTTACCGGATACTTTCCGTATGTCTTCAATGGCTTCAGGGGTACTGATGAAATAGACCAGATCGCCCGCCATGACCATATCCTTACCTGTTGGTATCAAAGTCCTGCTCAGACGCTTAATAGCTGCAACACGATAATGGTCTTCGTCGGTGAAAATTTCCATCAAAGGTTGGTTCACGATGGATGCATTAGCACGTACTTTTACGCCGACCAGAATCAATTTACCCCCGCAGAATTCATGCCATTGTCTGGCCCACGGACGTTTCAGACTGTTGACAATTTCTTCGGCAGCCAACATTTCCGGGTAAATCAGCGAATGAATGCCCAATTGTTCGAAAAAGGATTTGTGCGCATCCTGAAGATATTCAGGATTGTCTATTCGGGCTACAGTCTTTTTGGTCCCTAATTTGGTAGCCAGAATGCATGCCGTCAGGTTACGGCTTTCATCAGGAGTCACAGCGATGAAAAGATCAGCAGATTTAGCACCGGCTTCCTTAAGCTTTTCAATAGAAACAGGTGAACCTACTAATGTCGATAGATCGTAATTGGCTTCCAAATTTGCCAACACTTCTTCGTTGGTGTCTAAAACAACGATAGTGTGTTTTTCACGAGATAACATTTTTGCCAAATGTCTTCCAACTTCACCTGCTCCGCCTATGATAATTTTCATCTTGTTTATTATAAAGGTAAATTTTTTTCTAAATTTTCGCGGATTGTCTTTTCTATACTTTCTTTATCTATTCCGCATAAATGGTGTAATTCGGTGACTGAACCGTGTTCAACGAAATTATCGGGCAACCCCAGGCGTTGAACTTCACAGATTAGATGCTGATCTGAAAAATATTCCAGTATTGCACTGCCAAAGCCACCTTTCAATGTGCCATTTTCGATGGTGATTACTTTTCTGAATTTCTGACCGATTGTTTGCAGCAATTCGTTGTCCAAAGGTTTTACAAAACGCATGTTGTAAAGAGCTACTGATAGTCCTTCTTCCTTTAGTTTGAGAATGACGTCATTGGCCGTTTTTCCGATAGGACCTATGGTTAGTACAGCCAAGTCATCACCTTCAGCCAGACATACTCCTTTACCAACAGTCAAGAGCTCCATTTTGTTCTTCCAATCACTTCTAAACCCGAGTCCACGTGGATATCTAATCACAAAAGGCCCATGTTTAATCTTCGAAGCAGTGAACATCAGGTTACGAAGTTCATGCTCGTCAATGGGGGAGCTGACAATCACATTCGGAATGCAACGCAGGTAAGCCAGGTCGAAAGCACCATGGTGTGTCGGGCCGTCTTCACCTACCAGCCCGGCTCTATCCAGGCAAAGTACTACCGGCAATCTTTGAAGAGCCACATCGTGAATGATGTTATCATAGGCTCTTTGGGCAAAGGAAGAATAAATGTTGCAGAAAGGGATGAGTCCATCCTTAGCTAAACCCGCAGAGAATGTGACAGCATGACCTTCAGCTATACCAACGTCAAAAGATCTGTCCGGAAAACGATCCATCATCAGGTTCATGCTACAACCTGTTGGCATGGCCGGGGTTACGCCTACAATTTTTTTGTTGCTTTCAGCCAGTTCCACTAGCGTATAACCGAAGACATCCTGGAATTTTAGTGGCTGGTCCCCACTGTTTTTTTTGACGATACGTTCTCCAGTGTCCTTGTTGAATTTACCCGGAGCGTGCCATTCGGTCGCATCTCGTTCAGCAGGTTCAAATCCTTTACCTTTTACCGTACAGACATGAAGTATTTTTGGACCTTTCATGTCCTTAATATCGCGCAAGACTTTAACCAGTTTCTGTACATCGTGACCGTCAACAGGACCGAAGTAACGGATATTAAGTCCTTCAAATAAATTGTGTTGATTGGTTAATAGTGCCTTTAGACTGTTTCCAAAACGCAGGATCTTACCTTTTCGCTGGTCGTTGATGATACCTATTTTCTTTAATAAAAGAAAGGCCTTCCAACGAAGGTGGTTGTATTGTCTAGATGTCGTTATTTTTACGAGATATTCACTCATTCCCCCGACATTCCTGTCAATAGACATGTGATTGTCGTTGAGTATGATCAATAAGTCGTTCGGGTAGGCGGAAGCATTGTTCAAACCTTCAAAGGCCAGACCGCCAGACATGGCACCGTCTCCAATCACAGCTGCAATTAATCGTTTGTTTCCGTTTATTTTCGACGCCATACAGAGTCCAAGAGCTGCAGATATAGAATTGGAAGCGTGTCCGGCAATGAATGAGTCGTACGGACTTTCATCCGGATTAGGGAATCCGCTGATACCGTGAAATTTACGGTTGGTGGAAAATGCTTCTCGGCGACCGGTCAGAATCTTGTGTCCATAGGCCTGGTGACCAACGTCCCAAACCAACTGGTCTTCAGGTGTTTGTAATACATAATGAAGGGCAACTGTAAGTTCAACAACACCCAGATTTGCACCCAGATGTCCAGGGTTTTCAGCCAATTCGTCAATAATGAATTGGCGAAGTTCTGTACAAACCTGTGGCAGGTCCTCTATTTTGAGTTTCCGTAAATCACACGGAAAGTCTATAGTATTTAATATATTGGTTTTATTTTTTTCCATAATTTGTGGGCTCGCAAAAATAACCTTTTTTCTCGTATAAATTATAATATTTTGTACTTTTGTCCCCTATGGATTTTAGAACGACCTTACCTGTACAATCAACTGAATTTCTCTTGACCCATGCCGATCAAGTGATGATACTTGGTTCATGCTTTGCCGAAAACATTGGACTTCAATTAAAGGAAAGCGGTTTTCGGGTGTCGCTGAATCCTTTTGGCGTATTATATAACCCGGCTTCGGTAGGAATGGCCTTGCACCGTTTGTGGCATAACCAGCCTTTCAGAGAAGAGGAACTGGTGGAAAATGATGGATTCTATCATAGCTTCAGTCATCACAGCTCTTTTTCGGGTACAGATCCAAAGATAACGCTTGATACGATAAACAAATCCTTTAAGGAGGCGGTTACTTCTCTTCAAAATACCACCTGTCTGATCATCACCTTTGGAACATCCTGGGTGTACACTTTGCCTTCGACAGACCAGATTGTTGCCAATTGTCACAAATTACCCGATGATAATTTCCTGCGTCGCAGGCTTTCAATCAATGAAATCGAATATTTCTACATGGAGTTGCTTGAAATGCTTTTTCAGGAAAAGCCAGATTTGAAAGTTTTGTTTACAGTCAGTCCAATCAGACACCTCAAGGATGGTCTTCATGAAAATATACTCAGCAAATCAACGTTACATCTGGCCATAGACGGGCTTTGTGAAAGTTTCGACAATGTATATTATTTCCCGGCTTATGAACTGATGATGGATGATTTGCGTGATTACCGCTTCTATGCAGAAGATATGGTACATCCTTCTGCTACAGCTCAACGTTACATTTGGGATCATTTTACGGATACTTTTTTTTCCAAACCAACTAAAGAAATGGTTCGTCAGGTTCAGCAGATCCGAAAAGCAATGGAGCACAAGCCTTTCCATCCGGAAGATGAATCTTATAAACGTTTTGCAAAAAAGAATATTGCCACCATTGAACTATTGTCTGTGAATGCTCCAGAGCTTGATTTAAGTGAAGAAAGGACATTTTTTGAAAAAATACTGCACTAATGTTGAGGTACTGATACCCGAAACAAAAAAGATATGAAATACACAATAAATAAGCTCGCAGAGATATGGAAAGCCAAAAGCCGGATCTGTGAAAATGTTTCTGTAAGTTGGCTGTTGACAGACAGCAGGTCTTTATCATTCCCCGAAGAGAGTTTATTTTTTGCGATAAAAACTGACAGGAACGACGGGCATCGCTATGTTCCGGAGTTGTACAAAAGAGGTTTGCGTAATTTTGTTATTTCTGATTTAAGCCTGGATCTGGAACTTATGCCCGATGCTAATTTCATCATGGTCCCTGATGTCCTGAAAGCTATTCAGTCCCTCGCTTCTGTACACAGAAAACGTTTTGAATGTCCGGTCATCGCCATTACAGGAAGTAACGGAAAAACCATCGTCAAGGAATGGCTTTGGCAATTACTTCGCAATGATTTTCGTATAACACGCTCTCCCAGAAGCTACAATTCACAGATTGGTGTTCCTTTGTCTATCTGGCAAATGGAAAATGAAACAAGTCTGGGGATTTTTGAAGCAGGCATTTCTCAAAAAGGTGAAATGGAAAAACTTCAGCAAATCATATTTCCTACTATAGGTATAATCACGAATGTGGCAGGAGCACATCAGGAAAATTTTTCCTCCATGGAGGAAAAAGCCAATGAGAAAGTCAAGCTTTTTACTTCCTGTCAGACCATTATCTATTGCAAAGATCAGCCAATTACAGACAAATCGCTGAAGCTAAAATATCCGAAAGACCGGCTTTTTGCATGGTCTTGTGTAGACGATCAGGCAGCACTTTTTATAAAAAAAACAATTGGTACAAGTTTGTATTCCAATATTCAATATTTCTGGAAGGGAGAGAATTACTCTTTCTCATTGCCATTCAACGATGCACCTTCCATTGAAAATGCCCTGAACTGTCTGGCTGTTTTGCTTTTACTGGATATTCCATCCAATGTAATAGAGGCCAGGATGGGACAGTTGGAACCTGTGGCGATGCGTTTAGAAGTGAAAGAGGGCAAGAATGGCTGTGTGGTTATCAATGACAGCTACAACTCCGATGTAATAGCTTTGGAGCTGGCACTTGATTTTCAAGCCAGAAGAGCCGGCGAAGGAAAAAGAAGAACATTAATTCTCTCAGATATTCAACAGAGTGGACAAAATCCGGATGAGCTATACCGAGCGGTATCTGAAATGGTGATCCGGAAAAAGATAGACCACTTTATTGGTATTGGCTATGAGCTTTCAGCACATGCCTCCCTGTTCCCAATGGAATCTCAATTTTACCTGATGACGGAACGTCTGTTGGTGTCTGGGCTACTGGATCAACTTCGCAATGAATCTATCCTGGTAAAAGGTTCCCGTTCGTTTGGTTTTGAAGAGGTGAGTGAAAGGCTCTCTCTCAAAGTGCATGAGACCGTTTTGGAGGTCAATTTAGACGCTTTGGTTCATAATGTGAACTACTTCAGGTCAAAACTCAAACCAACCACACAGATGATCTGTATGGTCAAGGCTGCCGGTTACGGTAGTGGCGCCCTCGAAATTGCCAAAACGCTTCAGGCTCATGCCTGCGATGTAGTAGCGGTAGCTGTAGCAGATGAAGGTGTTGAATTGCGTCATGGAGGCATTCATATTCCAATCATGGTCATGAATCCGGAATTTGGAAGTTTTTCCACCATCTTTGAGCATAAGCTTGAACCAGAAATATATAGCTTCAAGTTGCTTGATGCATTTATTCTTGAAGCAGAACGAGAAGGTGTAAAAAATTACCCCATTCACATCAAACTGGATACGGGCATGCACCGATTAGGTTTCGAAGAAAAAGATATACCTGAACTGATCAGTCAGCTGAAAGACCAGGAATCTCTGCGTGTAAGGTCTATATTTTCACATTTGGTTGGTAGTGATGAGGCCTGTTTTGACGATTTCACCCATCAGCAACTGAACACTTTTGAACGGTTATCATCAACCATTCAGGCAGCTTTCACACATCGCATACTGAGGCATATACTCAATTCCGCCGGCATTGATCGTTTCACTGAATATCAATATGATATGGTCAGACTAGGTATTGGTATGTATGGAATTTCGTCCATCGATGAATCTTCACTGAGAAATGTAAGTTCCCTGAAAACAACTATTCTCCAAATTCACCAAGTGAAATCCGGTGAAAGTGTGGGTTATAGCAGAAAGGGCATGCTAAAACGTGATTCCCGTATAGCCACTTTGCCCATCGGGTACGCGGATGGATTGGACCGCCATTTCGGTAATGGATTAGGTGAAGTTCTTATTAACGGTAGTCGGGCGCCATTTGTCGGAAATATTTGCATGGATGCTTGTATGGTTGATGTTACTGATATTAAAGCAGAAGAAGGTGATGAAGTTTTGCTTTTTGGTGAAGGTCTTCCGCTTTCTGAAGTATCTGAAAAATTGGGTACCATTCCATATGAAATTCTAACATCGGTTTCCAATCGTGTGAAACGTATTTATTTTCAGGAATAAGGTTAAAATAACAAAACGCCTTGCACACATGGCTACCTTTTGTGTAATTTTGCACCAAATAATACTAAACAAAATATGTCAAACAACTTATTGAAAGGGAAGCGTGGAATTATTTTCGGTGCTTTGAACGAAATGTCCATTGCATGGAAAGTGGCTGAACGCGCCGTTGAAGAAGGTGCTACCATCACACTAACAAATACCCCGGTAGCTTGTCGTATGGGCTCAGTTATGGAATTGGGCCAGAAGCTAAATTCAGAGATTTTACCTGCCGATGCTACCAGCATTGAGGATCTGGAAATGGTTTTCATCAAATCACAAGAAATTCTTGGCGGAAAAATTGATTTTGTTCTTCACTCTATCGGAATGTCTGCCAATGTTCGCAAAAAACGTACGTATGATGACCTGGACTACGGTTTATTGTCAACCACTTTGGATATTTCGGCCGTATCATTTCATAAAATGATACAAGTGGCTAAAAAAATGGATGCAATAGCTGAACAAGGTTCCATTCTGGCACTTTCTTATGTGGCTGCACAGCGTTCATTCTATGGGTACAACGATATGGCTGATGCTAAATCCTTGTTGGAGTCCATCGCACGTAGCTTTGGCTATATATATGGACGTGAGAAGGGTGTACGTATTAATACCATTTCACAATCTCCAACGATGACGACTGCCGGTAGCGGAATCAAGGGCTTTGATGGCTTGCTGGATTTTTCTGACAAAATGTCTCCTCTGGGTAATGCTTCTTCTGCTGAATGTGCAGACTACTGTATGGTCATGTTTTCAGATTTGACCAAAAAGGTGACGATGCAGAATTTATTCAATGATGGCGGTTTCTCCAGCATGGGTATGAGTTTGCGCGCCATGAATCAGTATAATAAGAGTTTTGATGAATTCAAGGACGAAAATGGCAACCTTATTTACGGATAAAATTGTCAGAACTATTTTATACCTTTAGCCTGGTTTTTTTAAATTTCGGTTAAGAATGCTTATCAAATTATATGAAGATAACACCAACGTCAGGGTTATACAAAAAATAGCCAATGCGTTACGTGAGGGTGGAATGATCATATATCCAACTGATACAGTTTATGCCATCGGTTGTGATATTTTTCATGCCAGAGCTGTCGAAAAAATTTGCAGATTAAAACACGAGGATCCCCGTAAAGCCAATCTATCCTTTATCTGTCCCGATTTGAGTGAAGTCAGCGAGTATGCCAAAGTAGATACTCCAACATTCAAACTACTAAAAAGAAACACCCCTGGTCCCTTTACTTTTATCCTGAACGGAAGCAATAAGTTGCCTAAACTTTTTAAGCAGAAAAGTACGGTAGGAATACGTATTCCAGACAATGGTATTGCTCAGGCTATTGTCCGCGAGCTTGGTAACCCGTTAATGACAATGACTTTGCACGATGCGGATGATCAAATTGAATATACCACTGATCCGGAATTGATAGATGAACGTTATGGGAGCAGTGTCGATATGGTTATTGATGGCGGTATTGGCGGAATAATTCAATCAACCATCGTAGACTGTACACAAGAAGAAATAGATATTATCCGTCAGGGCAAGGGGATTCTTATCCTTTAGTTATAATAAACCGGTGGCCTTTTGAGAGCCCTGATTATCAGGATTATTCCAGCGAGAATAAAAGGAATGCTGAGCCATTGTCCCATATTGAGAAACATGTTTGACTCAAAAGCTTCCTGATCCATCTTGATAAATTCAATAATGAAGCGTGCGAAAAACACGCAAACTAAGAAAATGCCCAAAATCAGACCTTCCTGGTGTTTAACTAAAGGCTTTTTCTTGTACAACAGTAATAGTATGACGAAAGTTGCAAGATAACACAAGGCTTCATAAATTTGAGTTGGGTGTGAAGGTGTAGTAAAGATGGGTTCAGCACCGTGTTGCCATTGACGGATATTTTCAATGAACCTGAAACCCCAAGGCAAATCGGTAGGTATTCCATATATCTCATGGTTCATCAGGTTTCCCGTACGAATCATAGCCCCAACCAGTGCGGTTGGAATAATCATGATGTCAAATGTCCACAACATGCTCCGGTGAGTCACCTTCTTTGAATAGATCCAAACAGCAATGATAATACCTATTGCTCCACCATGGCTTGCAAGCCCACCTTCCCATATTTTAAAAATTTCCAAAAGATGATGGGAGTAATAATCCCATCCGTAAAAAAAACAATGCCCCAGTCGAGCTCCAACCACTGTGCCTACAATTAAGTAAATAAACAGTGAATCTGCCCATGATTCTTTACCCTTATCACTCAATATCATTTTATTTGCCATCAGGTAGCCAATATAAAAACCGATGGCAAAGAATAAACCATACCATCGTATTTCCCAACTATCTGTAAGAAGGATATCCGGTCTGGCTGTCCAGGTAATGAAGGATGTGAGCATATTTTATAATTTTGAACAAAAATACGTTTTTATACCGAAAAATGGAGTTGGTTCAATGAAAATTATGCTTTTTCACAGAATAGTTAGATATCAGATCTTTTTTCACTAATAAAAGCGTCTTCAATAAAAATTGAAGACGCTTTTATAACGTTGTCCTGCCAGGATTCGAACCCAGACTAACAGAACCAGAATCTGCGGTGCTACCATTACACAACAGGACAGTTGCATATCGGGCGCAAAATTACGAAAAAAAATGAATCGACAAATTAAAGACAGAAGCTTTTTACAATTGTTTTTCTCGATTTAATTTTTTTATAATCTTCGCAGATTTCTTTGAATATATCCTTGACGCGCTCTATCTTTGTGGCTCTGAATGCGTTGCTGCCGCAAAAAGCGTAGCCTGAATCCATTTTGCCCTTAAACGCGCTATAAAGGGCTGAAATAATACAATAGGGGCTTTTTGTATGATCGCAGGTTTTAATACAGTGAACCGGGCAACGAAGAGGTGTTTGTTTGCCATCTTTAACTTTTTGAAGGAAGTTATTGAAGACAGCGCGTCCTGGCATTCCGACAGGGCTTTTAATAATTTCAATGTCTTTTTCCTCTGCATTGATGTAGGTTTGTTTGAATGCATCTGAAGCATCACATTCTTCCGTTGTGACAAAACGAGTTCCCATTTGTACACCTGAAGCACCAAGTTCCATCAGACGATACATGTCTTCTGCTGTATATATTCCACCTCCTGCAATGACAGGAATTTTTTGGTTATACTGTTCTTCAAAACCGCGTACGGTTTCAACCACCTGAGGAATCAGGTTTTCAATAGAGTAAGCTTCGTCGAAAATTTGTTCCGATTTGAAGCCGAGGTGTCCACCTGCTTTGGGGCCTTCTACGATGATGGCATCCGGTAGGTAGTTGTAAGTACTTTTCCATTTTTCGATGATGACCTTAGCTGCACGGCTGGAGGATACGATAGGTACCAGTTTGGTCATGCTGCCTTTTTCCAGGAAAGAGGGTAAATCCAGGGGCAATCCTGCTCCTGAGAAAACGATATCTGCTTTTTCTTTGATGGCTGTTTTAACCATATCTGCATAGTTGGTCATAGCGACCATGACATTAACACCGATAACACCTTTTTTTGATTTTTCACGGGCTAACCGTAATTCTTCCTTTAAACCGAGTATGCTGGCTTTAAGGTAATCGGGGGAGAGCTTCTTGTAGAGCAATCCCAGTCCGGCACTGGAAATGACGCCCACACCGCCTTCATTGGCTACAGCTGAAGCAAGTCCGGAGAGTGAAATCCCCACACCCATTCCACCTTGAATGATTGGAACAGAGATGTTCAGATTTCCGATTTTTAATTTTTTCATTTTTATTTTAATTACTTAAGTTAGAACAACAAACCCACACAAGATGTTCAGTTTTGTAAACTGAAATCAATAAGTGTGGGTTTCCTGGAATAGTTTTAATAAAGGCTTACTGTGAAGAAAATCAGTCCTTTGCAAGCATACACATGGTGTATTTGGTCATTTCTTCTGGTTTGCCAGCTGCGATAATACCTGCATGTTTGTAGATTTCTCCTTCGGTATACTGAAGGAATATTTCTGCAGAAGTGCGGAATTGTTTGTCTCTGGTTGCGTCGATCAGGAGTAGGTGTGACATGATGATGTAACCTGCCATTTCAACGAGGCGGCGTGCCTGAAAATCGATGTATTCGTTGTTTTTGAATGCAAGGACATCGGCTACACTTGATTCGTATGTGTCGGCAAGGCCTTTCAATGTCTCACGCAAACCTTCCAGTTCGGGGGCAATGTCTTCTTTTTCGTATTGACGCATCATGTTCAGGTATGAACCTGTAGTGACGTGACGGATGGCAGCAACAACTTGCAGCTGTGTGGTGCCTTCATAGATGGATGTGATACGTGCGTCGCGGTAAATGCGTTCGCAAGCGTAATCTTTCATAAAACCTGATCCACCGTGTATTTGTATGCTATCGTAAGCGTTCTGATTGCAAAATTCACTGGTGAGTCCTTTAGCAACTGGTGTACAGGCGTCTGCGAATTTCTGATATCTCTTCATTTCATCGCGTTCTGCCGGTTCCAGCTTTCTTTCTTCAGCTATTTGTCCCCAGGTTTTGTAGAGGTCTACAAATCTGGCTGTTTCATACAACAATGTACGGGATGCGTCCAATTTGGCTTTCATCAGACCCAGCATTTGATATACGGCTGGAAATTCGATGATGGCTTTACCAAATTGACGACGTTCTTTAGCATAAGCTTTGGCTTCGGTATATGCAGCCTGGCTAAGACCTACTGATTGGGCAACGATACCAAGTCGGGCACCGTTCATCAGGGACATTACATATTTGATCAATCCTAGTTTTCGGTCACCACAAAGTTCGGATTTAGCATTTTTGAATACTAGTTCACAAGTAGGGGATCCTTTGATACCCATCTTGTTTTCAATTCGACGAACGGAAACGCCACCATCTCTTTTATCATAGATAAACATAGACAATCCACGTCCATCTTGAGTACCTTCTTCTGAACGGGCCAATACCAGGGCGATATCTCCGTCACCATTTGTAATGAATCGCTTAACACCATTCAGGTACCAGAATCCGTCTGCTTCGTTGTAGGTGGCTTTTAACATAACAGCTTGCAAGTCGGAACCTGCATCTGGTTCTGTCAGGTCCATGGCCATGGTTTCACCTGCACTGACGCGGGGTAAAAACCGGGCTTTCTGTTCTTCTGTTGCAAATTCATGGATAGTTTCAGCACAGTCCTGCAAACCCCAGATATTGGTGAAACCTGCATCACTTGCACTGACCATATCGGCGCACATGATATAAGGAATAATGGAGAAATTCAGACCGTTATACTTGCGGGGAAGGGTGATACCCATTAATCCTGCGTTGCCGAGGGCTTCCAGATTCTGAGATGTACCTTTCGCGTAAACAACATGTCCGTCAACGACCTGAGGGCCATCGTGGTCTACATCTTCCGCATTAGGTGCGATAATATCGCTACAGATTTCACCCGTGAGTTCCAGTACTTTTTCATAGCTGTCCATAGCATCTTCAAAGTTCTGTGGAGCATAGTCAAAGAGGTCCTTGTCTGCGAAATTTCTTTCTTTCAGCTCCACAAGGTGTTTCATCATCGGATGATTGAGATGAAACTTTAGTTCAGGGGTTTCTTTATATAGATTTGCCATCTTATTTCGAGTTTTGCTTGTAATACTTAATCATTTTCGGGATAATAGTTTCCACATCACCAGTGATGACGTAGTCTGCTATGGCATTGATTGGAGCTGCAGGATCGTTGTTGATGGCAATGACCATAGCGCTTTCCTGCATACCGGCGATGTGTTGTATCTGTCCGGAGATTCCGCATGCGATATACAATTTAGGACGTACCGTAACACCTGTTTGTCCAACCTGGCGTTCGTGTTCACAAAATCCTGAGTCAACTGCTGCACGTGAAGCACCAACTTCTCCTCCAATGGCAGACGCAAGGTCAAAAAGCATTTTGAAACCATCTTTTGAACCCATGCCATATCCACCGCTTATCAGGATGGGGGATGACTTGATGTTTATTTTCGATTTTTCCATGTGGCGTTCAATGACAGAGATGGCAAAGTCAGTATCACTGACATAATTGGCTACGTCTAACTGATTGATTTTACCTTCATAGTTGGCATCGCAAATTTCTTTTTTCATCACACCTTCGCGTACGGTAGCCATTTGTGGGCGACAATCCGGATTGATAATGGTGGCAACAATATTTCCACCAAAAGCAGGGCGAATCTGATATAAGAGGTTCTCGTAAACTTTATTTGCTTTCTTGTCTTCGTGAGCGCCGATTTCAAGCGAGGTGCAATCGGCGGTCAAACCGCTGTGCAAAGCTGAAGAAATCCGGGGACCGAGGTCGCGACCGACGCTGGTAGCACCCATCAGGGCTATTTGTGGTTTTTCTTCCTGAAAGAGTTTAATCAGGATGGAAGAGTGAGGCATGGTGGTAAATGGGGCCAGACGTTTATCATCGGCAATGTGCAATACATCTACGCCATAAGGAAAAATTAGTTTTTCGATGCCTTTCAGGTTGTGGCCTATGACCACAGCTTCTAGTTGACAATTAAGTTGATTGGCAAGTGAGCGGCCTTTGGTAAGCAGTTCTAAGCTTACGTCACCGATAACTCCGTCTTCTATTTCGCAATATACAAAAAGATTATTCATATTATTATCCGATGGTGTGGTTACTGATGAGTTCCTGAATCAAGCTTTCGATATCGTTATCTGAAGCTGTAAAAGTTTTGCTTTCTTTAGCCTGGAAGACTACATTTTCAATTTTTTTCACTTTTGTAGGTGAACCTCCAAGCCCAAGTTCTGCAGGGTCACAGACGATGTCATTGACACTCCATTCACCAATTTGCAGAAAATCACGGCTGTTGCAAAGGGTTGTATAATCTTCGTTGCTTGCCTGTAATTCATTAGGGATACGGGCATATTTGTACTTCATCAGAAGTTTGGCATTTCTTGGACGACAGGAAGCTGCAGAACTATTAACTGTGACCAACATAGGAAGAGGTCCTTCTAATACTTCAACGCCTTTTTCTACACGACGTTTAACACGTATGATTCCTTCTTTTACACTTACTATTTCTTCAGCATAGGTAATTTGGTTCATTCCGAGCTTTTCAGCTACCTGAGATCCTACTTGTGCAGTATCTCCATCAATAGCCTGTCGACCACAGATAATCAGGTCAATGTCTTTAAGATTGCGGATGGCACAACTCAGCGCATAAGAGGTGGCCAATGTATCAGAACCGGCAAAGGCTCGGTCACTAAGGACGTAACCTCCATCAGCACCGCGATACAGAGATTCACGGATGATTTCCGCAGCTCTGAAAGGGCCCATGGTTATAACTGTAACTGTTGTACCTGGAATAGTATCCTTGAGACGAAGCGCTTGTTCAAGTGCATTCAAATCTTCCGGATTAAAAATAGCTGGAAGTGCTGCACGGTTTACTGTACCTTCTGCAGTCATGGCATCTTTGCCAACATTGCGGGTATCAGGAACTTGCTTTGCCAGCACCAAAATGTTTAAGCTCATATATACATTTATTTTTTATGTTTTTCGATACGTCTCATAAAGACATTTGACGGACAAAGGTAGTAATCCCTTTGTATTTTCCATAGAAAACACAAGAAAAATTGCACAAGATTATATGATATGTGCAGAAAATGTAGTTTTTTAACAAGTAAGGGTAGGTGTATCTTACTAAAAGTTTAATTTATACGATAGCGTAAACCGAGGCCAAGATTGAAGTTGAAGGGTTCTTCCGTTCGGCTGCTGATGGGTTGATCACTGGGGTTGAAATAGGATATTCCAGGTTCAAAATAGAGGTTAAAGGTTTTGCTCAATTCATAGGTTACACCCAGTTGACCGGTCAGACTCGTCTGAAGACCATAAACTTTCTGTCTGTGTTCCCAATTGCTGTCGTTGCCATCCGTTCTGTCCACGGATGAATGCTGAACGCCGGAAAGTCCTTTTTCAAGGGCACCTCCTACCGCTGCATAGACACCAAATGGACCAAGGTCCAGGAAGTTGAAGGCTATTTTCAATGGAATACCTACGTAGTGAAGTTCTTGTTTTAACTCAAAGGTAAGATCCGATGTTTCACCGGAAATCGTAGCTGACAAAAAGGTGTAATTTAGTCCGGTAATAATATTTACGTGCTTATAAAGTGGAAACGAAACGGACAAACCAACACTTATCGGTAGTGAGTAAATGGCTTTATATTGGTTCAGGACGACATTGTTATTGACCAGATTGCTCGGAATGACCCAGGTATTATCAGAAGCTACTTCAGTAGTTACGAGTTTAGAGGTGGCACCTTCTAATGTGGAATAAGCCGCAGAATAGGAATGTGACAACCCTTGTAAAGGATAAGTGTCTGTGGACTTTGTATTGAGAATTGAAAGTAGTCTGTTAGAGCTGTTTAGGTTTGTTCCCAAGGCAAACTTTTCTCGTTTTTTGTCTGTTTTTTTAGTTTTTGCTTCGGCATAAGCTTCTTCTACACTCCGTTCATAGGGGACGGCAAGATTGTTCTTTTTTGTCGGTTTAATCTTTGCTATTTTACCATCATGCGGTTCACGCTGTTCTATTAGCTCTTCGTATGTGATTAATTTCTCACTGGCTTTTGATGATTTCGTGTTAATCGCCAGTTTTTGAATTGTTTTTGGAGATTCAAGAGCTTGTGTCAGAATGATTTCTTCCTGGATTTCAATTTGTGGTATTTTGATTTTGTGTGATTTCTTATGAAAGACAGGCTTCTCTATCTGGCTGAAATTCAGTTGTTCAAGTTGGATTTTTTGTGGAAGAAGCAGTGCCAGTGCAAAACAGGCGGCTGCTGTGGCGATGGCTGCCCAAAATGGGATCATTCGTTTCCTGGGTTTCGCAGTCAGGAATGTTTGTCCTGCAAATAATTCATCAAACGAAGGAGCTGGAGTTTCCAGATTTCCCAGTTTGGTTTGACAAAGATGACGTAGAGATGCATCACCCAGAACGTCGCCCTCAAAGAGTGCGTCGAACTCAGGTGCTTGAGCTTCAAAGTGCTCAAACATATCCTGAAGGGGTTTTGTATCTTCAAATTCTTTCATCTTTTCTCTTTATTTAGTAGCGATCAACATTTGTTGTATCATCTGCTTTGCTCTGGTCAGGTATACCCTGGAAGAACTTTCTGTGATCTTCATCGATTCTGCTATTTCCCTGTGCGAAAAACCTTCAATTACAAATAAGTTGAAAGTCATTCTATATGCGTCCGGAAGCTGCTGTATCAATTTGAGCAATTCATCTGCCTGCATTTTTTCCATCGCGCCATAATTGTCACTTGTCAGCGTGAAAGCCTCTTCAATATCCTGACTGTAACCTTCATCATTTTTCTTGCGCAAATATTCCAATGCTGTATTGACCATAATCCGTCGTATCCAGCCTTCAAAGGAGCCCTTACCTTCGAAATTATCCAAATGGGTATAAATTTTAACAAACCCATCATGCAACAAGTCCTTGGCCGTTTCCTTATCACGGCAATAGCGTAAGCATATTCCCATCATTTTGCCTGAATACAGCTCATAAAGCGTTCTTTGAGCATTCCTGTCACCTTGCAGGCAATTGTTAATCAGCTGTTTTTCGTTGGCTCCGGGTTCAGGCATTTGTATGACTATAGATGATTTTTGACATAAAGTGCTACAAAGAAAGCAAAAAAATAGAATAGAATGGCTCAGGACTCCTGTGTTTTTTATCATAATAATGTTATCAATTCTTAACCAATGAAATTTTTCTTAGTGTTAAAATGACCTCATTAATGGACTTCTGTAAACTATTTCAGTATCGTTTTGTTTTATTTTGTATATTTGAATAACTAAAATTTAAAAATGATGGAAGCAGAAAAAGATTTAGTAAAAATTACTGTATTGAAAGCCGGCCCATATTTGGTTAAAGGACCAATAACCCTGGTACATGCAGATGGAACTGAAGAAAAAAAAGAGGGTGCACACCTTTGCCGCTGTGGTGCAAGTGCTAATAAACCTTTCTGTGACGGTACACATGTTAAAATAGGTTTTGAAAAGTAAGGTTATTCTGAAAATTCACTTAATTTTGCACCCGGAATTTATTTAAGTTATATAGAATGGGTGCAATAAAGTGGGTTGGCGGAGCAATAGGCTGGGCTTTTGGTGGAGTTATCGGTGGAATTTTAGGTTTTGCTTTTGGCTCTATGTTTGAAAATGCTTTGAGCGGACAATTTGCCGTTGATAATCAATCAGACACATCTATTGGAAGTTTTGGCCGAAGAACGGCTCAACAGCAAACACAGGCTGGCGATTTTGGCGTCAGCCTTTTGCTATTATCTGCTGCTGTCATGAAGTCGGATAATGAAGTGGCCAAATCGGAGTTGGATTTCGTCAAGGCATTCTTTAAAAAACAGTTCGGACAGGTCAAGGCTGAAAATTATATCCTCATGTTTCGTGAATTGCTTAAACAGGATTTTGAACTGAAGCAAGTTTGTATCCAGATTAAGCTTTATATGGATCTAGCTTCGCGTCTGCAGTTGCTTCATTACCTTTTCGGTCTTGCCCAAAGCGATGGCAATGTTCATCCGTCAGAAATCCAGGTGATTCGTTCCATAGCAACCTGGTTGGGTCTTTCTATGACGGATTATGAATCCATTCAGGCGATGTTCGTCAAGAACACTGAAAGCGCTTACAAGATTCTGGAACTTACTCCTGAGTCTACGGACGAAGAGCTTAAGAAAGCCTATAAGAAAATGGCTGTCAAATATCATCCCGACAAAGTCAGTCATCTGGGAGAAGACGTCCAGAAGGCCGCCAATGATAAATTCAAAAAAGTGAATGCCGCTTACGATCAGATCAAAAAAGAACGCGGTTTGAACTAGAAAGAATTTTTTTTCAAGAAAAATGAACGAATCTATTGCATGAGAAAATAATATCGTATACTTTTGCTTCGATTCTAAAAAGAACAAAGAGATGAAAACTGTATTATGTACAAATTGGTGGTGGCTCAGCAAACTTCAACAAAATTGGTGAGGTAATAAGCCCATGTACATAAAACTAAGATAATATGACTAAGGCCTGTCGCTCACGCGACAGGCCTTTTTTTTATGCGAAATTTAAAAAATGAATGATATGTATCAAGTCAACGAAAATGGATTTTACGGAGAATTCGGAGGAGCATACATCCCCGAAATCCTTTACAAGAATGTGGAAAATCTAAAAGCCCGGTACCTGGAAATTATGGGTGATCCCGCATTTCAGGCAGAAGTGGACAATCTACTTCGTGATTATGTAGGAAGACCTTCCCCTTTATATCTGGCAAAACGACTGTCCGAAAAATATGGTTGCAAAGTGTACCTGAAGCGCGAAGACCTGAATCACACCGGTGCACACAAGATCAACAACACCATCGGTCAGATACTATTGGCCAAAAGGTTGGGTAAAACCAGAATCATAGCAGAAACCGGAGCCGGGCAGCATGGTGTGGCAACAGCAACTGTCTGTGCTCTGATGAATATGGAATGCATTGTTTATATGGGTAAAACCGATGTGGAACGCCAACACTTGAATGTCCAGAAAATGGAAATGCTGGGAGCGACCGTTCGTCCAGTCACTTCAGGCAACATGACGCTGAAAGATGCAACCAACGAAGCCATCCGTGACTGGTGCTGCAACCCTTCCGACACCCATTACATCATCGGCAGCACGGTAGGTCCACATCCATATCCCGATATCGTGGCACGTTTTCAATCTGTCATCAGTCTGGAAATGAAATCTCAGTTGATGGAACATGAAGGCCGTGATTATCCGGATTATATTATTGCTTGTATTGGTGGAGGCAGCAATGCTGCCGGTGCTTTTTACCATTACCTGGATGAAGACCGGACGACCTTAGTCGCAGTCGAAGCTGCCGGGAAAGGTACGGATACCGAAGAAACAGCAGCTTCGATTTTACTTGGAAAGCTGGGGATACTCCATGGTTCCAAAACGTTGATCATGCAAACCGAAGATGGACAGATTATCGAACCATACTCCATTTCAGCAGGATTGGATTATCCGGGTGTGGGCCCGATGCACGCTCATCTTGCCAAAGAAGGTCGTGCCCAAGTGCTATCGGCTACCGATGATGAGGCTCTGAATGCCGCTTTTGAACTGACTTCTTTGGAAGGTATCATTCCTGCTCTGGAAAGTGCTCACGCCTTGGCTGCATTGCCAATGATGACATTCAAACCAACAGATGTCGTAGTGATAAACCTATCAGGAAGAGGCGACAAAGACATGGATACGTATGTGAACTATTTCCACAAAAAATAAAAACAATCCTATGAAATACCTTATAAAGACTTTGTCCAGAAAACTTCTGGCAGATTTACAGACTCCTGTAAGCATTTATCTGAAAATCAGAGATGTATATCCAAATTCAGCTTTGCTGGAAAGTTCCGACTACCACGGTGGTGAAAACAGTTTCTCCTTTATCGGCTTTAAACCGGTAGCCGATTTTACCCTGGAAAATAGAAAAATCGTTGAAAATTTTCCGGATGGACAGAAAATAGTATCGGAGGTCACCCCTGAAACCAATGTACCTGACCGTTTTCAATCGTTTATACGGTCATTCGAAGTGACAGATGACAACAACACATTGGGCGTAAACGGCCTTTTTGGATACACCGCTTTTGATGCTGTTCGATATTTTGAAGATGTAAAAATGGAGAATAAGGTCGTGGACGGTTCGGCAGTGCCTGATATCCAGTACATCTTTTATAAGTTTATCATAGCCATCAACCATCACAAAAACGAACTGATTGTCGTGGAAAATATTTTTGAAGGGGAAGAAAGCTCCATCGATGAAGTAATGGCATTGTTGGACAACCGAAATTTCGCTTCCTACAATTTCTCCATTGTTGGGGAGGAAAAGGCTCAGATTTCGGATGAGGAGTACAAACAAATGGTCACTGAAGGTAAAAAACATTGCTACCGGGGAGACACTTTTCAGATAGTTCTTTCCCGCCGATATTCTCAAAAATATGCTGGAGATGATTTCAAAGCATACCGTGCATTGCGTTCCATCAATCCTTCACCGTATCTTTTCTATTTTGATTTCGGTTCCTTCCGTATTTTTGGTTCTTCGCCCGAAGCTCACCTGGTTGTGAAAAAAGGCAGAGCTTACATCGACCCCATTGCAGGAACATTCCGACGTACCGGTGATGATGAAAAAGACCTTCAGCTGGCAGAAGAATTGCGTAGGGATCCGAAAGAAAATGCCGAACATGTGATGTTGGTTGATTTGGCCCGCAACGACTTGAGCCGCAATACCAAAAACGTAAAACTGGAGATATTCAAGGAAATCCAATATTATTCTCATGTATTGCACATGGTATCCCGTGTGAGCGGAGAACTGGCTCCGAACACCAATGTCATCAAATTGTTTGCCGACACTTTTCCTGCCGGAACACTCTCGGGTGCACCCAAAGTTCGCGCCCTGGAACTGATTAGTGAGATTGAACAGCACGCCCGTGGATTTTACGGTGGTTGTATTGGTTACATTGGTTTGAATGGTGATTTCAATCAAGCCATTACTATCCGTTCTTTCCTGAGCAAGAACAATACGCTTTATTATCAGGCTGGGGCAGGTATCGTCGCCAAGTCGAACGAGGAGAGTGAATTACAGGAAGTCAAGAATAAGTTGGCCGCTTTGAAATCGGCTTTGGATATGGCTGTCAGCCTTAAAAACTAAAAGGATATGAAAATACTGGTATTCGATAATTACGATTCCTTCACGTATAATTTGGTGCATGCCTTGCATGAAATTTGTGACGCAGAAATTGATGTGGTCAGGAACGATAAATTGCGGCTCGAGGATGCGGCAAAATACGATAAGATAGTTCTTTCGCCCGGTCCCGGCATTCCGTCAGAAGCAGGTTTGTTGCTTGACTTGATCCGGATGTATGCACCCACGAAAAGTATATTGGGCGTTTGTTTGGGACATCAGGCTTTGTGTGAGGTTTTTGGTGCAACATTGTTCAATCTGGAAGATGTTCACCACGGTCTGGCTGAAATGATTTACCGCACTGCACCAGATGAATTGTTTGAGGGTTTACCCGATTCTTTTGAGGTGGGCAGGTATCATTCATGGGCGGTGAGTCCTGGAAATTTACCGGATTGCATCGAGGTGACATCCGTGGATAAAGAAGGTCAGATTATGTCCATGAAACACAAGACGTATAATGTGCACGGTGTTCAATTTCACCCTGAATCGGTGCTGACTCCGAATGGAAAGGCCATTTTAACAAACTTCATTAAATTGTAATTGGATATGAAACAAATACTTAACAGACTTTTTGAACACCAATATCTCACTTCTGAGGAAGCTGCAGGTATCATGGTTAATATAGGACAAGGCAAATACAATGAAAATCAGATTGCGGCCTTTATCAGTGTCTTTTTGATGAGAAGCATCACGGTGGATGAATTGTCCGGCTTTCAAAAAGCACTGCTGGATATGTGTCACCGCGTAGACTTGTCTGAGTACAATCCCATTGATATTGTCGGAACAGGAGGAGATGAGAAAAACACCTTCAATATTTCCACACTGAGCTGTCTGGTTTTGGCAGGAGCAGGCTATAAAGTATCTAAACATGGAAACTACAGCGCGACTTCCGTCTGTGGTTCCTCCAATGCGATGGAGCAACATGGTGTAAAATTCACCACCGATGTAGACAAACTTCGCCGCTCCATAGAAGAAACTAATCTGGCTTATCTCCACGCTCCATTGTTTAATGCAGCACTCAAGACAGTTGCTCCGGTTCGTAAATCATTGGCAGTCCGAACACTTTTTAATTTGTTGGGTCCACTTGTGAGTCCTGTGATTCCTGGTCGTCAGTGTCTGGGAGTTTACAACCTCAAGATGGCTCGTTTATACGAATATACCTATCAGCAGACAGGTGTTGACTTCGCCATCATCCATAGTCTGGACGGATACGATGAATTATCCCTGACAGGTGATATGAAGATTATCCGAAATTCAGGTGAAGAAGTGGCGAGACCCTCCGATCTTGGATTTGAGACTCTTCGTCAGGAAGAATTATATGGTGGAGACTCCGTAGAGAAAGCATCTGAAATCTTTGACAATGTGCTTCAGAATAAGAGTACCGAGGCCCAGAAAAATGTGGTACTTGCCAATTCAGCTGTTGCAATTCAGGTGATCCGACCAGAACTAAGCTTTGCCGATGCAGTTGCCGAATCTAGAGAATCCCTTGACAGTGGAAAAGCATTGAGCAATTTTAAGAAATTCCTGGAAATAAACGCCTAAAATCATGACCATACTGGAACAAATAGTGGCCACCAAACGTTTGGAAGTTGCTGCTCGCATGCAGGCCATACCCATGGAGCAAATCAAGAAATTAAGTGAAGGCTTGCAGCCTGGCAGATCCCTGAAAAAAGCATTGATGGAATCTTCCACAGGCATCATTTCTGAATTTAAGCGTAAATCTCCGTCTAAAGGTTTTATCCATCCGGATGCCATAGTCAAAGAGATCGTACAATCGTATCAGGATGCTGGCTGTGCAGGAGTTTCTGTTTTGACGGATACCGATTATTTTGGTGGGACCATCAGTGATTTCAAGGAAGCCAGAGCGGTTTTGAACTGCCCTCTGTTGCGCAAGGATTTCATCGTAGACCCTTATCAGTTGTATGAATCCAAGATATTGGGCGCAGATGTCATTTTATTGATCGCTGCTTGTTTGACGCCTGATGAGGCTTATGATTTAGGTGAGCTGGCTCATGAGTTGGAAATGGAAGTTTTGCTGGAAATTCACAACGAAAAAGAGTTGGAATACATCAGTCGCTATACCGATATTGTGGGGGTCAACAACAGAAACTTAAAAGTCTTTGAGACCGATGTTCAGATTTCTTTTGACCTGGCTTCCAAAATCCCTTCAGACAGGGTTAAGATTTCAGAAAGCGGACTATGCGATCCAACCACTGTCAAAGAACTTCGAAAAGTCGGATATCAGGGTTTCCTGATGGGAGAGGCCTTTATGAAAAATGACCAACCAGGAGCGGAATTAGCTGTTTTTATCAAAGAATTGTCTGAATAATACCCTTTTAATAAATGAATAATACCCTTTTAAAAATAAAAATATGTGGCATGCGGGAATGTACAAGCATTTCTGAAATTGCGGCATTGAAACCCGATTTCATGGGGTTTATATTTTATCTGAAGTCACCTCGTTTTGTAGGCGCTTTGGAAGATGAAATGGTACAATATGCAAAAAGTCAAGGCATTGAGCCTGTAGCTGTTTTTGTGAATGCGTCTTTGATGACCATGATTCAGATAGTTGATTTATATGGTTTTACACACATTCAATTGCATGGTAAAGAAACGCCTGAGGTCTGTAAGGCGTTGAAAGAGAAAGGTGTAAAAGTGCTTAAAGCTTTTAGTATCGCAGATTCTTCTGACTTGGAGACGGTACAAGCGTATGACCAATGTTGTGATTATTTTTTATTTGATACAAAGACAGCCATACACGGTGGTTCCGGCTGTCAGTTTGACTGGAATATCCTCAATGCCTATACCGGAACGACTCCCTTTTTTCTGAGTGGGGGCATAGGTCCGGACGATGTTGAACAGATCAGAAAATTTGATCATCCCATGCTTTTTGGCATAGATTTAAACAGTCGGTTTGAAATACAGCCAGCACAAAAAGATGCTGCACTTTTGAGAAAATTTATGGATCAATTAATTCCTAAAAATCAAGAAACAAATGCAAAATAGAATAAACCAGCTTTTTCAGAAGAAAAGCGCCGAAATCCTTTCCATTTTTTTTACAGCAGGTTATCCCAATCCAGAAGATACGATGCCGGTATTGCGTGAACTCCAGGCTCAGGGTGTGGATATGGTTGAAATTGGTATTCCATTCTCAGATCCAATGGCTGACGGTCCAGTTATTCAGGCGAGTGGAAATGTGGCGTTGAAAAACGGCATGACCTTGCACAAAATTTTTGACCAGCTCAGCAATATGCGTTCTGAAATCCACATCCCTGTCATTTTGATGGGCTATCTGAACGTGGTGATGCAATTCGGTCTCGAACCCCTTTGCCTAGCTTGCCAAAAAGCAGGTGTTGATGGTCTGATTTTGCCGGATCTGCCCATGATTGATTATTTGACCGAATACAAACCCATGATGGATAAATACGGTTTAGCCATGGTCTTGCTGATTACTCCGGAGACTTCTGATGATCGTATCCGTCAGATCGATGAAAATACCAGCAGTTTCATTTATATGGTATCCTCGGCTTCGACCACGGGTGCCCAAGTGAGCTTTGATGAAAGCAAACAGGCCTATTTTCACAAGATTAACAGCATGGGACTTAAAAATCCCCGACTGATTGGTTTTGGTATTTCCAACAAAGCGACCCTGGATGCTGCTTTTGAAAATGCATCGGGTGCCATTGTCGGGAGTAAGTTTGTGCAATGCCTCAGCGAGGAACCGACGATTTCTGGAGCTGTAACGAAACTTCTTGACGGGCTCAAAAAATAAAGATTACAAAATATCGGTGAACGGCGAGAATTCTTGTCTCAACATTTTTTGAGTTGGAAAAACTATAATAGTTTGTTAAATAGCATATTAAATGACCGCTGCAGATTAAACTGTGGCGGTTTTTTTGACTCTAAGCTTATATAAAACAAAAACAAAGATGTTCCTCAAAGGATCCAGAGATGCATCTTGACAAAAATTAGTGAATACAAAGTGCCATTCTAATAAAAGTTAAATAGCTCTTTAACCATTAAACATTGTCAGTCGTTTTTGCTCTTATATACAAAGGCATTATTTTAATTAAATAAACATAAACCCTATGAAAACAATGAAAGCCGTTCTTATTGCCGCAGTATTGTTGGCTGGAACCAGTGGATTTGCTCAAAGAAACAAAGAGGATAACAATCGTCAGAAAAAAGAAAGTCAGAAAACCGAAGTTCGCTCCGAAAATAAAAAGTCCAATAACCGTTCCGAAAACAGAAGAACAGAAGTTCGCGTCGAGAATAATAGACCAGAAGTCCGTTCCGATAATAGAAGAGTGGAAGTGCGTAATGACACTAGAAGACCAGAGGTTCGCAACGAAAATAACAGGACTGTAGTTCGCAATGACAACAGAAGGCCTGAAGTTAGCAACGACAATAGAAGAGTAGAAGTTCGTAACAATAATAGCAGGGCTGAAGTTCGCAATGATACGAGAAGACCTGAAGTTCGTAACGACAATAGAAGACCTGAAGGGCAAGTTCGTTATTCAGTAAGAAGTGAGAACCGGAATCCAGATAATAACCGGTACGAACAATACCAGAATTCGAGAAATCGTTACCGGAACAATGATCGGTTTGAAGGTAGGAATAACCATAGTTATGACAATCGCCCCAGAATTTATGCTACATATAACAGATATCAACACGAAGCATGTCCTTTGTGCTATGGACCTAGGATGCATCAAGGTTTCGGCAATCGCTATTCGGTATCTGATATGGCTTGGATGGAAACGGACCGCATAGCAATGGCTTTGGATTTGTCAGACAGGCAAATAGACGAAATTTACACCATTAATTTTAGATATTTATCCCAAAGGTCCGGAAGTCGCTACAACTCACTGGAAAGACGTGAACGCTCTATCCGCAACGTCTTGAGCTATTCACAAAGAAGGTATTATGACAACTATCTAGATCAGATGAATGAAGGAGAATTCTGTGAAAACTGCAACGATGGTTGGGACAATGGAAACTTCAGAGTTGCTTTCCAACTAAACTTGTAATTATTTACCGATAAATTTTGAACCATTTTCACTTTATTCCATCTAACATTCATATTTTTAAGTTCAGATTTTAAACCTTAAAATTCAAAGCAAATGAAATTTTTTAGAACAATGACTGCAGCTGCACTTCTATTGATTGGAACTACAGCAATGGCTCAAAACCAGGGTAGAGAAAATCGTCAAATGAGATCTGCCACAGAGCGAGCAAAGACGGAAACGGAAAGTATGGTAAAATCGCTTGAACTCAATGCAGACCAAACAGCGAAAATCCAGGTAATCAATTACACCTATGCAACCAAAGACTCTATTCGCTTTGTGGAAATGAGTAAAGACAGAGAAGCTGGTAAAACCCCCGATCGTGAAGCGATGATGAAATTGATGAAAGAACAGAGAGATGCTAAGACTACAGAAGTAAAGGCTATTTTGACTGACGATCAAAAGACAAAATACGACGAACTTCAGAAACAAAGAGAACAAAACAGAAACCGTCAAGGTGGACAAGGTCGTCCAGAAGGTGCACCTCAACGAGCTGGTGAATAAGGAAGTAATTTATCATTTTGAACTTGTTAGAAGTTCAGTGAAATAGAAGAAAGGCTGTCTGTTGGGAAATACGGGCAGCCTTCTTTATGCTTTGAAAGTTGATTATTCTTTTTGCATTATTCGAATCGAATAATTTAAAGCGTGTGAAGATTGCTTTGGATATGATTTGTTATTCCATCAAGAACTCGGGCTTGAGCCGCAAATTCATTCCATTGCTTTACCGTGGTGTTTATTTCCTCAACGATTGCTTCGCCTTTTTTAAGGTTGTTTGCTTTAGAAATTGTCAAAAAGTCGTTTTTGTCAATATTTTGTCGTTTGCCATTGATACTCAAGGATTGCTGATTCACCCAAAAACTCTTCGGATCGTACGCAAAACACATATCGTATGCAGGAGCTAATTGCCATTTCTCTCCCTTTTTCATTTGGAATGAGAAGTTTTTGGTATGGTCGTCACAATTTGTTGCCAGCACATTGAAAACCATTCGTCGAAACATCTGTTCCGCTTCGGGATATGTAAGCCGTAACAATCGCATTGTCTGAAAGACTTGCTCGTAGCTGTAAGCATACATTTGGTTAAAATCATAATGTTGGATGGCACAAAGTGTTTGTATGTGGTGTTTTGTATCATTGCCTTCGCGATCAAAGCGTCGAGTCATGAAATGCGCCCGGTTGTTTTCTTCGAGCAATCGGCACTCGCTCATATCAATACCACAGGCTTTTGCCATTAAAGAATAGGCATATTCCACTCTTCCCCAACCAGAGCTTTCGCCGAATTGTGCATCGCTGACCCCATCCAATTTTATCAACCAATGCTCAAAACCATTTGGTGCTGCACCTTGCCCCGATTTCACAATCCCTTTGAGCGGGTTATAGGCAATCAATGCTTTTGGACGGGCACCTCCGGCTGAAGTGCCAATCTTAAGAATTTCGCTTACTGCTTTCGCTTCCTCTTTATGCAGGTTGGTTTGAAAAAAATCTCGTTGATTCAACATGCGTTGTGCTACATCCACCAAGCTGCTTATTTCGAGTGAGGAAGCACGTTTGGCAGGTGTAAATTGCGAAGGTTCAAATTCGAGAGCACCCATTCCTCTGCTGCCGATAAAACACAACTGCTCCACAGGATTCATGCTGTTTTCGGCTCTGCCATTCTGCGTCAACCATAAATTGATGAGTTGATTACCATATTTATCCGGCAAGGAGTCGGACAACAAGCCTGGCATCCCTTTAAAAGTATCTATTGCGTCGCCTTTTGCCTTTCTCAGTTCAGGAAAACTGTATATTTGTGTACCATTGCCAATGGGCATTTTCAAAGGAGATAAATCCCAGCTATTGGATAGGAATTTTCTGTCATATTCAAAATAAGCCAGCTGCTGGGATTCATCCCAACGAACTGCGCCAACTGTTTCGCCCCATATTTTTACGGTTGCTGAATCTACCATCCTAAATCGTCGTTTGAAGTGTCGGTTTTATTGCTTCCTTTTGCTCGCTGGCGTTTGTTCTTTTGCATCTGAGCATACAGTATCGGGCTAATTTCTTCTTTCACCTTAAAAGCTTCGAGCACATAAAGCACATCCAGTGTACGCAGCAACTTTACCAGCGTGGAAAGTGTGACACTTTCGCCATTTTCCAGCTGGCTGAGCGTCCATGCATTTAAGCCGGCTTCTTTCGCTAACTGAGCCTGTGTAATATTAGCCTGCAAGCGTTTTTGTTTTACAAACTGTCCTATGGTTTGTACAATAGAGGCATCGCTCATAGAAACCAGGTCTATATTGGTATTTCCCATAATAAACAAATTAAATGGTTGTTTGTATTGGTTTTACCCAACAAATGTAATGTATTTTTGGGTAAAAGCAATAAATAACTAAAGTGTATACCTATTCCCGTATATTGTATTGATCCACATGGCAAATATTTTATCCGTGACAGAGTATTTTTTATTCAGTTCGGTTACAAGGTCTTTCTCCAGTAATTTTTTGATGGCAGACTGAATCGAGCTTGCAGAAGAAAGACTATGCTTTTTTAGGAACTCGGATGAAGTTATACGTTCTGCTTCACTATCTCGGGCAACGGCATACAGTAGTTCTTTCTGTTTTTCAGGTATGTTGGAGAGTATTTCGCGAAAAATGGTTGCATTTCCGGCAATCAGGTTGTCAATGGTCTGTATGAGTGTTTCGAGTGTGCATTCCTCTCCGGGCAAAGTGTCTGAGAAAGCCTCGTTGAAGGTTTTCTGAATGTAATAGGTGTGCCCTTTAAACAAGTGATAGACACGCTCGACCACTTCCTTTGAAATAGTACGGTTTCTTAATTCAAACTGATCCATTATGAATTTCACATAAATGGGTTCATCTATGGCGTTGAGTTCCAGAATATCTGCACTTTGATAGAATGGGCGAGCCGATGACGTAAACATTTCCTGCATCATATGTCGCTCACTTCCCGCAAAAATAAAGTGACTGTTTCTTATTTTTTGGATATGCGTGCGAAGTAGAGCTTCCATATTCTTTTCCGGATATTTGGCAATTTGCTGGAATTCATCTATCGCAACAATGCACGGTTTATCTGCCGCAGCCAAATAAGTGAAGATCTCCTCCAGCGTATATTCGGGACGTTGAATATCTCCTAGCTCCACATTAAAAGTCGGTAGATTGGTAAAAGGATCGAACCCAAATTTACCGCTTATGGATTTTAATGTTTGGAGAAATAAGTTGGACATCGTTCTGCTACGGGGAGCTAACGTTTCAAATATTTCCTTACCAAGTATATAGGTGAACTCTTTAAGACTTGACGTATGAAGGATGTCTATGAAAAAAGTATAATACGAATCCTTGATTTCAGGCTTTTCATAACAGAACTGGATAAGCCCTGTTTTACCCATTCTGCGGGGTGAAATAACAACCATATTGTTGCCATTCACCAACGATTTAATCAATCGGGCAGATTCGCTTACTCTGTCGCAAAAATAATCGGGCTCTATCTTGCCTATGACTATAAATGGGTTAGTTGGTTTTGCCATAGTTGGGTGTTTTATGCAAAGGTAATTATTCTTTTTGGATTATGCGAAAAGAATAATTTGAAACGTTTGAAGATTGCTTAGGATATGAATTTTCTACTCATTTTTGAATTTTGTTAAAAATAGGACGGGGTTATCCGTTTCACTTTTTATCTTATTTAATGCATTCTTTAGTTTTTGTTCGTATAGTTTATTCTTATAGTTGGTTTCTAATACAATATCCTTCAATGCAAACTGAATAAGATTAGCTTCCAGGTAAAAAATGATTGCATCCCCTTCTACAAACGTAGTAGTAAATCCAAAAGTGAAGTTACCCCATGAAGGTATATTAAATGAATCAGAATAGGATTTCACTTGTTTCGTCTTTTTATCATATAGTACATGTTTTGAATTAGATGTGCTTAATATTAGATATTTAGATGATTCATCTATTTTGTTAATTCCAGTAATGTAACCACTTGATGAAGCCGTTTCTAATGCAGTTCTGCCATCGCCAATACGGAATTTTTCAGGAAGTTCTTTGTTTTTTATATCTACATAATACTTAGGTTCTATCTCTGAATTTGGTGTAATACTATATATTGTGTCACTTGAACTAAAAATTATTAATGCATGATTATCTATTTTTGAATAATAATTGGTTAGGCCCCAACCTCTATTGGTTCCATTTTTATCGAAAGGTAAAAAGGACTCAATATCATTCTTGTTTTTTGTGAAACTGTAAAGATGGTTGTTACCTTTTGATGAAGTACTCCAATCATTTACTAAATAATATGTTTTTTCATCAAAAGAAAAGAAAGTATGGCCCCAGCTGCCTAAGATGGATATATCTTCAATATATTTTCCATCAAAATCAAAGACTATAATTTTGCCAATTACTGGGGTAAGAACACCAATTCTAGTATCAGTAACAACGATATCGTTGACAACTGGAGGATATTCACCTGGTCCTTTTCCTATTGCATGAACCTTGGCATGATACGATCCATCTCTGTTAAGTATGACTGCTTGTTTTTCCCGTTCGTCATAAATGATTATTTTATTTTTCCGCAAATAAACTTTAGTAATTTGACCAATAAGGCATGAGTCACTTGTTTCAATTGGAATAAATTCAAATTCGTCAGTATCTATAAAGGAACTGGCATCAGTAATTTTTTCAAATTGACTGTTGTCTATAGAAATAGTTTCCAATTTTATATTTTTACATGGTTCAGTTTTATTCTTACATCCAATGAATGTTATCGTAATGATAATAAATATTGATTGTAAAATACTTACTGATAGTGACTTGTTAAATAAAATCATAGTGTATATGTTATTTTAGATTATCGGTAGGTAGTCGCATCAGCGGTCTATTTGTGTATTAAATTATACAATATGTATACATACAATAACGTTATGATTAATCATAAATAAAGAAGATTAAACATAATAAAAATTATATGATCTCTGCTAAAAAACGTCTATCAATTTTATTCATCGTCTTTCTATTTTTTTCTTGCTCAAAAGAGGTAGAATTGGATCTTTCAGTAGACCGTCCCAAATTGGTACTAAACTGCCTATTAACTCCCCAAAAGCCAGTATCCGTTAATCTTTCATCCAGTTCGTCTGTACTGGAAACCATTTTCCCGGAAATTGAAGATGCCCGGATAACCTTGTTTGAGAACGGTCAATTTGTGACAAATCTAACTCATGTATCGGAAGGTGATTATCAGACAGACTATAAGCCGAAGGCAGGAATGATTTATACAATAACGGCAAAAGCAAGCGGTTTTGAGTCAGTTACTGCTACGGATAGTATACCATTACATCGTCCTGTGATATATGACTATTCCTTTACTTACCCGGGAAAAGTTGTTGGCGAAAGTATATATGGTCAAATCACCATACGGATGTCGGACAAGGAACCTGAAAAAATAAACTATTATGAAATAGCATTTGCCTCCTTTGAGAATTTTTGTGCTTCCAATGATGTTTTTACTGTGAACGATTTAGAACCTCCAAATCCAAGGACCATTCTTTTTACGGATCGGTCGTTTTCGGGAAAGACGATTAATTTTATTCTATATGTCAACAAAGATAAACTGCCGGAAATGGAGGTCAGAAGCGTCAGTTACAACTATTACACTTATAAAAAAACATGGTACGCTCATGTGTATACGCAGGCGTGGGGTATGGAAACCATTGATGAATTATTCAAAGGGGAGCCCACTGTGATGTTTTCAAATATTGAACATGGGTATGGAATTTTTGCTTCTTATGATGTCTTTCCTTTTGATTCACGATTTTAAGCGAATGAAAACGATCTATTTAATACTGGCTTTATTAGGATGTTACCTGGTTTGCCATTCTCAGAATAGTATTTCAGGTCATGTTTATGATCAAGAGACCGGAGAGGCACTGATTGGCGTTTTAATTCGCATTGACAAGGGGGTTGGTGCAACGACGACCGATAACAATGGGTATTTCTATTTGAGAGAATCATCGAAAGATACTATTCGCATTTCTTGTGTTGGCTATGAAAAGAAAAAGATAGCAATGGATACGCTTAAAAATAAGCAACTAAATGTCTATCTAAAAAGTGGAGTGCTGCTCGATGAGCTCATCGTAACAGGGAATGCATTTAAACAAATGTCTCCAGGGGCAGTTTCTTTGACTACCCAACAAATGAAACTGATTCCGAATCTGACCGGAGAGACCGATGTTCTAAAAGCTTTTCAATTGCTGCCAGGTGTTCAGGGTGGATCAGAAGGGTCTGTGGGTCTGGTTGTAAGAGGGGGTACCAACGATCAGAATATTTATTTATTGGATGATGTTCCACTTTATTATGTCAATCATATTGGAGGTTTTGTTTCTATATTTGACGCATCCGCCATTAAGAATGCAACACTTTACAAAGGATTTTTTCCTGCCTCTTATGGGGGACGTTTATCCTCTGTTATGGATATCAGGCTTAAAGATGGAGATTCTTTTCATTCAAGGAAAGAGCTGATGTTTGGAACACTGAACTCAAAGTTTTTTTGTGAAGGACCTTTTAAAAATCAGAAAACCACCTATTTGCTATCCTTCAGATTATGTAATCTTGGATTATATACCATTTTTATCGATCAATTGAACTATTACTTTTATGATTTAAACGCAAAATTGTCTCATAGAATAGATTCAAATAACAAGCTGTTGTTTACTGTATATTCAGGAACAGATCACTTCAAGGCTATTAATGATATGAAGGAATTAGATATCAATAGCACCAATTTATACGATTTTGGCAATACGATGGCAAGCGTCAAATGGGTCCGTATTATGAATCCTTCGCTTACTTCAAATTTGACAGCATCTTACTCAAATTTTCACAACATCAATAAAATGACAAGTAAGTTTGACAAGAAAAATCTAATGATGGATTACAACGAGACTTTAAGTTCTTTTGTAAAAGAGGCTCAGGTAAAAATGGACTTGAGTTATCTGAAATATTCCAATCATGCCATTCGATTTGGTTCTGTTTCAGCACTTCAGATGTTCAGACCTATGGTGTATTCGTTTAAACAGGAGGATAAGGCTCTAAATCTTGACACTGCAATTACCAAAGGAATCAATGCTTTGCAAAATAGTCTCTATCTGGAGGATAAAATGGAAGTGAATCGGATTATGCAATTGACAGCTGGATTGAGGTTCTCTACTTTTTCACCTGCCCATAAGAAAACCTATTACAATTTAGAACCTAGGATTTCAACCAGAATACTATTTAAAGATCGCCTTTCCTTCAATCTGGGCTATTCGAGAATGAATCAATATGTTCATTTCTTGTCTAACAATGACGGCGGTTTTCCAAAAGATCTTTGGGTTACATCTACCGAAAAAGTCAAACCGGAAATGTCAGACCAATATGAAATTGAGGCGAACTATGAGTTGTCTGACCATCTGTTTTTAAAGTTGGATCTCTATTATAAATCATTAAAAGGACTGATTGATTACAAAGATAACAGTTCAAGCTTTCAAACTTGGGAAGACAATGTAGAGTCAGATGGTCAAGGTAAGAATAGGGGTATCGAGTTGATGATAACTAAAGAAGATGGAAGGCTCAATGGTTTTATTTCCTATGTTTTTTCAAAATCGACCCGGCAATTTGACGGTCTGAATCAAGGGAAAGAATTTCCTTTTAAATACGATTACCGCAATCAGGCAAACATTGTTCTAAATTATTGTGTGTCAAAACGAATGACCTTTGTGGCCACCTGGACGTACCACACTGGTAATGCGATTACTTTGGCCAAAGAGAAATACCGGATTATTAATGGAGGAGCGATGGAAGGTTCAAATGGTGAAGTTCATGTTTACAATGGAAGAAATGGCTTCCGAATGCCGGATTATCATCGTTTGGATTTGGGCATCAACATAAAGAATGATCGGGATGAATGGCATTTTGGAATCTATAATGCGTATAACAGGATGAACCCCTTTTACTATTACTTGTCTCTAAAAGAGGATAAATACGTGCTGAAGCAACAAACGCTGTTTCCTTTTATACCTTCCATTTCGCACACGTATTATTTTTAGAGTGGCTAAAATAAAAACAGACGAAATCAAAAGACTCCGCCTGTTTTTTATTTTTACGATTCTGTTAGTTCCTGAATACCAAATGGTCTTCATTTTCATCCACCACTATCGGTTTTGATTTATCGATATCCTGCGCAATCAATTTTTTTGAAAGTTCGTTCAACAGATAGCGTTGTAGAACACGTTTCACTGGTCTGGCCCCAAATTGAGGGTCGTATCCGATTTGGGCTATCCAATGGATGGCTTTTTCTGTTACATCCAGTTTTACTCCGTTATCTTCCAGTTGCTTAACGATGCCATTCAGTTGCAAATGGACAATCTTCTGGATTTCAGACTTATTGAGTGGAGTGAACATGATCAGTTCATCAATACGGTTCAGGAACTCCGGTTTGATGGTTTGTTTCAGCAACTCAAAAACTTTGATTTTAGTGGATTCAATGATTTCATCCCTGTTGGTGAGATTCATTTTTTCAAAACTGTCGCGAATCATACTGGAACCGATGTTGGAGGTCATGATGATGATGGTATTCTTGAAATTGACCATACGACCTTTGTTGTCGGTGAGTCTACCGTCATCCAGGACCTGCAGCAAGACGTTGAAAACATCCGGATGCGCCTTTTCGATTTCGTCGAACAGAACGACGGAATAGGGTTTGTGGCGGATGGCTTCGGTCAGTTGACCTCCTTCGTCGTAGCCGACATATCCTGGAGGGGAGCCAATCAGTCTGGTAACGGAGAATTTTTCCTGATATTCCGACATGTCGATTCGAGTCATTTTGTTCTCATCGTCAAACAGGTAGTCGGCTAACGCTTTGGCCAGTTCGGTCTTACCAACTCCGGTTGTACCCAGAAAGATGAAAGATCCGATGGGCCGTTTGGGGTCGTTCAGCCCGGCGCGACTACGTCGGACGGCATCAGAAACAGCTGAAATGGCTTCGTCCTGTCCGATGACCCGCTTGTGCAGCTCTTCTTCCAGGTGCAGGAGTTTGTCTTTTTCGCTCTGCATCATCTTGTTGACGGGTATGCCTGTCCAACGGGAAACAACATCGGCAATATCCTGGGAATCAACTTCCTCTTTTATCATTGGATTGTCGCCCTGCATTTGGTGCAGGGTTTCCTTGGTGCTGTCTATGGCTGCCTGGGTTTCTTTCATTTTGCCGTAGCGGATTTCGGCCACTTTGCCGTAATCGCCCTCACGTTCTGCTTTATCTGCTTCGAATTTCAGATTTTCCAGGTCAATTTTGCCTTGTTGGATCTTGTTTATCAACGCTTTTTCAGAGCTCCATTTGGCTTTTATTTTGCTGCTATCTTCTTTCAGATTGGCAATTTCCTTATTCAGTTGAGAAAGTTTGGAATGGTCGTTTTCACGTTTAATGGCTTCACGCTCTATCTCCAATTGCATAATGTTGCGTTCGATTTTGTCCAGTTCTTCTGGAACGGAGTCTACCTCCATCCTCAGTTTGGCGGCAGCTTCATCCATCAGGTCAATGGCTTTGTCCGGCAGGAAACGATCGGAAATATATCTGCTTGAAAGTTCCACAGCAGCAATCAGGGCGTCGTCCTTGATACGTACTTTATGGTGATTTTCGTAACGCTCTTTTAATCCACGCAGAATGGAAATAGAGGTGGCTTCGTCCGGTTCGTTGACCTGAACTATCTGGAAACGACGTTCCAGTGCTTTATCTTTTTCGAAATATTTTTGGTATTCGCTTAGGGTAGTGGCACCGATGGCACGGAGCTCACCTCTGGCCAATGCCGGTTTCAGGATGTTTGCTGCATCCATGGCGCCTTCACCGCCGCCTGCTCCAACTAAGGTGTGAATCTCGTCTATGAACAGGATGATTTCTCCTTCTGCTTTAATGACTTCGTTGATGACCGATTTCAGTCTTTCCTCAAACTCGCCCTTGTATTTGGCACCTGCTATCAATGCGCCCATATCCAGGGAGTACAGTTGCTTGGTTTTCAGGTTTTCAGGCACATCGCCTTGGATGATCCGGTGGGCAAGTCCTTCGGCTATGGCTGTTTTACCGGTGCCTGGTTCACCTATCAGAATGGGGTTATTTTTGGTACGTCTGCTCAAAATCTGCAGAACACGTCGAATCTCTTCATCGCGGCCAATAACCGGGTCCAGTTTTCCGGAACGGGCACGTTCATTCAGGTTAATGGCGTATTTGTTCAGGGCATTGTAGGTTTCTTCGGCAGACTGGCTATTGACCTTCGTGCCTTTTCTCAATTCCTGAATCGCTGCGTGCATTACTTTTTCAGTGAGGCCTGCATCTTTTAACAGACCGGATACGGCATTTTTTTCTGTTAGCAAGGCCAACAGGATAAATTCCAGAGAGACAAACTGGTCGCCTTCCTTGCCGGAATAATCTACTGCTTTTTGGAGAACGGCGTTTGTTTCTCGGGAAAGATAGGGCTCTGCATTACTTACGCGGGGATAACTGTCCAACAGCTTATCCAGCGAAGTATCGAGCATATTGGTGTTTGCTCCTGATTTCTGGAAGATAAAATTGGTTACACTTTCCCCGACATTCATTACACCTTTAAGCAGGTGTGATGTTTCAATGGATTGCTGTTGTTTATTTTTGGCCAGATCGATGGCTTTTTGGACAGCTTCCTGAGATTTGATGGTGAAATTGTTGAAGTTCATATTTGTTTTTGTTTCTAACAACCAAGGTACTGCAATAGTTTTGCCAAACAACGCAATTCGACAAATTGGCAGAGATAAACAATTTCTTATTCGTAGCGGATAGCCTCTATGGGATCCAGCTCCGACGCACGTTTCGCCGGATACCATCCAAAAAAGATACCGGTTATGGAACAAACCAAAAAGGAAAGAAACACCGAATAACCCTGAATCTCTATGGGCCAATTTGCAATCCATTTAATACTATAGGAAGACAGGATGCCTAGTATAATGCCAATCAGACCACCAGTTACACTAATTAAAATGGCTTCAATCAGAAATTGCATCAGAATGTCTTTGCCTTTGGCACCGATAGACATACGAAGCCCGATTTCCCGGGTACGTTCAGTAACCGAAACATACATGATGTTCATGATGCCGATACCTCCTACAATCAGCGATATTCCTGCTACAGCAGCCAGTAATGCCGTCATCATATCAGTGGTGGAGGTCATCATAGTCAGCATTTCCTTTTGTGAGCGGACGCTAAAATCATCGTCTGCACCTGGGTTTATTTTATGTCTGAGTCGCAAAATTTCTTCTATCTGGGCCTGCGCTGCATCCGATTCATTTTCATTGGTGACCGAAGCATAAATGGTTTGCAGGTAATCAATGGCTAAAATGCGCTTCATGACGGAGGTATAAGGTGCCAGGATAATATCATCCTGATCTTGTCCCATGGAGTTGTCACCTTTGGCTTCCAATAAACCAATGACTTTAAACGGTATTTTCCCAAAACGGATGTTTTGACCGATAGGGTCTTCTCCATTGGGGAAAAGAGTTTCTGCCACCGTTTGACCAATGACGCAGACTTTGGAAGACTCCTTGATGTTTCTTTCGGTGAACATCTCGCCTGTAGCAACTACATATTTACGGATATTCAGAAAATCTTCATTGACACCATTCATCGTGGTGGGTGTATTATTGGATCCAAAAATGGCCTGACCATTGCTGGATACACCTGGTGAAATGGCTGAGAAGTATTTGGACTGATCCCGGATGGCTTCAAAGTCTTCCATCCTGAGTGTCTGCATGTTGTCTGCACTCATCCGTGCACCTCCGGGACCTCTGTCTGCCCCGGGACGAATGGTCAGCATATTGGACCCCATTTCAGAAATTTGGCTTCTGATGCTCGATTTGGACCCTTGCCCGATGGCCAGCATGGCAATGACCGCTCCAACTCCGATGATGATACCCAGCATTGTGAGAAAGGTCCGCGATTTGTTGTTGGCCAACTCGCGAAATGATATTTTGATTGCGTTTGATAAATCCATGATGTTTGTTGTTAATCTTCTTTGGGAAGGGCTGCCAGAGCTTCATCCGCAGAAGCGATTTTTAAATTTATTTTATCATCCAGGATTTTACCATCCCGTAAGATGATATTCCGGCTGCTAAATTTAGCCAGATCGGGGTTGTGGGTCACGAATAAAATGGTACGGCCTACCTTGTTCAGGTGTTGAAAAAGCGCCAGTATTTCATAGGAAGTATGGGTGTCCAGGTTTCCTGTTGCCTCATCTGCCAGTATAATGACCGGGTTATTGACCAGGGCTCGTGCAATGGCTACTCGTTGCTGTTGTCCACCCGACATTTGATTGGATTTATGGTACAACCGATCGCCCAGTCCAACTTGCTTCAGCGCTTCGATGGCTTTTTCCTTGCGTTCCTTGCCGGAAACGGCAGGATTGTAGATCAGTGGCAATTCCACATTTTCTATGGCTGTGGTCTTGGGTAAAAGGTTGTAGGACTGAAAGACGAAACCGATTTTCATGTTTCTCGTCGTGGCTCTGTCGTCCTTGCCCATTTCGCGGACAGAAAGACCATCCAGAAAATAATCACCGCTGGAAGGGGTATCCAGGCAACCCAACATATTGAGCAACGTTGATTTACCCGATCCGCTGGTACCCATGATGGTCACAAATTCACCGGGGTTAATGGAAAAACTGACTCCGCGCAGAGCGTGGACCGTTTCTTCTCCAACAATGAAATTCCGGCTAAGGTTTTCTATACGAATGATTTCTTTACTCATTTTTTGCTTTTTTGTCCCGGATGTTTGGGCATAAATGGACTTACGGTACTGGTTTCAGATGTAGAGTCCTTTTTTGCCTTGGTCTTGGAAATGACCAACTCGGTGATTACTTTTTCGCCTTTTTGAAGGCCGCTCAGAATCTCGGTGGATTCCCCATCGGTGACACCAATCACGACATGGCGTTGTTCAATGCTTCCATCCTGATTTTTCACCCACACCATCTTTTGATTCTGTTTACTTTCCGGCGCGTCCGATTTTGCGGATTTATTCACTTTGAAAGTAGCCAGTATTTCTGTTGTTGGACTGACACGTTGGGCTTTGGAAGGCATAATCAGGATATTTCGACGTTCCTGAGTGTAGATGTTGACACTTGCGGTTAGCCCCGGTAAAAGCTTTAGTGTAGGATTGGGCGCATCTATCACCACTTCGTAGGTTACGACATTGGAGGCCACCTGTGCCTGGAGACGAACCATGGTTACCTTGCCTGTGAATTCATCGTTCGGGAAAGCGTCGACGGTAAACATGACGTTTTGGCCTATTTTGACATTGCCAATATCGGCTTCATCCACATCAGCGATGACACGCATTCTTTTCAGGTCTTTGGCGATGGTAAACATGGTTGGAGTGCTAAAACTGGCAGCTACTGTCTGACCTTCATCCACTGCACGGGACAAAACAACACCGTCGATGGGTGAATAAATGGTGGCATAACCGAGATTTGTGACCGCTTTATCCAGGTTTGATTTTGCAATGGTATAGGCATTTTTTGCATTGTTGTATTGGTATTGCGCTGTCTCAAAATCGGTTTTGCTGACGGATTGTTTTTCAAACAATTCTTTCACTCTTTCGTAATTGCTGCGCTGATAGGTCTGTTCATTTTCAGCTGATTCGTAACTGGCCTTGGATGAAATCCAGGTTGCTTGGAGGTTGGAGCGATCCAACTCAGCCAATTTCTGGCCTTTTTTGACAACAGAGCTGTAATCGACGTAGATTTTCGAGATTTCTCCGGAAACCTGTGTGCCGACTTCTACTGTTACCTGAGGTTCAATGGTACCGGTAGCCGTTACTGCTGTGAGGATATCACCGTTGGTGATTTCCTGGGTTCGCAAACTCAACGCCCCTGCTGCTTCTTTCCGGAAGGCAAAAAACCATAGGGCAAATCCGATGACAATCACCGATACGGCTAAAAGAGCTATTTTAAGATTCTTGTTCATATTCTGTATTATTTATAGTTCGATGGGTATATTCTGATAAAAGTTCAGCAACTTTTGGCTGAGAACAGCGCCATATTTTGCTTGAAGTACCAATTGTTCTGCTTCCTGGTATTTGGCTTTTTCGGTGAGCAGTTCAACGGTGTTTTTCATACCAAGATTGAATTGGTCTTCTGTGAGTCGGTAGCTTTCTTCTGTTGACTTCAGCTGTTCTTTGGCCGCATAAAACTTGCTTTGCATGGAAATGACGTCCTGATAGAGCGATTCGACCGTTTTCAACAGTTCTTTCTGAGTGCCGGTATAATCCAGTTTAGCTGATTGAATGCTCAGTCTGGCTTTTTGAACGGATGCTCTGGTTGATCCATTGCTGTAAATGGGAATACTCAGGCTTAATCCAACAGATTGATAGATATTATTATTCAGTTGATCACCATAGGTTGTTGTAACTTCATTGTTGTATTTTGTACTTAAACCACCATTCAGAGAGAGGGTTGGGTAGTAGCTGCTTTTGGCATTTTTTAAATCATATTCGGACACTTGAATGGATAATTCACTGTTCTGAATTTGGGGCATCACATTTAAAGCGGTCCGATAGACTTCGTCTTTTGAAGGTAGGGGTGCCAGCACATCTGATTCTTTTAGGTCTGGAAATTCGATTTCAAGTTCATCCGTCATCTCCAATTCGAGCAATTGTTTCAAGGTCAGTTTTTGTGTTTCGTAATTGTTTTGGGCATTTACGACTGTATAAAGGTCACTGCTGTATTGTGACTGGACTTGACTGAAATCGGCTTTTGCAATACTACCGGCTGACAACAGGTTTTGACTGAGAGCAACCTGAGCTTTGGATGTTTCGACGGTCCGTTGTGCAATTTCCAGCGTTTCATGCGCATACAATATTTCCAGATAAGCCCCTGTAATAGCTACAACAATGTTGTTTTCTGTCTCCTTTGTATTTAATTCAGAGGCTTTCTTCAACAGCTCGTTTTGCTTGATGGTATTGAAATTTTTCAATCCATTGAAAAGGGTCATGCCGGCATTGATAGAGTAGTTACTACCAAGGGATGCATTATTTTTGGCCTCCACACCGTCTGTTTGAATTTTTCCGTTGGAATAACTAAAACTGCTGTTTGCACTCACACTTGGAAAAAGTGCTTCTTTGCTTTGTTTCAGATTTATTTCACTTTCCTGGGTGGTAATTCTGGCTTTCTGTACTTGTATGTTCTTTTTAATCGCATACTCAATGCAGGTTTTCAGGTCCCATTTTTCAGGCACGACTACCACCTCTTGTGCAGCAAGCGAAAGTGCACTTGCGAAAAGCAGGCTGAGAATCATTAATCGATGTTTCATATTTTAGATGTTTGAAGATTGAAATGTCCACTCTAAGTTCTAAGTTATTGACTTGTTTCCTTTTTGACTCAAGGTTAAAGGCTTAAGTCAGAAATACTCGGTAGAAAACTCGATTGTCTGGGTAAATTTAAAGGTTTATTAAAAATCAGATTGTTTTTTAAATAAAAAAAGCAGCCTGTAATGATTCATTACAGGCTGCTCACGTATTCATTTTTTTCAGGTATTTTTACACGACCAGTTCGTTGCCCACTTTACGTGCTCTGTCTGGTTTGTCCAGGTCAATGCCTTTGGCCAAACCAATTTCAACCAATAAATTCCAGCCTGCACATAGGAGTACATAGGGTTTCATTTCTCCGGCATTTGGTATACGAATGGTGGTGAAAGGGGTATCGTGATCAGCTATAGCCACCACTTTTAGACCGACACCTATTTCCAATACTTCCTGGAATTTCTGAATTTCATCATCGATGGGGTCTATGACAAAAACAATATCCCCTTTTTCCATCACTTCTTCAATGCCGTGAACAGCATAGGTTCCTTCGAGAAAATCGGATTTCTTTCTGGTTATTTCGTTGGTTTTCAGTGTTAATTCTTCAGCTACTCCGTCATTGTAACCGGCGAAATAGATGGTTGGGGCTTTTACTGCCCATTCAATCACTTCCTGAGGAATAGTCAAAGTCAATGCTTGATTTAGTAGTGCCGGTAGCTTCGCCAATTCGGCTTTTTTGTCGAGGCCCTGGATATGCCAGAGGATGGATTCATAAAATAGGGTTTGTTCCACTACACTTTTAGTGGCTGCAACAGCTAGCTCCCAACCGCAATTGAGGACCCATGATTTCGTACATTCTTTTTCCAGTAGGGTGCCTTCGTTGGCAGTTAGTGCATAACGCTCGTTGTTACCGATAACAGCCAATTTTTTTGCCAATAGAATGACTTCTTTGGTACGACCTGAATTGGAGGCACAAAAAACAGCAAATTTTGACAAGTCGTATTGTGCTGACTGACGAGAGCCATCTGTTGCAACAGATACGTCCATGCCCCATTGCAGGGATTTGCGAATTGCATTTTTGGCCGGAAAGATTCGACTGGATCCTTCTCCGGTAAAAAATAACTTGCCTTTATCCTTGATGGCTTTAGCAACGTGTTTGGTTTGTTCAGGTTTAAATCCTTCTACAACACCGATTGTTTGCATCATTTCCTGAACCAATGCATACTTCGAATACTTGGGGTCCGTTAAGTTCATATTATGTGTACTTCATTAAGTAATTACCTGTATGATAAAGATATACGATTATTTTCTATTCTTGATGCTTTCTACTTTGGTCTTATAAGCTTCGGTTTCTTTCCTTACCAAAACGATAAAGCTATTGTTTTCGATGGTTCCAATGGCTGCTGTCATTTCTTCATAATTGCGGAAAGTGGATTGACGGAAAGTGTTATCATAATCTTTTTTGCGTGATATATAGACTTCTTTACAAACAAAGTCCTTGATTTCTGTCGATTTGTCAAGTGCTGACATCCATTCGGCTTCTGTGAGGTTTTTTGTATCGTGTAGTTCACAAAGTAGTGCCCAGGCATGCTTCTGTTTATCCAGTGGGTAGTTCTCCCAAAGTTTATCGTAAATTTGGTGAATCTCTCCCCAGGTTTTTAGAATACCGGAACCGATATCGGAACGAAGCTCGTCCAAATCTTTCTGATGCATCAGCTGACCGCCCAAATTAGACCATTCCTTTACGCGTTGTCCTTCCAGGTCTTTGGCCATGGATGAAAATGTGGCATCCGGATGTTTTTCCATATAGTCCGTCAGATTATTCATGGAATAATGCAACAACATATTATTATAGGCTTTGTATGCTTTGTGTGCTTTCAGAATAACAACTTTTCGCTTGCTGCACTCCATCTTTTCACCCAATACTTCCAAATGGTCCATATCTTCCGTTTTACCATTCAGGAACATTCGTCCCATCACACCCAACTCTTCTTGGGTATAACCATCTGATGATTCACTCTTTTTTCTAAGAAAGGCTTTAGCTGTCCAGACTTCCAAAAGGTGTTTTGCATGGATAATTTCTTCTATAGAATCTGGTGCAAGGGCTTCAAATTCAATGTGCTGTTTTTTATTAACCCTGACATCGCGCTGTTTGTATTTCCAGGAGTTACGTGCAAGGGCATACATGTTGTACATCCACCAGAAAGCAGGCATCACTTCCAGTTGATCTTTAGTTACATTGTTGTTGACAAGCGAGAAGGGTAGCGGTATATCCAGTTCGGATGGATAATCCGCCTTGGATAGTAGTGTGAAGGAGGCGAAACGGCAGGAATGCTTTACACTGGTGCAAAGGCCTGGCCAAAATCCACGTCCGGCTTGTATTTCATTGTCGTTGGAGCGGCTGTTGTGATTGGAACCCAATGTTGCACCAGCTGCCAGGTTGCTTTGTCCCATGACACAGGCAGCTACCAGGAAGGAGTTGTTGTGGTGCTGTTCGTGAGCAGGGAAAATGAGGTTGTTCAAAACTTCACAGCAAGAAATGGTCGAATTGTCTCCCAGGAATGAATTGAGTAGTCTGGCACCATATTTAAGGTGTGAATTGTTACCGATTATAAAGCGAACGGCCATGCAACCATAAAAGATATGACAACCCAAGCCAACGATACCGTTTACCAGTTCAACACCTTCTCCGATTTGAGTGGGTTCTGCTTCGGATGAGTTTATGGTTATATTTTTCAGTTTGTTGGCACCTTTGATATAACAATGTGGCCCAATCTTGACATCTTTGATGATGGAACAATTTTTTATGACGCAATGGCTGCCTGTGGTCCCGTAATATCCACGGCGATTGTCCAAGCTATTTTGTGTCATTTTTTTCAAGTTAGCCTGTAATGGGGCATCGTCAATATATTTTGCCCAGAGGTAAGCATCAGCGGTCAGCATTCCATTGAAAGGTGCCACTTGTCTGCAACCTGTTTCGTTCATCAGGTCCAGCCACACGCGGACACTTTCGGGTTCGCCTTCTTTCACGATGCCATTGCCGAACTTGGCATGATCGGTCGTGTTCATTTCCTGGATGTTGAAAAGGATACTTTGGTCTCCGATAATATAATGGCTCAGATAATGTACATCGTGTATAGCCACGTCGTCACCAATGTCGCAAGAAATGATCATACTGTTCGTGATTCCTGCTGAAACCCTTGTGTCATGGTGTTGCAGCGTTACATTCCGAACACACCCGATACGGACGAGACCGTAAAACCGGGTATTTTTTATTCTCTTAGGGTCAAACTGGTCTGTAACCAAAATCTCATCCCAATTACTGGCTGTATTGTCATTTTTGACCAGCCTTTCCAATTCATCAGAATGAAGTTGCCTCCATTTGGATTTTGGTGCTTTGGATTGTTCGTTACGTAAATAATATTCGTCTTTTCCCTGAGGTAGGAATTCGGATGGAATGAAATTTTTTCCCATTTCATCCTGAGGTAGTATCAGTACCGTATTCATAGGTCTGTTTATTTAGGTATCAAAAATAACACAATGGGAAAATCCAGCACTAATTTTAATCGTTTATTTTTCCTTTATTTTTCGAAAAGTCGAATTTACCTAGGGAATGACCTTTTTGAGCGATTAAATGGACCATTTTTTAGAAAGTATAGCCCAGTTTTAATTTTAAGGCAGTCTCATCGAATGAAAAGACAGACCATGATTCCCAGATTTTCTGCAGTTCATATCCTAAACTAAGCAAAAAAAAGTGACCGTTTCCCAAAGATGGATTCAAACCCACTGCTGCGTAATAACCCGGATAAATTTTTTCCACGTCTAGTCCTACATAGTTCCGGTATTCATTGTTTATACCGATTTCAAAGCTTGGTCGAACTTTCATGTTTTGATAGGTGTATTTGCCTCCCAGATTTAACGCAAATCGATAAGGTTTATATCCGTATACATCTGCCAGCTTGGTCACAGAAATATCTGCCTGCAGGCTTAACGACTTTACCCATCTGGGTATTGAAAGGTTGATTTGCGCACCTAGGATGGGTGAAATACTTTTTTCTACTCTGGAATAAGTATTCCCAAAAATACTATTATAAGTTAAGCAATAATCCGATGCTACATAAATGGTGTAATTAAACTTATAATAATGTGTGTCCGGTTTTGTTACGAATTCAATACATTCCTCACCGGAAGTACATATCCTTTTGTGATAATCTTTGGTTAGCTCCACCATCGATTCTTGTTTGAACTTAGACTGAAGCGCTTCACTTCCAACAGGTTCGCAGTCTCGAAAAATATAACGAAGCATCCCCTTGTATTTGTTATCCTCCCGGTTTTTTAGACAACCATTATCAATTTCGATTATTTCATCCGGACCCTTGGTGATGGAATTCATTTCTCCATTTTCATTTTCAAAGAAATAGTAATTGTTGTAATTGACATCAGTAGAAGCATCGGATCCTTCTGTATAATAATAAAGGTTCATAATTCCTTTAACCAGATATTCCAGGAAGACAGTACATGTAGAGTCTTTTATTGTAACAGACTTTGTCACATAAAACCGACCTTCATCAGTGAATCGATATCCTGCTATTTGACCTGGTAAAAAAGATTGTTCCTTATCGTTTAAATTAGGTTTGAAATGGCAAACCTTTGCATTCTGTATATCGGTTTTGTAATCAATGTAACCTCTGATCGTATCATACGTATTGGTGATTATATAACCTGAACTATAGTTTTCTTGAGCATTAATTGAAAAGAGGAAGCAGAAAAGTACCAGGATAGTTGGTATAAATCGTCTCATAGTTTATCGTTAGAATATTTACTATTTTTAGAAAGTGTAGCCCAGTTTGAACTGAAACGAATCCATTTTCTGAAGATTGACCTGATTGACCCTGAAAAATAAATAATGATCATCACCCAGATCGTAATCAAACCCCAAGGATGCATAAAAACCTGTTAAGAAATACATGGAAGTATAATGATTTCCATCCGTCACCCGGTGTCTTATTATTGTCTCTGATGTTTCAGGATTAACGTATTTGATATATAGATGCTCTTTTTCCTGAAAAGAATAATCTCCCAATGTTCCAGCTCCAAAAGTGGGTCTGAAACGACCTTTTTGTACAGCGAAGTTAAAACCAATTAGATCAAGTAATCGATAAGCCTGATATTTAAAAGTCAAATTATTAACTGTATATCCTGTAATATCCCAAATAGGTATCCCGCTATTAGTCACGTCGACGTTTCCAGTGTTCAAATTAGTCAATGACATATCGACCTGAAAACTAAAAGCTTTTTTCCATCTGGGTGCATATATATTTACTTGTCCACCTACCATCGGAGAAATACCGGGAATAGATCTATGGAAGTCTCTATAAAAATAATTGGGAGGAAATGTAGTTAGGTCCAGACCACCGTATGCTGAAAAATCCATTTTAATTCGACGTTTCTCAATAACCTTCTCAAATTCAAATTGTTTCCTATTATTACCGTTTAGAATGTTATATTCTTTTACAAGTTTGATCATGTCTTCATGTTTGAACTGTGTCTTCTCAATTCTTTTCATTAAAGGCTCACAATTCCGGAAAACATATTTCAAAACGCCATTATTTCTATACTCTGCAATAACTTTACCATCATCTGTAGTAATGTTGTCGCCATAGTTGCTTGTAACAGGTATTATTCTCCCATTTTCGCCCTCAAAAAGGTAATAACTGCATAAGTCCCTATTGTCCTGATAATAATATAGATTCATAGCGCCCTTGAACAAGTATTCCAAAAAAATGGTACTTTCTGTGTTTTTTATAACAAAGGTTTTTGACACATAATAGGTTTGTTCATTTGTAAAGTAAAAACCTGTAATCTGACTTGGTTGAAAAATCTGTACTTTTTCGTTATCATTTATTTTGAACCTGCATGCAATTGCATTTTCACCTTCAGTCCTATAATCGACCAACCCCTTGATTGTATCCAATGTATTTGTGACAATGTATCCAGGCTTAAAATTACCTTGAGAATGGGCAAAAAGAATACTGAAGAGAAATAGTAGAATTAAGGAGTAAGCCCTTTTCATTTTATTATGGCATTAATAGAAGTGAAAATTATTGTTGACAAAGATAAAAAAAAGTTACAAAAAATTGCAAGGTTTTATAACTTCATAAAAAGTCAAAATCAAAGAAATTTTAAATACTTTTGAGAAGCCCTTAGACTTTAAAGCAAAAGCACATGAAAAAACGAAGCTTCCTAAGATTTTTAATCCTTACAACGGTCTTGTCAGGGCTAACAGCCTGCGAACAAACACAGCGCCTATCCTATCAAAATACCAAACTAAGCTTTGAGCAACGAACCGAAGATTTGTTATCCAGATTGACATTGCAGGAAAAAGTCAGTCTGATGTGCCATGAATCTCCAGCCATTGATCGATTGGGCATTCCAGCTTATAACTGGTGGAATGAATGTTTGCACGGTGTGGCTCGTTCGGGCAAAGCCACTGTTTTTCCTCAGGCCATTGGCATGGCTTCCATGTGGGACAGTGATGAAATGTATACTATCGCGAATGCCATATCGGATGAGGCTCGTGCCAAACACCATGCCTACGTGGCTCGCGGAGAACGTGGTATCTATCAGGGACTGACATTCTGGACCCCAAACATCAATATATTCCGGGATCCACGCTGGGGCAGGGGTATGGAAACATACGGTGAGGATCCCTATCTGACCGGAGAGCTTGCCGTTCCATTCATTAAAGGACTTCAGGGGAATGATCCCAAATACCTCAAACTGGTGGCTACAGCAAAGCATTTTGCGGTTCACAGTGGTCCGGAGTCTACCCGTCATTCTTTCGATGTATGGCCTTCCAACCGTGATTTGGCAGAAACATATACACCGCATTTCAAGAAGGTGGTTCAAGAAGCCGGTGTTTATTCCGTGATGTGTGCCTATCAAAGAATCAAAGGTGCTCCCTGTTGTGGTAGTCAGTTTCTGGAAAACTTGCTCCGTAATGAGTGGGGCTTTGACGGATACATCGTTTCAGATTGTGGTGCTGTTCAGGATTTTTATGCAGATTATGGTCATAAAGTCGTTGGAACCAAAGAAGAGGCTGCAGCCATGGCTGTTAAAGCTGGAACCGATTTGAACTGCGGAGACAGTTATCCGGCTTTAGTTAAAGCTGTTGAACTAGGGCTTATAAAAGAAGAGGAGTTAACTGTTTCGGTGAAAAGATTATTAATGGCCAGAATGAAGCTGGGGCAGTTTGATTCCGATAAAAAAGTGAAATATGCACAGATTCCCTATTCTGTAGTTGACAGTAAGAAGCATCAGCAAATGGCTCTTGATGCTGCCCATAAATCCATTGTACTTCTTAAGAATGAAAATAAGTTGCTACCGCTCAGTAAGAAGTTGAAGAAAGTAGCAGTTATTGGTCCGAATGCTGATGATCTGGAAGATGTGCTTGCCAATTACTATGGATTTCCTTCGAATCCTAAAACACCATTGACTGGTATCCGCGAAAAATTGCCCGATGCAGAGGTCGTTTTTGCCCAAGGTTGCGAATTGGCTGCCAAACTGCCTTTTTTTGAAGTTCTTCCAAACGAACTGATTTATTCAGACGAAAGTCTTGGAAAACACGGTTTTAAAGCCGAGTATTTTGATAATACCAGACTGGAAGGAGACCCTTTGCATGTAAGTACCGATCCGGAGATTCATTTTTCATGGAAAGGTCAGGCACCTTTTACGGATATGAATCCCAACCAGTTTTCAATCCGATGGTCAGGAGTCCTTGTTCCAAAGATCAGCGGTGAGTATGCGCTTGGTGGGGAAGGTTTCTCCAGTTTTGAACTTTTTGTCGATGATAAACGGATTGCAGGCTGGTGGAGTCGTAATGAGCGACATAAGGAGTACGAATTGATGCAGCTGGAAGCAGGAAAGAAATACAAAATCAGGATGGATTATGTACAGGATAATACCGAGGATCCTACCATTTCTTTGTTGTGGAGCAAACCCAAACCCAATTTGAGGCAAGAAGCTCTGGATCTGGCTAAATCATCGGATGTTGTTATTCTGTGTATGGGTTTGAGTCCTCTTCTGGAAGGCGAAGAAATGCGGGTCAAAGTGGAGGGTTTTTCTGGTGGCGATAGACAAGATATTAAACTTCCTGCCACTCAAACCGAGCTGATGAAGGAAATCTACAAACTGGGAAAACCGACTGTTCTGGTACTTTTGAACGGTAGTGCTGTGGCTTTCAACTGGGAAAATGAACATATTCCAGCTATTGTGGAAGCTTGGTATCCCGGACAGGCCGGTGGAACAGCCATAGCCGATGTTCTTTTCGGGGATTACAATCCTGCAGGCCGTTTGCCTCTGACCTTTTATAAGTCCATTGACCAGATTCCGGCTTTCGATGAATACGATATGACCGGTAAGACGTATCGTTTTTTCAAGGATAAACCGCTTTATGAATTTGGTTACGGCTTGAGTTATACCAGCTTTAACTATACTTTTAATCAGATACCAACCGAAGTCAAAACCTCTGATCCGATTGAGGTTTCTGTTCAGGTGAAGAACACGGGAAAAAGAGAAGGAGATGAAGTCGTTCAATTGTATGTTTCATTGCCCGATTCCAAATTGCGGGTGCCTGTACGTTCCTTGCAGGGCTTCAGACGTATTCATTTAAAGGCAGGCGAGACCCGGAAAGTCCGTTTTACATTAACTCCGTCGCAAATTGCGGCATTCGATGAAAATGGTGTAGCTCAGGTGTTTGCCGGAAAAGTTCTTGTCTCGGTAGGAGGGAAACAACCCGATGCGCAGTCAATTGCTCAGGGAACGGTTGTACAGAAATCGATCAGTGTTGTAGGTGAAACCTATTTTCCGGAAAATTGAAAAGATGTTTCAAAAGGTTGCAAAGATCAGATTTGCAACCTTTTGAAACATCTACATTGGCTTTATTCGTTTGAAAGCGAATAGGGGAAATCTGATTTTTGCGTTCCTCTTTGTAAATTGGGGGTGGAGGACATTTCCATATCGATGGTAGCGCCTTTCAACAAATCTTCATGTCTGAAAAAATTTTTGGTGTAGGTCTTGCCGTTCATTTTCATAGAATTGATGTATTTGTTATCCACTCCATTGTTTTTGGTATTGATCACGATTTCTTTTCCGTTTTCAAGATGGACTTTAACCGATTTGAAAAGTGGTGAACCAATTACATATTCATTTGTACCGGGACAAACAGAATAGAAACCCATAGCAGAAAATACATACCAGGCCGAGGTTTGACCGTTGTCTTCATCTCCGCAATAGCCATCAGGTGTTGGGTGATATAGGAGATCCATGGCTTGGCGAACCCAGTATTGAGATTTCCATGGCTGACCTGCATAATTGTACAAATAGATCATATGTTGAGCGGGCTGGTTGCCATGAGCATATTGCCCCATACCCATGGCTTGCATTTCACGTTCTTCGTGAACCAGATCGCCTGGTTTTTCATCTCTGCCATAATTTGGTGACATGATAAAAACGGAATCAAGCATGGAAACAAAAGTTTTTTGGCCACCCATCAGATCAATCAATCCATTTATGTCGTGAAACACGGACCAGGTATAATGCCAACTGTTTCCTTCGGTAAAAGCGTCCCACCATCTTTCAGGTTTAAAATTGCTTGGGAATGAGCCGTCTTTATTTCGGCCACTCATCATATTGAATTCTTTATTGAAAGTCTTCTTGTAGTTTAAACTTCGTTGATGGTATAACTCAATTTCGCTGGAAGGTCTGTTCAGCTTTTTCCCCATCTGGTAGATACACCAATCGTCGTAGGCATATTCCAGCGTACGGGAAGCATTGTCCCTGATATTCACATCGTAAGGCACATAACCCAGCGTGTTGTAGTATTCATAGCCCAGTCGGCCCGACGATTTTGCGGTTGGATGGACTTTGTCCGTCCCATATAGAATACCTTCGTACATTTTTACAGCATCCTCTTTAATGAGGCCTTTCATATAGGCATCCGTAATTACGGAAGCAGAAGCATTTCCCACCATACAATCGCGATGACCCGGACTTGCCCATTCAGGGAAAAAACCGCTTTCCAGGTATGAATTGAGCAAACCTGCCTGAATCTTTTCGCCCATGGAAGGATAAACCAGATTTACATAGGGTAACAGACCTCTAAAAGTATCCCAAAAGCCCATGTCTGTGAATAGATAACCTGGTAGTACTTTTCCGTTGAATGGACTGTAATGTACGGTTTCACCCTTCGCATTGATCTCGTAGAATTTTCTTGGGAAAAGCAGAGTGCGGAATTGGCATGAATAAAACGTTCTTAAGTTGTCGATGTTGTCATCTTCCACTTCAATTTTTCCAAGCATTTCATTCCATGTTTTTTTACAGCTTTCTTTGGTTGCGTCAAAAGTTGGCTTCAATTCTTTTAAATTCAGTTCAGCCTGATCGAAACTGATAAAGGAAGAAGCTACTCTAGCTTGAACGATTTCACCATTCTTAGCTGTAAAACCGATAATAGCACCTGAATGATCTGTTTTTGCTTCCAATTTTCCTTCTTTGATCGCTTTATTGGCAACCGATGCTTGATAAGTGAAAGGTTTATCAAAAACGATTACAAAATAATTTTTGAAATTATCTGGAACACCTCCACTGTTTTTTGTAGTGTAGCCGATGATCTTTTTTTCTTCGGGGATAATTTTTATATAGGAGCCATTGTCAAATGCATCCACAACAATAAAAGCATTTTTTTGTCCGGTGAATGTGAACCGAAACATGGCTGCACGTTCTGTAGGAGTTATTTCTGTAGTTACGTCATAATCAGAAAGAAAGACCTTGTAATAATAGGGTTTTGCTATTTCTGTTTTGTGGCTGAACCAACTGGCTCTTTTATCCTGATCAAACTCCGGTTTACCGGTCAAGGGCATGATGGAGAATTGTCCATAATCGTTTATCCAGGGGCTGGGTTGATGGGTTTGTTTGAAACCTCTGATTCTATCCGATGAATAGGTGTATGCCCATCCATCGCCCATTTCTCCGGTCTGTGGCATCCAGAAGTTCATACCCCATGGCATGGCAATGGCCGGATACGTATTTCCATTAGAGAGTAGATACTTTGAATCCGTACCCATCAGGGTATTTACGTAGTCCACATAGTTTTTATTCTGTGAAAGTACGCCACTGGAATGGAGTATCAGGCAACAGAAAACAAGCACTTTAAATCTTTTCATGTTTTAGGAATTTGATTTTTTTCTTTTTCTTCTGCAAAAGTAGAAAAAAAAGGGTTTTTAGCTAGCTGAAATTACTTTACATGGAAATTATAAGTTCCTGATTTCAGTTCATAAATCACTTTTTGGGCCTCTTTTTTTACGAATGAGACGCCATTGGCTTTATCTGCTCGTACGGAACCCTCAAAGAATTCGTCTGTACTTTTCTGAAGTGGAAGAGTCATTGTTGCAGTCGTGTTGGCAGGTATGGAAACGGTATAGGAAAGTTTTCCTTTCTTATCCATTTTCCAGGCGCTCTTAATAGAGCCATAATCAGAGTTGTATTTGCCTTCAACCAGGGTGATGCGATCTTGTCCTTTTGGTAGTTGGTCTCTCAAGTCAGGCATTGGCTGCAGAATGATGTGTCTAAAACCTGGCGCGGACTCATCTATTTCAATACCAGCCATATAGCGAAACATCCATTCACCGATGGCACCATAAGAATAATGATTGAAAGAATTCATGCTCACATCCCCAAATCCTTTTTCAAGGGTGTAGGAATCCCAACGTTCCCAAATGGTCGTTGCGCCTTGATCGACGCTGTATAGCCAGGAAGGGTTATTCCTTTGAAGTAAAAGATTATAGGCGGTGTTGATGGCTCCGTTCTCACTCAAGGTCTGGTTCAAAGTTCCTGTACCAATAAAACCAGTACTGAGTTTATCCCCATTATCTGCAATCTTTTTAGTCAGGTATGCGACTCCGTTTTCTTTAGTCTTTTCGTCAGGAAACAATTCAAGTTTGAGTGCAAGCAGATAGGCTGTCTGGGAGGATTCCTTCAGACTGCCATCTGAATTGACATATCTTTTCTGGAATTCGTTCTTGATTTTTTCATAAAGTGTACCATACTTGGCTTGCTTCATATCATAAACATCACCTGCTTCAACAGATAAGACACCCGACATTTTGGACATTAAGCGTGCAACATACGCATAGTAACAAACACTTACATACCGATTGTCTGTCTTTTCATAGGCTATCCAGTCACCATAGTTTGTACCGGATCCGTTGAATCGATAACCATTACCTGCCTGTGCAGCGAGGAAAGCCATGTGTTTTTCCATCGATTCGAAATTTTCAGCAATGATATCGGTATTGTTATACATGAGATAGATATTCCATGGTACAATAATCCCTGCATCTCCCCATGCACCTTGTCCATAACCAACCCAGGCAATGGGAGCAACGTCCGGATAAGCGCCGTCTTTTCGCTGACTATCTCTCATATCACCCATCCATTTCTGGAAGAACGATGCGACATCGGCATTGTAGGATGCTGCTCTGGAAAAAAGCTGAGTATCGCCTGTCCAGCCCAGTCGTTCGTCACGTTGGGGACAGTCTGTGGGGATGCTCAGGAAATTGCTTCGCTGTCCCCAGATGATATTGCTGTACAATTGATTAACCAGAGGATTGCTGGTCTTGAAGGAAGAGCCTTCTTTGTTGGCAGAACCGACCACTTCGCCTGAAAGGGATCCTATCTGAACATCTTCTGATGCTGTAATTTCACAGTATCTGAAACCGAAAAAGGTTAATGAAGGTTGGTATGTTTCTCCTTCTTTAGAACCTTTAAAGGTGTATTTCAGGGTTGCCTTTGCGGAACGAAGATTGGCCGTATAAATGCTGCCGGCAGGACCATCATTGCCTTTTGAGGACTGACCGGAATCATTAAGCATTTCACCAAACCGGATTTTCATTTGAGTGCCGGTTTTTGATTTTGCAGTGAATTTAACCCAACCCACCATATTCTGGCCCATGTCGTATACTACGGTTTCGCCTTTTTTCAGAAAGATCGAACCCGGTCCTATGACTGTTTTGTTGATGTTAATGGTACCGAAAGTGCTGCCATTATTCTTGTTACCATTATAAATGGTGATAGTTACCGGGTGGCGAGTCAGGGTAGGACGAACCTGAACTGCAGGACCAATAAAGGCTTTCAGCTGGCCTTTGAAATCGGTGGAGATAGTGGTTTGTAACCAGGATGAATCATCGTATCCGGGTGTTTTCCATGAGCTCTCCTTGCAGGCGTCATACGTTTCACCCATATAAATATCAGCCATTCTTACAGCACCATCTGAAGATGTACGCCATGAATTGTCCGTCACGACTGTTTTGGTTGAACCATCTGTATAGAAAATAACCAGTTTGCCGATAAAACTCAGGTCCAGGTTCCCATACTGACCATGACAGACAGGTCCTCTCCACCATCCGGCAGCAACTTGCGCGCCAATGACATTGCTTCCTTGCTGGAGAATATTGGTGACATCGTACGTGGTGTATTGTACGGTTTTGCTGTAATCCGTCCAACCTGGTTTCAGCTCGTCGTAAATTATTTTGTTGTCTTCCGAAGTAGTACCGACTCTATTTCCATTGATGAAAAGGTCATATACACCAAGTGCTGATGAATAGATTTTGGCAGATTTGATGACCTTTTTTTCGAGTTCAAAGGTTTTTCTGAACATGGGGATACCACTTTCATCCATTGCATCTTGATTGAGTTTGGATGATTTGATCCATTGGGCATTATCCCAACCTGAATTCAGTAGACTTGTTTCGAAAAAAGCAGTTTCTGTGGAAGCTATTTTCTTGTCGTTGCTCCAAACGTCTACATGCCAATAATAGCGAATTGAAGGTTGAAGGGCCGGACCTTGGTATTTATTGTTTACGGAATTATCGGATGTTATTTTTCCTGAATTCCAAACTTCGTTCAAGCCTGCTTTATCTGTTGAAACTACAATCTGATAGGCGTTTTGTTTTACGTTCCGAGTGGTGGCGACCATTTCCCAGCTGAAACGGGGAGTAATCTTGTCGATGCCAATGGGGTTTTGTAAATATTCCGTGCGAAGGTTATTGACCTCCGTTGCACCCTGGGTAAGAGTATTGAACGTAAAAACCAGGATGATGCCTACTAAAATTCTCAGATTTTTCATTGGATATAAATTTGTTTATTTTATCATATTTGCAAGGCTTTCTGCACATCTTTCACCGTCGATGGCAGCACTTACAATACCACCGGCGTATCCGGCTCCTTCACCACAAGGAAATAAACCTTTTATCTCTATGTGCTCTAGTAACTGTGGATTGCGCAAGATGCGAACAGGGGAAGATGTTCGTGTTTCTACGCCAAGTAACAGTGCATCGTTGCTGAGAAAGCCTTTACTGCTTCGGTTGAATATCTGGAAACCTTCCTGTAAGCGGGTTGATATGCCTTTAGGTAGCCATTTGTCCATGACTGAGCTATGGATACCAGGAGCATAGGATGAGACAGGCAGTGTTTGTGAAAACTTACCCTGAACAAAGTCAGTCATGCGTTGGGCAGGTGCTGTTTGGGATGATCCGCCCTCGATGTAGCACAGTTTTTCGAGTTGTTCCTGAAAATGCATCAATGCCAGTTCTGCTGGAATATTGGCCAATTCCGGATCGGATAATTTCATCGGATTTTCTGCAATATCTTCCGGGTGGAATTCCACCACCATACCAGCGTTTGACCATTTAGATCCACGGTTGGAAGGAGACATTCCATTGACCACAACCTGTTCAGGGCCACTGGCTGCCGGTACGATAAAACCGCCCGGACACATACAAAAAGAATAGACACCGCGATCACGAACTTGTGTCACAAAACTGTATTCGGCAGCAGGCAGATATTCTCCACGTCCTTCCGGAGAATGGTACATGATTTGGTCTATCAAAGCTTGCGGGTGCTCTAAACGAATACCCAGTGCCAGACTTTTTGCTTCCTGACGAATGCCTTTTTTATGTAAAAGACTGTAAACATCTCTCGCGGAATGGCCAGTTGCGAGTATAACAGGGCCTCTGAATTCTTTCCCGTCAGAAGTGCGAATACCCACAATTGCGTTTTCATGCAGAATGATATCGTCCATGCGGGTCTCAAAATGAACTTCTCCACCACACGACTTAATTTTTTCACGCATTCCTTCAATAACTGCAGGCAGTTTGTCCGTGCCTATGTGCGGATGGGCATCCACTAGAATAGATGGGCTGGCTCCGAACTGGCAGAAAACCTGCAGGATTTTTTCCACATTTCCGCGTTTTTTGCTTCTGGTATAGAGTTTTCCGTCTGAAAAGGCACCTGCACCACCTTCACCAAAGCTATAGTTCGATTCGGGATTGATTTTTTTCTCACGTGAAATAAGTGCGAGATCGCGTTTGCGTTCATGCACTGTTTTGCCACGTTCAATGACTATGGGTTTGATACCCAGTTCGATGAGGCGTAATGCTGCGAAGAGTCCCCCGGGACCTGCACCTACTACAATAGCTGTGCGTGAAGCGGAAACATCTGAATATTCGATGGTGGAGAAAAGTACTTCAGTCGGTTGTTCATTCAGAAAGACACGAACCCTCAGATTGATGAGGATAGTGCGCTGGCGAGCGTCGATGGAGCGTTTAAGTATTTGGATACCACAGTAACTTTCAGGTGAAACACCTTTGTCACGCACCAATACTTTCTTGATGGATTGTTCATTGGCAGCCTGTTCCGGTAAAATGCGAAGGTCAAATTCCTGAGTCATGAGGTTTTTATTTAAATAATAGTTGAAATGCTTCATCCACTTTGCGAACTTGTTGTATTTCCATTTTGAAACGTTTAAAGTCGATAGCAGATGTGGAAAATTTGGGTATAATGATGCGCTTGAATCCCAGTTTCTGAGCTTCAAGAATGCGTTGCTCTATGCGATTGACAGGGCGAATTTCGCCTGAAAGTCCTACTTCACCGGCTAGACAGCAATGTCTGTCGATGGTGATGTCGAGACTGGATGAAAGGATGGAGCAAAGTACAGCTAAGTCAATGGCTGGATCGTTTACTTTGATACCGCCCGCAATATTCAGAAAAACGTCTTTTTGTGCAATCTTGAAACCCGCTCTTTTTTCCAGAACGGCCAGCAACATGTTCAGACGTCTCAAGTCGAAACCTGTAGCAGAACGTTGAGGAGTACCATAAGCGGCTGTGCTGACTAATGCCTGAACTTCAATGAGAAAGGGACGAATGCCTTCGATGGTTGCTGCGACGGATACTCCGCTTAGGTCGGTGTTGTTTTGTGAGAGTAACATTTCTGACGGGTTGGCCACTTCGCGCAAACCATCTTGTAGCATTTCATAGATTCCAATTTCGGAAGTGCTTCCGAAGCGGTTCTTCATGGATCGAAGAATACGATATAGGAACTGTTGGTCACCTTCAAAAAGCAAGACGGTATCTACTATATGTTCCAAAACCTTTGGTCCGGCAATACTCCCTTCTTTATTAATATGTCCGATTAGTATAACAGGAGTAGCACTTTCCTTGGCAAAACGCAGCAAAGCTGCCGCACATTCACGTACCTGAGTAACACTGCCTGGGGAGGATTCGGCCATTTCAGTGGATATGGTCTGTATGGAATCAATAATAACCAAATCTGGTTTTATATTGGATATATGCACAAATATTTCTTCCAGAGAAGTTTCACTGACAAACCATGCCTGATCATTCTCGCCGGTAATACGTTCCGCTCTTAGTTTAAGCTGTCCAACGCTTTCTTCGCCTGAAACGTAAAGTACTTTCTTGTTATTTAGCTGCAAAACGGTCTGCAAGACTAAAGTGGATTTTCCGATACCAGGTTCACCGCCTATTAGTATAAGCGATCCTGGGACGATGCCTCCACCCAGGACGCGATCCAATTCGCCGCCTCCGGTAGGGATGCGTGGCTCATCAGCCAACTCAATATCAGAGAGTAATACGGGTTTTGATTTGGGAGCATGAAAACCAGAAGCAGAAGGCTTTTTGGATGCTGCATCTGTGCGGATGATTTCTTCATTATAGGTATTCCATTCACCGCAGATGGGGCATTTACCCACCCATTTGGGTGAATCAGCTCCACAATTATTGCATACGTACAGACTTTTTACTTTTGCCATGTGAGGTTCTCTTTTTATTTTGTGCAGGGGGAATTCTCCGTCCTTTCAATCTATTGGAACAAAGATAAAAATAAAAGAGGATGTTTGGGGGCGAAAAGCCTTAACTAAGATTAATAAACCATTATTTTGGTAGGATTTTCTCCTACTTTTACGATGTAAAATCCTGTTTTAAGCTGTATTTGTATTGGCATAATGCTTTCTTTGAAAGCAAGTGACTTGTGTAAAAGAAGATGTAGGATTTTGCGCTTTGTGGAATTCACAGTCGGTGGGGGAAGTGAAAAAAAAAGTCTTCAAATTGCTTTGAAGACTTCCTTTGTTGCGGAGACAGGACTCGAACCTATGACCTTTGGGTTATGAGCCCAACGAGCTACCACTGCTCCACTCCGCGATTTGTTTGTGATGCAAAAGTAGTACATTTATTTGGAATAGCAAGCATAAAATGCATTTTCGATAAAAATTAATATGAACTCTTTGTTGGGATGTTATTTTTTGTACATTTGCACAGTATACAAAAGTTTGTGCATAAATAGCTATGTCGGTGTCGAAAACAAAAGCAATGTTGGTTGAAGTTGCCAGGCAACTTTTTGCCAGAAACGGAGTGGACGAAACAACCATGAATGATATAGCTGCGGCCTCAGGAAAAGGTAGACGTACGCTTTATACCTATTTCCGGAATAAGGAAGAAATTTACATGGCTTGTGTTGAGAGTGAACTTCAACTCGTTACTGCTACTTTTCAAGGTATCATGAAGATAGAAATGGAACCAGATAAAAAGTTGGAGCTTTTTGTCCGTACCCATTTCGATGTTTTTAAAGACATGGTGATCCGAAATGGAAATTTGCATGCCCGGTTTTTTCAGGATATTATGGAAATCGAAAAATTACGGCGCAAACTAGACAGCAAAGAAGCCATTATGCTGGCTCAGATTTTAGAGGAGGGTTCTGTAAAAGGTCTTTTTGATATCAAGGATATCAGAAAAACTGGTCAGATCCTGCAATTTGCTATAAAAGGTCTGGAGGTTCCTTATATAAGGGATAATACCAGAAAACGCAAGGATCAGAATCAGCAGATCTACGACTTTCTGTTTTTTGGTCTCAAAGGGAAAAAAGAGTGATTAAAAGGATTTTATCCTAATTCTACATTTAATAAATTGAATATATGAAACTATTAGAAGGAAAAACAGCTGTGGTTACCGGTGCTGCGCGTGGTATTGGCAAAGCCATTGCTATTAAGTTTGCTCAGGAAGGAGCCAATATAGCTTTCACTGATTTAGCCATCGATGACAATGCTAAAGCAACCGAAGCTGAAATTGCGTCTTATGGCGTTAAAGTAAAAGGATATGCTTCCAATGCTGCAAATTTTGAAGATACACACAAAGTCGTAAGTGAAATTCACAAAGATTTTGGTCGTATAGATATATTGGTGAACAATGCAGGTATTACCCGAGACGGACTTATGCTCCGAATGACCGAACAACAATGGGATATGGTCATCAATGTCAATTTGAAATCTGCTTTCAATTTTGTCAATGCTGTTACACCCATCATGATGAAACAAAGAGGCGGCAGCATCATCAATATGAGTTCTGTGGTTGGTGTTTCAGGAAATGCGGGTCAATGCAACTATTCAGCCTCAAAAGCTGGTTTGATTGGTCTGGCCAAATCAATTGCCGATGAAATGGGTTCCCGTGGTATTCGTGCCAATGCGGTTGCTCCTGGTTTCATCATTACTGAAATGACAGGTCAATTGTCAGAAGAAGTACGCGAAGAGTGGGCTAAAAAAATCCCATTGCGTCGTGGCGGTACACCGGAGGATGTTGCAAATGTTTGTACCTTCCTGGCATCAGACCTCTCTTCTTACGTAAGTGGTCAGGTTATTCACTGTGATGGTGGTATGAATAGATGACCGTACTTTACGAAGACAACCATCTTTTGATCGTCAATAAAGATTGCGGCGAGCTAGTTCAGGTAGACAAAACCGGAGACCTCTCGCTGGAAGATACGCTCAAAGAATGGTTAAAACAAAAATACAATAAACTGGGTAACGTCTTTTTAGGCGTTACCCACCGTTTAGACCGTCCCGTAACAGGAAATGTAATCTTTGCCAAAACAAGTAAAGCTTTAATCCGCTTAAATGAAATGTTTAAGAACGGAGAAATACATAAAACCTATTGGGCTTTGGTCAAAACTCCCCCCAAACAAGAGGAAGGCATTTTAGAACATTATATCGTTCGTAACGAGAAGCAAAATAAAAGCTATGCGTACGATGCAGAGAAGCCCAACTCTAAAAAAGCCATACTACACTACAAACTTATTGGGAAATCCGACACATTCTATTTATTGGAAATTGACTTGAAAACAGGCCGTCATCATCAGATACGCTGTCAGTTGGCCAAAATAGGAAGTCCCATCAAAGGGGATCTAAAATATGGTTTTCCACGATCTAATCCCGATGGCGGAATTTCTCTCCATTCCAGAAAAGTAGAATTTACTCATCCAGTCAGTGGTTTGATAATCAGTGTTACAGCCCCAACACCCACCCACGAAAATATTTGGCGATTGTTTGACAGATGTTGATTTAGTTTTAAGCATATTTCATTGTAGAAAATTTGTTGGATAGAAATATAATCTCTATTTTTGTGCATTCAATATTAAGACTATGGATGATATTTGTGTATTAAAGGATATTTATCGCCTGCTGTATCAGTTCGAAAAGGATTTTCAGGAACAACACAAAATTAGCATCAACGATGCTATGGTTTTATGTTGTCTGAAGTCAGGTAAAGAAAAATCAGCCGGAGATATTTGTGAATTTGTTGGCCTCTCTAACTCTAGAGTTTCCAAGGTTCTATGCACAGTGGAACAAATGGGCTATATCCAACGTAGGCTAGGTTCCAGGGATAAACGCCAAATGATTTTTTCTTTGACCGATACGGGAAAAGAAAAAGTAAAACAAATGAGCGGACAAACACTTCACTTAAAGGACTTTATCATCAAGATTTCGAATCGATGTGATTCATAAATTTTTATGAACTCATGATTCATCGTCTTTTTTGCCTGAAAGTTTCGGGCAATAGTCGGTACTATTGGTATTTCCATAGCCAGGATTTTTGATTTGACATTAGCCTCAGCCAGTGTGTCCGGTAAAGTGCTGGATATGCTGCTGGTAAAGAAGTAACTTTTGAGATTTGTGTTATAACAAAAAAAGGGGAGCCAAAAGCTCCCCTTTTCAATTTATGATCAGCGTTGTTATTTCTTAACAACTCTGGTTGCGAGTCCGTTGAATTTAACAATGTAAATGCCATTGCTAAGGTCAGATACATTGATTGTACCGTCCGTTAAGTTAACAGATTTAACCAGGATACCTGCAGCGTTGAAGATTTCAACTACCGTACCGGCGGCAACGCCAGAGATGTTGAGAACTTTAACCATTGGGTTAGGATATACACTGATGCCTTCTGCACTTAAAAGTTCAGCGGAGTTAAGAATACCTACTTGTCCTGAAATGGTAACTGTAGTTGTATCAGAGATACCTGATCCATCATTAGCTGTTGCTTTAACGATAATGATACCATTACCGGAGTCAAGACTGCTTGCAGTTACTTTACCGGTTGCAGCCTCAATGGTTGCGCCAAGGCTTTCACCTTCAATGGTCCATGTAGCCGTTTTGTCGTTTGCAGCATCTGGAAGTACAGTCAATGCAGGAGTTACGTTTCCACCGTCAACTGTAATGACAGCTGGGTCAATTGTAACAGTTGCAACACGTGTCATTTGGTTCGTTATAACGACATTTAATGTGTCTGTTACACCAAATTCGTCAGCTGCAAGAGCAACTACCTTAATTGTACCGTTTCCGTTACCTTTACCACTAGCTGTAAGTACACCAGTCATTTTATCTATAGTTGCTCCAAGGGCATTACCATCGATTTTCCATTTAAGTGCTTTGTTTGAAGCAGTAACTGGAGTAACAGTAGCTGAGAGTGTAACTTTACCACCATGGGTTGTAATGGCTGCATCTGGAGCGACAATAAGTTCAACCGGAATTCCAAAAGTGATTCCTTCAAAATCAAAACCACCAGTATTGCAAAGTGATTTCAAGATATGTACACCTTGTGTTAAGTTTACTTTATAGCTTGCTTTGGTTGTTCTATAGAGATCCCAACTGTTGCTTGAAGGTACCGCTAGTTGATCAATAATTAAATTTCCATCAAGGTAGAAAGTAACTTTTGCATCATTTTTGTTTGCACCACTTGAGTAATGGAAAAGAACTGAATAATCATTGGTTTCTTTCACGTCAACAGTATATAATTGCCATTCGTCAGGATCATTCCAGCCAATTGTTTTAAATGGAGGAGTGCTAGTATTACCGTCTAAGAAAGTTTGGCCAATATCAACACCTTCATCACCTCTGAATCTTGGACCGCCATTATTGTGACCCATGTCGTTATCCCAGTAAGCAACACCTTGTCCACCAAAGTCGTATAGTTCTGACTCTATTTTACCAGGTATGGTTTGCATAACACCCAAGTAAGGAGTGTTTATAAGATTGAATGCAACAGATTTTAGGTTGATAGAACCAGCATTAACCAAAATCTTAAACTGATGTTCACCAGCTGACATGGACAATTTGGTGTTCAAAGTAATAGTGCTGTCTCCGACCACAACTCCTGTTGCAGGAAGATCAGTTGTGAATAAAGCAACGCCGTCTACAAGCAAAGTAACATTGCTGGCTACTGTTGAATTGTAGTTAATGGTTGGTTTGTAACCGTTGTCTTTATTAGAATTTACCGTGTATTTCAACCATTCGCCTGCAGCTGCAGCTACGATATTTTCATTGTTCAACAGGTTGATATCTACACCTTCCGTAGTTCTGAAAGCTGCATTACCTGTATTTGTTGGCGTCAAGTCTGAGTATCCTTCACCTTCACCACCTGTATTATAGTTTGCAGCGATGACAGTTGTAGGAAGTAACGGTGTAATATTGTTGTAAGCGCATGATACTGTGCTTGTAAGATCCAGGTTGTGTGTTAAGAAGGATGTTACAGGAATAAGTGTTCTTCTTGGATTATCATTGCCTGGAGTAGTGATTCCCGCATGATCCCACATTAATTCAAGTTGCTCACCACCACCTTCTTCAAAAAAGTCGATTCTTACTTTATAGGTTGTGTCGGCTTTCATAGTAAAGGTTTTGCCTTCGATTAGTTTTTCCCAATCACGTACCCAATGGTCAACAACCAGAGTGTCACCAATCCAGACTCTGCAACCATTATCTCCCCAGAACATGAATTTTACATCATAAGCTCCCGGCGATTTGATGAAACCATCGTAACGGGCTGAGAAATTGTCACCACTCATTGTAGGGAAATAAATATCCCATAATTTGTAGAAATCAACATGGAAAGCATCGCCTGTATTTTTGGCTGTAGGAAGTGTGCCTATTCTGGTTCCTTCAAACATATTCCATTTATTACACAGATACTTGTAAGCGTCATTATTATCATATCCGGCTGGACGATTAGCACCCAAAGAATCACGAACTGCTTTTGACATCTGGATATAAGTACCATTTAATGAATTTAGAACGGGTCTGGTTGTAAACAAGTATTTTGTAGGTATGGCTTCTTTTGCGATACCGGGTCCTTGCCATTTCAAATGTAGGTTTTGTCCACCAACACATTCTGCAAATTCCACTTTTATCTTGTTATAAACACCACCCTGAAGTGTGATTGGAGTACCTGTAACGTCTACATCCCAATCATTAATCCAATGGTCTACGACCAAGACATCATTGATCCAAACACGGAAACCATTGTCACCTCTACCAAACAAAGTGTATTCACCCGTTTTAGGAGATTGGATGAAACCTTCAAATCGTGTAGCAAACCATCCGTAATCACTATCATTAATTTTAACGAATTGAGATTTGATGGAGTCCATGGCATTTCCAAATTCATAATCGAATGTAGGACCATTCGGTGCGATTAAAGCGCCAACCATGGTACTGTCAAAAACATCGACACCAATTTGGGCTTCTTTGGCTTCAGTTTGCCACGTTTTCAGCGTAGCAGATTTACACCTGTAATAGTAACCCATTAATCCGTCACCCTTGAAATTCTGGGCGTCGATTCCTAGAGGTGCCAACATTAAAGCGGCACCAGCCAGAAGAGCTAGTTTAGTAAATTTTTTCATGTGTTTTTTGGTTAAATTAAAAAAATGAATTTCTGTTAGGATATCTTTTAAAAATTGTGTTTTTCACTTAGAGGTCATTTCGCCAGTTTTTTTGAGTATGGTATGAATGAGATTTAATAAAGCAAAACAAATTTATTTTTTTTATCCATAGATTTTAGCTAAAAGTTGGTCAATAAATACCACTATTATCCCATATTTTAGAGATTTATTAACTATTAAAAGATCCACTTTTCAATTTATTATCAGTGTTTTTATTTCTTATCAACGCTGGTTTCGAGTCCGTTCTCCCTGAGTCTGATGATAAACACTTATCATTCGCTAACACTTCTTATCAACGTGGTGTGTACGAGGACTTACAGCTCGCTGGAAAATGGGCTATGCCCGACACAAAAAAATACGGGTGTTACTGTGATGTAACACCCGTATAATAATTATTGGTAAATTCTATTATTAGAATTTTAGTTGATCACCACTTTCACTACTTCAGCAGCTGATTTTACAATGTAAACGCCTTTAGGAAGTGTCAGGTCTTTTGTAGATTGAACATTAAATTCAGCTACACATGCTCCGGCAACATTATAAACTTTTACAAATGTAGGTTTATTCGTGTTGATGGTTAATAGACCTGCGTTAGAAGTAACCTTCATATTTTTTACTGCCGGAGCAACGAAAATTCCTGTAGGAAGATCAGGAGCAAAAGCGCCGGTAGTATTTACAGCAACATATTGAATTTCTACATCTGTGGCTTCAGTACCTTGCGATTTACCAAAGAACAAGTAAGAATCACCGTTGGCTTCGTAAGGAACATAGATACTTTCTTTATAGAGGGCAACATCATCCAAATAGAAATTACACCAACCACCAAATTCGGTGTACATATTCAATGTGTGATTTGCAGCAGTTGTACTGAAAGTAACAACCTCACGAGTCCAGTTGATCATGCGTGTGTTAATCACATCATTCCACACTTTTATATTACCATTTGCAACGATCATTCTTCCATTATCACCGTAGTTTGCTGATTTAACCCAGAATACAAAGGTGTATGTTTTATTTGGTTCAAGTTCTTTCTTGAAGTTCATATTTAAACGATAACCACTAGGAAGTGAATCATTGGTAATACCTTCAGATTCTTTGGCTCCACCTTGGTCATCCAGGAATGAGAAACGCAAACTTTTGG
>Ga0209125_1000262_pt1 | contig 78626 bp, 84 predicted proteins | sample BarGraIncub1131A_FD_184503 | JGI IMG/M metagenome (GOLD analysis project Ga0209125, IMG submission 184503) | Arctic peat soil microbial communities from Barrow, Alaska - Barrow Graham LP Incubations 11-31A (SPAdes) (version 2) | ecosystem: Environmental > Terrestrial > Soil > Wetlands > Peat...
TGGTGAATTCGGTATCAATGCCAGTTTAGTCGGTACGCATATCGGCCCGGCTGTCACAAAATTCGAAGTACGTCCCGATTCAAACGTAAAAATCTCAAAAATAGCTTCGATCCAAGATAACATCAAAATGGAATTGGCGGCCAAAGAATTACGTATCGAGGCACCGATTCCGGGCCGAAATGCAGTCGGAGTAGAAATTCCGAATGTTGAAATGATCCCGGTCCGACTACTTGAAATGATCAAAGAAATTCCAGCCGACAAAGCGGGTAAAAAATTGTTGTTTGCTTTAGGTCGAGATCTGATGGGAAAGGCTGTTTATGCCGAATTAGATAAGATGCCTCATTTACTGATTGCCGGAGCTACCGGCAGCGGTAAATCTGTTTGCGTCAATTCGATTATTTCGACGCTGTTGCTCAGAACATCGCCGGATGAAGTGAAAATGCTTCTTATCGATCCGAAAAAAGTGGAATTTACCGCTTATCATAAGATTCCTCATCTGATCGGGCCGGTCATTTCCGATGCAGCCGAAGCCGCACGGGCACTGAAAGTCATTGTTATGATGATGGAAAACCGGTACGAAGTTTTTTCTAAGGTAGGTGTTCGCAATATCACTGCTTATAATGAGTTGTTGATCAAAGCCCCTGAACAACATCTGCAGCCAATGCCGTGGATCGTTGTGATTATCGATGAGTTGGCTGATTTGATGATGGTTGCCGGTAAAGAAGTGGAAGCCAGCATTCAACGTATCACGCAGTTGGCTAGAGCTGCAGGAATCCATCTGATCGTTGCTACGCAGCGACCGTCAGTCGATGTCATCACAGGCATCATTAAGGCAAATATCCCCTCAAGACTCGCATTTGCAGTCTCCAGCGGTATCGATTCCCGCACAATCCTGGATCATGTGGGAGCTGAACGATTGTTGGGTTATGGAGATATGCTGTTTATCCCGGTCGGTGATCCTTCACCGACTCGAATTCAGGGTGTTTTTGTTTCCGATGATGAAGTTCGGAGATTATCCGAAATGGTTTCAGCACAACGCAAACCGCATTACGATGATGCTTTTATTCGACTTGAAGCATTGGATTCCGGTTCAGACGGTGGTTTATTGTCTGTTTCCGATGATCCGATGTTTGAAGAAGTCAAAGACTATGTTATTGAAACACAACGTGCTTCAACTTCGAGTATTCAACGCCGTTTCGGTCTCGGTTACAACCGAGCTGCCAGAATGGTCGACGTGCTGGAACAGAAGGGAATAATCGGCCCGGCACAGGGAAGTAAACCCCGTGATGTGTTCGCCAAAAAGCCGGAAAATGAAGATGAGTAAAAGCGCATGAAAGCGCTTTTTTTATCTTCCTAAAATATTGACATTGGAAGTAATAAATTATACTATTTAGAAGAGCAGAATTGCTGCTTCAAAATGGAGGATAAGAAATGAAGAAGTTTTTACTAATTCTTTTGACTGCCGTTCTTTTGGGTGTTGGTCTGACAGCTTGTGGAACAACAAAGAAAACGTATGAGTTAGCTTTGATCACCGATATCGGTACCATTGATGACAAATCGTTCAACCAAGGTGCATGGGAAGGTTTGAAGAAATATGCTGATGAGAAAAAAATCACCTATGCTTATTACAAGCCTACCGAAAAAACAGATGATGCCTATGTTGCTGCTATTGATTTGGCTGTAACCGGCGGTGCTAAAGTTATCGTTACACCGGGTTACTTGTTCGAACCGGCTGTTTATGTAGCTCAAGACAAATATCCGAATGTTAAGTTTATTTTGTTGGATGGTACACCGCATACTGCTGATTATAAGACATACAGAATTGAAAAGAATGTTTATTCAATTTTCTATGCTGAAGAACAATCAGGATTTCTTGCCGGTTATGCTGCTGTCAAAGACGGTTATACATCACTTGGATTCATGGGTGGTATGGCAGTTCCTGCAGTAGTTCGTTTCGGTTACGGTTATGTTCAAGGTGCTGAATATGCAGCTAAAGAACTAGGTTTAACGAATGTAACAGTTAAATATGCCTATCTAGGCGATTTCGCTCCATCCGCAGAACACAAAGCTGCAGCTGACGTTTGGTTCAAATCAGGCGTTCAGGTTATCTTCGCAGCCGCCGGCGGTGCCGGTGCTTCCGTATTCGCAGCTGCAGCTGACAACAGTGCCAAAGCAATCGGTGTTGACGTCAACCAATCAGCTGAAAATGCAGTCGTTATCACATCAGCTATGAAACAATTGGGTACTTCCGTATATAATGGTTTGAAAGCTTATTACGATGGTAAATTCTTAGGCGGCAAGAGCGTTACGTTGGATATCACCGTTGACGGTGTTGGTTTACCTCAAGATTTCAGCCGTTTCAAAAAATTCACACAAGCTGACTACACAGCGATCGTTGCTAAATTGGTTGCCGACACTGACAAAATCAGAACAAGCATCAAAAAAGACACAGATGTTAAAGCAGTTACAGAATTGCCTTTGACCATTGTTAAAGTAACCGAAGTTAAATAATAATCGAAATGAGTGGACCGGCAACGGTTCACTTTTTTTTATTGCACTGCATTATTTATTGTATCTTTGAACTTACAAATACAGTATAATTGCACTATGGGAGTGATACTATGGACTATGTAATCGAGATGTTGAACATCACAAAAGAATTTCCGGGAATCATTGCAAATGATGACATTACACTGCAGATCAAGAAAGGTGAAATTCATGCATTGCTAGGCGAAAACGGCGCCGGTAAGTCGACGCTGATGAGCGTTCTTTTTGGCTTATATAAGGCAGAAAAGGGAATCATCAAAGTAAATGGTGAAGTAGCGAAGATCCATAATCCAAACGATGCGAACGCGCTGGGTATCGGTATGGTCCACCAACATTTTAAATTGGTGCACAACTTCACTGTACTGGAAAATGTTGTTTTGGGAGTTGAGACAGTAAATCGAGGTGTCTTGACGATGAATGCAGCGCGTGAGAAAATAATGTCGATTTCGAAGCAATATGGTTTGTTCATTGAGCCGGATGCCTTAATATCGGATATCACCGTAGGCATGCAGCAACGAGTTGAGATTTTGAAGATGTTGTACAGGGAAAATAATATCCTTATTTTCGATGAGCCGACAGCTGTTCTAACACCGCAAGAAATCGATGAACTGATGGGGATCATGAAGAGTTTGGCTGCAGAAGGAAAATCAATCATTTTCATTACTCACAAACTCAATGAAATCAAGCAAGTAGCTGATCGAGTTACGGTTTTACGAAAAGGTCGTTTCATCGCAACCGTAAATGTTGCATCAACATCCAAAGAAGAAATGTCTGAAATGATGGTAGGTAGAAAAGTACTTTTTGAAGTTCAGAAAAGTGACGCTAATCCGCAAGAAGTTATACTTGAAGTCAAAGACATGGTTGTTAAATCAAAACATCATCATAAAAATGCTGTAAATAAAATTAGTTTTAAAGTCAGAAAAGGCGAGATATTGTGTATCGCGGGTATTGAGGGCAACGGCCAAAGTGAATTGGTCTATGCATTGACAGGCTTGACCCCGATCGACAGCGGAAATTTGATTTACAAGGGCAAGGACATAACATCAACTACGATTCGTTATCGCTCTGCTCATGGGATTTCACATATTCCCGAAGACCGTCACAAATTCGGTCTTGTATTGGACTACAATTTAGCCGAAAATCTAGTTTTACAGACCTATTTTTTACCGGAATATCAAAAAAGCGGACTATTGAAATTTGGAAACATCTACAAACATGCTGACAAACTAATCAAACAGTTCGATATTCGCAGCGGTGAAGGGGCGTATTCAAAAACTCGCAGTATGTCTGGCGGTAATCAGCAAAAGGCAATCGTTGCGCGCGAAATCGATAAAGATCCGGATATCCTGATCGCAGTCCAACCGACGCGTGGATTGGATGTAGGTGCCATCGAATATATTCATAAAAAATTGATTGAAGAACGTGATTCAGGCAAAGCTGTCATTCTGGTTTCTCTTGAATTAAGTGAAGTCATGAATGTCAGTGATCGAATTCTGGTTATATATGAAGGAGAAATCGTTGGTCAGGCTGACCCGAAACATGTCTCCCAACAAGAACTTGGTTTATTTATGTCCGGTTCTAAAAGAGAGGTCGTCGAATGAGTAAGAACACAGAAAAAGTAAAAACGAGTTTTCTGAAAGCGTTTTTTCAAGGTAAGGGATTCCAAAGTTTCTCAGCTTCTTCGATTGCTATTTTAATCGGCTTCGTCTTTGGCTTTATCATTCTGGTCGCTTCGAATCCGTTCAACGCTACCGAAGGATTCATGACAATTTTGACCGGCGGCTTGATTTACAGCGGGTATATCGGTATCGGTCAGATGCTTTATCTGGCGACACCGATCATTTTGACAGGACTTTCAATCGGATTTGCGTTTAAGACCGGATTATTCAATATCGGTTCTTCGGGACAATTCATCGTCGGTGCATTTGCAGCTGTTTATATCGGGTTAAAATGGACTTTTCTGCCTGTCGAAATTCTCTGGATCGTTGCTCTTATCGGAGCTGCGGTAGCTGGCGGATTGTGGGCGTTGATTCCGGGTTTTCTTAAAGCATATCGCAATGTGAATGAAGTCATCGCTTCGATCATGATGAATTATATCGGGATGTATCTTGTTAATTATCTGGTCGTTCAAACGATTTTCGATTCAAAAAAGAATCAATCGATGACACCGCTTCTTGCCTCAATACCGAAAGCCGGTCTGGATAAAATATTCACGGGATCCAGTGTGAACTTCGGTATTATCATCGCAATTGCTATGGCAGTCGTGATTTATATCATCCTTCAAAAAACAACGTTCGGTTATGAATTGAAAGCTTGCGGTTTTAACAGATCGGCTGCTCAATATGCCGGTATCAATGATAAAATGGGAATCATGCTTTCAATGGTCATTGCAGGAGCATTATCAGGTCTCGGCGGCGGTCTGTTATATTTAGCCGGTTCGGGAAAACACATTGAAGTTGTCGATGTGCTTGCTGCCGAAGGATTCAGCGGAATTTCCGTCGCTTTACTCGGCCTGAGCAATCCGATCGGAATCATTTTCTCAGGTTTATTTATCGCATATATCACGATGGGTGGGTTCTACATGCAATTATCGAAATATGTACCTGAAATCATCAGTATCATGACAGCCGTAATCATCTATCTAAGTGCATTCTCACTTGTATTTAAAGATCGAGTAGCAGGGTTTATCAAGAAAAGAATGGAGGGTAAAAAAGTATGATCACATTTCTGTTTCAAGAAACACTACTGTTCTCGATTCCGTTGATCATTGTAGCTTTGGGTGGAATGTTCTCAGAACGCAGCGGTGTTATTAACATCGCACTTGAAGGTATTATGATTATGGGTGCATTTACCAGTATTCTGTTCATCAATATCTTTCAAACTCGGATCCATGGCCAATTACTGTTGCTGATCGCAATGTTGATTGCAATCGGAACCGGTGCACTGTTTTCATTGTTTCATGCTTATGCTTCGATCAATATGAAAGCCGATCAGACGATAAGCGGTACAGCTTTAAATTTGTTTGCTCCTGCGTTTGCGATCTATACAGCCCGCATGATCCAACAAGTTCAGCAGATCACGTTTATTAATCAATTCAGAATCGTTAAAGTACCTTTGCTCGGAGATATTCCGATACTCGGAGAATTTCTGTTTCAAAATGTCTATATCACTACTTATATCGGTATGGCTATCCTTGTCATAGCCGCATTTGTTCTTTACAGGACACGTTTCGGTCTTCGATTAAGAGCATGCGGCGAACATCCGCAGGCAGCTGATTCAGCCGGTATCAATGTTGTGAAAATGCGTTATGCGGGTGTGTTGATTTCCGGAGCTTTAGCCGGATTAGGCGGACTGGTATTCATAATCCCAATTACGACGAATTTTGACGGTTCCGTCGCTGGCTATGGATTCTTGGCTTTGGCTGTATTGATCTTCGGTCAATGGAAACCAAAACGCATTCTGTTTGCTGCTTTCTTTTTTGGATTTATGAAAACAATTTCCGCTACTTATTCCGGGATTCCGCTGTTATTCAATTTAGGAATTCCTACCGTTGTCTATAAGATGACACCGTTTATCGCAACGTTGGTTGTATTGACCTTTACGTCAAAAAATTCCGCGGCTCCTCGAGCGGCCGGAGAACCGTACGACGCGGGAAAACGATAATGAATTAAAAAAAGCACGTGAGTGCTTTTTATTTTCGATTGTCTTCGATCATCTGATTTTTCAGATGCCACAATGTAGTTGAGAGATCGACATAGTAATTATGCGGATTACGAAGCCGTTTGACTTCATCCCACAATGTATCCATCTGTTGCTGACAATAGAGTTTGGTTTCGTTAGTGTTTTTCAACTTGTAGACCAATTCACCGTTGACGAAGATGGGAACTTGAAGTAATTTGTATGTGTAATTTGAAATGGTTTTCTTTTTCCAAGGACTGATTGGGTCAAACAGGGTATATTCGTCGAAAGGGATGACTTCGTCCGCAAGACAGACAAGATCGGCAATGGCTTTATGAGTAACATTATCAAAGAAACGTACGCATTTTTTAAATCCGGGGTTTGTGATCTTTTCGATATTATCACTGATCTTAATCTTCGGAATGATTTCGTCATTTTTTTCATAGGCGACAACTTTATAGACTCCACCGAGTACCGGCGCTGATTTTGATGTGATCAGATTCTCTCCGACTCCGAAAATATCGATCTTAGCATCTTGCAGGATCAGATCATCGATCAAGTCTTCATCAAGAGTATTGGAAGCGATGATCTTACAGTCAGTCAATCCTGCTTCATCTAACATGATTCGAGCTCTTTTCGATAGATAAGCCAAATCCCCGCTGTCTAAGCGGATTGCTTTCAAGCGATGACCGTTCGGAATGAGGTAATCCTTCGCAACGGCAATAGCATTCGGAACACCGCTTTTTAACGTATCATAGGTATCTACAAGAACGATGCAATTACTCGGTTGGATCTTGGCGTAACTGAGGAAAGCATCATATTCCGTATCATGAAGCTGAATGTAACTGTGCGCCATCGTTCCGGAAACGGGAATATTGAAACGCATACCTGCCAATGTACAGGATGTGCCCACACAACCGGCAATGACCGCCGCACGTGCTCCCTCAATCGATGCATCGATTCCCTGTGCACGACGAGCACCGAATTCCATGACACTTCGTCCGCGGGCAGCATGAACGATACGGCTTGCTTTTGTGGTGATCAACGTCGGGAAATTGACACATAACAACAGCAATGTCTCGACCAATTGTGCTTGAATGTAGTTTCCGCGTACGGTCACTAACGGTTCATTGGCGAAAACCGGTGTTCCTTCTTCGACTGACCATACATCAATGTTCATTGTCATCGTCTGCAGATAATCCAGAAACTCTTCACTGAAATTATCGGCTGTACGTAAGAAAGAAATCTGTTCATCGGTAAAACGGAAGTTCTGTACGGCTTCGATAAAGCGATTCAGTCCGTTAAAAATCAAATATCCGCCGCCATCCGGAATTGTTCGGATGAACATATCAAAATACGCGATCTCTTCGTGTTTATTCTCTTTAAAATAAGCATAAGCCATCGTGTATTCATAAAAGTCAGTCAATAATGTTAAGTCTTGTGTGAACATGATTTACTCTCTTTCCAGTTTTTCAAGTAGGTGTATGCCGGCGGCTTCCATAAGTTTGAATGAGAACTCGTTCATTTCTTTGCGTTGATGATTCGGAGTCTCGAATGTTTCGACGGCATTCTTGATCACTGTAACCTGAGTGTCAAGAAAGGCAGCTTGGAGGTACGTTTTAAGCGACAGTACGAATTGCAGAACGCAAATGTCGGTGCAACATCCGATTACGATGATTTCATCGAAAGCGGGGTTATCAGCCAGATAATTATGAAATTCATTAGTTTGAAATCCATTGGTCGTATCTTTTTCGATACAGATCATTTGGTCTTGAAACGGTTGAAGTTCTTCCACCAACATGCTTTCGCTTGTACCGCTGATGCAGTGCGGAGGATAAAAAGAAAATTCTTTGGAGTCCGGTCGGTGACTGTCCAAGAAGGCGATCACCGGCTTATCGGCATATGTAAATAACTTGATTAATTCACGGTTTTCATTGATAATGTTTCTTATAGTCCGATCACTGAGGGCACCGTGTTCAATAAACCCTTGCACCATATCCACTACCACAAGTAAAACATTTTTATTTTGAATGTAATCACTGTCGGTCATAAATTTCACCTCTGTTTATCGGATTAATTATACCACAAAATAAAAACCACGGAAAAAGGAGTAATACAATGGGAGAAATGATTCATGCGGGTCGCTATCATATCAGCGCGACCGATAAATTTAAAGATATTGTCCTGTCGGTTCGATTGATGGGAGAGAATAGGGAACCGGATGTAACGATGCGAAATCTGATTGCTCAGATTTTGATCGACCGCTGTGCTCTCTACCCGACGAAAGGGAAAATGACGGAGAAATGCGATGAACTTTACGGAGCGACTGTGGACACAAAAACATCTTCGTACGGTAACGGACATTGTTTTGAATTACGAGCCAAAACACTTAATAACAGATACGCACCCGATGAACCTTTTGACGGACTTCTTCAATTTGTCCGCGAACTCTTTTTATATCCGTTGATCGACGAGAAAACACTCAGTGAAGCTAAAACGAATGTTTTGGCATCAATCTTACGGCAAGAAGATAATCCTTCACATCTGAGTATGATGAAGGCATGTGAACTTGGTGGTTCGGGAACACCGTTGGCAGTTTCGAGTCAAGGTAACAAGAAATTTATCGACAGTGTCAACATCGATGAGCTCAGTGCTTATTATAAGAAAATGCTGAATGATGATCAGTTTGATATATTCTGTGTCGGAGATGTTCATCCGGATCGAGTTCTGAACCAATTGAGAAAGACATTTGATTTTTTAAACGAAACGAATGTAACGCAAACGGCGTATGTTTCCGAGGTTTCTCCTTATCAAGAAGGTCAGACTGCCAAACAGATCGAACAAACTTCCTTGACGCAATTATATGCGACTCAGACAGGATTCGGTCATCCGCGCTTCAGCTCAAGTCGATTGGCGATCGTCATGCTGGGCCAACTTCCGTCTTCATTGATGTTTCAAGAGATTCGAGAGAAACGCAGTCTGTGTTATTCTATTTATGCTTCCACGATTGCTTTTGACGGAATCATGTTTGTGTCAACAGGCATCAGTCCTGATAATACCGATGAAGTAAAAAGATTGATCAAAGTTCAGATCGATACACTTAAATCAGGAGAATTTGATGATGATCTTCTTAAGATGGCAAAAGATATGATGATTTCATCGTTGAAATCGCTCAGTGACGAAGCTCTGGCTGAGATCAATTTCTTTTATCAACGCTTGTTAGCGGGCAAGAGCCCAACAATGGACACAGTCCTCGATGAAATCAATCAAGTGACTCGCGAAAAGATCACTGAAGCAGTCAACTACTGGCAACCGATCTGCAGTTATGCGGTCACCAAGGAGCAACAACATGGAAACCATCAATAATTTGAAATTGAATGAGTCCTATACTACCGAAACGTTGGATAACGGGCTTCGGATCTTCTATATTCATAAACCCGGTTTCACTTCATCAACGGCTGTTTTAGCCGTTCCCTACGGATCGTTGGATGTCATGCAGAAATTACCGGATGGTTCAGTTCATTCGACGCATCCGGGAATCGCCCATTTTTTGGAGCACAAATTATTCGAAAGTAATTCCGGACAGGATGTTATGGAGTCGTTCAGCAAGATGTCGGCGAGTGTAAATGCGTTTACTTCATTCAATGAAACAGCCTATTACTTTACGACGAGTGAACCGGATTTTACGGAACCGTTGAATCTGTTGTTGGATTTCGTACAGGAACTTTCGATTTCGGATGATTCCGTCGAAAAAGAAAAAGGAATCATCACACAGGAATTGCGTATGTACATGCAGATGCCGGAAGCGCGGCTGATGTTTGAGACCTATCGATCCTTGTTTGTGAATCATCCGGTTAGGTTGGATATCGGTGGGACGGAAGAAAGTGTTTCGGCCATCACAAAAGAAGAACTGGCACAATGCTATAATGGAAATTATCACCCGAAAAACAGTGTGTTGGTCATTGTCAGCGGACTGGAATGCGGACCGGTAATCGATGCTGTCAAAGCAAACCAAGCAAAGAAAAAATTCCCTGCGTTTGAAAAACATACTCGCTATATTGAAACCGAGCCGACTAGTATCAATGAAGCGATCAAAACGGTTGAAATGGATATCACAGCTAAAAAGATCACCTATAGTTTCAAATTTGATGCATTTGACGGATCACCGCTCGAGCGTTTGAAAAAAGAATGGCAGGTCAGACTCTATCTCGAATTACTGTTTTCGACGTATAATCCGAAATATCAGACATGGTTGGACGAAGGACGTATCAATGATTACTTCGGATTTGAGGTAGATTTCACGCCTGAATATGGTTTTGCGATGTTTTTCGGCGAAGCAGAAAACGAACGTGATTTCACGGCCTTGGTTCATGAAGGATTGAGTGAAGATGTGACTCTGTTTCTGAATCACTTCGATCATCTTAAAAAACGTTTTTACGGACAAGCCGTTCGCAGTCTCAATAATTTGGATGATATCGCCGTTACTTTTGCAAGATGTGTTTTCCAGGGGCTTGATTATTTTGATTACATGACCTTGGTAAATGAATTAAAACAAGAAGATATCTTGGAAGCCAAAGCGATGTTTGACTTCAATCGTTCGACGTTATGTATTCTTAAAGGTAAAAGTGAATGATCAGCGGTATTGGATGTGATATCGTCGCTATCAGTCGTTTTACCGGCGATAAGCGTGAATCCTTGGCCGATCGAATTTTAACCCAGGAAGAACTCGAAATCTTCCATACTCTAAATGAAATACGCAAGAGTGAATGGTTAGCCGGACGTTTTGCGGCCAAAGAGGCTGTGTTCAAAGCACTCAAACAAGCTGTACCGATCACGCAGATCGCGATACTTTCAACATCGGACGGAGTTCCGTATGCCTTGATAGAGGGATATGATATTCAGCTTTCGATCTCACATGATGAAACATCCGCAATCGCGGTAGCAATCGCAGAAATTCACTGAAGTTGCTGAAAATGCAAGTTTGTACTAGCGCAAACTTGCATTTTTTAGTTGATCTATGCAAGTTTCTACATTTGCATATTATATTTTATTCCTTCATAATACGTCTACTTACAAGGAGGATTCACATGTTGAATCAGGTCGTATTAGTGGGAAAAGTCGTTAATTTACCGGAAATCAAGGAGACGTCAAGCGGAATCAAACTGGCACAGATGCTGATTGAAGTCGATCGTAATTTTCGAAACAGTCAAGGGGAATATGAGAAAGACCTGGTAATGTGTACTCTGTGGCGCGGAATCGCCGAATCTGCGATCGCTCAATGCGGTGTCGGAAGTTTGATTGGGTTGAAAGGCCGATTACAGGCGAATAATTTTGACACCAAAGATAATGGCAAATTCTATTACTGCGAGGTCGTCGCCGAAAAAGTCTCGTTTTTGACAACGAAATAGACAGGATAAAACGGGTGAAACCGTTTTTTCTTTCAGCTAAATTGTGTATAATGAATACACGAGGTGGACTATGGAACAATACCTAACTTTATTAAGAACGATTCTTCATGACGGGAAAAAGCGGCAGGACCGTACTGCGACCGGAACCGTTTCAACATTCGGTTATCAGATGCGCATTCCGCTCAATGAAGGGTTTCCCTTATTGACAACCAAGAAAGTTCATTTTAAATCAGTGGTTTACGAATTACTGTGGTTCATCAGCGGAAGTACGAATATCCGTCCTTTGGTGTTAAACAATGTACGTATCTGGAATGAGTGGGCGTATGCGAACTATATTAAAACAGCTGATTATCAAGGTGAGAACCTTACCGAATTTATCGACAAGATCCGAACTGATGAAAGTTTTGCGGAAAAATACGGCGATCTCGGTCCGGTGTACGGTAAACAATGGCGTGATTTCAACGGTGTCGACCAACTCAGCGAATTGATCAAGGGGCTGAAGGAAAATCCGTTTTCCCGACGTCATATGTTGAGTGCCTGGAACCCGGCAGAAATCGATCAGATGGCCTTACCGCCGTGTCACGTACTGATGCAGTTCTATGTCAGTGAAGATAAGAAACGTCTCTCCTGTCAGCTCTATCAACGTTCAGCCGATGTTTTTCTCGGTGTTCCGTTTAATATTGCATCCTATGCGTTGTTGACCCATATGATCGCTCATGTCTGCGGATATGAAGTCGGTGACTTCATCCATACTTTCGGCGATGTCCACATTTATTTGGATCATCTCGAACAGGTCGACATTCAACTTTCGCGATCGCCGCGACCTCTTCCAACCCTTACTTTTGTTCGAAAAGTCAACGATATCGAAGATTTCAAGTTTGAAGATATCCTCCTTGAAGGCTATGATCCATATCCTGCGATCGCTGCCAAGGTCAGTGTCTGATGTTGAGTCTGATCGTAGCTTTTGATGAGAATTATGGCATCGGTTATGATGGATGGATGCCTTGGCATCTGCCGGAAGATCTCAAACAATTTAAACAGCGCACACTGAATCATAAGATCGTGATGGGCAAATCGACATTTCTCGCAATCGGTAAAGCTCTGCCGAATCGAACGACATATGTTGTGACCCATGATAATAAATTTCACGATAAGTTTCCAACTGTCGAAGTGATCCATGATCTGACGTTATTTCTGCGCGGTCATGAGTTTGATGCCGAAGAGATCTTTATCTGCGGAGGCGCTTCTATTTATGCGCAGGCATTACCGTATTGTTCGCAGTTGATCATTTCCGAAGTAAAGGGTGTTTTTCCGGCTGATACTCATTTTCCAACAATCGAATCAGCTTGTTATGAAGAAATCGAGAATCAAGAGTTCGAAGGATTTACATTGAAAGTACTTAAGAGAAAGGCGACTTATGTTGAATCAATATAAAAAAACAATGCTATGGCTTAAAATTCTACCGTCTCTACCGGCTGCCTATTTTTCCGGTTTGAAGACCCGAAAATTGGATTCGTTCGCCGAACGATATAAAGTTGCTCAAAAATGGAGTCAACTAGTACTTCGAAAATCAAACACGAAATTGGTCGTATCCGGGATATCCAACATACCCTTGCAAGACGGCAATCTGTTTGCAATCAATCATCAAGGAAGCATGGATGGATTTGTTATAATTGCGGCAATTCCGGTACCGATCACAGTTGTCAGTAAGATCGAAGGCAGAAAAATACCGATCCTGGGTGAGTGGTATGATGTACTTGAAGTGATTTTGTTTGATCGGAAGAGTGCAAAAGACTCGTTGCGGATGGTCAAAGAAGTCGCAAAGACACTTACTGCCGGTCGCAATGTTGTGATTTTTCCGGAAGGAACCAGATCAAAATCGGCAGAGATGGGTGAATTTAAACCCGGAGCATTAAAACCCGCCTATTTGGCCAAAGCACCGATCATTCCGGTCGCTTTGATCGATAGTTATAAAGTATTGGATCTACCCGGTGAGGGAAGTTTTACCGTTAAGGTTCGGTTCGCTCAACCGCTTCATTATGAAGAATACGGAATTTGGTCGACCCAAGAGTGCAGTGAAATAGTCAAACAACGAATTCAGGATGAGATGGATAAAGAAAGAGGGTAACCTAATGAGATTCGTCGATATTATTGAAAAAAAACGTGATTCACATGCGTTGACTACGGAAGAGATCCAGTTTTGGATCGAGGGGTATGTAAAAGGGGAGATTCCGGATTATCAGGTATCGGCTCTGTTGATGGCAATCGTGTTGAATTCGATGAATGCGGAAGAAACGACAGCCCTGACGTTAGCGATGATGAACAGCGGTCTTGTGATGGATCTATCCGAAATCAAAGGAATTAAAGTCGATAAGCACAGCACCGGCGGAGTCGGAGATAAGACCTCACTTGTGTTGGGTCCGATCGTTGCGGCAGCCGGAGCGAAAGTCGCTAAGATGTCAGGACGCGGACTCGGTCATACCGGCGGTACGATCGATAAATTAGAATCAATTCCGGGCTTTCATGTCACGCTGACGGAAGAACAGTTCATCCATCAGGTCAATACGATCGGGCTGGCTATCATCGGCCAATCAGGCGATTTAGTGCCGGCAGATAAGAAACTTTATGCGTTACGCGATGTGACAGGAACGGTACCTGCCATTCCGTTGATCGCCTCATCGATCATGTCGAAAAAATTAGCCGCCGGTTCGGATGCGATCTTACTGGATGTCAAATACGGAGACGGTGCTTTCATGCATACGCCTGAACGTGCGATTGAACTTGCCAAAGCAATGATTGCCATCGGTAAAGGAATGGGCAGAGATACGCGTGCGATCATATCCGATATGAATGAGCCGCTGGGTAATGCCATCGGCAATGCGCTTGAAGTAAAAGAGGCCATCGCGACTCTGCACGGACGAGGTCCAAGTGATTTTACCGAACTCTGCATGGAAGCCGGAACAATCATGTTGCAACAAGCCAACGTCGAAGCGGACCCGATTCGTGCCCGTGCGAAACTTGAACAAGTGATCACCGATGGTTCTGCATTTAGAAAATTCGTTGAATTTGTTGAAGCGCAGGGAGGCAACCCGGACTATATTCTGCATCCGGAGAAGCTACCGGATGCTAAATTCAAAACTGAGATCAACTCCGATAAAGAAGGTGTCATCGATGTTATTCAAGCGATGGCATTAGGCACGCTTGCGATGAAACTCGGTGCCGGACGAGCCACGAAGGAAGATCAAATCAATCCGGCAGTTGGGATTGTTTTAGCTAAAAAAGTCGGAATGCCCGTTAAAAAGGGTGAAACATTAGCCGTGATCCATCATGATAGTGATCTGAGTGCAGAATGGATCGAAGATTTTAAAGCAACGATGGTCATCAGTGACAACCCGGCTAACCGTCAGCCGCTAATCTATGCAAAACTCTAGGGACAAAGCTTTGTCCCTTTTTTCTACCATAGGGTTGAGAAGTTTGGTATAATAGATTCGGTGATGAAATGAGCTTTACGGTAACGAGTCAAGCATTTGAGGGTCCACTCGACCTCATGCTGCATTTGATTAAAGAAAAAAAATTAGATCTTTTTAATTTGGATGTGGACGAATTGATCTCACAGTATATTTTGTTCATTCATCAAATGGAAAACATGCATCTTGAAGTTGCCAGTGAGTACTTGGTTGAATTTGCTTCGTTGATCGAATATAAATCACGTAAATGTCTGCCCAAAGATGACAGTGCATTTGAAGCCGAAGACTATCAAGAGGATCCGAAAGAAGAACTTGTTCGCAGATTACTTGAATACCAAAAATTCAAAGAAGTCAGCGGTCAGTTGCAACAACGTTTCGAAGAACGTCAAACACAGATTTCCCGACCGCTCGATAAAGAAGTGATGAAATTGGCCAGTGAGGAACAAATAAATTTTCTGCAAGGAAACAGTTATGATCTGATCAAAGCAATGAAGAAATGTATGCAGCGATTCAACAGTATCACCGGGAACACCGAAATCAAGATTGCGCAAAAAGAACTGTCCATCGAACAACGGACAGTACAGTTACGTGTGATCATCGATTATTTGGACCAACCGTTTTCGTTCAGTGAATTAACAGCCGATTGTTTGGAAGTACACATGGTGATCGTAACCTTTTTAGCGATTCTCGACATGCTGCGTCTGCAGGAACTGGTTTACCAGGTCGAAAACGATGAAATCTGGTTTAGAAGGAGTGAATGAGATGGAACCGAAAATCGAGTCCGTATTAGAAGGTATTTTATTTGTGTTCGGTGATGAAGGCGCAACGTTGAGTCAACTGAGCGATGCCGTAACAATGCCGTTAGAAAATGTCAAAGAGATATTAAATCAAATGATTATTTCTTTTGCGGATAACGACCGCGGAATCGAATTGGTTTGCTACAACGACACTTTCAAATTTATTTCAAAACCATTCGTACACACCTACATACAACGAATTTTGACTCTTTCAAAATCGCGCCAACTGTCACAATCAGCGTTGGAAACGTTGGCGATCATTGCCTACAAGCAACCGATCACACGGGTTGAAATCGAAGAGATCCGCGGAGTCGGATGTGAAATGATGCTTAAAAAACTTCAAGCACAGGATCTGGTTCGTGAAGTCGGTCGTTCGGATGCACCGGGCAGACCGATCCTATATGAGATCACCGATGAATTTTTGGATCTGTTTAAGTTGATTAGTTTGGATGAACTTCCGCACCTGCCGGATTATGAGCAGGAAACAGCTGTGAATACACAGTTGTTTGAGTAAGGAGAAAAAATGGAACGATTACAAAAAGTAATAGCTCAGGCCGGAATCGCATCGCGCCGTAAAGCTGAGGAAATCATTCTTGCAGGTCGCGTCAAAGTCGACGGTGAGGTTGTAAATACACTTGGATATAAAGTTAAAAAGGGCAGTGTCGTTATGGTTGACGGAGTCAAATTAAACGGCGAAGATAAAGTGTACTATATTATCAATAAACCAAAGAAAATTATCTGTTCGCTCAATGATGAACACGGACGTAAAACCGTTGTCAGTCTGTTGGAAGAAGTCGATCAACGTATTTTTCCGGTCGGTCGACTGGATTACGATACTTCAGGGGTCCTACTTTTGACCAATGACGGGGAGTTCGCCAATGAGATGACTCATCCTCGTTTTCACTTACCAAAAACGTATGAAGTTAAGATCAACACTGTGCTGACGACTCCTGAAATCAAGAAACTTGAAAAAGGAGTGGAATTGGATGACGGTATCATGACGCAGCCGGCGAAGGTATGGGTCACCAATAAAGATTTCGAGAAAAAAACAACTGATTTTGACCTAACGATCCAAGAAGGTAAAAACAGACAGATCAAGCGCATGGCCGAAGCACTCGGTTATGAAGTCCTCCGTTTGCATCGAAAGAAATTTGCGTTTTTAACCGTTGCTGATTTGGCACCCGGTCAATATCGCCGCTTAAAACCGTTTGAAGTAAAACAGTTGCGTAAGTTGGCTAATGACGGAGAAGTCATCTAAATGCAACAGTATTTCATAACAGCTGAATTGAGTGTCGGCAAAGTAATCCTGCTTCCCAAAGAAGCAGCAAATCATCAATTGGTGGTTCTGCGCTCCGGTGAAGGTCAAAAATTCAGACTTGCGGACGGAAAAGGCAATGTTTTTCTGGCATCTCTGCTGCTTGATCAGGATCAAGTCAAGGCTGTTGTTGAAGAAAAACTGGATATTGAATCTGAAATGAAGACGCGTGTAACCATTGTGCAAGGGTTGATCAGAAGTGAAAAATGGGATTATTTCCTGCAGAAAGCGACTGAAAGCGGTGCTGCTCGCATCGTTCCGCTAATGATGGACCGATGTGTTGTTAAATTCAATGCCAAAGAGGATATGAAGAAAATTATTCGCTGGAATAAGATCGTTAGCGAAGCAGCTGAACAATCGGGTCGATGCATTGCACCTGAGGTTACCGAACCGATCAAAATTTCCCAGATCAATTCTTTCTTGAGTACTGTGAACTTCGTTGCATACGAAAAATCTGACGCGAAAAGTTTTTTGCTTAAAAATCTCTTAACTGAAACAGACTCGATCACACTTGTGATCGGTTGCGAAGGTGGATTTACAACACAAGAAATCGATCAACTCAACGAATCGGGATTTACTGACTGCAGTCTTGGAAAAAGGATATATCGTGCTGAAACGGCATCTGTCGTTGCTTTGACAACGATCGAATGCTGTTTGGAATAGAGGGGTAAGATGGATATTCTTGAAAAAGTGCTTAGAAAAGATAATTGTTTAACGACGATGAACAATAAAAAAGACAAAAAAACAGCCAAACTTATCATCAGATCGTTTTCGGGATATCGAATACCGGTCGTGATCAAAGATGATTTGAGTTTTTTTGATGCATTGATCATGGCTGAGAGTTTGAAAAATAAACTTGCGCTTGAAAACGAATATGATAAGTCGCGGACGGGACTTTATGACGTATGGGATATTTTATCCTATCAAGAACGTAACGGATTCATCAATAAAGACTTGGATTTGACTAAAAAAGAGATGCATGGGTTTACCGATGATGAAAATCATACGATTTGGATCACATTCTTCGATGAACTTCTGAACTCACTTTATAATAAGGAAATGGTTATTTTCGAACTTCAACAATATTATCGATTGTATCGTGACTTCTCGCAACGTTTGACGAAAATTCATCATTACGGGTTATTACCCTATCGTAATTCTTTCTTGGATATCACATTATTAGCTCAGAACGAAAAGAGTATTGTGTTCTATTACCAGAATACTCGTTGTCTTTATCGACTCAACAGTGATTTTTATTTGAGAAAAATACCGTTGTCGAAAGTTCTGTGCAGTCTGCATCCGATCAATGATCAACTGATACTGTTGGCTAATCCGTTACTTGAATGTGATGATGTTTCACTGATCAATCAGTTGAATGCTTCGGATCTGATCGGCGTAAAAACCAAAAAACGTCTTACAAAAGCGAAATCCCGCATTTTAGGGGTAAATAAAGAGACAACGAAATGACAACATTTGCGATTGTTACACTCGGGTGTAAAGTAAATGCATTTGAATCGGAGAGTTATATTCAAAGTCTTACGATGAATAATTTTCAACAGGTAGATTTTAAAGAATCGGCCGATATCTATCTTATCAATACGTGTTCGGTGACGAATAATGCGACCGCAAAAAGCCGTCAAAAGATCGCACAAGCGCAGCGCAGTAATCCGGAAGCATTAATCGTTGTTGTCGGTTGTTATGTTCAGACTCATCATGAAGAATTGAAACAACAGTTGGGAATCGATGTCTTGATCGGGGCTGCCGGCAAGTCACAGTTACTTGAATTGATCGACCGTGCTCTGCAAAATCGCGATCGGCAATTTGAAACAGATTTGACGGAAGTCGGGAAATTCGAAAATCTAACCGTGGATAATTTCAGTCATCAAACGCGTGCTTTTCTCAAGATCCAAGATGGGTGCAATCAATATTGCAGTTATTGCATCATTCCTTACGCCCGCGGCAGAGAACGGTCACGATCGATCGACCAGGTCATTCAATCGGCTGATATGCTCAGTCGTAAACATCTGGAAATCGTGTTAGCGGGGATCCATACGGGTCGTTACGGTAAAGAAGAGGGTCACGATCTGACTGAACTGTTGCGACGCATGTGCATTGAGATCCCGGAACTTAAACGGATCCGGATCTCATCAATCGAGATTACCGAAGTGACTGATGAATTGATTGAACTGATCGCATCGGATACAAAAGTCGCTCGACATTTGCATATTCCGTTGCAATCAGGATGCGATGCGACGCTCAACCGCATGAACCGTCCGTATACCGTCCGTGCATATCTTGATCGATTACGTGATATTCGCCGACGAATTCCTGATATCAGCATAAGTACCGATCTGATCGTCGGTTTTCCGAATGAGACTGACGAGGAATTCGAAACGACATTAACTACACTTAAACAAGCTGAGCTCTCATTCATTCATGTTTTTCCGTATTCGAAACGCGAATATACAGTCGCCGCTACCTTCGTAGATCATGTTGCTCCATTGATAAAGAAACAAAGAGTCCGCAAAGTAAGCCAACTTTCACTTGAATTGTATGAAAAATACATGAATCGCTTTATCGGGAAAGAAATAAGTGTTATCATCGAAAAGCAGACAGCCGAAGGATATTTCGGTCACAGCAGCGAATATATGCCGGTGTTTATCGAATCCGAAGTGGTATTACGCACAAGGACAATGGTAAATGGAATCGGATCAGCCGTAAAAAACGGTAGTATTACGGCCAGAAAAGAGGGATAGTTCATGATGTCACTGTCGAAACTGTTTGCGAAAGCACCCGATCTGGAAATCCAGAACTTAATGATGGATTCTCGTCAAAAATGCGAGAAGTCGATTTTTTTCTGTTTAAAAGGAATGATGAACGATGGGCATAAGTTTATCCGTCAAGCAGTCGATAACGGAGCTGTGTGTGTCGTGCACAGCGATCCAGTCGATGTATATATTGAAACGGTCGTATACATCAAAGTTGACAATGTTGTCGACGTGTTGAATACGGTTGCAGCTCAATTTTTCGGCAACCCAAGCGAAAAAATGACAGTTATCGGCGTTACGGGAACCAATGGTAAATCGACGATTGCGCTCAGTATCAAAAATATATTCAATAAATTTAAACCCACCGGATACATCGGCACGATCGCCGTCGAATACGGGGATGTAAAAGAACTTCCTTTATTGACGACTCCGGAAATTGTTCCGTTGCATGAGATTCTGGCGAATATGGTCGAGCGCGGGATCAAAGCCGTTACCCTTGAAGTATCATCCCAAGGTCTTGAACAAAACCGTGTTGCCTCGATCGATTTCGATACTTGTATTTTCACCAATCTGACCCATGATCATTTGGATTATCACGGTACGATGGAGAACTATTACGAAGCGAAAAAGAAATTATTTACTAACCTCGCTAAAGACAAAACAGCCATCATCAATATCGATGATCCCTACGGTCAGCGCTTGTTGCAAGAGTGTCAGGCACACATCGTCAGTTACGGTATCAACAACCAAGCGAACTATATGGCGAAAAATATTCAAATCTTGTCTGATCGGACAGTGTTCACTTTACAGTGTTATCAAGATGAATATCGTGTTGAGAGTAATCTTGTGGCGATGTTCAATCTCTATAATCTGCTTGCAATCATCGCTGCATGTCATCAGAACGGTATGACAATGGAAGACATCATTCAATCCGTACGACATATTCAGCAGGTCGACGGAAGAATGGAATTGATCGAAGAGGGTCAGCATTTCAGTTGTATCGTCGATTATGCGCATACACCCGACGGTTTTGAGAAAATATTCCAATTCGCAAAAGCTATTACACCGAAAGGGAAGAAGATCATTTCGGTATTCGGGGCTGCCGGTAAACGGGATACGAAAAAACGACCGATCCTTGGGTCAATCAGTGATAATTATTGCAGCATGATCATTTTAACGGAAGAAGATCCGCGTAATGAAACAGTACACGGTATCTGCACTCAGATTGCCAAGGGAATCGTTAACACCAATTACAGTATTGTCGAGGATCGATATGATGCGATCCGTCAAGCGTTGGAAATGGCGAATGACGGCGATACGGTATTGATCTTAGCCAAAGGTGATGAAACGTACATGTATCGCGAATTCGGCCGTGAACCTTGGGTCGGTGACGATGAAGCGGCACGTGAAATACTAAAAGACACTATTTTGAAAAAGGAGGAATTTGAATGAAATTGAACAAGTATATCGACCACACACTGTTGAAGGCTAACAGTACCCAGCAACAAATCGAAAAGCTCTGCAGTGAAGCCCGTGAATACGATTTTGCGTCGGTCTGTATCAATCCGACGTGGGTAACTCTTTGCCACAAGCTACTGGCCGGCAGCGATGTCAAAGTTTGTACGGTCATCGGATTTCCGCTTGGGGCGACATCCGCTCAATCCAAAGCGTTTGAAACAGCCGAAGCACTTCGACAAGGTGCCGATGAGTTCGACATGGTCATCAACATCGGTGCACTGATCGATCGTCGCATGGATGAAGTGATCTCAGACATTGAAGGTGTTGTAGCAGCAGCATCAGGCAAAACCGTCAAAGTCATTATCGAAACCTGTTTATTAAGTGATGAAGAAAAAGTACTGGCATCGCAAGCTGTCGTAAAAGCAAAAGCACATTTCGTTAAAACATCGACCGGTTTCTCTACCGGCGGAGCGACGATCGAAGATGTTCGTTTATTGAAAAAGACCGTAGCCGGTAAAGCGCAAGTCAAAGCAGCCGGTGGTGTTCGCAGTTATGATGGTCTGGTGAATATGATTGAAGCAGGAGCAGACCGCATCGGTACTTCGGGCGGCGTTCAATTGATGGCCGGCAACAAACCAACGGCAGGTTATTGAAAATAAATCCAATTATTTTCAATAAGATTCATATTATGCACATTACGACTTGATTTTTGAGTGTAGGTTGGATATAATAACAATGCTAGAATCAGAGGGGAGGTTGTTTATGCCAAGAGTTGTATTAAAAGAGAATGAGGTGCTTGACGACGCATTACGCCGTTTCAAACGCCAGGTTTCTCGCAACGGAACCCTTGCTGAGGCTCGCAAAAGAGAGTTTTATGTAAAACCAGGCGTCCGTCGCAAACTAAAGTCGGAAGCTGCAAGAAAAGCACGTCGTACTAAATAAGAAGCAGAAATGCTTCTTTTTTTATTTTATTTCTTCGGTGAAACAGGTAAAATAGAAGTAACCAGAGGGAGGAACTCGGTGGACAAACAAACAAGCGTTAATTTTCCGGAAATGACGATGGATGAATCCAAGGAACTTTTTGGGAATCAAGATAAAAACATAAAAATGTTGATGCAGGTGTATGAGACTGAAATCGTTTTAAGAGGGGATCAATTGATCATTGACAGTAACGACGAACAATTGGTCCATCAAATCGAAGCGACTCTTTTGAGTTTGTTGGAAATGATTCGTGACGCTCAGACGATCGACGAAAGAGATGTTATTTATCTGTCCAAACTCGTTAAATCAAACCAACAGAAAAAAGCAGCGGATCTTACTGCACGGCCATTGGGACGTACAGCACAGGGAAAATTGATTTTTCCGAAGACGCTCGGACAAAAAAAGTTTGTTGAGGCGATGCGATCTTTTGAATTGGTTTTTGCCATCGGTCCGGCCGGTACGGGAAAAACCTATCTGTCAGTTGTTTATGCAGTGCAACTTCTTAAACACGGTGATGTCAAAAAAATAATTCTGACGCGACCGGCAGTCGAAGCCGGTGAAAGTCTGGGTTTTTTACCGGGGGACATGAAAGAAAAAGTTGATCCTTATCTGCGACCTCTTTATGATTCGCTTCATGATCTATTAGGGGTAGATCAGGTCAATAAATTGATGGAAAAAGGGATTATTGAGATTGCTCCGCTTGCCTACATGCGCGGACGTACATTAGAAGATGCATTTGTTATTTTGGATGAAGCGCAAAATACGACAAACGCTCAGATGAAAATGTTTTTGACCCGCATGGGTTTTCATTCTAAAATGGTCGTTACGGGTGATGTTACGCAGATCGATCTTAAATTCGGCAGTTCGGGTTTGATCACTGCAAAACGAGTATTGGATTCGATCAAAGAATTGCAATTTGTCGAACTTACAAGTTTAGATGTTGTTCGGCATCCGTTGGTTCAAAAAATCATTGATACCTATCAGGAGAAGGAGTAAAAATGGCGAAGATACTATTTGTCGATGATGAAAACAATATCCGTCGATTAGTCGGCTACGATTTAAAAATGGCAGGGCATGAGTATACGCTGTGCGAAAACGGTCAGGAAGCATTTACAGCTGCATCTGCTGAAAATTATGATGTGATCGTTATTGACTGGATGATGCCGGTAATGAGCGGAATCGAGTTAGTTCGCAAATTGCGCGAACGAGATGACGACGCTGTCTTGATCATGCTGACGGCTAAAGATGAGGAAGAAAGTTTATTGGAAGCATTTGATGCCGGTGTCGATGATTATATGACAAAACCATTTTCTTCACGCGAATTACTGGCGCGGATCGCGGCTCATTTACGCCGCAAACCGATCGCTAAAAATGAGTCGTTGCTCAATTACAGTGATATCATGATGGATTTGACGCGACGTGAAGTTAAGATCAACACAACAGCCATTGAACTTACCAAGAAAGAATTCGAATTACTGGAGTATTTCATGCGCAACCCGCGTATCGTACTTTCCAGAGATGCCATTTTAAATGATATTTGGGATTTTGATTATGACGGAGATACCCGGATCGTCGACGTGCATGTTTTTAAATTACGTTCAAAACTTCAATCAAGTAAGGCCACATTGCGTGCATCGCGCGGAATCGGCTATGTTCTCGAGGAAGAACTATGAGTTTCCCTGAGAACCTGATGTTGCTGGTAGTACTGATCTTTGCGGAATTACTCGCAGTTTCAGGTGTTTTGCCAAGTTGGATCATCATTTTAACTTGTTTTTTGGGTTTTTCGATGATTATTACGCGAAAAACACAGATTTGGAAAAAGAAACATTGGGAAGTTACTTCCGTTTACGAAAAAGAAATCAGTGACAGTGACAAAGCGATCCGTTTGAAATCACAGCAATTACTGACAATGGCGACGAATATACCTTCTCCATTGGTTTTGATGGATTCACGAGGTCAGATATTGATGACCAACGCAAGTTTTTCGGATTTCGTTGATGCAGATGATCGCGAACAACTTACTTATCAAAGTCGATCATTGAATTTCGAGATTCGTCTATTTGCGAAAGATGCGATATTTAAAGAAATATCTTTGGTCAAGAACATTCATATCAACGACAGTGACTATCAGGCTCTTTCAGTACCGATACACGAGAATAACCGATACTCCGGGTGTTTACTTGTGTTTCAGGATGTCACGCGTCTGCTGGAAGGGGAACGCATGCAGAAGCGGTTTATTGCCGATGCTTCACATGAACTTCGGACACCCTTAGCTTCGATCAAAGGTATGAGCGAGATATTGAATCGACCTGATTTCGACGACACAGAAATAAGAAAAGAATTTTTGATCCAAATTGCCAAAGAAAGTCTGCGCATGGAAAATATGATTCAAGAACTGTTGATGATCTCGCGTTTATCGGCGAATAAAGTACCGTTGAACACTAAATTAGTCAATCTCAACGATGTGATCGATATGGCTTATTCAACGGTCATGCAGGATATGCGTGCTAAGAACGTTAAATTCGTAAAAAACATGGATGATATTCCGTCGATCATCGGAGATCCGCAAAAGCTTTATCAGATCTTCACTAATTTGTTGGTCAATGCGATCCAATATACAGACAGCGGTGAAATCATCATTTCTGCGAAAGAGACCATCGACGGAGTTGAAATCACTGTCAGTGATACCGGAAGCGGTATTCCGCAAAAAGATATCGAGCATATTTTTGAACGTTTTTATCGCGTCGAATCGCATCGTTCTCGTCAAAGCGGCGGCAGCGGATTAGGACTGGCAATCGTAAAATCATTGGTCTTGGCACATAACGGATCCATCAAAGTCATCAGTGAAGTTGGCAAAGGAACTTCTTTTATCATCACACTTCCAATTTAAATTAACACAACCTTAACATAACCTTCATCGATAATTAATGAAGACTTGGTATAGTGTGCTTGTTAAACGGAGGGTAATATGAAAAAATTACTGTTTATTGGATTAGCAACACTATTATTGTTTGCAGGATGTGCTACAACAACAAAGAAGATTACCGGAAAGATCAATATCTATACAAGAGATTCTACTTCAGGAACAAGAGAAGCTTATGAAGGATTCATCGGTTACAAAGGCAAATTAGCTGCTACTGCGATCGAAGTCACATCCAATGGGGATATGGCTGCAAAAGTCGGAGCAGACGTAAACGGTATCGGTTATGTTTCATTAACGACAGACTTCGCAGCCAACAATTTGATCGCATTAACGTATGAAGGAATTACAGCAACAGTTGCGACGACCTTAGACGGTACGTACAAACTTCAACGTCCGTTCAATTTTGTGACAAGAGCAACCGGCGATTTCGGAAGTGCCGACAAAGAAGAATTAGTGATGGCATTCGTTGATTTCCTTCAGAATTCAATCGAAGGTCACGAAGCGGTCAAAGCGGCCGGCGGTGTTGTCGATGCTACAAAGGGTGTAGCTTGGGCAACCTTGAAAACTAAGTATCCGGTTGTTTCAAAAGACAACTCAGCACTTACAATCTATACTGCAGGCTCGACTTCAGTCGATAAAACATTGAAAGCCGCACTGGAAGCATTCCAACCGATGGCCGGAAACTTCAAAATCAACATGAACCAGACCGGTTCGGGTGATGGACAAAAACGTGTTCTGGGATCTGAAAAAGACGGAGCTAATAAGGCTGATATCGGTTTCGCATCGCGTAATTTCACAGCAACTGAGGATATTACGAAAGCTGCCAAGAGCGGTACCTACTGTATCGATGCTGTCGTAACAGTAGTCAACAAGAAGAACACGAACATAACGAACTTGACCAAAGATCAGACATTCAGTATCTATACCGGAACATTAGCCAACTGGGAAGACATTAAGTAAAAATCGAATAACCGGAACTGCTTAGCTTCACGGCTAAGCATTTCTTGTGTCAAGGGAGATAAGCAAATGGATAAAATCGTTCGCAATCATATCAGTGTAAAGAGTATGAAACGAAAGCACCTGCAAGATGTTTTCGTTAAGAATTTATTTAAACTGATGGCACTTTTATCATCATCGGTGATCATTCTGATCATTCTTTTTATTCTGATGAAGGGGTCAGCTCCGTTTTTACCCAACTATAAATACGGAACGATCTCGCTTCCGAACTTTCTGTTTGGAACAGTATGGCGCCAAGATGCCGGTATTTACGGAGTAGGGTTTATTGTTATCAACACAATATTAAGTGCGTTCGGTGCGTTATTACTATCGTTTCCGATATCGGTTTTGACAGCCCTGTTTATCGTCAAGGTCGCTCCGCGAAAAGTTGCTTCGGTCATGCGGACGATTGTGGAATTACTGGCCAGTATTCCTTCCGTTGTTTACGGAGTGTTTGCCGCCGGGACAATCGTTGCGTTCGTTAGGATCATCGGATCGGCATTGGGAATTGTAACCGCCGGCGGGAATTCGATGATGGCAGTTATCATGTTGCTGGCGATCATGATCTTTCCAACCATTACTTCATTATCGATTTCAGCGATCGAAGCAGTTGATCCGGATTTGGAATTGGCTTCTCTGGCACTCGGTGCGACGAAAACACAGACCCATTTCAAAGTGGTTTTGAGCAGTGCCAAATCGGGTATTTTTGCCGGTGCGATCCTGGGGCTGGGCAGGGCGTTCGGGGAAGCGACAGCCGTCAGTATGGTTGCCGGCAACAAACTTTTCGGACCGACGTTCAATTTGCTTGATATAACACGCACATTGACAAGTACAATGTTGGCCGGATTGAAAGAAACGACTGGGTTGGATTATGATATTCGATATTCAGTCGGGATCGTGTTGATGGCGACCATCTTGATCTCTAATTTATTGTTGAATTATATAAAGAACAGGATCGGAAACAAAGTATGAAAGTAACAGAAACGATGATTAAAAAGAGAAAAGTCAAAGATCGCGTTCTTCAAACGGTCACTTTGATTTCCAGTTCGATCAGTGTGTTGATCCTGATCATGTTATTCTTCTTTATTTTTCAAAAAGGAGCCGGTTCATTAAGCTTTAAATTATTGACTGATGATTATTGGGCGAAAAATTACTTATTGGATATTCCGGCTGAACAAACCGGGACGTATGTGAAACCGGCGAATCTTCCGACCGATAGTTTCTGGTCCGTCAAATACGGATTTGCCGTAACCGACGCATTGAGTCACGAAAAACAGAAATTGATTCTGATCGAGTACATCGATCCGGCTTCACCGCTTGCCAAAATGACAGATGCCAGTTCCGGTCCTAATTTCGGAAAAGCGCAGTTGATCAGTGTCGGAATGCAGATCCAAAAAATCGGATATGTCGATATAAACGGCGATACCCGCTCAGCCGGTACGATTGCCGATCAAAATGCGAAAACTCTGGTTGACACGTTGGACTCATCCGCGTTAACATTGAATCAGGCTTACATCAAAACAACCGGCGGCGGAATCCGCGGTTCGATTGTTTCGACATTTTATCTGATTCTGATCTCATTGCTGCTGGCAGTGCCGATCGGTATCATGACAGCTATTTATCTTAACGAGTATGCGAAATATAACCGATTTACACCTTGGCTGCGCTCGAGTATCGAGATGTTGACCGGAGTACCGAGTATTATCTATGGATTGATGGGAATGGTAGTACTGTATCCCGTCACAGCGCTGTTTAAGGCCTCTGGGACGAGTATTCTCCTAGGTGGCTTAACATTATCCGTTATTTTGCTTCCGACTGTCATACGTTCGACAGAAGAAGCTCTGAAAGTTGTACCGGATAATTTCCGAGACGCCAGCTTATCGTTGGGTGCCAATCAAGCGCAAACCATCTTTAGAATCGTTCTTCCTTCAGCCATTCCGGGAATTCTCTCGGCGATCCTGTTGAGTCTTGGAAGAATCATCGGAGAATCAGCTGCGTTGATTTATACAATGGGAACTTTCGTCAACGATTCACCGACCGTACTCACGGGCGGAACGTCGTTAGCTGTACATATTTGGTCATTGATGAGCGGTGAACAACCGAACTTTGCGCTGGCCAGTGCCATCTCGATCATCATCTTGATCATTGTCCTGGTCTTGAATATCAGTGTTAAGCTATTATCCGGCCGTTTAAGAAAAACATGGCAGTAGGAGGTCATTATGGAAAATATATTTGAAATACGCGATCTGGATTTGTATTACGGTACGAATCAAGCGTTAAAAAAGATATCGATGGATATTCATCGAAATGAAGTAACTGCTTTCATCGGACCTTCCGGATGTGGCAAAAGCACATTTTTACGGTGTTTCAATCGCATGAACGATTTGATTCCGGATTGTCGGATCGAAGGAAAAATGACGATGAATGACACGGACATCATGTCATCCAAATTGAATGTGGTGGATCTCCGGACACGTGTCGGAATGGTCTTTCAAAAACCAAATCCGTTTCCGATGAGTATTTATGACAATGTTGCTTACGGTCTACGTTGCCAAAATATCAAAGATAAAAAAGTATTGGATCAAATCGTGACACAGTCGCTTAAGAAAGCAGCCTTGTGGGAAGAAGTCAAAGATCGGTTGAATGAAAATGCCTATAAACTCTCGGGCGGTCAGCAACAACGATTATGTATAGCGCGCGCGATCTCAATGGAGCCGGATGTCATTTTGATGGATGAGCCGACCAGTGCATTGGATCCGATCGCAACCTCAAAGATCGAAGATCTGATCCAGGAGTTGAAACGTGATTATACGATCATTATCGTAACCCACTCGATGCAGCAGGCAGCCCGCGTCAGTGATTATACAGCTTTCTTTCTGTTAGGCGAAGTGATTGAATTTAACACGACGAAAGTCTTGTTTCAGATACCTTCCGACAAGCGTACGGAAGATTATATTACCGGAAGATTCGGGTAGGAGGAAACCATGGTAAAGATCGATACAGAATTAGCGTTGTTTCAAGATTCAATTTTGAGTATGTCGGATAAAGTCCGCAGGATGTATTTGTGGGCATTGGAAGTATTGCGTACCGGAAATAAGGAAAAAGCACTGGCCATCATCGAATTGGATGAATTCGTCAACAATGACGAAGAAGAGGTCAATGATCGCGGTTTGGAAGTTCTTTCATTACTTTCTCCGGTTGCGAGCGATCTGCGCATCGTCATCGCCGGCATCAAGATAGCGAGTGATATCGAGCGGATCGGTGATTATGCTAAAAATATTGCCCGCTATGTCATCAAAAATGACAAATTAGACGATGAAGTACTTGAATATGCACAACGTATCGGTGATATTTTCATCGAACTTTACGATAATGCGATCGATTGTTATAAGAAAAAAGATGCCAAGACAGCACTTGAAATCCCACAAATGGATGACGAGATCGATGAAGCATTCGTTCAGTTGATCAATCATATCGAAGAACTGATGAACAACGGAACTACGATTCCGCATCTGGTACAAACCGTTGCGATGCTAAGAAACATTGAACGAGCCGGGGATCATACCAAAAATATCTGTGAGCATCTGATTTATCAGGTTCGCGGACAACACTACGATTTCGGTTAAGTAATTCAACATCAGTCAGTTAAACGGAGAAAGTTCACTTTTTCTCCGTTTTTTATATCTATTGAGGCATAGCGTTCGAGGTTAATTCAGTTGATGTAGGTTTGAATTTGAGACAATGTCTTGATTTTCAACAACTTACTGAAATATTCGGAACATTTCAGTGATATTATATTGATAAGGGTTTAGGGGGAAAAAATGGAAAAGCGAAAATTAATACTTCTTTGTACAATTATCATGGTGGTGATTTCTTTAGTTGGTTGTCAAAAGACTTCGAAATTTACGGTAGGTGAATGGAATCAAAACACCTTTGAAAACAGTTGGTTGAATATGAAATTTGATGTTCCTTCGGATTGGGGAATCGCCTCAAAAGAGGAAATAAAAACACTCATCGGGGTAGGTGCCGAAAAAATGAATATTGAAGGTACAAGTGCCGAGCAATTGAAAGCGGCAGTGGAATTGAAAACCATTTATTCTTTTATCGTCAGCCGTCCGGGACTTTCAGTCCAGCTTTTGTATGAAAATCTTGCAATGTCAATTGGCGGAACCAAATTGAATGAATCGGAATATATGGATGAAGTATTGAAACTCTTGCTTCCACTTGCTGATTTAAACTACAAACTTGTTAAAAAAAGTTCTGCTCTAATCGCAAATAAAGAATTTAAAGTGATGGAGCTATCTGCATACGAAGGCAGACTTAGTCAAGAATATTATGTTTATAAAATCGATAATTTCATGGTTTGCATCATTACCAGTTTTCTTCCTGAAATGGTCGCCGCAAAAGTTGATTTCATGAATAATATCAAGGTTCTGAAGTAACAAAACAATAATTGGTAATAAACCGTCAATTTTCAGCAGACTTCATCATATTGCTTAGCCAGAAAGAGAACGGACATTATGTGCTTTTGCGGATCCTCTACGGAGTTGATTCAATCATCGCTTCGATTCTTGTTGATTAACCTGATTTCGATCATTTAAATAAATTGAGAGTTCTAATTGAACTCAAGATGATTGAATTCATTCACGATATTGAATTTTTACTTTTTTGATTTCGGTATGAGAGAAGAGACAGATAGTTAAACAGCGAGGTCAACTATGCGTGATGATATAAGGCTTTCCATCCAATTGAAAATCAAACGTGGTAATCAAATCCTCTTTTCAAGAGACAGCGAATGTTTACAGGAACTGATTTCTCTCATAGAAGTGCAAAAGCATCGGACTCTTGTGATGTGGGCACTTGAGTGTGCGCAAGAACCTTTAAAAAATTTCGAATCGAAGTATCCTAACGAATCACGTCCGCGTAGAGCACTAGAACTAAGTGAGGCTTGGGCAAAAGGTAAGATCAAGATGACTGTAGCAAAAAGAGCCATTCTGGATGCGCATGCGGTCGCCAAAGAAATCGATGATGAGGAATGTATCTCCTTGGTACATGCGATCGGACACGCCGGCGCAACTGTGCATGTGGAGACACATGCTTTGGGATTAGTGGTTTATGAACTGACCGCCATCGTTCGCAATATGGGTTTGGACAACTGTGAAAGTGCCGTTGAGGATCGAATAAGCACTTTCTATGATCGGTTGATTTATTGGCAGAAGAACATCGATCGTCTTGAGGTAAATTGGGCAACATTTCTTATGGATGAAAAGAAGCCGAATAAAGAGAAATTATTGAGTGAAAAAAGAAAATCTCTCATTTAAAAATAGTTACTGATTAATTATTGAACGAAATCACAGAAAGGACCAGGTACTAGACCATGGTCAGAAAACACATACTTTTCTCAGGCCGTGTCCAAGGTGTCGGATTCAGATACCATTCATCTGTTTTAGCCGGTAATTGCCACCTGTCAGGTTGGGTGCGCAATCTGAGTTCAGGCGATGTCGAAATTGAAATTCAGGGAAAACCGTTTGATGTCGAGCGATTTCTCTTTTTGATTGGCAAGAACGATCCCTATATCCGAATCGAGCATATGGAAGTTGACGATCGTCAAGAACTCGATGAGAAAGATTTTTTCGAAAGATTCTAGTTGAATTGGACAGACCAAAATGACAACTTTCTTTTTATTAAATGATGCTCGGTACATTTATTCATCTTTGCATCATACTTATACCTGGCTTGCTATAATCAGCATGAAAGGATGTGGTGATATACTGAAAAATATAATGACGGAAGAAAATCAGTTAACTTTGAAAACGCCGTCTTTGTCACCGAAATTCAATATATATCAAGATATGAACGCCGAAAATAAATTCCTATGCACGATTGGAAATAACGTAGTGTAGTAAGACTTCAGATGCATCGATGACCTGTATCAAATGTTATTGAAGCACAGTGGGTCGATTGCTTTTCTCTCTGAATGTAATACATCAAGTGTAAATCAACAATGGCGTAACAGGTTAATTCAGGTGATTAATGTCTATCGACGTTGACGTATGATATAATATAAATCGGAGGAAAATCTATGGATATAACCTTCTTAAATCAGAGTAATGAAAACAGTTGGAAAAACTATAAATCGTATCTCGGTGAAATTGCGAATAAGGTCAAAGAAACTCTTGAACTGAAGACTGAGTTTGCTTTTTCAGTGATTATGGTCAATGACAACGAAATTCAGGAGATCAACCGCCGTTACCGTAACATCGACCGACCGACCGATGTCATCAGTTTTGCGATGCAGGAAGGTGAAGATATCATTGACGAACACCAACCTGAGCTGATGTTAGGCGATATTTTCATCAATGTGGACGCCGTGCGAAGACAAGCCGCTGATTACGGTCATTCATTGAAACGTGAATTCTGTTTTTTAACAGTTCACGGTCTTTTACATCTTTTAGGGTATGATCACATGAATCCCACGGATGATACAGCAATGATCACGTTACAGGAAAGAGTGTTGTATGATATCGCCCGACGCTAAGACATGGACTCGTTTGATCTTTAAGTTCAAAGTCGCAGTCGCCGGTTTGATTGACGGTCTATTGCATGATTTCAGTATCCAAATTCAGTTTGTTTCGGGTGCGATCGCACTGATCGTTGCGTCGGTGTTAAAATTTAGTTCAATCGAGTGGTGTATATGGCTGCTTTGTATCGGCCTTGTGATCACACTGGAATACATCAACAGTTCATTGGAAACGATCTTAGACCGAATGGATCCGAGTTTCCATATATTAACAAAAAAAGCTAAGGATCTTGGCTCGGCTGCTGTTCTGATCAGCGCAGTAACTTCTTTGATCATCGGAATCATTATAATCTTGAATCATCTATAAAGGAGAAATTTATGAACAAAGAAGACTTATTAAAAAAAGCATTTAAAGCAATGGAAAATGCCTATGCGCCTTATTCCAATTATCATGTCGGGGCTTGTGCTCTGATGAAAGACGGTACAACATTTTTAGGCGCAAATATTGAAAATGCCTCCTACGGAGCAACCAATTGCGGTGAAAGAAGTGCGATTTTCGCTGCTTATTCCAACGGATACAGAGCGGACGACATTGAAGCATTGGCGATCGTTACCGATGGTGACAGGGTCGGCGCACCTTGCGGGATCTGTCGGCAGGTTTTAAGTGAACTATTGAATGACAATACACCCATCTATCTATCAAACGGGAAAGAAACGTTAGAAAAAACAATCGACGAATTATTGCCGATGCGCTTCACGAAAGTGGATCTTTTATGATCTTTAAATCAGGATTCATCGCCATCGTAGGTCGTCCTAATGCCGGGAAAAGTACCTTATTAAATCAAATCATGCATCAAAAAGTAGCAATCGTTTCCAACAAAGCGCAGACGACTCGTAACAGCATCCGCGCGATCGTTACGACCGAAGATGCCCAGATGATCTATATCGATACACCGGGGATTCATAAACCGAAACATGAATTAGGTAAACAACTCAATCGTTTGGCGTATGCTTCGTTAGCCGGCGTCGATGTTATTTACTATTTGTTGGATGCTTCGAAAAGTTTCGGAAGAGGGGATGAGTTCGTTCTTGATTATCTCAAACAACAACATATTCCGATTTTTCTGATTCTCAATAAGATCGACTTGTTACCGAAAGTGAAAATGATCGAGCGATTGATCGAACTCGACAATATGAAAGTATTTGCTGAAATCATTCCGGTCAGTGCTAAGACACGAGACAATGTCGATACTCTTTTACAATTGACGAAAGATTATTTGAAAGAAGGGGTCAAATATTACCCTGATGACATGAAAGTCGATTATCCGGAACAATTCATCCTTTCCGAGATCATCCGCGAAAAACTATTGCACAAGACCAGTGATGAGATTCCGCATTCGATCGCGGTCATCATCGAACAATACAAAGAGAAAAAAGAAAGTGTCTTGATCCAAGCGATGATCTTGATCGAACGTGATTCGCAAAAGGGTATCGTTATCGGAAAGCAAGGAGCGTTGCTCAAAGAGATCGGTCAAGAAGCTCGTTTGGAATGTGAAACGATCTTAGGCAAAAAAGTATTCTTGGAGTTGTTTGTGCGTGTGGAAAAAGACTGGCGCAATCGGCGCAGTCAATTACTGCAATTAGGTTATATTCATCCTGAATTGGAAAACGGCGATGAATGACAGCACGGATGCAATCGTCCTTTATCAACAAGAATATAAGGAAAAAGATGCATTGTTGTACGTGCTTACGCCGGGAAAAGGGTTCATTACATTCTTAGCGCGCGGCTTGCAAAAACTCGACAGTAAAAATTCATATGCCTGTATGCCGTTCAGTGTTTCGCAACTGACCTATGATGAAAAAGAGAACAGTGATTTTCAATTGCTTCATTCTGCTTCGTTGATCGAGTCAAACCGAAAGATCCGTGAAGATCTGGTCAAGACAGCTGTTGCGAGTGTCATGAGCGAATTAGCGCTGAAGTTACTGCGCGACGGACTTGACGAAGAGACAGCCGCTTATCTCTATCATCTGATTCAATTCTCATTGGATCAATTACGTGTTTCGGATCAGTATCAATGCGCATTGGGATTCTATCTTGCCCGCGTCCTCGATCTGATCGGCATCGGACCGATGGTTGACGGATGCACCAGTTGCGGAAATGAGAAGGTCAACAGTATTTCACTCAATGAAGGTGGATTTCTCTGTCCGGAGTGCCGCATCAAACTGAATTCTCCGGTGTATTCACCTGATATCCTGAAACAGTTCAGGTTGATCAATAAAGCCAAAGAAGAAAATTATCCGCAATTGGAAAAATTCGGGATCAATCAAGACGAAGTACTTATTTTAATGAATGGTTTTCTGGTTGAATATGCGGGGATCACACTTAAAAGTTGGGCATTTTTAGAAAAATGTACTATAATAAAATAGTTCATTATAAAGGAGTAAACTATGGCAAAAGCAAACTTTGAGACGATCGTCAATCATGCGAAGAGTTCAGGTTTTGTGTTTCAAGGTTCAGAAATTTATGGCGGTCTTTCCAATACCTGGGATTTCGGTCCATTGGGAATCGAACTGAAAGATAACATCAAAAAGGCCTGGTGGTCAAAATTCATCCAAGGCAACCCGTATAACGTGGGAATCCAGTCGGCAATTCTTATGAATCCGCAAGTTTGGGTAGCCAGCGGTCATTTAGGAACATTTACCGATCCGTTGATGGATTGCCGTCAATGCAAGACCCGTCACAGAGCTGATAAACTAATTGACGAGCACTCACACGGAACGGCAAATTCTTCCGGTTGGAACAATACTCAGATGAAAGCGTACATCGACGAAAACCATGTTGCATGCCCTAACTGCGGTGCTCATGATTTCACGGATATTCGTCAATTCAATTTGATGTTCAAAACATTCCAAGGGGTTACCGAAGATTCAAAAAGCACAATTTATCTGCGTCCGGAAACAGCTCAAGGCATGTTTGTGAACTTCAGAAATGTGCAGCGCACGATGCGTAAAAAGATACCGTTCGGTGTCGGTCAGATCGGAAAATCTTTCCGAAATGAGATCACTCCGGGTAACTTCATTTTCCGTACCCGTGAGTTTGAACAAATGGAACTCGAATTCTTTTGTAAGCCGGGTGAAGATCTGGAATGGTACGAATATTGGAAAAAATTCTGTATGGAATGGCTGTATAAATTGGGACTGGATCCTGAAAATGTACGCTTGCGCGAACATGCCAAAGAAGAATTGAGTCACTATTCCAAAGGAACCAGTGACATCGAATATAAATATCCATGGGGCTTTGATGAATTGTGGGGAATTGCTGATCGGGCCGATTACGATCTGAAACAGCATCAGACACATTCTGGTACAAGTATGGAATATCTAGATCCGACGACCAATGAAAAGTACATACCGTACTGTGTCGAACCGGCAGTCGGTGTCGAACGTCTGATGTTGGCATTTTTATGCGATGCGTATGATGAAGAGATCCTTGAAGGCGGCGATGTGCGAATCATTCTGCATTTGCATCCTGCATTAGCTCCATTCAAAGCTTGCATTTTACCGCTCAGCAAACAACTTTCAACTTCTGCCATGGATATATACAGCTTATTGGCTGCTGATTTTTCGGTCGAATACGATGAAACAGGAAGCATCGGAAAACGCTATCGCCGTCAAGATGCGATCGGCACACCATTTTGCATCACGGTCGATTTTGAAACGCAAAACGATCATTGTGTAACCGTCCGCGACCGTGACTCGATGGTCCAGGAAAGAATCAACATCGATCAATTACTAGATTATATTCAAAGCCGCTGCCGCTATTAATGGGGTGAAAGTTTGCGCGAACTGAATGAAGAAGAGATCAACAGTGTTAGAAGCAAAGCAGACATATCCGAAATCATCGGACATTATCTGCCGCTGGTAAAAAAAGGCAAAAGTTACAGTGCTGTTTGTCCTTTTCATGATGACCATGATCCTTCACTTTCGATATCTCAGGATAAACAGATTTATAAATGTTTTGTATGTGGTGCCGGCGGTAATGTTTTCACCTTTGTCAGAGATTACGAACATATTTCTTTCAGAGAAGCCGTTGTCAAAGTTGCACAGTGGACCGGCATTGAACTGAGTTCTGATTTTCATCAAGATTCGGAAATCAAAATGGATCCGAAGATTCGACGATTATATGATGTCCTTCGCGATACGGTTCAATTCACCCACTATGCTCTCAACTCTTCTGCCGGTGTCGACGCAAAACTGTACCTTACAAACCGCGGAATCACAGATGCCATTATCGATAAATTCGAGATCGGTTATAATCAGGATAGCGATGAAGTGACGAAATTTATGCAGGCAAAAGGGTATACGGTCGAAGAATTGGTAAAAGCCAATGTGACGCGCATCAACGAATACGGTGAAAAAGACGTTTTTGCTTCTCGCATCACTTTTCCAATCCATGACCCGCAAGGGAAACCGGTCGGTTTCAGTGCTCGGACATTAATCAAAGAAGTTACGAGTAAGTATATCAATACCAATGAATCTCCGATTTACACCAAAGGTAAGCTTTTATATAACTATCATCGTGCAAAAGTACCTGCGAGAGCTGAAAAAGAAGTGTTTTTAGTGGAAGGTGTCACAGATGTACTTGCATTTGACAAAGCAGGCATCTATAATGTATTGGCTACATTGGGAACGGCTTGTACAAAAGAACAGATTCGTCTGATCCAACAAGCAAGTGAACATGTGGTTTTATGTTATGACGGAGATGCCGCAGGGCAGAACGCCACATACAAGATCGGCCAATTATTGAATCAAAATCGATTGAAAATCGAAGTCGTCCGCAACGATACCGGCATGGATCCGGATGAAATCTGTCAAAAGCAGTCACCGGAATCATTGGTGAAAATTTCAAAACAACGATACAGCTGGATCGACTTTGTGATCGATTATAATTTGCGCAGGATCGATTTGGAAAATTATACCCAAAAAAAAGAGTTCGCAAAGCAAATGATGGAAGAGATAAGTGCTGCCGGCGATGCATTCGATCAGGAAACGTTGTATCAACGCATCCAGAACATCACCCAATTCACACCCCAGCAACTTCAACTTCTGAAAGGTAACCGACGAACCGAAGTCAAAGAACCCACGACCGTACGGATTTCCGCTTCACCGCGGATCAACCGCAGGAAATGGGCAGAATATGAAATAATAGGACAAATGTTGAACAGTCTGCAAGCGGCCGTGCATTTTCGCGATAAACTTGGGTTTCTGCCCGATAATCTATCCAATAAATGTGCCCTGACCATACTCGACTATTACCGTCATCACGATGAAATCACATTAGCTGATTTTATCAACTCGGTCGAAGATGAAAGTTTACTTCAGCTAATCACTGAATTGTCGCAAAAGGAAATCTATTATAAAGATTACAATCCGACAGCACTGTCTGATGCAATGGCTCAAGTGAAGCTTCAACTTATCGATGAGCAGATTCTCAAAGTTAAAGCTGATTGTAAGGTGTCAACAGATGTTGAAGACCGTAAAATCATGGCAGCTGAACTTGACAGATTGCGTGAAGAAAAGAATCGTATCAAGAATCAACCAAAGGAGGCATAACATGGCTCAAATCAAAGTAACTCAAATTAAAACATTGGATGAAATCAAACAAGGGTTTAAGGATGAGTTTAAAGAAAAAGGTAAAGTTTTCCAAAAGGATGTTATTAAGTCGTTGGATCAGTTTGATCTCAGCGATGATGATACCGTTGATGTATATGATTGGCTTCAAAGCGAAAGTATCATTCTTTCCGAAGATGATGATATCGAGGCTGAACTGAGTTTACCACTCACGGAAGAAGCCGCATTGATGGAAGACGATATGGAGTTTTTGGCTGAAGACGCGGAAGATGCCGTTGAAGATATCAATATCGTTGATCTTGACATCTATGATGCGAATTATTCGGCTACGCCATATGTAAGGATCAATGATCCGGTCAAAATGTATTTAAAAGAAATCGGCCGTGTCAATCTTTTAAATCCGGAAGATGAACCGGAAATCGCCAGACGAATTCAAGAAGGGGATGAAGAAGCCAAAAGGGTTCTGATTTCCGCTAATCTTCGCTTGGTCGTTTCCATTGCGAAGAAATATGTCGGTCGTGGAATGTTGTTTTTGGATCTGATCCAAGAAGGTAACATGGGTCTTGTCAAAGCAGTCGAGAAGTTTGATTATACCAAAGGATTTAAATTTTCAACCTATGCGACATGGTGGATTCGTCAGGCTATCACGCGCGCTATCGCCGATCAAGCCAGAACGATTCGTATCCCGGTTCATATGGTTGAAACCATCAATAAATTGACACGCGTTCAACGTCAGTTGGTTCAAGATTTAGGACGTGATCCTTCAGCTGAAGAAATAGCTGCCAAAATGGAAAACATCACGCCGGAAAAAGTTCGTGAAATTCAGAAGATCGCTTTGGAACCTGTATCGTTGGAAACACCGATCGGTGAAGAAGACGATTCCCATCTGGGTGATTTCATTGAAGATAAAGATGCGATGAGCCCGGACGAATATGCCAACAATCAATTACTGAAAGATGAGATCAATATGGTTCTTCAGGGTCTGACAGATCGTGAAGAAAAGGTATTGCGTCTTCGTTTCGGTCTGTATGACGGTCGTACCAGAACGCTCGAAGAAGTTGGAAAAGAGTTCAATGTTACCCGTGAACGCATCCGCCAGATCGAAGCTAAAGCATTGCGTAAATTAAAACATCCGACACGTTCAAAACGACTGAAGGATTTTGTGGACAAGATCTAATGCTGGATCGCCGCTTACAATCGATTTTCGATTTGGTAGAACCATGCGAATGTTGTGTTGATATCGGTTGTGATCATGGATATTTAGCTTTACAGTTGTTAGTTCAGCATAAAGCAAAATCAGTTGTAGCAGCCGATATGCGCGAGTTACCGCTGAAATCAGCCCAAGATACCTTTTCCGAAAATCACGTCACTGAAGGAATTTCGTTTGTGTTAAGTGACGGAATCGCATCTGTCAATGAAAATCTCGATGCGGCTGTGATCGCCGGAATGGGTGTCGATAATGTCAAGAAGATCATTACTCAAGATCTATTGAGATTTCGGAAAATGAAACAAGTCATTGTGCAAGTCAATAAAAATACCGAAGAAATGCGCCGTTGGATGATAAATCAAGGTTTCGAGATCGAAGCTGAAAAAATGTCTTATATTCGCTATTATTATACGGTTGTACGTTACCGCTACACCGAAACGAAAAACAGCTATTCGGATTTCGAGTATCGATTCGGACCGTTGCTGTTGCGTGAAAAACCGCCGATTCTGGTTGAGTATCTTGAAAAAACACTAGCTTACCAGATGGAACTATTGAATAAACTTAAAAGTAAACCACAGAAATATAAAGCAACCGAAAAGTTGATTAAATGTTTGAAGCAAGAAGTTGACAAGGAAACGACCGTTTAGTTGCCTTGTTTTTTACATTATCGGAAAGGGTGAAACGATGAAGAATATAATCGAATTCCGCAATGTTCAGAAGAACTACCATATCGGAGAAGTTGAAATAAACGCATTGCGAGGTGTGAATTTTACCATCGGAGAAGGGGAGTTCGTTGTGATTCTCGGATCTTCAGGTGCCGGTAAATCGACAATTCTGAATATCCTTGGAGGAATGGACTCTTGCAGTGAAGGCGAGATCATAGTTAACGGCGATAACATCGCAAATTACAATGATAAAAAACTAACGAAATTCAGACGAGAGAACGTTGGTTTTGTTTTTCAGTTTTATAACTTGGTCTCGAACTTAACTGCCCTTGAAAACGTTGAATTTGCGACTGATGTCTGTAAGGATCATCTAGATGCTAAACAGATTTTAGATCGTGTCGGACTCAGTGAACGAGCACAGAATTTTCCGACACAACTTTCGGGCGGTGAACAACAACGCGTAGCAATCGCTAGGGCAGTCGCAAAGAACCCATTGCTTTTGTTATGCGATGAGCCAACCGGTGCGTTGGATGACGCGACAGGAAGAATCATTCTTCAACTGTTGGATGAATTCAACCGAGAATTTAAAAAGACAGTTATTTTGATCACCCATAACTCACAAATTGCGTTGATGGCCGATAAAGTCATTCACGTCAGAAATGGTATGATTGATCGCACTTATTTGAATGAAACGCGCAAGAGCGTTGCGGAGATTGACTGGTAATGAAACGATTGTTGCTGCGTTCATTGCGAGAAATCAAAGCGAACATCACACAATTTATCTCTATTGTACTTATTATCGCAGTTGGATCAGTGATTTTTTCAGGTCTTTTTTCAACTACGAGAATTCTTCATACATTTTTGGAAGACTATTACAAAACACAGAAACTGACTGATAGTTGGCTTTATGTGAGTGGAGCAACAAATGATGATATTGCGGTTTGGAAAGAAAAATTTCCGGAATTAAGCATTAATCCGAGGTATTCGTTTCAAACAGACATTGTGCTTAACGGAAATACAGTAGCACTTCGCTTTTATAATGAGATCGAGGTAAATACTCCTAAGATTTTGAGTGGAAGAGACATTCAATCCGACAGTGAAGTAATCCTAGATTCATCATTTGCGAAAAATAACGGATTTGAACCTGGTGATAAAGTTTCCTTGACACTGGATGGTACTCAGTATTCGTATACATTGGTCGGTTTATTCGAAAGTCCTGAATTTGCCTATAAAACAAAGGATTATACCGGAGCAGCGAGCGATAAAAAAACATTCGGTATCTTGTTTACAACCAAGAGTAATTTGATTGAACTAAATCATCATGCCGAAGTTTATAAGACCGCCTATGCAGACTCGTTGGCTAAGTTCAGCGATGCGCAAGCAACAATCGATTCCGGCAGGAGTGAATATCAGAAAAACTTGGCTGATTTTGAGGCAAGTGAGAGTAATGCGAATGCAACGTTTGCGCAGAAACAAAAAGAATTGACGGATTCTCAAGCATTGCTGAATGACGGAAAAGCGCAATTGGATGCACAGTCTGCCACTGTGTATCAGCAACTTACCGGCGGAATTGCACAGGTGCAAGCGGGCTTGACACAGGCTGACCAATCACAAGTGCAGCTCACACAGCAACATGACCAATATTTGCTGATCAGACCTACATTGGATACTGATACGCAAATCGCCCAGGATGCGTATTTTGCGAATCTTCAGACGACGCTTAGCGCCCAAATAACAGGGTTGAACCAACAGTTAGCAGGCTTGAATGCTCAATTGGCTGCTGCGAAGAGTACGTTTGATTCTAAATATGCTGAAATTGCCGCAAATCAAACTAAGTTGACAGCCGGTCAAAATCTATTGACGAGATCAAAAAACGAGACAGCCTCTAAATTTGCTTCAGCTCGTAAACTTCTTTCTGAAGCGAAAACGAAACTGGATGATGGACAAGCGGAATTGAATACGAGTAAAGCAGATGCGATGGTGAAAATCGAAAATATCTCATCTCTCTATTTTGAGATTCTGATCAAAGGCAACGTGAGTGCAATCACCAAAACCTATTTTGAAAATGAAAAGTTGACCGCCGGCTGGATCGATCAAGCCGACTTCCCGGGTGTTTCCATGGTATTAAATGTACTTGCACCGATCGAGACGATGTCCAGTATATTTCCGATTCTGTTCTTTCTGGTCGCAGCCATTATAATTTTGATTTCCATGTCAAGAACGGTAGATAATGACAGAATGCAGATTGCGATCATGCAAGGTCTTGGAATATCGAAACTGACGATCGCATCCAGTTATCTGTTTTACGGATGGTGGGCTTCGATTTTCGGATCGATCGTCTTTGCACTTTTAGGCAATATATTCTTACCGATCGTCTTGTTGAATATATTTACAACGCGATTTTCTATTCCTTCGATTCCGATCTTTATTTATCCGGAATATATCTTTGTTACCTTGGGATTGGCTCTTTTCTTCAGTACAGCCGCTATTTTGATGGCACTTCGAGGCGTGTTGAAAGAACGGCCGGCACAATCAATGAGACCTAAACCTCCGAAGAGTTCCAAACGTTCATTCATTGAACATATTCCGCTTATTTGGAAACGGTTGGCTTATTCGCAGAAACTTATCGTGCGGAATTTGATGATGGGTAAGATTCGACTCTTATTAAGTTCAATCGGAATCCTGGGGGCTACGACACTTTTGATTACCGGACTTTCTTTGAATCAATCTGCTACATCAATGATGAACAACACCATCAAGAGTTATAATTATCAATATTCGATCCATTTAACTGAGGCTGTCGAGAACGCGGATGGATTCGTCTTTCCTTATGAATTTGAAACGGTTGAACAGACTAAAAATATTGTTACAAAAATAAATGACGAAAGTAATACAAGCGTTGTTTTGACTCTGTTGGAAGTGAATGAAAAGTTGATCGCTCTGGTGGATAAAAACCTCAAGAGAATCCCCATCTCATCGAATTCAGTCGTCATTCCGATCAGCATGGCGATCCAAGAAAAATTGAAAATCGGCGATTCAGTTGAATTAAAGATAGGGGATGACGTAAAATCACTTACGATTACCGATATCGATAATCAATATTTGGGTCGAACCATGTATATTTCTTATGATCTGGCTAAGACACTTAATTACTCTACCGCATCGGATACTGTTTTGGTTCAAAACATAACGGAAAAAACGAATCCTGATGAAGTGGCCATGTTACTCAAAACAGCAGGGGTAAAATCTGTTGATACGATCGGTAATGTAGTCGACCGAAGTCGTGAAATTCTGAAAATGCTGAGCGGAATTATTATGATGATCGTCATTTCGGCAGCAATTCTATGTATGACTGTGATCTATAATATTGCGTCAATCAACATATTTGAACGTCAACGCGAGTTGGCAACGTTGCGAGTTCTTGGCTATTATGTCAATGAAGTTGAAAAATTGGTGTTTGTTGAGAATGTCGTGCTGGCTACTTTGGGCTCTCTCGGAGGCATTCCGGCAGGCATATTCCTCTTTAAGTATATTGCTCAATTGGTTTCGTCAAAAGACTTCATGATGAGCGAACAGGTGAGTATTCCGATTGTTCTTGCGGCTGTCGGTATGACGTATTTCTTCACTATGATTACGAATTTGGTTCTCAAGCAGAAAATAAAAAGGATTCAATTGGTTGAATCCCTTAAAGGTGTTGAATAATTTATAAAATCAATGATGAATCGATTTTCTGCATGTCCGACATACGATCTTCAGCTAAGGCGCTGCAGAAATCATTGACTTGTTTGATTAAGAAGTAGGGTGTCGAGGCACCGGCCGTAATTGCGACGCGGTGACAGGATTTGACGATTTCAGCCGGTAGGTCTTCGGCACTTTCGATTCTGAAGACATGGCGGATTCCTTTTTCTTGACCGATCTTAGCAAGCATCGTCGTATTATTCGAATTGACATCACCGACGACGATCAAACAGTCGATATCTTCAAGTTTCTTGACTGCATCCTGTCGAAGACGGGTCGCACTGCAGATTTCATTCGAGATGTCTGCTTGCGGGAATTTGTGTGCGATAGCACTCATCAGGTCTTGCGTGTCATATTGACTCATGGTGGTTTGGTTCGTGACAAACACCTTTGAATCGTCAAGGGTAAGTTCGTTAACGTCTTGGATCGCAGTGATCAAATGAATGTGTTTGCTGTCCATCGCTGCGATCGCCTGAGCTTCTGGATGTGAGCGTTGGCCGATGTATAGAATGTCGAAACCTTCTTGCAGATGTTCACGAATCAGATTTTGCGTATGAATGACATCGTCACAGGTAGCATTGACTAAAATCAATCCTTTAGCTTCGGCATGTCGAATCACTTCATCACTGACGCCGTGAGCAGAAAAGATAACAACACCCTCATCGATCTCATCCAATAATTGCAGACGCGATTTAGATTTGTCTTCAACAGTTCGGATATGATTGTTGCGTAGGGCTTCTACGACAAATTTATTGTGTACCAACTCACCTAAAACAGTGATTTGGCGATCAGGATACTTGAGTGCGGTTTGTTTGGCAAGCTCGATCGCTCGTACAACGCCTTTACAAAAACCACGCGGAACAACATTGATAATTTCCATGGAATCCCTCCGTTCACAGGTACTATAACATAGATTTTGCTTTAATTGAAGAAAACGGATATAATACCGAGGAGGTACATTATGCATTATAAAGAACTACGATTAAAAAAAGAAACGGTTGATTTTATTGAAATAAACAAATTTACCGAGCTTTCCAAAATACAGGAAGCGGTTTTACCTTATGCGATCAAAGGTAGAGATTTGATCGGAATCTCAAAGACTGGAACCGGAAAGACTCATGCTTATCTGATTCCGTTGATGGAAGTATTGGATGCGAATCACAATCAAGTGCAAGCTGTCATTGCTTCACCGACTCGTGAATTAGCTCAACAGACCTATGATTTTGCGAAAGTGATGCAGGAAGTTAATCCCAATCTTAGAATTCAATTGATTTCAGGCGGTTCCGACCGTCAGAAAGCGAGTGAGAAACTGATTCGTCAGCCTCATTTAGTCATAGGTACGGTAGGACGTATCAAAGATTTCTTTGTTGACGAAGCGGTCTTGCGTTTGGATCAAGCAAAAATACTGGTTGTCGATGAGGCGGATATGATCTTGGAAATCGGCTATCTGCCCGATTTGGATGAGATTGCCGGTCGCATGAACAATCGTCTTCAAATGATGGTTTTCAGTGCGACGATTCCGCTCAATCTGCGCCCGTTCATGAAAAAGTACATGCACAATCCGCAGTTACTGAATATTCAGGAAGATCCGAAATTTAATCCGCGCATTCATCATGTGTTGGTTCCGATCAAGCATAAGAAGTATTTAGATATGGCACTTACATTGGCTCAAACGATCAATCCGCTGCTTTGTCTTTTGATTTGTAATTCACGTCAAGATGTGGCTAAACTTGCGGAGATGTTTCAAGAAGCAGGTTTGAAATTCATCGAGCTGCGCGGCGATATGAGCGGCAGAGCCAGAAAACAGGCGATGACACTCATTACTGATCACAAGACCGTGTTTGTTATTGCTACCGATGTTGCAGCTCGAGGTCTGGATATCCCGGAAATCTCGCATGTCATTTCAGTCGGGTTCCCAAGTGATCTGGATTTCTATGTTCATCGGGCCGGAAGAACCGGAAGAACCGGTCGTGAAGGTACATGTTATGCATTGTATGCTGTCAAAGATGAACCTAATATTCGTACTCTTATCAAATCCGGTATTCATTTCGAACATCAGGCAATCGGTGAGAATGGAATGAAGGATCTAAAACCATTCGGTCAGACATTTATCCGTAAAACGAAACAGGAAGATATTGAAATTACGAAACTGGTTACCAAGCGGATCGATGCGGTAAAACCGGGTTATAAAAAGAAGCGAATTGCTGAAGTAGCTAAAATCAAACAGAAGAAGCATCGTGAAATGATTCGTGCCAGCATCAAGGAGCAAAAGAAAACGCGCGCCAAAATGAAACAAATCGAAGGTAAGAACGAACAACAGTAAAAAGGTGGTTATTTACCACCTTTTTCTATGAATAATTGAATTTCCTTTTTTAATTCGGCAACAATCTCGATTTGCGGAATGCGACGAACCAAGATACCTTTTTTGAACAGCAATGCTTCATTGACACCGCCTGCGATACCGATATCCGCACGGCTTGCTTCTTGCGGTCCGTTGACGGCGCATCCCATGACGGCGACCGTAATATCCGAATTGATCGTGTTCAGGTACTCTTCGATTTCCTTAACGATCGGAAGCATATCATATTGGATTCTTCCGCACGTAGGGCAGGAAATCAAATTTGCAACATTATCATATAAACCAAAATTCTTTAATAATTGTTTGGCTATTTTCATTTCTGCGACCGGTTCATCACTCACGGAGATCCTGATCGTATCGCCGATCCCATCATACAGCAGGGTACCCAATGCGGCTGATGATTTAATAGCACTGGAAAGCAGGGTACCGGCTTCAGTTACACCTAAATGCAACGGATACTCGAAACGCTGTGATGCAAGACGATAAGCATCGATCGTCAGCGGTACATCGGATGATTTGAACGACAGAACAATATCGTTGAATTCATATTTCTCTAATACCTCTACATGACGCATCGCGCTTTCAACCATGGCCTCGGCAGTCGGTTTTCCGTATTTACGTAAAAGGTCTTTGTCCAGCGAACCTGAATTGATGCCGATGCGGATCGGGACTTGACGCAAACGGCAAGCCTCGACGACTTGTCGAACATGGTCCATATTACTGATATTTCCGGGATTTAATCTGATTTTATGAATTCCGTTTTCAACTGCGAGAAGGGCAAGTCGATAGTTGAAATGGATGTCGGCGACCAACGGTGCGCTTACTTGAGATACAATGGAGCGGACAGCGACAGCATCCTCTTCATCCAGGATCGCCATGCGGATAATCTCACAACCCGCTGTTTGAAGTGCACGTATTTGCGTGACAGTTGCGTCGATGTCTTTTGTTTTTGTATTGGTCATCGATTGGATCAGAACTTTATTTTGCCCTCCGATGATAAGATCCTTTATTTTTACGGCTCGCGTTTCAGTTCTTTTGGTCATTATTTTTACCTCGGGGAAATTATACCACAAGTACAAAAGTACTGTGAAATAGTTTATAATAAACAAATGGAGGGCGTTATGAAAATCAAACCTCTTTTTGACATCAACAAGAAAAAAAATAAATCGATCAATTGGCAAGGAAGCAGCGATGTCATGAAACATTCGCTCGATATGTCCAAAACTGTAAATTCACGTTTACAGATTTTAGTCGTTATCATTTGTTTATTACTGAGTGTCGTCTGGGTGAATCTATATTTGATTCAAGTCAAGAGTCAAACAAAGTACGCAGATAAACTTACAGAATACACCAAAGCTTATCAGTATGTTTCGACGCCGCGCGGTGATATACTGGATCGCAAAGGACAAGTTCTTGTCTCAAATCGTGAACGACTCGCAATTACCTATTTTAAACCTTTGAAGGCTACAAATGAAAGCCAATGGGCATTAGCGTATAAATTTATCAATGATTTTGAAATTGATGAAACGACATTGAAATCACGAGATTTGAAAGATCTGTTTATTATTCTTTTTCCCGCTGAAACAACCGCTAAAATAACAACCGAAGATTGGGCACAATACCATTCAGGCAAACTGACGGATGATGATATTTATAAATTGAAATTGGATCGCATCACGGATGCCGAGCTGGCTTCGCTGGATACAGCGACACGCAAAGCATTCGTAGTTAAACAAGCCATGGATGCTTCACCGAGCGGCACGATAAAATTGATTAAGAATGATGTGTCTACCACCGAAGTGGCTTTTTTAGTTGAACACAGTGACCAATATCCGGGATTTGATGTAGCCATCAACTGGGATCGTGATTATCCTTTCGGTACACTCTTACAAGGCCTGCTGGGAAGTGTTTCTACTTCCAAGCAAGGATTACCGGCCGACAAACTATTGTACTATTTGGCGCTTGAATATGCGCGTAACGACGTGATTGGAAAAAGCGGAATCGAACTTCAATATGAGGACATTCTGAAAGGCCAAAGTGCAATTTATGATATGGGTTATGATAATACGACGGGATTAGGTGTTTTTACTGAAGTTCAAGCGGGATCGAAAGGACAAGATGTAACTACATCCATCGATGCTGACCTGCAACAGAAAATCGAGCAAGTCATCACTAATGTGATGAATGTTGAAGTAAATAATAAATATCGAAAATATCTAAACACTGTATATGTCGTCGCAATGAATCCAAAAACAGGTGATGTACTGGCATTGGCCGGTATGAAACGAATCAACGGAGTCATCTATAATGATCCTGTATCAACTTATACTGAGTCCGTTATTCCGGGCTCCGCAATCAAAGGGGCTACGCTTTATATGGGATTGACCGAAAAAGTAGTCAGCGCCGGTGAAGTCATCGTTGATGCTCCAATCAAGATAAAAGACACACCGGAAAAATCTTCATATCAAAATTTGGGTCCGGTCAATGATCTTCAGTCACTGTCAAAGTCCAGTAACGTGTATATGTTCAATATTGCGATGCGATTGGGCGGCGCAAAGTATACGTATAACGGACCGTTGAGCATCGATACGAAAGCTTTTGATACGATGCGTACTTATTTCAGTCAATTCGGATTGGGAACACTGACCGGAATCGATGTAGCCAATGAACAAACCGGGTATACGGGAACCTCGTTACTTGGAGGACATCTGCTGGATTTTGCGATTGGTCAGTATGATACTTATACACCGCTGCAGTTAGCCCAATATGCATCCACGATCGCCAATAATGGTACTCGCGTAAAACCGCGTTTAGTTTTACAGGCGATGTTATCAAATTCGAATGTAGTGACTTATCAAAATCCTGTTACGATACTCTCGGTTCTCGATGATGCAGCCGCTCTCAAACGTGTGCAAATGGGTTTCAGACTTTGCGTCACAGACGGATTATGTCAGACACATTTAAAGAACGTCGGAGTTACCATAGCTGCTAAAACAGGTACTGCCCAAGCAACGATCACGGATGCGAGCGGAAACCTCATCAGCTCACCTAATTCGAATCTGGTTGCCTATGCACCTTACGAAGATCCAACATTTGCGCTGTCTTGCGCTGTTCCGAATGCTTGGAACGATGTATCTCAATTGAATATCTGTCAGCAGATCGCCGGTGAAATTATTAGCTATTATTTTAAAAAATGATGGTATAATAAAAAAGGTTATGATATAATTTCAAAGCAAACCCAGGAGGAAACAAAGATGAGAGACAATATCACGTATAAGTGCTCTGAATGTGGTGAAGAGAACTACATTAGTACAAGAAACAAAAAGAAACATCCCGAACGTATGCAAGTAAATAAATATTGCCCGCGTTGTAACAAGAAAACTTCACACAAGGAAAAGAAATAAAAAAGCCGAAGGGCTTTTTTGTTATTTAGGCTATGGAAGTATTCAAGATACCGTTAGGACTCTATCAAGCCAATTGTTATTTGGTGAAAGAGGGTAAAGACGTACTTGTAATCGATCCGGGAGCTCGACCGGAGAGAATCCAGACTTTTCTCGGTGAAGATGAAAAAGTCATTGGAATTTTACTTACGCATGGTCATTTTGATCATATCGGAGCCGTCGATGCACTCGTTAACCGCTATGGTTGTAAAGTGTTCATTGACGAAGAAGATAAAATATTTCTGAATGATGAAAAATTGAATTACTCTGAAAAACGTAACGTTAAAGTATTTTCCCCTTGTATTTCTTATAAAAACGGAATCAACAAACTAGGACGTTTTACGTTCACTGTCCACTCAGCGCCAGGGCATAGTAAAGGTTCGGTTTTGATTGAAATCAACAACCTATTATTTACCGGTGATGTGTTATTTAAACAAAGTGTCGGAAGAACCGATCTGGCAGGCGGAAACGATTCGGAAATGAAACAGACACTTCGATGGATCAAGACACTCGATCCGCAGTTCGTTATCTATCCGGGTCACGGCGATATAACTTCGCTGGCAGAAGAACTCAAGACAAATATCTATCTAAAGAAATAAGGAATCCTGTGAAAACAGGATTTTTTCTTTGTTAGGGAACTTACATAAAAAAACGTATAGAAGAGTGGGGGTGAAAAATGGAAAATGAATTCAGAAAACTATTACTTCAAGCGCTGAAGGAAAAATCGAGTGATATCCATTTGACATTAAAAGATCATCTTCTCACTGTAGAGTTCAGAACTATAAAAGGGTTGAAAAAATATCGCGGAACAGATGTATCAGTAAAATTGATGGATTATCTCAAATATGTATCACACATGGACCTATTGAATACATTACAACCCCAAACCGGCAGTTTTCAGTTCTTGTTGAATCAAAAAGAATATTTCTTACGATTTGCCTGTCTGTCTTCCGGAAAAATTGAAAGCGGGGTGTTGCGCATATTAAATCCGATTCATTCGCTTTCAATCAAATCTCTATTCGCAAAACCTTTTGAATTCAGAGAAATCAAACGTCTGTTACATTTAACAACCGGTCTTATAATTATTTCAGGTTCTACCGGCAGTGGTAAATCAACAACGTTGTTTACTTGCATAGGTGAATGTGCTCATCAAAAAATCTATACAATTGAAGATCCGATTGAACATCTTTACCCTGAAATTTTGCAATTACAGGTCAATCGTCAGAAAAAATTCGGATTTGAAGAGGCAATCAAACAAGTACTGCGTCATGATCCGAATATAGTGGTCATCGGTGAGATCCGAGATGAACTTGAAGCAAAAGCTGCTATCCGTTGTGCACTGAGTGGTCACTTAGTCATTTCGACCTTACATGCCATCAGTGCGGAGAAATCAATATCACGTTTGATCAATCTAGGGGTCAATGAAGTCGAATTACGTCAAGTGCTTGAGGCAGTAATTTTTCAAAAATTAACGATACATCCGGTAAGCGGACAAAGGACAGCCGTTTATGAAATTCTTACACGATCTTCAGATGAATCGGAATACCGCTTACTTGTTCCGTCAGATGAAGAAACTATCAGCTAAATTGACAAGTCTTAGGCGACTTCCCTATTATCGGTTGAAGATGATAGAAGAAACATTAAATTACGGTTATGGATCCGGAGATCTATATCAGATCACCGGAATCAATTTTTCGAATGATACAGATGTATCAAGATTATTCAGACCTGCGGAGTTTTCGATGCTTCTCACGATTGAGAGATATCTTCCGAGAATTTTTGCATTGACAATTATGATACGTTTGATTGCTTATAAACAAGACATAATCAATCGAGCCAAGCATGTATTCGCTTATCCTTTAGTTTTATTTTCATGTGCACTCTCTATCTTAGGGGTTTTCGGGTTTTTATTGTTACCGTCAATGTCACGAACACTCAGTTTTCAACAAGCTGATAAATCTGTTGAAATTTTGATTCCTTTCATTCAATGGACATTCATTATTATCGGAACAATTTTAACAGTCTCCGTCATAATAGTACTTGTTAACTTGCGAACTCGATATTTCGATATCTATCGAAATATCTATTTGATTTATCCTGCTTCACTATGGGTTAGATGGCACTCCTTTGAATTTGCAATATTATTTCTGTATCTTTATCGTACTGGTAAAAGTATCAATGAAATCATGGAGATACTTTCGATTCAAACTGATTCTGTGGTTGTTTTCGAGATCGCAAGAATCGCTGTAACTAAGTTGGGGTATGGGGTTTCATTTTTAGACTCGCTTTACTATCTTGATCCATTACTCAAACAAGCGATGAATCGTTCATCGTTGAATTCGGAAGTTGAACGTGAAATCGAACGATATGTTCAAGTAGTGACAACATTAATGCAGGAAAGAATTCAAAAAATAGGGAATACTGTTTTAGGAATATCGTATCTTATAATCATTTTGTTACTACTATCGCTATACCAAATATTGATGATACCGTTGTCGATCATTCAAAGGCTCTAGGAGGTCATGATGAAGAAAGGGTTCACATTGCTTGAAATGATTGTTGTAATCGCCGTTATCTCTCTTTTATTTTTACTAACGATTCCGAATATTCAAAAAGTCATGTCGATCATCCGGAGAAAAGGCTGTGATGCGCAACTCAAGATTGTCGATACAGCAATACTTGAATACTCGCTCGAATTTGATGTTACTCCTGACTCAATAGATCAACTCGTACAGGAAGGATTCCTTTCCGAAGAACAGGTAAAATGTGAAACAAACGAAGAAATCATCATTGAAGACGGTCAAGCTGAAATCAACTAAAGGATATACCTTAGTGGAAATGATTCTAGTATTATTTATTTTAATAATGATTCAAACTCTATCAACAGGTTTGATGAAAGTAGATCGATTGAATGCATTCATTCTTCACAAACAAACAATAGATATGTTAATCCATTCACAATATTTAGCTCTAAAAACTCACCGAAATACAACTGTTCTAATCGATAAGCGGATCGAATCATTTTCTGAAATCTATTTTAATGGAAGGGGAGCTGTAAATACCGCACAAACGTTAAAGATATTCGGATTTAGTAAAACATACAAAATCACCATTCAGTTGGGAGCTGGTAGGTTCAGTGAATAAAGGGTTTATTATGATTGAAACATTGATCGTGTTTGTTTTGATGGGTATTTTAAGTTCAAGTTTGTATTCATACATGAGTTTTAGGACATATTCTCAAAAACAGTTTATTTCTGAGGAATATTGGATTCAACTGACAAAGGAGTGTGACTTTAGTTGTGTACTTCAAAAGGATTCACCCTGATCGAATTACTGATCGCATTATTGTTTTTTCCGATTATTTTAAGTTTTTTAACTATTATTCTTGCGATTGTAGCTAAATCTGATATTTCCAACTATCAACGACAGAATTTGATTGGAATTCTGCAAATGCGTCAATTTCTCGCTTTAAGTGAAAATATCGAAATCAATGAGAACAAATTGTGCATGCTTTATAATAATAGTACCAGTTGTTTTTATGAACAAACCGAGCGACTCATCAAAACACCCGGAACAGAAATATATTTGATTCATGTTTCATCAATAACTTTTTCAAAAAATGAAAAAAACTTTGAAATCACCTTTGATGAAGGACAAGGTTCGATCAAACGGGTGGTAGCATATCAAAAATAAAGGTTTCATATTGCTGCCGACGTTGTTGTTGTTTTTGCTCATCTTGAATTTGATTACGACCTATAGTGTTATTTTATATCACCGCAATAAAGAAATTAATGATTACTTAAGTGTTGAAAAATTTTCATTCATTGAGGCTATGATCCTCAACCGCATCAGAGAAGAATTTAAAAACTATACTGAACAGGATTTTGAAGTAACAGAAGGTGAACTAAGTGTTGAAGTTGACTATAATGATCTTGTAGCAACCATTCAATTTGGATATCCGTATGAAACAACCAGTATTTTAGTCTATGACGACATCTGCCAATGTGTGAGCGATTATTATTATAAAGACTAATGAAAATCATCAAACTAGCGGTAAATGTTGACAAAATCCATTATTGAATTAAAATATATGAGGTAGGAGGTACACATATGATAATTGTAAATGATTTAAGACCGGGTATTACGTTTGAATATGAAGGAAATATCTTTAGTGTAATCGATACATCGCACAACAAAACCGCTATGCGTCAAATGATCGTAAAATCAAAAGTACGTAATTTGCGTTCTGGCACAATCGTAGAGCTTTCGTTTACCGGTGGCGATAAAGTGGTTCCGGCACTTATTGAAAAAAAAGAAATGCAGTATCTGTACGATACGGGTGATGCATTGGCTTTCATGGATACATCAACTTATGATCAGATTGAAATTCAAAAATCAAATCTGAAATGGGAAATGAATTTCTTGAAACCAAACGACAACGTAAATTTAACTGTCTATGAAGGTGAAATATTGGGTGTTATTCTTCCGGATAAAGTAAGTTTGATGATTCAAGAAACTGAACCGGCCGTCAAAGGCAATACAGCCACAAGTGCGCAAAAAAATGCGATTCTTGAAACCGGTTTACAGATTAAAGTTCCTCTTTTCATTGAAGAAGGCGAACAAGTTCTTATCAGTACAACCGATGGTTCCTATTCGGGAAGAGCTTAACAACCGTAAGGTTGTTTTCTTTTTACTTTACAAATACATTTCATTTAGCTATTATAATAGTGAATTACTTCAGGGCAGGGTGAAATTCCCGACCGGCGGTATACCCCGCGAGCCGACAGGCAGAACTGGTTAGATTCCAGTGGCGACAGTAAAGTCTGGATGGAAGAGGTTATTTTTCTTTGTAACCCATTCAAGCCCGGAAATTCCGGTTTTTTTATTGAAAAAGGGAGAAAACATGAAACGGAACAGTACCAGACTTATTACTTTGATTGGAATCATGACAGGATTATCATTCGTTTTATATTATTTTGAATTACCGGTTGGATTTTTATTTCCGCAGGCAGCTTTCTTGAAAATCGATTTCAGTGATATTCCTTCCATCTTAGTATCACTCAGTGCCGGACCGGCTGCCGGAATTACGATCGAATTATTTAAAAATATTTTACATTTTATATTTCTGACCAAAGAACCTGCAGCGTCAGGCGAAATTGCCAATTTTGCGGCCGGGGTTGCTTATCTTCTTCCGTTGGCGTTATTAGCCAGGAAAAAGTATTCCAAGCGCATCATTCCTGCAATGATCTGCGGAACCTTATTAACGACAATCGCGATGGGTTTTGTTAACTATTTCATCACATTGACGCTTTATGGGATACCGGCAAATTTACGCATACCGATGATCATGACATCATTCGTTCCGTTCAATCTTTTGAAGGGAACAATTCTCTCTGTTGTCACGCTATTATTGTATCCAAGATTGAAAGAAACACTTCAGAGATTCAGTCTGAAGGCCATAACATGAAAATCAGCGTTCTCAACGGGGTCAAAATTTGGTATAATGACTGAGATGAGGAGGATTTCGTATGACAGAATTATCAAGAACTAAAAAATATGAAGACTTGCGTCAACAGATCCAAAATGACCGTGAAGGGGATGTACGCTCTGAAGCTCTTTCGCCTTATGCTAACCGCTTAAGCAGGCTTGACAGTAATTTCCGCCCTATGGAAACAACTTCATCTAAGTCCCACAACCCAATGCATATTAAAAAAGAAGTGCGATTTGATTCATTCACGAGTCATGATCCGAGTGATGTACCGACTTTCAACAATCAATACATCAATGAGTTCATCGAAGAAGTGAAGAATTACAACATAAAAAAGGGATATCGGAATTTTGAGGAAACTTCAAGTAATGTGTTGGCGGAAGCTACCGGCAAAGGTAATTATCGTGAGTCGATGACTCGTTTTCGTAACGATCGGGTTTATCTTGAACCTGCTCGGACATTAATTTCTAATGAAGAAGAAATTCCCGAACATCAAACATCATTATCGTTGAGTTATGATGAACAGAATCTGACACAGGAAATTAAACGTATTTTAGGCAATGAGCCTGATAACACTCCGGTCATTCGTCAACTACCGGAAACGGAAGATATTCCTGCGGCTGAAGATTCAATTGAAAAGCCTGTTGACAATCAGTTTTCTAGTATGCTTGAAGAAACGCAAAAGATGAGAATTCAACTTGATAACTATGAAGAAAAACTGACTGGCGTCAATACTTCTGTGTCGAACTCCAACCGGCTTTTGAATTTTGTAGTAATCGTACTGGTTCTGCTTTTGTTGCTTATGTTGAGTTTAGGTGTTTATTGGGTTTTATATGCGAGAGGGTATTTTTGATGAAAATAAATATAGCGATCGATGGTCCAAGTGCTTCGGGTAAAAGCACGATTGCCAGATTATTAGCAAAACGGTTAGGTTATATCCATATCGATACCGGAGCCATGTATCGCGGGACAGCTTATAAGGCAAAAAAATTAGGTTTAGACATTCTAGATGAAGAAAACATCGCTGAAATGCTAAAATCAACATGCTTCAGTTTTGACGAAGCAGAGCATCTTTATGTCGACGGGGTCAATGTTTCGAAAGAAATCCGAGAAAAAGAAATGGATATGCTGGCATCCAATGTATCAACTTTACCAAGAGTCAGAGCCGAATTGGTTATCCGCCAACAAGATCTCGCGCGTAGTAAAGGATTTATTTTGGATGGCAGAGACATCGGAACAGTTGTATTGAAGGATGCCGAAGTTAAAATATTTCAAACGGCAAGTACTGAATCAAGAGCGAAAAGAAGACATGCTGAGCATCTAGCTAAATGCAAAGAAGTGGATTTCGACGAAATTTATGAAGATCTGAAACGTCGAGACACGCAAGACAGTTCAAGAGAACATTCTCCTTTAAGAAGAGCTGAAGATGCGATCGAAATTGATACTTCAGAAATGACTATCACTCAAGTGATCGAAAGAATAGATCAGGTTATTGCAGACAAATTAACTGAACTGAAAGCAGGTGATCAACATGATTGATGGAGTTGTTGCCATCGTTGGTCGTCCGAATGTCGGTAAATCAACCATTTTCAACCGCATAGTCGGTGAAAGAATTTCAATTGTCGAAGATACTCCGGGAGTAACCCGTGATCGAATCTACGCGAAAGCCAATTGGCTAACCAAAGATTTCAGAGTAATAGATACCGGTGGTTTACAAATGGCCGACCAACCTTTTCAAACAGAGATAAAAGCACAAGTAGAAATCGCAATTCAAGAAGCTGATGTCATAGTTTTTATTGTGAGCGGGCAAGACGGAATTACAAATGACGATCGTTTTATTGCCAGAATGTTGCACCGATCAGAGAAACCGATTATACTCGCCGTCAATAAAATTGATGACGGGGCGATGATCAATGCTACCTATGAATTTTACGCACTGGGTTTTGACAGTCCGATTGCAGTCAGCGGAGCTCATGGAATCGGTATCGGAGATGTTTTAGACGAGATTATTGCAAAATTTCCGAGTAAATCGCAAGTCGATTATGAAGGAATGATCAAATTTGCAGTCATCGGCCAACCGAATGTAGGTAAATCATCGATCGTGAATGCAATTTTAAATCAGGAACGTGTTATCGTTTCCGAAATCGAAGGAACGACACGCGATGCAATCGATTCGCCGTTTACAAAAGATGGTAAGGAATATGTAGTCATTGATACGGCGGGTATTCGCAGACGCGGAAAAGTATGGGAGAATATTGAAAAATATTCGGTTCTACGTGCGTTGAGTGCAATTGAGCGTGCAGATGTTATCTTATTTGTCATCGATGCGATTGCCGGGATCAGAGAACAGGATAAACATGTGGCCGGTTATGCACATGAAGCCGGTAAACCTATTGTTATCATCTATAACAAATGGGATGAAGTCACTAAAGACGAAAGTACGATGAATCGTGTCACAGAAGAAATCAGAAAACAATTTCTCTATCTTTCCTATGCTCCGATCTTGTTTGTCTCAGCTAAAACGAAACAACGCATCAATACGATATTACCGATGATCGATCGTTTGTATGAATATTCGCACTTAAGAATTCAGACCAGTGTACTCAATGAAGTTATTATGGATGCTCAATTATTTACTCCGCCTCCAACACATAACGGACAACGTCTTAAAATCTATTATTCATCACAAGTTGCGGTGGCTCCACCGACATTTATCATGTTTGTCAATGACCCGTTACTTTTGCATTTTTCATACAAACGCTATATTGAAAACCGACTGCGCGAATCATTTGTATTCGAAGGAACACCGATTCATATCATCGCAAGAGCGAAAGACTAGGAGAAACTATGAAAATCACAGTCTTGGGCAGCGGAAGTTGGGGTACGGCCTTAGCACAAGTACTTGCCGATAACCATCACTCAGTGATGATTTGGGGCAAAAATTTGGATGAAGTCGTCGACATTCATATGTACCATCAGAATGAAAAGTACTTTCCGGGTATTCACATCAACGAAGACATCGAAGCTACCAATGATTTGTCATTGGCAAATAAAGCTGAAATCGTTGTATTAGCTGTGCCGACGGGTGCAATCGAAGATGTGTGTAAGTTGATCAATCAACACTTTCACAAAAAAGTCATCATCGTCAATGTCGCCAAAGGATTTCATCCTGTGACTCACAAACGACTTTCTGTTGTTATCCGAGAAACGGTTAAAGAAGAAATTTTGGAAGATGTTGTGTCCTTAATAGGACCTTCACATGCCGAAGAAGTCATTCAACGTCTTTTGACAACAATCAACGCTGTGTGTGAAAATGAAGAGAGTTCAATCAAAGTTCAACACGCTTTCTCTAATAATTATTTCAGAGTTTATCGAAACACGGATGTTATCGGTGCAGAGACCGGAGTTGCCATTAAAAACATCATAGCGATCGCCAGCGGAATATTGAGCGGTCTGGGGTTGGGCGATAATGCTCGAGCAGCTTTAATGACGCGCGGTTTAGCTGAAATGTCTCGTTATGGTATTTATTTCGGTGCTAAACCGGATACATATCTTGGATTAACAGGTGTGGGAGATTTGATTGTTACTTGTACCAGCGTTCATTCGCGGAATTTTCAAGCTGGTTTGTTGATCGGTCAGCATGACAGTGCAAGGATTTTTTGGGACACAAACACAAAAACGGTGGAAGGTGTCAAGGCTGCCAAAGTTATTTACGAGGAAGCCAAAAAGTTAAAAATCAGTATGCCGATCACCGAACAGGTATACCGAGTTTTGTATGAAAATGTTCCACCGTCACAATCAGTCTTAGAACTGATGCAGCGTGAGTTAAAAGCAGAGTAATAGGCTTTGTTTAACGGTTGTATTTGCGATTTCGTAGTGCTATGATAAATATAAAGAACGGAGGTACGATTCGATGAGTGAAAACAAGAATAAGAAAGCCTTAGCAGAAACACTAGCTGCGAACCTGGACATTACCAAAAAATCAGCAGGGGAGATCATTGACTTAGTTTTCGATGATATTACAAAAACATTGGCAAACGGTGGAAAAGTTGATATCAGCGGTTTTGGCAAGTTTGAAGTAAAACATCGCCCAGCTAGAGTTGGTATCAATCCCGCAACAAAAGAGAAAATCGACGTTGCTGCTTCAAAAGCTCCAGTATTCAAAGCAGCTAAAGGATTTAAAGACGCAGTCAAGTAATCAAAAATGATTTTGATTATAAGTCAAACGAGGTAGCCATTATGGAACAATATATTATCTATTTTGCAGCCATTGCTTTAGTCATGTGGGCACAATTCAAAGTGAAAGGTGCCTACACTCGATTTAGTCAAGTTCCGACCGAAAACGGTTATACCGGAGCACAGGTAGCAAGACACATACTCGATCAAAACGGTTTACAGAATGTGATCGTTCAAGTCAGTCAAAACGGATTACTGAGTGATCATTACGATCCTCGTTCAGAAACAGTTAATCTGTCACCAAAAGTTTACAATGAAAATTCAATTGCTTCAGTAGCGGTTGCAGCTCATGAAGTAGGACATGCAATCCAACATGCTGAAAATTACGGTGCCATCAAAATTCGCAATGTATTGTTGCCATTTGCGGTTGTTGCCGGAAATTTGGGATGGATTGTTTGTATTGCCGGATTTATCTTGGGATTAATGCAGATATTCTGGGTGGGAATCGCTATGTTATTTGTAATAGCAGCATTTCAGCTTGTGACACTTCCTGTTGAACTGAATGCATCAGGTCGGGCACTTACGATCCTATCTGCTGACGGAATCATCAATGATGATGAACGTGCTGATGCAAAAGCGATGTTAAATGCAGCAGCGTTCACCTATATTGCTGCTTTACTTGCAACTTTACTTCAGATTGCCAGACTTATCTTGATGGCAAACAGTCGTTCAAGACGCAGATAACAAATTAATTTATTTATCTATTTACTCAGCCAAGGCTGAGTTTTTTTTAGGTTTAACAACCTGTGCTCCATATAAGGATACTGAGGTGATAATGTGTCCTATTTCCACAAAGGAAATTTTAAAGCTACAACAACATTTGAATTTTATCCATGTCAATTGGAGAAAATCTATATTTCAGGATTAAGTAACGGCGATTTCATACTTTCCGAAAACCCCTATTACTTTCAGAATCAAGATGGAAGGGTAGTAGGAATCGACACTCGCTTCACCGAATTTAAAGTGTTTGACACAAATCAAACTCTCATCAATACACTCTCCATTAATTGGAAAGTTGACTGTATTCAAGAAGTAACAAAAGAAAAAATAGTCATCCCAACTTTAAATAACCATCAATTAGATAAATTCAGCCTAGTTTTCGGAATCGCTTTCTTAATTTTTCTTGTTCTTGCTGTTTTGCGCGTGATCACCAAAAGAAAGAGAGCTCACCAGAATGAAAGTCAGCCTTAAGGCCGCTATTTTAACATTATTAACAATGATAATGCTTATTTCTGTTAGAACGTCTGTAGATGCCTTGAATGAGCAGATAACGGATAAGACGACACTTCCATACGAAATTTCTTCAATTATTACCGGTCCGAGTAGTTTTGAGATCAACGGATGGGCTTTTCTAAACGAAACACAGCACTTTCAATCATCGGCTGATCATAATTACGAAATAGAATTTTCAAGTCCGGCTCATAAATTCCGCGCACGAGGGATGGTGACCGCAGTTTCCCAAACAGAAATAATGAAGTTTGCCGGTACTTCTGTTTGTGCAGTAAATTTATATTTCCAACCCGGTCGAACCTGTTTCTATTATTATGAAAATGTTGGATTCAAAATTTCAGTTCCATACGGGTCTTTTCGGTATCCAAACAAATACACTGCTTATATCGTTGTTAGCGGTATGACAAGTAAAAGAAGTCTAAAAATACCCCTATATTTTCCAATAACGGATGATATCGTTAAAAAAGTCGGAGACATCGAATATCGTGCTGTTTCTAAAATGAATGATACCAAGTTACAAGTGAATCATACTACTGTAATGACACTGATGGATGCCAGTAAGACAAGTCCAATCTGGTATTATGGATCCGCATGTTCAAGCACTTATGGTAATCGCCTCTACTATCAATTCGGATCCATTTTTTCTACAATCAATGAGAAAAGAATTGTAGAATCTACAACTTATTATCGACTTTCAGGTGCATTATCTACTTGTTATGACGGACGCAGCAGGGTAGTGGAAGGAACACAACTTTCACCTTTATGGATAGCAAGTAATTTTGTCGACTATACAGGAACTCCGCTTCAAATCACAGCGACTTTGATAAATACAACTCCTAGTTTAAATGTAGAAAATGTTTCATTGACGGTAGGGGACCTATTTGAGCCATTAAAACATGTCAGTGCATATGATGCTGAAGAAGGAGATCTTACTCAAAAAATAGTGTTAGTCTCATCTAACTTTATGAATGCTGCAGGTAGTTATACATTGGTGTTTAAAGTATCAGACAAATACAATGCTTCCATATCAAAGACAATGAACGTAACTGTAAATGAGATAAATAACAATGCTCCGATCATTAACGCCATTGATCGTTCGGTGCTCAAAAATTCGGAATATGATCCTAGAACCGGAGTCAGTGCCAATGATATTGAAGATGGTGATATCACTGCGAAAATCGAAATACTGAATACAATCGATTTACAATCAACTACTGAACAAGAACAATGTTATGCAGTAACAGACAGCAAAAATTCAAGAGTTGAGAAATGTGTAACGATAACTGTCTTTGACATTGATTCAGCGAAACTCAGATTCAGATTCGTCTCAAAAAATTACTTATTCCATAATGAGCCGATTCCTACTAAATGGATTGGTTTACTTGATAAATTGAATATAATCATGGCTTCTGAGCAACAAATATCATCAAATATGGTCAAAACATAATACTTCGCATAATGTATATTATGTAATTTAATAAGAATATGAAAAGAGTGAAATCATCGTTCCACTCTTTTAATGATGTTAAGTTATTGAAGATAGGTTAAATAGGATGTTCCATATTCTGGTAACTGTACGTCAAAGTTATCAGCGACAGTTGCACCCAAGTTAGCGAATGTTGTTCCTAACGGAAGTAATCCGCTTCCAGTGAATGATTTACTGTAAAAAATCAAAGGAATCATTTCTCGTGTATGATCAGTACCAGGTGCTGTTGGATCGTTGCCATGATCGGCTGTTAATATAAGTAAATCATCATGATTCATAACAGTGACTAATTCGCCTAATTGTCGGTCAAAAGCTTCCAAATCATGGGCGTAACCGACTGGATTTCTTCTGTGCCCCCACAGTGCATCAAAATCAACTAAATTGGCAAACAGAAGACCGCTGAACGGTTTAGAGGTGAGTGCAATCGTCTGTTCCATGCCATGAGCATTACTTTTACTCTTTTCAGCATATGTGATGCCCTCTCCGTCAAAGATATCTTTGATCTTTCCGACACTGATAACGTCATAATTTGATTTTTTCAATGCATCAAGCACAGTTTTTCCACTTGGTTTAAGAGCATAATCATGGCGATTTGAAGTACGTTTAAACTCCCCTTTTCGAGGCCCAATGAAAGGTCTGGCGATCACACGTCCGACATTCCATTTCGCAATCATCGTCATTTCACGTGCAATCTCACAGCATCTGTATAATTCCTGCAATCCGAATGTCTCTTCGTGTGCAGCAATTTGCAGTACTGAGTCGGCTGATGTATAAACGATCATAGCGCCGGTTCTCATATGTTCTTCGCCGAGTTCATCGAGAATTTCGGTTCCGCTTGATGATTTGTTTCCGATGATCTTATGACCGGTACGACTTTCCAATTCCTGGATCAACTCATCGGGAAAACCTGCTTCAGTAAAGGTGATGAACGGAACTGTCGTTTTAAGACCCATAAGTTCCCAATGACCGGTCATTGTATCTTTTCCATTACTGGCTTCCATCAATTTTGTGTAATAACTGCTTGGTGTTTGAACAGGATCGACTCCTTGGATCGGATGAAGATTTCCATAGCCCATACTTTTCATGATCGGCATATTCAAGCCATTTACTGATTTTGCGATATGGCCGATCGTATCAGGATCTTTATCACCGTAATCAGCGGCATCAGGCATTGCCCCTGCACCAACCGAATCCATGACGATTGTTATGATTCTTTTAAATTTTTTCATTCTTTTTTATCTCCTTTGAGTTTGTTCCCGGGATGAAATGCATCATAGGCATTATGAAGTCGTTTACTTTCAACATGTGTGTAGATTTGCGTTGTCGAAATATCCGAATGTCCAAGGAGCTCTTGAACGACACGAAGGTCAGCTCCGCCGGCCAACAATTCCGTAGCGAAACTGTGACGAAGCTTATGCGGAGATACAGTTATTTTAAGGTTTGCCTTTTGACATCTTAATTTTACCACGGTATAGATATATTGACGAGTTACTTGACTGCCGTTTGGTTTGATAAATACAGAGTTAGTCTTATTTTTCAGCCAAGTCGTTCGAGCTGTACTGATATAATCAGACAAACTTTTTACGGTCAGTGGAGCCATCGGAACGATTCTTTCTTTATTGCCTTTGCCGATAACACGTAAAAATCCTTGATCAAGATAAATCTGATTCATAGTCAAGTCAACGACTTCACTGACGCGAAGTCCGCAACTGTAAAGGATGTCGATCATGGCAAAATGAAGTTTAGGAAGCAGACCCTCTTCTTCATATAACAGTTTCTCAACTTCTTGTTGAGAAAGAACACTCGGAAGTTTATCGATTTTTTTGATTTTCATTAAAGATATTGTAGGATCACTTATCTCGGAATGGTATAGATTCAGGTAATGATGAAAACTTTTGATCGATGAACTCTTTCTGAGTAAGGTGGCATTCGATTTTTCTAAACCTTCATCCATCAGGTAATCATTAATGTCTTCTTGTGTAACTTGAACAAGTGATTTTCCTTTGATTCCATTCATATGGTTTCTATAATGAGCCAGATCAGAAAGATAGGCACTAAGTGTTTTATCCGAATGACGTTCAACAAATTTCAAATGATGCGAATATTCTTGAATGGCTTCTTCCCAATTCATCGCGCACTCCCCTTTCGTGATTATGAATCAAATCGTAAACAATGAAGTTTGTCTCAGTGATAATGACTTTAGTTTGAGATGTTGAAGGCTGATTCCGAGTAAACGTATCGGTTCACTGATTTCTGCTTCATCAAACAGCAACATCGCCAATTGAAATATATCTTCTTTCGTACTGATTGGATTTTCGGTTCTGCGGCTTTTGGCGATCGTTTTGAAATCATAGGTTCTAACGGTCAAACAGATCAATGTGCCGGCTTTGGCAGTTTGCTCGCATCGCTCTTGGCATTCTGTCGACAGTTTCATTACGATTTGACGGATATCCTCATAATCTTCAATATTTTGATTCATGGTGGTTGATACACTGAATGATTTTGATTCCTCACGTTCCAAAACCGGACTTTCATCGATTCCGCTGGCTAAATTACGGTAAGATATTGATTGATTTCCGAGGACAGTTCTAAGTTGATCCATATTTTCGAACTCAGCCAGATCACCGATGGTCATGATTCCCAAATTCTCCAATTGCGGTGCTGTCTTCTTTCCGATTCCATGCATTTCTCCGATAGGTAGCGGCCATAGTTTGACAGCAATTTCTTCTTTTCGGATAACAGTGATTCCCATTGGTTTCTTCATTCCGCTGGCCATCTTAGCCAGAAACTTATTGTTGGCTATTCCAATGCTACATTTCAAGTTATGACGCTTCAGAAGCCCCTTTTGCAGTCTCAGAGCTAAATCCAAAGGAAACATTTCGTTTTGAATTGCAGAAGTCATATCTACATAACATTCATCGATGCTTGCTTGCTCCATGATTGGACTATATTCACCGACGTAACTTAAAAACTGATGCGACAATTGTTCATACCAGTCATAGTGTCCCGGAATCAAGATCAAATTCGGACATAATCTTAGTGCTTCGCTGGTGGGCATTGCCGAGTGTACACCCATGGCACGAGCTTCGTATGAAGCTGTTGAAACAACACTTCTTCTGCCCAGACCGGAAACTGCGATGGGTAATCCTTTTAATGACGGATTCAGCAGTATTTCCGCTTCAGCAAAAAAAGCATTAAGATCAATGTGAAAAATAGTTCTTTCCATTCTAGGCTGCTGCAGCGACCAGCAGTTGGTTTTCTTTCAAAAGTTCTTCTGCCGCTGACAATGTCGCGGCAGTGAGATGACCGGAGGCAATCAGCGCTAACGCTTCGATCCGTTTCTGTCGATCTAATTCAATGATCTCAGTATGAGTGGCTGTACTGGTTTGAAGTTTATTGACGAGATAATGCGCATCTCCGCAAGCTGCGACCTGTCCAAGATGGGTAACCGCAAATACCTGCGAATTATTTGCCAAATCATGCATTTTCTTACCGATCGCGGTGGCAACTCTGCCGGATACACCGGAATCGATTTCATCGAATATAACCGTTTCAATCCCTTGAAGTTTGGTGAATATCACTTTAAGTCCAAGCATCAGTCGGGACAATTCTCCCCCGCTGGCAACTTTTGCCAATGGTTTCAAATTTTCCCCGCTGTTCATCGATATCATAAATTCGATCTCATCAAGTCCATACTTAGTTGCATCGGAATCTGTAAAAGCAACACTGAATCTGGCATTTTCCAGATAGAGTTCTTTAAGCTGTTTGGTGATCTCTTTTTCAAGACTTAACGCAGCTTTTTTACGTTGTTCACGTAGCAGTAAGGCTGTTTCAGTATAAGACTTCTCAGCTTTTGTCATTTTTACTTCCAAATCAGCTAAATATTCAGCACGATGTTCAATCATTTCGATGCGTTTATCCAACTCTGTTTTTTTGTCCAGTATTTCTTGAATCGTATGACCGTATTTGCGCTTTAAGCGTGCAATATTGAAAAGACGTTCTTGGATCTTGTTTAATTCGTTTTCATCAAAATACAGTTTCGAAAAGTAATCTTTCAATAATTCCGTTTTATCTTGAATTTGGTAAAACAGATCGTCAAATTGATGTGCCAGTTCGACGATTTCAGGATCTTCTTCAATAGCACTCAAGTTCTTTTGTACATCAAAAAGTTTGGTAGCTATCCCCTCTTCATCATCCAATAGTTCCAAACAATGATTGATTCTCAGTGATATTTTTTCATAAGCCATCATCGCTTTTTGTTGAGTTTCCAATTCTTCATCTTCGTTTATTTTAAGAGCTGCATCTTCAATTTCTTTGATTTGAAATTGGATAAATTCCAAATCATCCGGATTGAAGGAAGTGTTGACTTTATCTCGATATTCTTTACGCAACGAGTCAAACAATGAATATTTCTCGCTGACATTATCGAATAACTCATGGTAATTCCCGTAGTTATCCAATAAACTGCGATGGTATTTGGTATTAAGTAAATATTGTGTATCGTGCTGCGAGTGGATATCAATCAAGGTTGCGCTCAAATCACGCAGAAAACTGACCGGAACAACACGGCCGTTACATCGATTGGTACTTTTTCCTAACGAATTCAATTCGCGTGTTATGACTGTCATATTATCTTCGGTGTCATAACCTGATTCAGCAAGAAATGAACGGGTTGTTTCGGAATTGATCTGAAACACTCCTTCAATGATCAATCGATCACTATCTTTTTTCAGAACTTCAGTCGTCAAGCGATCACCGCTGAGAATCCCGATCGCGTCAATGAGAATTGATTTCCCTGCGCCTGTCTCACCAGTAAATACACTGAATCCGGGATGAAACGATAAAGATGCCTCATCGATCAGCACAAAGTTTTTCAGATAAATGGATGTCAGCATCGTTCGTTACCTCCGCATTCTACTCGGTTTTTCTAAATACGATGAAATACTCTTGATTACCTTCTTTTCCGGTCAACTCGGAAGGAAATATATCTTTGACTTTGCAACCCAGTGCAACGACTGCGTTTCGATAGTCATTCAGCATCTTTTCTATTACGCGTTGATTGGTGACGATTCCTTTGGAATTCAAATTTTTCGCACCTACTTCAAACTGCGGTTTGATCAATACAATCAATGTCAGTGGAGCATCAAACTCGTGAATCAATTGCGGTACAATCGATAAGCCGGAAATAAATGAGACATCCATGACGATCACATCGATCGGATCAGTGATTTTCTCTTTTGTCAGAAAGCGGGCATTTGTATTTTCGATACTGACGATACGCACATCATCACGTAAACTTGAGTGAAGTTGAGCGGTTCCGACATCGACAGCAAAAACTTTACGCGCTCCGTTCAACAAGCAACACTGTGTAAAACCGCCGGTCGATGAACCAATATCCAATATAACTTTATTGTTGAGGTCAATGGATGCGTGCTTGAGTGCACCTTCAAGTTTTTTTCCGGCTCTCGATACATAGATCGAAGGTTCGCTTATTTCAACCAGATCTTCGTCACTAACTTCAAAACTGGCTTTTAAAACGATTTTGCCGTTTACTTTGATTTTTTCGTCATCGATCGCTTCTTGGCCTTGGTTACGTGATGTAAAATAACCCTTTTCACTCAAATATTTATCAAGTCTCATATTACTCCCCGATCATCGAAACGATTCGATTGAAAAGACTGGTAATATCGATCTTTTCGAACTTGCGTAATTGCGGAAGAGATCCATGCGTTACATAGTGATCTTTGATACCGACGCGCATCATCTCGATCACGCATTCGTTGTCACAGCACCACTCCAAAATTGCAGAAGCAAGTCCACCTGCCAACATATCCGTTTCATATACAATAACCGGAAGTTTTAAGTCATGGATCCGTTGCAGCATTTCACCGTCTAACGGTTTTATGAAACGTGCATTGATGACACTGATGTTCAAATGATTGATCTCAGCTTTTTGTGCGACCTTATCGACATCCGGTCCGTAAGTGATAACGGCCAACTTTGTTTCTTCCAAAGGTTTATCAGTCGTCCAAGTGCCGATTTCAACCGTTGTTAACACAGTATTTTCTTTAAATAATGCATTACCGCGCGGATACCGCAACGCAAACGGATGGGGTTGCTCAAATGCCGTAAAAAGCAGATTTTGTGCTTCAAAAGCATCTTTCGGCTGAGCAATGATCAAATTAGGCAACGGTCGCAGAATTCCAACATCAAAAACACCGTGATGAGTCGGACCGTCTTCACCGACCAAACCGCTTCGATCTATTCCGATGACGACCGGAAGATCCATCCGCGTGATATCGTGGTTGATCTGATCATAGGAGCGTTGCAAGAATGTCGAATAAAGCGAAATAAACGGTCGATAACCCGCCAGAGCCAAACCGGCTGCGAAAGTTGCAGCATGTTCTTCTGCGATTCCACAATCAAAACTTCGTTCAGGATATGCGGTAAAGAAATTTTCTAATTTACTTCCTTGGGTCATTGCCGGTGTGATCGCCAATATTTTTGGATTGGATTTAGCTAAACGAACAAGTGTCTCGGAAATTACTTGAGACCACGAAAAGTGTCCTGCCGGTAACTGAGAAAAATTATTTCCGGTATCAGGGTCAAATGAACTGACACCGTGCCAGTGACCATCGGTATCATTCTCCGAGAGCTCATAGCCTTTTCCTTTTTGAGTGATCACATGAACAACGACCGGTCCCTGATGCTTTTTCGCAACATTGAGAATTTTGATCAACGCTCGGATATTATGACCATCGACCGGACCTAAATATTCAAGTCCGAGTTCACCGAAAATCGAAGAATCGACAACCGATCGTTTCACTGTATCTTTGACGATTTTCATTCCTGTATAGATAGAACTGCCGACACTGCTGGTATTTAGGATCTGCTTAATATCATCTTTGAAAGTCGCATACGGAGAACTGGAACGCATTTTCGCAAATGCTTGCGAAACAGCTCCGACATTCTGCGAGATTGACATATTATTATCATTGTAAATAACGATCAGATTACGTTTTTCACTGCCGATCTGATTCAATGCTTCATAGGCCATACCGTTTGTTAAAGAACCATCACCGATAAGCGGGACGACGGAATAATGTTCGTTATTCAGATCACGCGCAACAGCCATAGCCAGAGCAGCCGAAAGTGAAGTTCCTGCATGGCCGGCTTCCCAAACATCATGGCTGCTTTCATCTAATTTTTGAAAACCGGAAATACCTTCCCATTGTCTCAATGTCGGAAAACGGCTGGCCCGACCGGTCAGTATTTTATGTATATAACTTTGATGACCGACATCGAAAATAAGCTTGTCGATCGGCGAGTTGAATACTGTATGTAAGGCGATCGTCAGTTCAACGACGCCTAGATTACTCGATAAATGTCCACCTGTTTTTGAGACATTGTCGATCAAAAAAGACCGAATGTCCGTCGCTAAAATATTCAGCTGCTTAACTGAACATTTTTTTAGAAATTCAGGTCCTTCGATTTGTTCAATATTCATGACTTCCTCCTAATTCTGGCGATTGATCAACAGTTCAAAAATCGAATGGACTTCGGTTGATTTCATCGACAGTGAATTAAGCTCTTCAAGTGCATCACTATAGACACTGATCATCGTTTCTTTTGCTTTTTCCAAACCTAATAACGATACATAAGTTGTTTTGTGATTAGCTAAATCGCTGTTCGCTGTTTTGCCCAACTCTTCGGTCGTTTTCGTAACATCCAGAATATCATCCTGGATCTGAAATGCTAATCCGATCTTTTCACCGATGCTTTGCAGTTTATCGATATCTAGATAATGTTTCGCAATGACGGCACCCATCACTAACGCAGTCGCTAATAATTTTCCGGTTTTATTTTTGTACATCTCGATAAGTATCTCAAGAGGGACATCATTTTTATTTTCATTTTCGATATCAATGATTTGACCTAAGATCATGCCTTGAGCTCCCGCATTTTGCGCAAGATACTTGAATAAAAGAACTTTATCATAATTATCAATCTTCGCATTGGCCAATGTTTCAAAAGCCAACGTGAGCAATGCATCACCTGCTAAGATAGCTGTCGCTTCATCGAACATCTTGTGGCAAGTCAGTCTGCCCCTTCTATAATCATCATTATCCATTGCCGGAAGATCATCGTGGATCAGTGAATAGGTATGCACCATTTCAAGTGCTGCCGCTCCGTCAAAACCGATGTACGGATCAAGTCCGTAATCTTTGATGATTGCTAATAGTAAAAGCGGACGAATGCGTTTGGCACTGCCCAACAGCGAATATTCCATCGCTTCTTTTACTCTGGACTCGTTTACCGAATCCATGCACTCAAGCAAATATTCTTCCAGTTTCAATTTCATAATTACTCTCCTTCGGCGGTATTACTGTAATGCTCCATTAACTCTTGAACCTTTGATTCGAAACCGTGTAGTTGACCGTCACACTCCTTGACCAGTGTCAGTCCTTCTTCAAATAGTTTTATCGATTCATCCAATGAAAGATCATTACGTTCCAACATTGAAATGATAACGGTCAGACGGTTCATCGCTTGCTCGAAAGTCATTTTATCATTCATCGTTTTTCTCCTTTTGTAGTGGTTGACTGATGAGTATCCCGTTACTTAATCGAATACGTACCGGTTCATCCATGGAAACTTCTTCGATCGTCTTAACAATACGCTCATTTTGATAGGTTAGCGAATATCCGCGTTGCAGAACAGCCAACGGTGAATATGCTTGAAGCAAATTGATTGAATTCATCATCTTAAATTGACTTTTACTTGACGTAACTTGAATCGCATTGCGAAGCTTCTGACCATTAGTAGAATGGCGGGACTTCGCTTGGTTCAATCGGAGTACACTGATCTGTTGAAGTTTTGCTCCTATTCTGTTCAATTCGTTTTTTCTGATTTGAAGAAACGAACTACTGGCACTCAATCTTTGTGTTTGAAAAGTCAGTGCAACTGCCGCATCTTGCCACAGTAGCTCCGGGTTTGTGAAAATCGCGGCTGAAGCCAGAGGATTATAGCGAAGTTTAGCACGTGTCAGCGAAGAGTTTATCAGCATTTTCAGTCTGTTTTTTATCTGCTTCAGTTCACTTTGAACTTCAACTTGATCACGCACTGCAGCTTGAGCAGCCGCTGTCGGCGTTGGTGCTCGCAAATCACTTACATAGTCAACGATCGTTATATCTGTCTCATGACCGACTCCTGTAATGATCGGTGTATGAAGTGAAGCGATGGTTCGCGCTAATTTCTCATCATTAAATGCCCATAGATCCTCAATGGATCCGCCGCCTCTGGCTAAGAGAATCACATCAAATTTATCTTCATCAACTTTTCGCAACATTTCAATCAATTGCGGTGCTGCCTGCATTCCTTGAACCAACGTATAGAAACACTCCACATTTGCGATCGGCCAACGTTTTTTTAATGTCGTCAATATATCCTGCAAGGCAGCTGTTTCTTTTCCGCTGATAACAGCTATATGATTCGGATAGATCGGTATTTTTTTCTTTCGGCTTTCATCAAACATACCTTCCGCAAATAACTTTTTCTTAAGTTGCTCGAACTTCAGATATAAATCACCGATTCCGTCATGTTCGATCGACAATACATATAATTGTAATTGACCTTGAACCGGATACAAAGAAACATTAGCTTTGAGGACTACTTTATCGCCCTCTTTCGGCATAAATCCAACTTTCGATGCATTAGTGCTGAACATGATACAAGAAACACGGGAACTTTCGTCTTTGATCGTAAAATACCAATGTCCGCTGCGATGTGCCGTGAAATTGGAGATCTCCCCTTTCAGCCACAAAGACTGAAGGTAAGGTTCATTATCCAATTTCATTTTAATGAATTGAAGAAGTGAACTTACACTCCAGATGTTATTTGTCATAGTTGATCTAAAACTCCGTTGATAAGTTTATAAGCATCCTCATCACCGAATTCTTTGGCAAGTTCAATTGCTTCATTGATAATGATCGCACGTTCTACATGTCCCAAATGAAATTCACTGAGGGCGACCAGCAAAATGGACTGTTCGATAAATCCGAGTCGGACAAACTCCCAATCGCTTAGTTTATCGTTGATTTCGGAGATATAGACATTTTTATTCAAATTCGCGTCTTGCACGATTTCAGTCACAAAAATCTCTTCCGCTGATAATCCGGTAACACCGTTATCAAGTAGAATTTCTTTGATATTTTTTTTCAGCAATAAGTGCTGATACATACATTCCATAGCTTTTCTTCGCTGCAAATGGCGTTTCATAAACATCCTCCGTTATCTTTATTATTTTATCATGTTTGACCATTACTTAAAACAAGTAAGCAAGAAAAAACGCCCTATTGGGCGCTAAATGCGAATCCGACAACTTTAATGTCGATCAAATTACATTTTAAATCGGTCATCTGTTGGATGGACTGATAGATTTTCTTCTGCAGACGTTCGCAGACATCGCTGACGTTCTGACCGTATTTTATTTTTACTTCTACATGCACATTAAGCATGTTTTCCTGAATCTTGCACACAACTGGTTTTTTTAATGGACCACTTTCAAGTGCGACAAGTCCCGGATCTTCTTCGCAGGCAATCTTTGCAATCATTTCAAAGACTTCCTTGGTGAGAGCGATACAACCGATCTGCTCTTCATTGTGTTGAATAACGATATATTCTTGTGCCATTTAGATCACCCGATGTCATTATAGCATAACGAATAGCGGTTGAACAGTCGACTCAAATGCTTATTCAGTGAACCATTTGGCGATCAATTTATCGATCGTTCCGTCAGCTTGAAGTTTAACCAAAGCAGCGTCAACATCCTTTACCATCGTTGACCCCTGCGGGAAAGCGACAGCGACACCGTCTGCATTGACGATTTTAGCATCGACCAATTGGAAGGATGTTAATTCCGGATAACTCTTGATATATTCTTGGGCAACTTCTTGCTCCATGAGAATGAAATCGATCCGTCCGACGATGATCTCCTGAACCATCAGTGCGTTGTCTTTACGCGGATCAAGTTTCAGTGAATAGTCAGCTTGAATCTTTTGTAAAGCAGCTTCTTGGATCGTACCGATCTGTACACCGGCGATTTTGCCTTTGATATCGGCTGTCGTCGTCATATTGCTTGATTTCTTGCTAAGAACATAAAACGGTGATGAACCTGATTTTTTATAAACTGTTGACCAATCGACAGCTCTGGCAGGATCGTTATTCATACCGGCCATTGCGAAATCCGCTTGTTTGTTGTTAAGTGCAGCAATAATTCCATCAAAATCCATATCTTTCCATTCGATTGTTACACCCATTTGATCTGCGATCGCATTTCCTAAATCAACATCGAATCCTTGTAATTTTCCATTTGCATCGACAGTTTCATACGGAGGATAACCGGATGATGTTAAAACGGTGATAGTCTTGTCTTTTTTGGTTGTGCTGCATCCGCCGAGAATAACGGCGATCAGGACAAGTACGAGTAATTTTTTCATTAAGGACCTCTTTCTAGATCATGTTGGCAAGAAAAGCTCTTGCCCGCTCTGTTTTTGGTTGACTGAAGAATTCAGTACTGGCGGTAACTTCTACGATTTCTCCCTGATCCATATATATAATCACATCGGAAACTTCTTTGGCGAACTTTATCTCATGTGTTACGATAATGATCGTCATACCGGTGTGGTTCAGGTTTTTCATAACCTTTAATACTTCTTGTGTCATTTCCGGATCCAAAGCACTGGTAGGTTCGTCAAACAACATGACTTCCGGATCCATAGCCAAGGCACGGGCAATTGCGACACGCTGCTTTTCACCGCCGGATAATTGATGCGGATAGTTGTTGAGTCTATCCTGCAACCCGACTTTAGTCAGTTGGTGAATAGCGATTTTGTCTGCTTCTTCTTTGCTTAACTTTTTAACTTTTCGAAGCGCGAATGTAACATTGTTTAATGCCGACATATGAGCAAACAGATTGAATGACTGAAATACCATACCCAGTTTTTCACGGATCCTGTTCATCTCTTTAGGATTTTTGATCAGGTTAGTTTCGTTGTAGATAACTTCCCCGGTCGACGGCGTCTCCAATAAATTGATACATCGCAAAAGAGTACTTTTACCGGCACCGCTGGATCCGATGATCGCATAGGTTTTTTGATCTTCAAAGGTAACATTCACGTTTCGCAGAACGCTTATTTCTTTGAAGGACTTACTGATATCCGTGAGTTTAATCATAGTTCAGTTTCCTTTCAATCCGCTTACCAATCGTACTCAGCACAATGTTCAGCAGGAAGTAGACAACACCGACAATAATCAAGGGTTCGAAGAAGTGGTACGTGGTGCCGCTGACAATCGATTGTCGACGTACCAGATCACTTCCGCCGATCATCGAAATGACGGAGGTTTCTTTGGTCAATGTGATAAATTCATTCATAATGGCCGGTAATACATTTCGAATCGCCTGAGGTATGATGATGTGCAGAGAGATGTCTGATTTCTTGACACCCAAGGCAACCGCCGCCTCAATCTGACCTTTATCAATACTTTCAATTCCGGCTCGCAGGATCTCAGCTAAATAAGCGCTTGAATTCAGTGAGAAGATGATAGCTGCCGTTGTGAACACCGTTGGATTCCAACCGGTGATCTGCGGCAGACCGTAATGGAAGAACATCAATTGGAAGACGATCGGAGTTCCGCGGAAGAAGTCGACAAACAGCTTGACTGCCCTTCCGGCAATTCCTTTTTTTCGACTGCTCAATCCGAACAGAAGTCCAAGTATGGAGCCGAACAGCGCGCCTGTTACAGCTACCTGCAATGTGATTACGATTCCGCCTAATATAAAGGGGATATATTTCATAATCGGGGTAAAGTTAATGTTCATGTTTTCCTCCCATAAAAAAAACGTCCTTCATATACAAAGGACGTGTTATCGCGGTACCACCTTATTTCCGGATTTTACTCCGGCAACTCAATTCGTTAACGCCGAATTACGAATTTATCTAATTACTTCGATAAATCAGCTCCGAGGCACGTTCTCCGCTACTTTACTCTTGCTTTCACCAACACGCAAGTCTCTGCAAGTAAAGTGAATCGGGTACTTCTCCTGTTCACAGCTTATGTGATTATTATACATAAACTAAAAATCTTTGCAACACGTTTTTTCATTTATTTTCTGAAAACTTCGTTAAAAGCCATATTTTTTTCATTAAATCGCCGCTTTTGTTCACTTTTCGACCAAATCAGTGACAGAATTCATCTTGTCACACGATAACAAGCTAATGAATTATCGACCGACATTAGACGAGTTGGCGAAAATAAGAACGAACTGACTTTTCATCTTGGCGTATTTGATCGATCAAATCTTCAAAACGCGAGAATTTCATCTCATCCCGAATATAACTACAAAAAGCGAACTGAACTGTTTTACCATAGAGAATTTGATCGAAATCCAAAATATTCGCCTCAATGGTGAGTTCATTGTCTTCCGAAACGGTGGGATTTTTACCGATACTGATCATTGCTTTATACCAACTGCCATCCACTGATACTTTTCCTGCATACACTCCGATCCTCGGTATCGCATATTCCTGATCCAACTGAAGATTGGCTGTCGGGAACCCGATCTTACGTCCGATCTGCTTGCCACCGACGACAACTCCCTTTAATAGATAAGGACGTGCCAGTAACTTAGCCGCCAGTTCCACATCCCCATTCTTCAAACATTCGAAAATTCGCGTCGAACTTATTTTTGAATCTTCGTAAGTAACTTCCGGAATCTCGATCACATCGAAGGCACCGGCAGCTTCATTGATCATACTGGCGATATTCCCCTTTCCCATCTTTCCGTAATTAAAGTCAAATCCGCAGATCAATGCCTTTAAAGGCATTTTCAATAAAATTTCAGCGACAAATTCGAAACTGCTGAGATCGGCAAGTTGACGATCGAAATGAATCGCTATCCAATAATCGATTCCCATCTCTTCAGCTAATAGAATGCGGTCTTGCATGGTGGTCAAGTGTTGCGGATTCGGAATATTCTTTAACACAACCCACGGATCAGGATCGAACGTGATCACTGCTGATAAAATTTTCCGATCATCAGCCGTTTGAATCGTTTTATTGATCAATTCCAGATGGCCCAAATGCAACCCATCGAAATATCCGATGCATGCAGCAAACGGTTCAAAACCTGTATAAATATCATCTATTGAACATGCTATTTTTTTCATTGTCAGTCTCCCTTTACCATAAACCGCGTACGCAGTGGTACAATCCGTCTTCTCTACGTTCATAAACAGCTAACGACTCATTCAGATGAGTTAATACAATTAAAGGTTCTTCTGTGTCGATTTTCATTTTTACCCCGTTCATCACACCTCCGCGCTCTTCTACTTCAATATGAGGTAGATGCGCGAGTGCCGTACTCAACGGTAATAGTGAGAATTCTCCGGCACTTATCTGATCCAACGTCCAGGCATCCTTCAATGTATAGTGTTCGACTTTGGTTCTGACTAACTCGCTCATTGACCCGATCGTATGCAACTTCACCGCAATATCCTCGCAAAGTGTTCGAATATACGTACCGCTTGAGCAAACAACTCTGAACATGATCTCATTTTCAACTGAAAGCAATTCGATATCAGTGATCTCGATTTCACGCTCCGCCCGATCAACTTCTTTTCCTTGTCGTGCATATTCATATAAATGTTTTCCGTTGACGCGGATGGCGCTGACCATTGGCGGGATCTGTGTGCTTTTACCGCGAAAACCGTTAAGTACATTCGCTATTTCCGATTTATCCGGCATTGAAAATGCTTGCGTCTCGATCGTTTCACCCCAAATATCTCCGGTCGTAGTTTTGATTCCCAATCGAAGTTTCGCAACATACTCTTTATTATGCGTGACAAGAAACGGCATCGCTTTGGTCGCTTTACCGACGAGAACGATCAGGACCCCTGTCGCTTGCGGATCCAGGGTTCCCGTGTGACCAATCCGACGCTCATGCAGTATACCTCTGAGTTTATTCACAACGTCAAATGACGTGAAATCTTTACCTTTATTGACGATCAAGATGCCGTCCATGATATCACCGCTTTTCTTAGTTATTATACACAAATTATGCTACAATTGAAAACAAAAGGAGTTGACGGGAATGAAGAAAATATTAAAAAAGATCACCCAAGCCGATAAAGATTACGGTTTGTTTGAAGACGGCGACACCATCGCAGTCGGTGTCAGCGGCGGTAAAGATTCTACCCTGCTCTTGGTCGCATTGAGCGAATATCAAAAAAAATCACATAAAAAATTCAGAGTTATCGGAGTTCATGTTCAATTGGGTTTCGCCGGAATGGATTTTACTACCCTTTCTTCTTACTTTGCATCGATTGGAATAGAGTTTCATACGTTTCCGTCGCAAGTAGCCGAAATTCTTAAAATTCAAGCGTATGAAGACGGTCGTTTGAAATGCTCGTTATGTTCGAAATTCAAGAAAGCACTCGTTATCTCGCATTCCAAAGAACTTCAATGCAATAAGGTTGCTTTTGCACATCATGCCGATGATGCAGTCGAAACATTGTTTCTAAATGCGATTTACGGCGGAAGACTCGCAACATTCTTGCCCAAGATGCATTTAAGCGAAACAGATATGATGTTTATTCGCCCGCTTATCTATGTAAGCGAAGAAGATATCATCTGTGAAAATGAAGTGAGCCAATATCCGATCGTCAAATCAACTTGCCCGATGGATGGTTATACAAAACGTCAAGATATAAAGGAAATGCTGAATGCTCTCTATGAACAATTCCCGACTTCGAAAGGCAATTTTCTTAAAATGCTGCACAACGAAGAACAATTGATGTTATGGAATCCTGAAAAATAATGAATTTATTTCAGAAAAAAAATGTATGAGAGTGTTGACAAAAGATTGAAAAGCGTGTAAAGTGGTGGCATAAACAATAGAATATAGAGGTAGCGGTGCAAATGAGTACTGTGAGGAGCCGACAGGCTATGAATCACAGGAAAGGTAATCATCGCCGAACACAGTTCGCGGTAGCGAAAAACGTGTGGGGTTGCAGATAAAATCTGCAGCACTCCTTCATTACTGAAGTGGCGCTATTATACTCCTTAGTCAATTTATGACAGAGGCCGTGTGATAGACAACACGGTCTTTTGTTTAATAGGAGGAAAAAGAAATGAAAAAAATTCTAACAGTCGTTGCCTTAGCCTTGTTGATTCTGAGTGGTTGCTCAAAATCATCATCCACAAAAACCATTACAGTCGGTCTTGAATG
>Ga0209125_1000264_pt1 | contig 78519 bp, 74 predicted proteins | sample BarGraIncub1131A_FD_184503 | JGI IMG/M metagenome (GOLD analysis project Ga0209125, IMG submission 184503) | Arctic peat soil microbial communities from Barrow, Alaska - Barrow Graham LP Incubations 11-31A (SPAdes) (version 2) | ecosystem: Environmental > Terrestrial > Soil > Wetlands > Peat...
GTGTTTGGTATTTGGCGTATTCGGTCGGTGGTACATTGTCCACATCGATGCCTTTTTGCAGGAGACGTGCACGAACTTCTGTTTCGGTGAGGCCACGTTTGAGCAGTTCACTTTGTGCCATTTGCATGAGTGCGGGGCTTTGGGCGTGTACTGTGTTGATGGTGAACGTGAGGGTGAAGGCGGCGATCAGAAGGACGTACGGGAGGTTCTTGCGGTTGGATACTGATTTCATGAAAGGGTGGTTTTAAATGTGACGAGGTTCGTCACTCCCAGGGTATGGTGCGGCGAACGGGCTGGTGTTCAGTAAATATGTTACAGTCGGAAGGTGTACCTAGCTGTGTTGCAGAGTAGTATCTTCTGACGTCCAAACCAGTAGAGACTTGGTCTTTTCTGGCAAGTAATCGGTAACCTCCTCGGGGGATACGGTGATGTAACGGATCTTGAAGGAGATGTTTTTTTCGGCTTTGTGTACCAATTGGTTGAGGTATTCCTCGTCGAATTGGTTGCCAACTAAAATGAGGTCTATGATTTTGCCGGGTTTCCCTTGGGCAAAGTCGTTGATAATGAAGGCTTTTTGAAGCGCCCCTACCCGCTTGACCACTTCGTCCACTACTTGGTCGATGCCGACGTATTTGAGCAGGATGCGATGAATTTCGCCGAAGTAGGGATGCTGGATGTTGGCCTTGTAAATCTTTTTGTTTTGGCGCACTTCCGATTGAAGCAGCTGGGCGTCTTCGAAGCGGTTAAGCTCTTGACGGATGCCGTTGGTGGACTCTCCGAACTCTCCGGCAAGGTTGCGGAGATAGGCCGTCGTATCGCTGTTGATGAAGAATTTCATTAACAGTTTGATGCGGGTTTTGGAGGTTATAAGACTGTCCAACATAGCTTTCGAGTAGTTTAGTTACTCATTAATGCAACGAAGATAGTGTTTATGGATGATATGACAAACTTTTAGAAGTGGTTTTTTAATGAAAAAGTGATAAAGGGGTGTTTTACAGAGGGTAAAACAGGTGGGGGTTTTCGCTTAATGCAACACTCTATTTTTAGAATAAGGAAATTATTCTTGTATTAATAGGAAATATTTCCTATATTTGTTCTTTAAAAAAGTAAGTTTATGGAAAAGGATTATGAATTACAAGAAGCCGTTTTGGATGGGATCTCCGACAGGCTTTCTGAAAGTGAGGTTTTGTATTCGCTTCGAACCAAAAAGATTGATACCCGTTATTTGAATGCGATGAAAGAAGTAACGGGCTTTAGTTTGGAAACGATGGCCGACTGGCTGAATGTTACACCCCGGACGTTGCGAAACTATACACAGCAGAAAACGACATGGAATGAATCGTTCAAGGAGCATTTGCTGTTGTTGTTGGGCTTGTTTAAGCATGGACTTCATGTGTTTGGCACTTCAGGGGCGTTTGATGAATGGTTGAAAATAAAGAACTTTCATTTTGACGATTGTGCCCCTGTTACGTTCCTTAACACGGTAACTGGTGTCCGCTTTGTTGATAACAGCCTGACTGCTATGGAGTTTGGAGATAATGTGTAACGGATGGAAGCATACAGGATTTGTAGTGAAGCGCATGTCGATGGCTTAACAGCATCGGGTTGTGAAAACAGGTGGAACCGTGGAGGCCAGTTGGTGATTTATGCGAGTGGTTCGAGATCGTTGGCCACGGTGGAGATGCTGGTTCGCAGAAGCAACATCCTACCAACTTTGAACTACCGGATGATGGTCATTTATTTTTTGGAGGATGAATCGTCCATCCGACACATTCAGTTGAAAGAGTTGCCTGACAATTGGCGAACCATGGAGGGGAGGTCTGTTCTTCAGTCGATTGGAGCAACCTGGTATGAATCAATGGAATCTTTGGTACTAAAGGTTCCATCGGTTGTAATTCCTCAGGAGTTCAATTATGCAATCAATACCAAACATCCGCTTTTCAGTGAACATGTCCAATTGGCAAGTTTAGAACCGTATTTTTGGGATAGGAGGCTTTTATGAGAAAATCGGCACCACTTTTTGACCAACTTATTCGTGTGGCTCAATCGGAAAAAGTTGTAACAGATCAAGACTGCATTAATACTTTATTGTTGATATACAATGAGATAAGTATTATTGAGGTGTGTGGAGATGACGATCTTCGTAGTATTTGGATAGTTTTTTGAATTCTGCAGAATTGGGTATAATGCAAATGACTACTTTAAAGTTGATAAGAACAATCTCAGTGCCATGGAAATGTACAAACGAAAAGCGGATGGTAGAGATGATGGAATGACAAAGCTGGATTTGGATTCGGAAGATGATTTTAAGGCTTGGATGAGGCACAAAATGGGCGGTGGCCATCCATGGGAAATTTGCAGTGGTGGAAATTCTACACATATTTCTCTTTATGTCACCTCAACAGAAAATGGATGGAAATTGGATTTGGCTGGGAGCAGTTGTGGAAGAGTTCTTGAGACGGTTAAAATGGCCATCGCTTTATTCAAAAACCACATTCCTTTTGTACTTAGGGATGCGGAAGAGATCCTTCGGATGATAACTGGTACAGATTATATTGGTATTGTACCAAAAACAATTTTACCAAGGTATTGCGGCTCTCATTTTCCACCCGAAGATAAAATCATCGATTTTATGAACCTCGGATTTGAAAAAACGAAGGAAATCATAGAGAAAACGATATGGTATCCGATTAGAGAGATTCGGATAATTCACAAAGGTTGAAAAAGCTGCTCGGGTTTACGTTGCATTTCCATAAGCCGCTTTTCAATTACCTTCCAGTTGAATTTAGGTTGACTCATTGTGGATATCAGAGTAGCAATTAGAAGCCCTAAATGCTCCCCTAATAACGATAATCTGAAACAGGCATTCTGTTGTATCGCAACGTTTTTTATCCATCAGTCATGGATGTTGGTTAACCCGATAGTAAACAAACGCTTAACGCATTGTTGCAGGTACAATTCAATTTCAACTGGAGATACTTTGTAGATGGGTTTTAACTGTTCGAAATTACTATCAAGATCGAAACGTGAACCATCAGTAAGCATAGACAACAAGTTCTTGGTCGATAAAATATGACCTGAGTATTTTAAGGCTAAATCTATAATTTCCCTGAAATTTAGATCGTGTTGTAGTATGGAATAAATGTCGTAATAATCCCTGAAATTACTTCTACGTAGCAGGAGTTCCATTTTCATAGCGGCAATTGCCTTAATATCTGCTAGTTGCAAATTTCCTTTAAAAAGGATGTGTTCTGTAACTGGTGAAAATTTTGGACTGGCGTAAAAGGAGATTTTCACGCCTGAAACAATAAAATCGACATGGTCAAAATCCCAAATTTCGCGTGCATCTATTTTACCGATTGTTGAAAGGTCCCGTTCGATATCGACCCAGTTCACTTCCTGCTTTTGCAGTTTAGAGGATTTCCAACTCATAAAGTCTAAATCTTCACTCTGTCTGTGATTTATCTGCAAGGCAAGAGCTGTACCACCAACAAGAACATATGACTTTATACATTCCAATTGTGTTACTTTATCGAACAATTCATCGGTAATTGGTGCTAATGCTCTCATCGGAATTTGTTTATATGTTGGGTAACTGTTTGTTTGATGTACTTTTCTGGATTTTTTATATCAAAATACATCCAAGCGAACAGTTTATTCAACTTTCTGTAATAATCATCTTGAATGACTAATCGATCACGCCAAATCTGCTTGATTTTTTTGTAAGGATAGATGCTAAACAATTGATTTATATCATCGATGTCCAAATAAAGCAACGTCTTTTCAATCAAAATATCATCTGGAATTGTAGCATTAGGCTTTAAATCGTATGACCAGAATGCATGCCGCTCGATTAACTTTTGACTCAATATTTTCTTGAAATTATCCATGTGTGACGAAGATAGTGCTTATATGGAATATTTGAAATTTTGAGGGTGGTTTTATTTTTGTCGTTCAATAAAGGAGATGGGAATGGTGGTGCTGGCGTAGCCGAATTTTTCGAGGCGGACCACGACTTTGTGCTTGCCTTTGATTTGGACGAGTTCGCCGACGAGGCCTTGGAGTGGGCCTTTGACAATGGTTACGGTTTCGCCTTTGGAGAGGTCTTCGAGGATGAATTCGACGGGTTCGTCGGAAAAATCGCACATGAAGCGAAGGCGTTGAATTTGGTTGTCGGGAATGGCGACGGGTTTGCCGAATTCGCGGATGAAGGCGATGGCGCCGTAGATAAGGAGTATGCTGCGGAATTCGGTTGGTGCGATGCGTACGAAGATGTAGCCATGGACAATGGGGACGATGACTTCCTTGATGCGGTCGCTCCAGCGGCGTTTCACGGTTTGAAGGGGCAGGTAGTGTTCAATGCCGGCTTCGGCAAAGCGGTCGCTCACCTTTTTTTCGGCGCGGGGTGCGGTGTAGAGGGCGTACCAGTATTTGTCGTCGGGTTGCATTTTCGAGGTAGGGTTGTTGGGGACAAAGATACGAATAACCGTTGAGTGTTCAAGGGTGGTTCAGGGCTTTTTTAATAATTTGAGCTTTTGATATTTTTGGTGTTTTTGTAACAATATCGTATCTTCGAATCATCTTAAATTAATAGTTGAATGAAAAAACGTACTTCTGCTTCCAATATCATGCGTTTGGTATCTATAGTGGGGATAATTTGTTTGCTGGCGTTGCAGTGGGTGTGGTGGAGGAATGCGTATATGGCGGTGGAAATGGATATGATGGGTAAGGCGGACGCTTGCATAAAGAGTTCTATTGAAAGAGCCATTATGTATCAACTTGATACTGCCTCCAAAGGATTCAAGGTCATAAATGAATCTGTTGGCGAAGTTGCTCCAAAAAAAATGACTAAAATGCCGTCAAAGCATAAAGCTAATAATACAAAAGAGTTATTGCTTGTATTAGAAGAGGGATTCTCTTTGACAAATAAACCCATAAATGAAAATCTAATTAATAAACAGTTAGGTGCATGTTTAAATGATGAATTTGGTTATATTCCAGAACATACTATCAAAATTGTTCGACAGCCTTTGGATTTGGACAGTATGGAGGTTAAAAAATACAACAGGATAGCAATTGGCAAAGGGAAAGATACGATTTACCAACAAATTGGATTTAAAGCGTATGCAGTTGTAGTTTTTGAATCGCCCATCACTGAATTTTTAAGGAAGGGAGCTTTTATTATGATTTTCTCCGTATTACTGGTGTTGCTCATTGGCGGGATACTCATTTTTCAACTCCTAAACATGCAACGCGAACGGAAGTTCTCCGATTTCATAATCGACTATACGCGCATGATCACCCATGATTTGAGGACGCCCGTGACTAGTCTTCAAATGATTTTTGCGATGTTTCTGAAGAGCACAACTTCGACGGATTCTAAAGAAAAGTACGCTGTTGAGGGGCTGAGTTTAACAAAAAAGATTTTACTTAATTTGGACAACATTCTGTATATGGCAAAAAGCGAGCAAAGGGAGTTGCCTGTTCATAAAACGGAGGTGAATATCGGGGCATTCATGGAGAAGACCGTGAAGTTGTATAGGGAAAGGAATTACAATCCCAAGGTTGTAAGTATTGAAACGGTGTATGAACCAACGGTTTTCAGCTGCAACATGGATATCAGTTTGATGGAAAACGTGGTCTGTAATTTATTGGAAAATGCAATCAAGTTTACGGGCATGGAATGCAAAATCATTGTCTCTTGCATTCGTGAAAAAGATGTTGTGGAGCTTCGTTTCCGCGATAATGGGATAGGGATGACGGAAGAGGATCAGAAACGGATTTTCGAAATTTTTGAACGAGGTTCTGCCAACAAAAACAAACAGTTTCCGGGTTTTGGAATTGGCTTGCATTTTGTGGAGCGAGCAGTGAAAGCGCACGGTGGGAAAGTGACGGTTCAAAGTGAAGTCGGAAAGGGTACTGAATTTACGATCAGGTATACTTCTTCAGAATCTTTTTGATTGGGTTGAAGAAGCGAACGATGAGCCGAATGTCTTCGGTGATAATTTCGGCACTGCCCTGCATCTGCCTGTCAATAGGCAATTGAATCCCGTAATTGGTGACGAGACCCTTTGGGAAATGGATTTCCACTTCATACATGCCATCGGGATTTGCTGTTACTGAAATGCGTTCAACGACTCCTTCGAGATATCCAAACTCCTGGTCGGGGAAATTATTGATACGTACATTTGCTCGTTGGCCCACTTTCACTTTGCCGGAACCTTGCGCAGGCAGCAACATTTTGCAAACAGGAATGGCTGGCGGTGCGACGTTGGTCAACGTCACTTTGCCGATTAGGACATCGGGGTATTTGAAAAGGAAGCATCCGGCAAGCAAGACCAGTACAACCATTGTAATGATGCTAATGCCCCACCGGAGGATGGCTGGGGGCACATTGCCCATAACATCCTGTACGTCTTCGCTGCGAAGTTCAAAGTCTTTTTCAGTATCCTGCATGGTTTTCAACTTTTTTAGCTTCCCAATTCCAGCTGGTTCTTCACCAGATGGTAATAGATTCCACGTTTTTCGGTCAGTTCCTGATGCGTGCCTACCTCTGCAATTTTACCCTGATCCAAAACGACGATCTGATCGGCATCGCGAACGGTACTGAGGCGGTGCGCAACCACGATGACCGTCTTGCCTTTATAAAAGGTGTGGAGCTGTTCCAAAATGACTTTTTCGTTGTTGGCATCCAGTGCATTGGTGGCTTCGTCAAAAAACAGGTATTCGGGGTTTTTATAAACTGCTCTGGCTATAAGGATGCGTTGTTTCTGTCCTTGGCTGAGCCCCATGCCTTCCATGCCTATTTTAGTATTGTACCCCATAGGCAGGCTGTCTATGAATTCCCGGATGTTTGCCACAGTGGCAGCATAGCGCAACTGATCTTTGTCAGGATCGTCTTCGCCGATGGCAATGTTGTTGGCAATCGAATCGGAAAACAGAAAACCGTCTTGCAACACCGATCCGGTTTTGCTGCGCCAGAGGTGTGGATTGAGCGTATTGAGTGGTGTACTGCCTACCTTTATGGTACCACGGTTTGGGTCGTAAAAACCGAGCAACAGTTTGACCAGTGTAGTCTTACCACTTCCGCTAGCACCGACGATGGCAGTGATCTTGTTTTCAGGAATACTCAGATTCAGGTCGTTCAGCACAAAACGGAAATCGGATCCGTCATAACTGAAACTCAGGTCGTTCACTTCCAAACTCCGTTTATCGGGCAGTTCGTTTAACTTGGTGGAAAGCGTTTGTTCCTCATCTTCCTTACCATGTATTTCGTTAAGGCGTTCCAGACTGAGTTTGGCATCTTGAAAACTCTGGGCAAAGCCAATGAATTGATCGACAGGTGCGTTAAGTTGACCAATAATATAGGTGATGGAAAGCATCATACCCAGGGTGATGGTACCATTCACCACACCTTGTGCCGCTAAAAAGGTAATGAGTAGGTTGGTGGTCTGGTTGAAAAAGACGGAACCGACTTGTTGAAACTGGCCGATAGCAAGGCTTTTGATGCTTATTTTAAAAAGTCGGACCTGGATGCGCTCCCAACCCCAGCGTTTTTGACGTTCGCAGTTGTTGAGTTTGATGTCTTGCATGCCGGTGATGATTTGAATCACATTGCTCTGCTCTTTGGCGGACTGTTCGAAGCGTTTGAAATCCAGGGACCTACGGTACTTCATAAAGAATAGGACCCATAAAACGTAAAGGGTGTTGCCGAGCAGGAATATCAACAGGATGGTTAGGTTGTAATAACCTAAGACAAAGGCAAAGATGAAGAAATTGATGAAGGAGAAAAGCGTCGAGATGGAATTTCCGGTTAAAAATTCCTCGATACGTCGGTGATCGCCAATGCGTTGCATGATATCGCCTACATTTTTGGTGTCGAAAAACCGCAACGGAAGCTTCATCAATTTGATGAGGAAATCGGAAATAAGCGCAATGTTGATGCGGGTATTCATATGGAGTAAAATCCAACTCCTTATATATTCTACAGAAAGCCGGGCGATGAAAATGACTGCTTGGGCAAGCAGTACCAATTGAATGAATCCGATGTTTCCGTCTCGGACGCCGACATCGACCAGCGATTGGGTGAGAAAGGGAAAAATAAGTTGCAATAAGCTGACGGTAATCATGCTGATCACGATCTGAATCAATTGCTTCCGATAAGGGCTCAGGTATTTTAAAAAAAAGGACAAGCTTCTAGTCCCCTTTTCCGGTTCGTCATCCATTTGTCCAAAAGTAGGTCCAGGTTGGAGCAATAAAGCGACGCCTACCCCTTCGCCATCCCTGATGGAATTTTCCCAGGATTTCCGAAATTCCGTTTCTGTTAAGGTGACTAATCCACTTCCGGGATCGGCAATGGAAACCATGAATCCATGTTTGCGGCTTTTACGGATATCGTGGCAAACTACGAAGTGATTGGCATTCCAGTGGACGATGCAAGGCAACGCCACATCGTTAGCTAGTTGATTAAAAGTAATCTTAACACCAGAGGAACGGAAGCCGATGGATTCGGCAGCCTGACTTAACCCAAGAAGATTGACGCCTGTCTTGGTTATAAAGCTTCTATTACGCAGATTTTGAAGTGAATAGCTTTTCCCATAATATTTGGCAATCATGCGCAGACAAGTTGGGCCACAATCCATGGCATCCAATTGCGTAAAGTGTGGGAAAGATTTCATTAAGATTCAGTTCAGGTTAAGACAAGATTGGAAGATGCCCTTCAAAAGCAAATATACATAAAAAAACGACCACCATCTATTGATAGGGATCGTATTTGCATTTGACCGGTTTGGAGTAAATGTTCTTTTCGTCTGCAATGTAGGCTCGGCAATCCTGGCATACATATCGAAGTTCACAGTCGGAACAGACCTCTATCTGATCCTTGTTGATGGTCCAAACCTTGCGGAAGCTTTCATTTCTGACGGCTTCTGCCAACGATTTCACCGAAATGTGCCCGTAATGATTGCTCATTGACGGGCAATTTCGGATGAAACCTTGCTTATCAACCGCGATCTTCTTATTCAGACAGCTGTTGAAATGTACAGATTCAATAAAAAGTTTCGTCTCAGCTATACAATAAAACTCATTGGTCACCCCGCAACACCGTTCATCGCGAATAACGTCGCAGGTATAGATAATTGTTAACTCATCACGGTGATATACCGTGTTCTCACAGGAATTACTTATGGTGATTTTTCGCAAAATCGGGTAAGTGTTTTTAAGATCTAGTATTTTATCAAGTTCGAAGTCTTCAGAATTTTCCACCAGGATCTCGAGTGTCTTAATGGAGGTATTCTGCAGATAATTCAACTCAGAAACCAATTTCTCGCTAGAAACAGGGTAATAAAAACGAATTTCCAGAGCCAGGCAACTTAATGCATTCAATTGCGGGGCAAGGTCTTTAAGTGAGTGATGAGAGTTGGCGTCGTAATCTACAATCGCGTTTGTAATACTTCGGCTCTCATCGTATTCGTCCAAGTTGAGATGCAGTGCACTGACTGGACTGTCGGTGGTGTAACCAAACTGGTTGTGATATAGAAAGGTTAGATATTCTTCTACTAACTGCTTGTCTTTCAGACCATATTGCAGTGTGATTTCTTCCACCGTTTTCGTTTTCTTGGTATCATCCAGTACCAGCATCTCGTAAAGAGGCATCGGAATGGGTTGTATGATGTTGCGCTGAAGATCACAGATTACAGCTTTACGGGCTCCTTTTACCGGTATGCAACAGGAAAACAGGTGAAAATATTTGTTCATAGACGCACTATCCGGTACTTCTTCGTGTCGCTAACCAGCCTGGAAATGGAACGACTGAAGTCGCCATCGGCTTGGTAGAACGCATTCGTTGAAATGGGACCGGATACTCGCTCCGAGAACAACCGCTCTGCGCGGAAAATTTCTTTTTGATTGAGAATGAGGTTTGACATAATTGTATTATTTGTGCAAGTGTTTAAATATTAGAAAGATAGAAAGATTAATCAATTATTTCTATAACTGGAAAATCTGTTAGACATGCTATTTCTATTGACGACAACCCAAACATAAGTGCCATCTTCTTGTCTAATTAACATTTGATAAGCACCACCACCATTGATTGTAACAAGTTCTTCGTTTGTCAATTCGAACATTTCAATGTTTTTTTCTGAACCTTTCTTAACTAAATTCGTTTTCATAATGCTGAGTTTTTAAGAGTGATAAAATAGCTGATCTTATTTTTTACAAAAATAAGATTAAGGGGGTACGTATTCCCTTAATGAAATCTTGTATATTCTTAAGGGAATCTTATATCTTTGCAATAATTCATCTGAATCTAAATGAAAACAGCAAAATTCATCAGAATCTTCGCCGTACTTGGTATTTTGGGACTATTGTTCTTGCAATATTCTTGGTTTAAGAACTCATACGTTTTAATGGAGCATGATATTCTAGAGAAAGCAAATAAAACACTAACAACTTCGATTGAGGTTGATTTGAATAGCCGAATGAATCTTGCTTTTGGTAACAAATTAAAAACTATTGTTTCAAATGGTTCTGAATCACCCATCAAAGGCCAAATTATTAGCAATGGAAATATGAGTCAATCTGATGATATTTCAGATTTTATGCAAGACGCTATGATTACAATGGGTAAACCATGTAAAATTGAAAAACTTGACAGCATATTTACAGCCAATCTTTCAAATGCCATTGGTTTCCCTGCTAAATATTCACTTTCATTGGTGACCGCCAAAGTTAAAGAAAAAACCAAACCTAACAAGTTCACCTTCTTCGGCAAAATCACCAAAGACCAGTACGCCATGGTTACGTTGATCAACCCGCTACAATCCATTCTGCGGCAAGCCCAAATGATTATTGCCGTTTCCATTTTACTCGTAATAATAATAGGTGTAGTTTTGATCTATTTATTAAGGAGTACGCTGAGGGAAGCGAAGTTCGTAAACTTCATCAAGGAATACACGCATGCACTGACGCATGAGTTGAAGACACCCATCAGTGGCATCTACATGGCTTCGTCACAATTGTCGTCGGGGATATTCGAGGAAAAGCCGGAAGCCAGGCAACGCTATTATGGCATGATGAAGGAGTCAAGCTCCAAGTTGCTGAGTACGGTGGATCGAATATTGGTAGTGGCCAAGGCTGAGCATTCAAAAATAACGACCAACCCCACCCCTACCAAAGTAAAGCCTTTTGTAGAAAAAATTGTGGAGACCCATCGTTCAAACAATTTTCGTCGGAAGATAGTGGAATTGACATGCTCGTGTGAGCCCGACGATTTAGTGGGCGATTTCGACCCCTTCCTGATGGAAAACGTTTTGAATAACCTTATTGACAATGCGATGAAGTATTCGGAAGAGCAAGTCAAAATTGAGGTCTTTGCTTGCGTTGCCGACAACAAGCTCGAATTCCGTCTCAAAGACAATGGCTTCGGCATTGCAGAAAACGAGCTGAAACACATCTTCGATAATTTCGAACGGGGAAACAGAGTGCAGGGCAAAGGCATTGATGGTTTCGGCATCGGATTGAATTATGTCAACAAGGTGGTGCATGCACATAAGGGCACTATTGAAGTGTCCAGCCAGGAAGGCGTCGGGACGGAATTCTGCATTCATTTACCTGTTTAAAAGTTGCTATATATAATAAGGTGTACGAATTATGATCAAACTACTGTTGGTTGAAGACGATGACATGCTGGGTTTCATCATCAAAGAGGGGATGGAATTGATTGGCGATTATGAAGTGATGTGGTGCCAAAACCCCAAAGCGGGGCTGGTGGCCTTCGATTCCTTCGTACCGGATGTGGTGGTTTCGGACGTGGAAATGCCTGGAATGACTGGTTTGGAGATGGTCAAGATATTACGTCAAAAGAATCCGGATATTCCCATCATCCTCGAAACAGGGGTTTCCTCAGCGAAGACTATTGTAGAAGCCTACAGCATTGGCATTGACAATTACATCAAAAAACCTTTTTTACCGGCTGAACTCGATGCCTACATTCAGGTGTTGATGCGGCGTATCAGTGCGGCTCCGAAACCGGCAAGCAGTGTGGCTGAACCGACTGCTATTGGGAGTGAAAACCAGTATGTTTTTGGCAAGTACAAGTTTGATTCCAAAAGACAAACGCTTGAATCACTGAGCAATCGCTTCGAACTTTCTGTAACGGAATCGGCGTTGCTCGAATTGCTGCTCAAGAATAAGGGCAAGTTGGTGTCCAAGGAAATGATTGCCAACGACGTGTGGAAAGGCAATCAGTTTATGAACAGCCAGAGTCTGGATGTGTTTCTGTACAATCTGCGCAAGTATTTGGTGGATGATTCGGATGTTCGGATCAAGACGGTTCGGGGAATCGGTTACGTTTTTGAAGTGATGAGCGAATAGGCAAAAAATCCCTATCTTTGCGCCTTGACGCATGAATGGGCATGATTTATCCTGAGAATTTCGAGCAAAAAATTGGTTTTGACCAGATTCGGCAGCTTCTGAAAAAGAACTGTTCGAGCAGTCTGGGTCAGGAAAGGGTGGATGAACTGGCTTTTCTCACCGATTTTGATGCTATTGCGGAACAATTGGACCGCGGGGATGAATTCAGACGCATCATTCAGTCGGAGCAGTCGTTTCCGGAAAGTCATTTTTTGGATGTCAGGCCGGCATTGAAACGGATACGTTTGGAGGGTAGCTGGATGGACGAAGCGGAATTGTTTGATTTGAGGCGTTCGTTGGACAGTATTTTTAGAATTGTTCGGTTCTTTGCGCCTGATTCAGAAGGCTTTTCGCCCTATCCCCGACTTTCAGCCCTTGCCGGCTCAACTGCTGTTTATCCAGAGGTGCTGAAGAAAATTGATAGTCTTTTATCGAAGTTCGGCAAGATCCTGGACAACGCTTCGCCTGAACTTTCTCGCATTCGCCGCGAGCTCACTCAAACCATGAACGGCTTGTCACGACGGCTTCAGCAGATAATGAAACAGGCTCAGGGTGAGGGTTTTGTAGAAAAGGATGCTTCGCCGAGCATGCGTGATGGCCGGCTGGTAATACCGGTTTCGCCCATGTATAAACGCAAGATTCGTGGTATTGTTCACGACGAATCTGCCACTGGTAAAACCGTTTTCATTGAGCCGGAGGAACTGGTGGAAGCCAACAACCGGATTCGTGAACTGGAGAATGAAGAACGACGTGAAATTATTCGGATTCTGATTGCTTTTTCGGATTTCGTACGGCCGTTTGCGGCTGAAATGGCTTTGTCGTACCACTTTTTGGGTGAGATTGATTTTGCACGTTCGAAGGCTCGCCTGGCATTGGATATCCATGCGATACGGCCACGAATGGAGGATGCGCCTTCGCTCGATTGGGTCAAGGCGGTGCATCCCTTGTTGATGCTTTCGCTTCGGAAACAGCAAAAAGAAGTGGTGCCGTTGACGCTGACGCTGAATGCTATAAATCGGATTCTGATCATTTCTGGTCCCAATGCCGGTGGCAAATCGGTTTGCCTCAAAACGGTTGGATTGTTGCAATACATGGTGCAATGTGGTTTGATGATTCCGTTGCACGACAGCTCCCGCGTAGGTTGGTTCGAGCGGTTGTTCATTGATATTGGTGATGAGCAATCCATTGAAAATGACCTGAGTACGTACAGTTCCCATTTGCTGAACATGAAATATTTTTTGCGGTATGCGCAGGGTGGTACACTGCTGCTGATCGACGAATTCGGTTCGGGCACGGAGCCCAAAATTGGGGGTGCCATCGCGGAATCCTGCCTGGATCGGCTCAACGCGCAGGGTGCTTATGGCGTGATTACCACCCACTACAGCAACTTGAAACATTATGCCGACGAGCACGATGGGCTTGTGAATGGTGCGATGCTGTACGACCGGCACGAGATGCGTCCGCTGTTTGTGCTGGAAACGGGACGTCCGGGCAGCTCGTTTGCCATTGAGATTGCACGAAAAATCGGGCTTCCCGAGGAAGTGATTGCCGAGGCTTCAGCCAAAGTGGGTTCCGATTACATTGATATGGATAAGTTCCTCCAGGACATTGTTCGCGACAAGCGGTATTGGGAAAACAAACGGCAAAGCATTCGGCTACAAGAAAAGAAGTTGACTGAATTGACTGAACGGTACGAAACGGATCTTTCGGCCATCAATAAGGAGCGAAAGGAAATAATTTTGAAGGCGAAAACGGATGCTACTCAGATTTTAAACGAGTCCAATGCGCTGATTGAGAATACGATTCGTGGCATCAAGGAGGCGCAGGCCGAGAAATCCCGTACGCAGGAGCTTCGCAAGGAGTTGCAGGGGTTTAAAAAGGAATATAGTGCGAAGCCAATAGTTTCAGAAATAATTATTGAACCTTCGCAAAAGATTTTAACCGTTAAAGATACAGTTCGGATTAAAGGACAAAATGCGGTCGGTAGCATTCTGGAAATCAAAGGTTTGAAAGCGGTCATTGGTTTCGGCTCTGTCAAATCGACGGTCTTGCTCGAAAATCTGGAACCCGCCAAACCCCAAAAGGAAAAGGAAAACCCCTATACGACCCTTGGTCGGCGTACCTCGGACGAAATCCGTGAAAAAAAGTTGCAGTTCCGCCAGGACATCGATGTTCGCGGCCAACGTGGTGACGAAGCGTTGCAAACCGTGATGTATTACTTGGATGACGCCATCATGACTGGTGTTTCCCGCATCCGGATCCTGCACGGAACTGGTACCGGGGTGCTTCGCCAACTGATTCGTCAGTACCTGGGAACGGTACCTGGTGTCTTGAAATTTGGTGATGAGCACATTCAGTTCGGGGGTGCAGGCATTACGGTGGTTGATTTGGAATGAGGATATGGAATACCGCTTGACCGATTTTTTACCCACTACCAAGAAGGAATTGGAACTTCGTGGTTGGAGCGAAGTAGATGTCGTGATCTTCTCCGGCGATGCTTACGTGGATCATCCTTCCTTTGGTGCAGCGGTGATTGGTCGTTTGCTGGAAGCTCAAGGGCTTCAGGTTGCATTGGTTCCACAGCCGGACTGGCGTGGTGACCACCGCGACTTCACCAAAATGGGTCGTCCCAGACTTTTTTTCGCCGTGACTGCCGGAAACATGGATTCCATGGTCAATCACTATACCGCTGGCAAACGCCTCCGCTCCGATGACGCTTACACGGCTGACGGCAAAGCCGGTGCCCGCCCCGACTACGCCACTACGGTTTATTGCAACATTCTCAAACAGTTATATCCCGACGTTCCCATCGTGATTGGGGGCATCGAAGCTTCTCTCCGCCGACTGACACATTATGATTATTGGTCCGACTCGTTGATGCCGAGCATTTTGGTTGGTTCCAAAGCTGACCTTTTGGTGTATGGCATGGGGGAAAAGCCGCTGATAGAACTTTGCAGTCGGCTCGAGGCTGGTGAGTCGTTTGAATCCATTCATGATATTCGGCAAACGGTTTATTTACAGAATGTTACTTCTGACTCTACATTGCGATTATACAGTCACGAGGAATGTTTGATGAGCAAGCGCAAACAAGCCGAAAACTTTCGTCATATTGAGGAAGAATCCAATAGGCTGAATGCCAATACGTTGATTCAACAGGTCGGGACCAGGGAACTGGTCGTAAATCCCCCCTTTCCGCCCCTAACCACTGCAGAACTGGATCGAAGTTACGAGTATCCATATACCCGCCTGCCCCACCCCAAATACAAGGACAAGACCATCCCAGCCTACGAAATGATCAAGTTCTCGGTGAACATTCACCGCGGTTGTTTCGGCGGCTGCGCCTTTTGCACCATCTCCGCCCACCAAGGCAAATTTGTGATGAACCGCAGCAAAGAATCCGTTTTGCGCGAAGTCCGCCTGCTCGTCGATCGCGATGATTTCAAAGGCTATCTGAGCGATCTGGGTGGACCCTCCGCCAATATGTACCGCATGGAAGGCCGCGACCTTTCGATATGCGCTTCCTGCAAAAAACCATCTTGCATTCACCCACGGATTTGCCCCAACTTGAATACCGATCACGGTCCACTTTTGGAACTATACCGTGCCGTCGATGCCCTCCCCGGCATTAAAAAATCGTTTATCGGTAGCGGCATTCGCTACGATCTTGTTGATAGAAAGAACGAAGAATATGCCCGCGAAGTCGTTTTTAACCACGTATCCGGTCGCCTGAAGGTTGCCCCCGAACACACCAGCAACACTGTTCTTGACTTGATGCGCAAGCCTTCTTTTGAACAGTTCAAAGCCTTCAATAAACTCTTTGAAAAACTGGAAGATGAACGCCAGCTTCGCTCCGATTCAGGCCGCCAACAGCTCATTCCCTACTTTATTTCCGCACATCCCGGTTGCACCGAACCCGACATGGCCAACCTTGCATCCGAAACCCGCAAACTTCACTTCAAACTAGAACAAGTCCAGGATTTCACCCCGACCCCCATGACCCTCGCCACCGAAATCTACTATACCGGCCTCCATCCCTACACGCTTAAACCCGTATTCACTGCCCGCACCAAGGTTGAAAAAGAAAAACAACGCAGTTATTTTTTCAAGTATCAGAAATAAGTTGAGTTTTTCTGTTTCTAATTTGAAACTCTAACAATAATAGAGTCCAAAGTCCTTTTTTTGTCGTATGAAAGTGCATCGAAAAACCCAATCCCTGGAAGAATTACAATTTTATATTGCAGAGCGAGTCCGCAAATCTCGACTTGTCAATGGCTACTCTCAGATCGAATTGTCCAATTTGTCAAAAATTAGCTATTCAAGTCTTCGAAGATTCGAACAAACCGGTGAAATATCCCTGACCTCACTTCTCCAAATTGCTGATATACTGAATGAACTTATCCATTTTGAAAACCTTTTTCCACAAGCCGATTTCTACGGCTTAGTTTCTTCAGGTGTAATAAAGCGCCCCAAACGTTGTAAAAACGGAACCTATTTTTCATCACGAATACTAAGCCACGCAGAAATAGAAAGACAGCTTGATTTTGAAGATAATCCAACTGGGTTTAAAAAAACAACCCCTAAACGAAAATGGAAAAAAGTGAATTCCCAAACTACTGACTATTCATGGGATCCTTTTGCAGAATTGGAGGCAATTGAAAAAGAAAGACTTAAAGCCAATCAAGAAGCTAATCAAGAAACAATAATTGAAGAATAACAATCAATAGATTGTTGCGAAGGTACTCTGTTATTGTTGCAAAGCTACTCTTTGATTATAGTGATGGTAACGCTTTGGCAGGTAACATTTTGACCGATAACGCTATAGCAATTAATTGTAAAAAAATCCAACTCGAAAAAATCAAATTTTATTATCGCTAATATTTGAGCAGTAATAAGTTAAACGCAATCACAAAAATTGGATATTACTACTAACATATTGACGATAATAATTTACGCACTTTTGGGCATGTAGTTCATAATATTAGTGTGGTTAATTTGATAACAAGTAGGGAGGTATTACTACCAACATATTGACGATAATAATTTACACTCTTTTGAGCATGGTATTTCAGCATGATTCTGGTTTTGCCGCTGTATGAAGGGCTAACTAAAATTCGGATATAGCAAATAAATTGGAATTGCGATTGTATTACAAAAGCTTCGATTGCATAACAAAAGCTTCGATTGCATAAGGAAATTTGCGATTGCAGTTACAACATTACATTCCCTTGCGGCGAATCTTGATCCGAATGGAATTTTCCAGCGGCTTTTCGCAAACAAAAGCAAGGTAGCCACCACCGCCGGCTCCCGGCATTTTCCAGGCGAGGGCCTGGTTTTTATAAAGGTCGATGGCTTCCTGCACGGCTGGATTCATCATGGTTGGAAACATGGTGATCTGAGCATTGAAAGAGGCTGCAAAAGCAGTGGCGAAAGCAGTAAGGTCCTTTTGCATAATGGCATTCCAGGCATTGGAAGCTGCTGAGGTGAGTGCTAAAACGTTGGCGGCGTCGATGTAGGTTTCCTTTAGGAGGTTCAGGCCTTGGACGCGGGGCCAGAGGAGAACCATGCAGAGGTGGTCTTCGAGCCAGGTTAGGATGGATTCGTCGTGGCAGGATTCGATTTTGGAGGGCCAGTAGCCACCGTCGTAATAATGGCGGTTGAGGCCAGGCATGCAGATGCCGATGGAGTCTTGGGCGCCGGATATTTCGGTGCGGCCGGGTTCGTTTTCGAAGCGGAAGAGGATTTCAGCCAGCTTTTCGGGGTGGTCGAGGGGAAGTTGGTAGGGCCAGAGTTTGCGGGCGGCGTTGCGGGTGGAGGTGGACATGCCGCAGCGTTCCATGAACTCGATAGTGGGTTCGATGGAGATGGTGAGGGCCCAGCCTGGGCCGAATTTGTTGACGTAGGGTTGGTCGATCCAGGTGCCGGCCAGGTCGAGGCGGAAGGGCAGCTGGCATTGGGCTTCGCCGGAGCGGAGAGCAGTGGTGGAGCGGGCTGGCAGGCCGGCTTCGGGGATGCGTTTCAGGATGAGGTAATGGATGCCGAGTTCGGTGCAGAGCTTATCTTTGGCTGGGGAATGGCCGTCTTCGTTGACAACAAAGACATCGGGGCGGAATTCGCGGAGATCAATCTCGAAATCGAGGATGCCGGAGCCTTTGTTGACCCAGGCGTCGGTGACGTAGCGGCAGGATTTGACCATGTAGAGGCGTTCCTGTTCGGAATTAACGGTATTTCGGCCTTTCAGGTCGCGAATGGTGGCATCGGAGCCGAGGCCGACGTAGAGGTCGCCGTAGGAGGCGGCTTCCTTGAAAAAGGCAACGTGGCCGCTGTGGAGCATGTCGTAACAACCTGAGACGAAAATCCGTTTATTCATTATTATTCAAATCTATATGCCTTGTCAAGAAAGGGCGCAGATACATCTTTCGGGGAAAGGACTAATTCTTCCAAAGCAACAGGCCATTCAATACCAATCGTGGGGTCAGCGTAGTTGAGGGCGACTTCCGAAGCATAATTGTAGGGATTGTCAACTTTATAGGAGAAAATAGCTTCGTGGGAAAGGACCAGAAAGCCATGGTAGAAGCCGCGGGGTACGTAAAGTTGAAGTTTGTTTTCGGCCGATAGTTCGACGGCAACGGATTTTCCGAAGGTAGGGGAATTTTTGCGGCCATCGACGACGACGTCGAGGACGGCACCCTGGATGACGCGGACCAGTTTGGCTTGGGCGGCAGCACCGGATTGGGCGTGCAGACCGCGAAGGACGCCGAAGGTTGATTTGGACTCGTTGTCCTGGATGAATTCGACGGGGCCGATGTGCTTCTCGAAATCGGCTTTTTTCCAGGATTCCATGAAATAGCCGCGGGGGTCGAGATTAACCTTGGGTTCGATGATGAAAACGCCGGGGATTTCCTGTTCAATAAAGTTCATAATTTTATCTATTGCTATACATTAAATCGTAGTACTTCTGATAATCGCCTGAAGTCACTTCATTGGACCAAGCCTGGTTTTCGAGGTACCAACGGATGGTCAGTTCGATGCCGGTGGCGAAATTGGTTTCGGGCAACCAGCCGAGTTCGTTGCTAATCTTGGTGGGGTCGATGGCGTAGCGCTGATCGTGACCGAGACGGTCGGCAACGTAGGTGATGAGGTTGTAATTGAGGTTGTTTAGGTCGGTTTTCAGAACAGCCTGATAGGCAGGTTCTTCCAGCATCAGACGTTTGATGGTGTCGATGGTGAGCTTCACGATCTCGATGTTTTGCTTTTCATTATGACCACCGACGTTGTACACCTCTCCTATTCGGCCGTTGCGAACCACTTTGTCGATGGCTTTGCAGTGGTCCAAAACATAGAGCCAGTCGCGGACATTGGTGCCGTCGCCGTAGACAGGAAGCTTCTTGCCTTCCAGAATGTTCTTGATGATGAGGGGAATAAGCTTTTCGGGAAAATGGTAGGGGCCGTAGTTGTTGGAGCAACGGGTGATGGTGGCCGGAAACTTGAAAGTTTCCATATAGGCTTTCACGATGAGGTCGGCCGAGGTTTTGGAGGCTGAATACGGGCTGCGGGGATCGAGCGGGGTGGTTTCGGTGAAATAGCCTTCGGCACCGAGAGAGCCGTAGACTTCGTCGGTGGAAACCTGGTGGTAACGAACGCCTGCTTTCCAAGTGGGATAGCCTTTGTCGTCCTTGCCGGTGACCCAATGCTTGCGGGCAACGTCCATGAGGTTTTGGGTGCCCATGATGTTGGTTTCCAGAAACAAGCGTGGATTTTCGATGCTGCGGTCCACGTGGCTTTCGGCGGCAAAATTGACGACGACTTCCACCGGATATGTTTCAAAGAGGCTGTTGACGAGGGCTTGGTCGCAGATATCGCCTTTCACGAAGATGCAGCGGCTACCGTCCACGTCGTTGGCGATGGTGCCGAGGTTGCCTGCGTAAGTCAGTGAGTCGAGGACGATCAGTTGAACGTCGTTGTAGGTGGACAGTAGGAATTTGACGTAATTGGCTCCGATGAACCCGGCGCCACCGGTAATGATATATGTTTTCATTTTAATTTAATCGATGAGGTGTATAATGTATTGACCGTATTCCGTCTTGTCTAGTTTGCGGCCCAAAACAAGCAACTGTTCGTTATTGATCCAGCCGTTGCGCCAGGCGATTTCCTCGATGCAGGAGACATAAAAACCTTGACGGTTTTGGATGGTGGAAACGAAGTTGGAGGCGTCCAATAAGCTGTCGCAATTGCCGGTGTCCAGCCAGGCAAAGCCGCGGCCGAAGATTTCTACCTGCAGGGTTCCTTCTTCCAAATAAACCTTGTTCAGGTCGGTTATTTCGTATTCGCCACGGGCAGAAGGCTCGAGAGCAGCGGCTTTGGCGGTGACGGAGCTGTCGTAGAAGTAGAGGCCGGGGACGGCATAATGCGATTTGGGATGTTCGGGCTTTTCTTCGAGGGAAAGGACTTTGCCATCGACATCGAATTCAACCACGCCATACGCACGGGGATCCTTGACGTAATAGCCAAAAACACAAGCACCTTTATCCATATTGGCGGCGCGTTTCAGCATGGTGGAAAAGTTCTGGCCGTAAAACATGTTGTCGCCCAGAATAAGGCAACCGGGTTCGCCGTTCAGGAATTCGGCACCCAGGACGAAGGCTTGAGCCAATCCGTTGGGAATATCTTGAATCTTGTACTGAAACGACATGCCGAGTTCTTCGCCGGTGCCGAGCAAATCGCGAAACATGGGCAAATCTCTTGGTGTGGAGATGATGAGGACTTCGCTGATGCCGGCCAGCATAAGCGTGGATAAGGGGTAATAAATCATGGGCTTGTCGTAAACCGGCATGATTTGTTTGGAGATGGCTTTTGACAGCGGGAACAGACGGGTGGCACTGCCACCTGCTAATATGATGCCTTTCATACAGTTTGTTTTAGAAAGTCAACAAAGATAACAAATTCTTGATTTAACTCAAATACCAGCGGTACATGGTTTCGATGCCTTCTTCGATTTCCATGCGGTGATGCCAGCCGAGATCGTGCAGTTTGGACGGGTCAGTGAGTTTGCGCATGGTGCCGTCGGGTTTGGTTGTGTCAAAGAAGAGTTCCCCTTCAAAACCGATCTTGCGTTTGACCAGTTCAGCCAATTGCTTGAGGTTGATTTCTTTACCTGTACCGATGTTGATGTGACAGTTGCGAACGTCGGGATCGGAGCCTTTCAGGTCGTTGAAAGAAACGGTTTCCATGATGAATACGCAGGCGTCGGCCATGTCTTCGCTCCAAAGGAATTCACGGAAGGGTGTACCAGTTCCCCAAAGTGCAATTTTGCCCTTTGTGATGCCAAACTTGGTGAGTATTTGAAGCATTTCGGCCTCGCTGCTATCACCGTTCACGCCTTCCACCGGATACTTGCTGAAATCACGACGAAGTGCCTCCAAATCATTGTTCATAAGGCATTTCCCGAGATGAGCCTTGCGGATCATGGCTGGCAGGACGTGGCTTTTTTCGAGGTTGAAATTGTCGTTGGGGCCGTACAGGTTGGTAGGCATCACGGCGATGAAGTTGGTGCCGTACTGCAGGTTGAAGCTTTCGCACATCTTGAGCCCGGCAATCTTGGCAATGGCGTAGGGTTCGTTGGTATATTCCAGTGGCGAAGTGAGTAAGCAGTCTTCGGACATGGGTTGGGGAGCATCGCGGGGATAAATGCAGGTGCTGCCCAGGAAAAGCAGTTTCTTCACACCATTTTTCCAGGATTCATGGATGATGTTGTTCTGAATCTGGATGTTGATGTAAATGAAATCGGCGCGATAGAGGGAGTTGGCGATGATGCCACCCACGTATGCAGCGGCCAAGAAAACATAGTCGGGCTTTTCGGTGGCGAAGAATTCGGCTACGGCCGCTTGGTTGGTCAAATCGAGTTCCTGAATGGTACGCAATACAAAATTGTGGTACCCTTTGGATTTCAGGTTTTTAAGTATGGCCGATCCGACTAGACCTGTGTGGCCTGCCAGGTAAATCTTAGCATCTTTGTTCATCGTTATTCGAAGTAATTCATGATGCGGTAGCCGCCTTCTTTCAGATAGGTTTCCTTTTTCATAAGTTTGATGTCGCTCAGCATCATGTCTTCACACAAGGCTTTCAAATCGTATTGAGGTGTCCAGTTGAGCTTGGTACGGGCTTTGGTGGCATCTCCGATAAGCAGTTCCACTTCGGTGGGGCGGAAATAGGCTTTGTCAACGCCGACCAGCTTGTCGCCGAGGCGGGCTGCAAAGGCTTCATAGTGTTCAACTCCTACCCTTTGTTCGAAAAGGGCTTTGTCGATGCCGGCCAGGTAGCCTTTTTCGTCGGCTCCTTCGCCTTTGAAATCGATGGTGACACCGACTTCGGAGAAAGCCATGCGTACAAATTCGCGGATGGTCGTGGTGACGCCGGTGGCAATGACGTAATCATCGGGTTGATCTTGCTGCAGAATGAGGTACATGGCCTTGATGTAATCTTTGGCATGGCCCCAGTCACGCTGGGAAGAGAGGTTGCCCAGGAAGAGGTTTTTTTGCATGCCCAGCACGATGCGGGAGGCTGCACGTGTCACTTTGCGAGTCACGAAGGTTTCACCACGCAGCGGTGATTCATGGTTGAACAGGATACCGTTGCTGGCGTGCATGCCGTAGGCTTCGCGGTAATTGACCGTGATCCAGTAGGCGTACATCTTGGCCACAGCATACGGGCTGCGGGGATAAAACGGTGTGGTTTCCTTTTGGGGCACTTCCTGTACCAAACCGTAGAGTTCGGAAGTGGAAGCCTGATAAATGCGGGTTTTCTTGGTCAGTTCGAGCAAGCGAACGGCTTCAAGTATGCGTAAGGTTCCAAGGCCATCGGCATTGGCTGTATATTCTGGGGTGTCGAAACTCACTTTCACGTGGCTCATGGCGGCCAGGTTGTAGATTTCGTCGGGCTTGGTTTCGCCAATGATGCGGGTGAGGTTCATGCTGTCGGTCAAATCGCCGTAGTGGAGGATCAAGTTGCGGTTTTCTTCCCAAGGGCCTTGATAGAGGTGGTCGATGCGGTCGGTATTGAACATGGAGGAACGGCGTTTGATGCCGTGTACGATGTAACCTTTACGGATGAGGTATTCGGCCAGGTAGGCGCCGTCCTGGCCGGTAATGCCGGTAATTAATGCAACTTTGGACATATTAAAATGGTTTTAAAGAAAACTTTTATTTCTCTGAAATCGACACAAATTTATATAAATTTTGGGGACTTTTGAAAATTTATGTCAGCACAGGTGCAGGATAGTGGTATACAAAGCTGATTCAGTGCGATTTTAAAAAAGGACTATAAACGAATTGCGAACTTTTTGAGCCTGGCATCGAGCATGTGCTCGGGAATGATGCTTTTGACGGTTTCAGCAACGGCGTTCAATACGCGTTCGCGGACAAAATCCGGATGAATGACGAGGGAAATTTCGCGAACAGCTTCGGGGCTGACGATGGGGCGGATGTTTTTATGTTGCTCTTCGGTGAGGAAAGGCAGGTGAAGTTCGGGAATGATGGTGTAGCCGCCATTGGTATCGACGATACGGATGAGGGTATCGATGCTGCCGGCTTCGTACATGTACGATCGGGGGGTTTTGTCTTCGCAGAAATTGAAAATCTGGTTCCGCAGGCAATGGCCTTCTTGCAACACCCAAAGATCTTTCAAAGGCAAATTGACGGCGGAAAGGGATTCTTCGCCGATAAAGGGTGAAGAAGGTGATACGTAGGCCACGAATTTCTCGTAATAAAGCGGAATTTCGAGGATGGTCGGATGTTTGAGCGGAGTGGCAAGGATGGCGGCATCGATTTTGCCGGATAGAATGCATTCGATGATGGTATCGGTGCGGATTTCGGACACTTTGAGGTTTACATCCGGGAATTTGGTCGTGAAGTTCGGAAAGAATTTGGGCAATAAATAGGGTGCTACGGTAGGAATGATGGCCAGGCGGAAGTCGCAGATAAGGCCGTCTTTTTCGGAGGAAACGAATTCCTTGAGGCGTTCGGTGTTTACCAAAATCCCTCTGGCTTTTTCGATGATTTCGGCGCCGGTTTGGGTAGGTTCGATGGGATGTTTGGCGCGGTCGAATATTTTTACACCAAGTTCGTCTTCGAGTTTTTGCACCATCATGCTAAGGGTGGGTTGAGTTACGTGGCAATCTTCGGCTGCTCTGGCAAAATGGCGGAACTGGTCTACCGAAACAATGTATTCAAGTTGTTGCAAAGTCATAACATATAGATTTGATTGATGCAAATATAAAGAATATTGATTTGATTTATGAAATTTCAGGGAGTATATTTGTGTATTACTCATAGATTTTTGTGTGTTATTATTGGTTTGTTTTTCTAGGTTGATTGATTGATAATTTGCAGTTCGGAACAGACGGGAAGTGATTCTCGTCTGTTTTTTTGTATTTTTGTTGCAAAATGAACATGGTACCCGATGACCGACGACTTTTCTGCACTGGATACGCTGACCGCTTCTGACCGAAGTTTCGCTATATATAGGATACCTGGCCAATCGCCTGTTATTCAGGTGCAAGAGCAGGGTTTGCCTGAAGCCTTTGACACGTTGGCTGAACTGAACGGGCGGTCGGGTTTCGTGATGGCGCCGTTTCATAGCAATGCCAACCACCCGGTGGTATTGATTCGGTCGGATGTTTCCGTACATGGGAAAAGTCAGATTTTGAGATACTTGAAGAAACGGGTCGCAACCGGTGCATCAATTACCGCAGCCAAAGCATCAATAACCGCAGCTATTGCTGATTATACCGTCTATAAAGGGGCGTTCGAACTTTTCCAGAAAGCGCTTCATGCGGGTTCCTGCGAAAAAATCGTTTTGTCCAGGACGATGCAACTGCCATTGCCTTTAGGGTTTTCGGCAGGAGCCTTGTTTGAAGCGGCTTGCGAGACCTATCCGGACGCATTTGTTTACTTGTGCCACACGCCGTTGACTGGCATCTGGTTCGGCAGTTCGCCTGAATTGTTGCTGTCGGGCGAAAAGGACAGTTGGCAGACGGTGGCATTGGCGGGAACACGCCGAATCAAGGATTCCGAATCGGGATGGGATGCTAAAACAGACGGAAAATCCAAACCAGACTGGGATGCCAAGAACATTCGAGAACAGCAGGTTGTGACGGCCTATTTGGAAAAACAGCTGCGAATCAAAAACCTGATTGGCAGTATTTCCGAACCCTATACCGTCCGTGCCGGACAATTGATGCACATCAAGACTGATTTCCGATTTCAGATGCCTGAACAAGGCAGGGTCGGCGATTTGCTCGACTTCCTCCACCCTACTCCAGCGGTTTGCGGGTACCCAAAAACAGAAGCTTGCAGGCTAATTTTGGCGCACGAAGGCTATGACCGCGCCTATTATAGCGGTTTTGTAGGACCATTAAATAAGGAGGGGAAAACGGACCTGTATGTTAATTTGCGTTGTGCCAGCATGACCGCCGAAGGCTTGGTGTTGTATGCAGGTGGTGGTCTGATGCCAGATTCGGAGCTGAAATCGGAGTGGGAAGAGACGGAAGTGAAATTGCAAACGCTGCTGTCATTGATCCACGAATAAAGAACTACGAATGGAACACAAGCAAGGGATCGCAACGAAAAATAAAAAGTTTCAACGAATATTTTACAACGATTAGTTCATAACACCAAGCATACCAATGTATTCCTCCAAAAAAAACGTCCTAGAAACGGTGGCTTTATTCAAAGCCTTCGGCATTTCCGAAGTGGTCCTTTCACCGGGTTCGCGGAACGCACCACTCATTCAGTCGTTTGCGTCGGATCCGTTTTTTAACTGCCATACGGTGGTGGACGAACGGAGTGCCGGATTTTTTGCACTGGGCATCATCAACCGCATCCAAAAGCCGGTGGCTGTGTGCTGTACGTCGGGTACGGCGCTGCTGAATTATGGGCCAGCCGTTGCCGAGGCTTTTTATCAGGAACTGCCGCTGGTGGTGGTTTCAGCCGACCGTGCTCCTGCCTGGATTGGGCAAATGGATGGGCAGACCTTGCCGCAGGCCGATATTTTTGGAACGTTGGTTCGCAAATCGGTGCAATTGCCCGAAGTGCATTCCGATGAGGACCTGTGGCATTGCAACAGGCTGGTGAATGAGGCGCTGAATGCTTCTTTGTTGGGAGGTCCGGTTCACATCAACATCCCGATTTCCGAGCCGCTGTTTGATTTTTCGGTGGAAGCTTTGCCTGAGGTTCGCAAGACAACAGTGGTTACGCCACTGGTAATAAACGATTTGCAACCGTTGGTGGAAATGTACGATCAGGCTGAACGGGTTTTGATTGTGGTCGGGCAACTGCCGGCCAATCCGTTGAAACTGACCCGACTGTTGGAGAAATGCAGGCTTCATGGTTCGGAAGTGGTGCTTGTAGAGCATCTTGGACAATACTTTACGCCAGACAGCATCGGCAATTTCGATGCGCTGATTTCCACCTGGAACGAACAGCAGGCTCAGGCTTTTGCGCCCGATCTGCTCATCACGCTGGGTGGACATGTGGTTTCCAAGCGGGTGAAGAAATGGTTGCGGGAGAACCCACCGAAGGCGCACTGGCACATCGGTTTGAGTGGTCAGATGCCGGACACGTACCAGCATGCCACGCATTTTATTCGAACAACGCCTGATGCCTTTTTGGAAGCTTTCGTGAAATTGCAAAAAAAACAAGTTTCAGGGCCGGTCACTCCGTGGATATTGAGTTGGAATCTGGCATCAAGGGAACTGTCGGAACCGGATCGTTCGTTACCGTTTTCGGATATCACAGTAACGGGAGCATTCCTGAAAGTGATCGGCGAAAGCAGTGTTCTATTTTCCGGAAACAGTTCGCCAATACGGAACCTGCAATTGTTTAAAAAACCGAAGGACGTGTCCGTCTTTTGCAACCGTGGTACCAGCGGTATCGAAGGTACGCTTTCGGCCGCCTGCGGCTATGCATCAGGCAGTTCTGATCTTGTATTCGTCCTGCTCGGTGACCTGAGTTTCTTCTACGACCTGAACATATTGACGCATCGGCCTTTTCCGGCCAATCTACGGATACTGCTCATCAACAACGGCGGCGGCAGCATCTTCAAGCAATTGCCCGATTTGGAAAATTCGGACATAGTAACTAAATATGTTTCAGCCAGTCATGATATGAAATCTAAAGGTTTTGTTGAGGCAGCGGGCATTCGGTATTTTGGAGCAACCAATTATAAAGAACTGGACCAGGTCTTGAAAATTTTACGCAGCGTGGAAGGGAATTCAGCCGCTTTACTCGAGGTTTTCACCGACGACGCCGTGAACATCGAGGCCAGTCAAACCTATTATCGATCGATCAAGCAATAGCACCATCGGCAACAATCAGACAATTGAATGAACGACAATAATCAAAAAAATATACAGCAATGAGAAACTGGGAAACCATCAAGGAATACGAAGAAATCCTGTTCGACTATTTCGAAGGGATTGGTCGGATCACCATCAACAGGGAGCGTTATCGGAACGCCTTCACCCCTACCACCTCCATGGAAATGAGCGATGCGTTGCGCATCTGCCGTGAAAGCCAGGAAATCGGCGTGGTGGTGTTGACGGGTGCAGGCGACAAGGCTTTTTGTGCCGGCGGTGACCAAAATGTGAAAGGCAAAGGCGGTTACATCGGCAAAGATGGCGTACCGCGTTTGAATATTCTGGATGTCCAGAAGCAGATTCGTTCCATGCCCAAGCCAGTTATTGCCATGGTGAACGGTTATGCCATCGGCGGCGGACATGTGCTGCATGTGATTTGCGACCTCTCCATTGCCTCCGAGAATGCTATTTTCGGGCAAACTGGGCCTCGTGTGGGCAGTTTTGACGCCGGTTTCGGCTCTTCCTACCTCGCCCGGATCGTGGGGCAGAAAAAGGCCAGGGAAATTTGGTTCCTTTGCCGGCAGTACAATGCGCAGGAAGCCCTGGAAATGGGCCTTGTGAACAAAGTGGTGCCCTTTGACAAGCTGGAAGATGAAGTGGTCAAGTGGGCTTCGGAAATGATGCAACACAGCCCGATGGCTCTGCGCATGATCAAACTTGGGCTGAATGCGGAACTGGACGGTCAGGCCGGTTTGCAGGAACTGGCCGGCAACGCCACACTCCTTTATTATTTGACCGAAGAAGCACAGGAAGGCAAGCACGCTTTTCTGGAAAAACGCAAACCCGACTTCTCAAAGTTCCCCAAATATCCATGAGGCTAAAAACCGCCATCGAGCATCGTACGCTGCATTTTCACAAACCTGCAGGCACATCGCGCGGCGTTTATATGACGCACGATGTTTGGTATGTGCGGGTTTTTTCCATGGAACAGCCTGAACAGTTTGGTATTGGGGAATGCGCGCCGTTGCCGGATTTGAGTTGCGATTACGGGAGCAATTATGCGGTGAGGTTACAGGAAGCTTGCAACCAGTTGGAACAAAGCGGCGTTTTGGATACGGAAGCGCTCCGAAACCAACCTTCGATACTGTTTGGGCTGGAAACGGCCATGCGGCATTTGGAAAAAAACACCTTTGCCCTTTGGGACACGCCCTTTTCCCGAAGCGAACAAGGCATCCCTGTCAACGGTCTCATCTGGATGGGGCCGTATAAAGAGATGGAGGTGCAAATCCGCGAAAAACTTCAACAAGGCTTCCATTGCATCAAATTGAAAATTGGTGCCCTCCATTTTGAAGACGAGCTGGCTTTGCTGAAGCAGATCCGTCGGGAATATTCTTCTGAAACGGTGACGCTGCGGGTAGATGCCAACGGTGCGTTTTCGCCTGACGAGGCGCTGGAGAAGCTGAAACGCCTTTCGGAACTGAACTTGCATTCCATTGAACAACCCATTCGGGCAGGACAATGGGAGGCGCTTAAGGCGTTGATCAAAACTACACCGCTGCCCATTGCGTTGGACGAGGAATTGATTGGATGCCACACCTTGTATCAAAAGACCCTGATGCTGGACACCCTGATGCCTCCCTTTTTGGTATTGAAACCAACCTTGCACGGCGGTATTTCAGGCTGTACCGAATGGATCAACCTTGCAAAAGAACACGGTATCGGTTGGTGGATGACTTCAGCCCTCGAATCGAATATCGGACTGAATGCGGTGGCCCAATGGTGCGCCACGCTGGGCAATCCGCTGCATCAAGGACTGGGCACCGGGCTGCTGTATTCTGACAATGTGGAGATGCCGCTTCAGATGGAAGGTGAAAAACTTTGGTTCCGACCTTGATTTGCGTTTTCCAACTACAAAATGTACCTTCGTCTCCATCTGAATCCATCAACTCATGTATCAGACCGATCGTCGCAAACAAACCCTGCTGCTGGAAGGCAACTTGCTTTCTCCGTCAGCTATTCTTCTTGAATGTAAGTCCTTGGAAGACAAGATTCTAACGCCTTCCGAAAATACTCAGGAAACGAAATTCCGCCTGGAACTTTTCCGCTTTCTGGTCGATTGGTTCAACGATTCGGAAGAAATGACCGTTCAAACATCAGGTTCCACCGGCGATCCCAAACTTCTCCGCGTCCGAAAGACCCAAATGATGAACAGCGCCTGCGCCACTTGTTACCAGTTGCGACTGGAGCCTGGCGACCGGATTCTGCTGTGCATGTCGTTGCAATTCATTGCCGGCAAAATGATGGTGGTCCGCGCGCTGGTGGCTGGCCTCGACTTGCATCTGGTAGAGCCTTCAGGCTATCCGTTAAAAGACACGAATCAGAAAATTCGTTTTGCGGCCATGGTCCCGATGCAGCTTTACAACTGCCTCCAGGTGGCCCTGGAACGGGAACGTCTGCAAAGCATCGCGGTACTGCTGGTTGGCGGAAGTGCGGTCGATCCAAAGCTGGAAACGACGCTCCAGGCCTTTCCAAACCCGGTCTATGCCTCATACGGCATGGCTGAAACCCTTTCTCACATAGCCTTGCGCCGCATCAACGGCCCCGAAGCTTCGGACTATTTTACGCCATTGCCTTCGGTCACGGTTTTCTTATCGGAAGAACACTGCCTCAACATCGATGCGCCGTTGGTGTGTAGCCACCGTATATACACCAACGACCAGGCAGAAATGCGCGGCGATGGCAGTTTCCGCATTTTGGGGCGCATTGACAACGTGATCAATACGGGTGGCATCAAAGTACAAATTGAAGTGTTGGAGGCCTTTCTGAGTGATTTCATCGACCTGCCTTTTGCCGTTTCTTCCCTGCCGGACGAAAAATTCGGCGAAATCATCGTACTGGCGGTGGAAGGTGTTCTGGATGACGCATTGCTTACTCAGACGCTTCATGCCGAGAACCTGCCGGCGCATCAGTTCCCCAAACAAATCATCACATTGGACAGGTTGCCGCGAACGGAAAGTGGCAAAATAAACCGTTCCATGCTCCGAGAGATGCTTCAGTCCAACAACTTAAAGTTAAACACGATATGAGTCGCATTCTAAAAACCGGTCTTGTTCAGACCAGTTATACCGAAAACAATCGAAAAAATATCGAACAGCAGATTCGTAAGGTAGCGGCTGCCGGTGCCGAACTTGTGGTTTTGCAGGAATTGCACGACAGCCTGTATTTCTGCCAAACGGAAAACGTAGCCCTTTTTGACTTGGCTGAACTCATTCCGGGCCGCACTACGGATTTCTACGGAGCGCTGGCTGCTGAACTGCAAATCGTATTGGTTGCTTCGTTGTTTGAAAAACGTGCGCCTGGCTTGTACCACAACACGGCCGTCGTGTTCGAAAAGGATGGATCAATAGCCGGCAAGTACCGTAAAATGCACATTCCAGACGATCCTGCCTACTACGAGAAGTTTTACTTCACGCCGGGCGATCTGGGGTTCAAGCCCATTCAGACTTCTGTCGGCAAACTCGGTGTGTTGGTTTGCTGGGATCAATGGTACCCGGAAGCTGCCCGGATGATGGCTTTGCAGGGTGCTGAAATACTGATTTACCCCACCGCCATCGGTTGGGAAAGCGGCGACACGCCGGAAGAAAAGGAACGGCAGCAGAACGCTTGGGCAATTTCACAGCGGGCACATGCAGTGGCCAATGGCCTGCCGGTGGTTTCGGTGAACCGGGTGGGGCTGGAAAAGGATCCTTCTGGACAGACCAACGGCATTCAGTTCTGGGGTCACAGTTTTGTGGCAGGTCCGCAGGGCGAATTGCTGGCTTTGGCGAGTTCGGACGCTCCTGAAAACCTGCTGGTGGAGATTGATCTGACGCGTTCGGAGAATGTTCGCCGCTGGTGGCCGTTTCTGCGGGACCGTCGGATCGATGCGTACGACCTTTCGAAACGGTATTTGGACGAAAAAGATTGAATTTCATGCGCGCATTTCCCGCTACTTGCAGCGAGGAGCTTCAATTCCGGCAGGTGCAGTTCCGTGGTTTGCCGAGCATATCGTCCATTTCGTCGGGAAAAACACCGCCATTCATCGATTTCGGCTTTTTAGGCTACTTTCCGCCGGCTACTTTTGCAGCATCAACATTTTAAACCCGAACGCTATGAACGCTTCAGAAAATTTCTCCCGTCAAGATCGTCGTCAGCAACGTCACGAGTATCGTGAAATGCGCCGCGCAAACCGTATGCAACGCCACAGACACGGTGGCACGCGCTTTTCCATTATCCTGATTGTTGTCGGTTTGGTCTTCCTGGCTGTAAACACTGGCCTGTTGCCCACCATGTATCAACCTTTGTTCAGCTCCTGGCCCATTTGGTTGGTGTTCGGCGGCATCTATTTCTTGTTGGATTGCTCCTGGTTTACAGGGCTGATCTTACTGACGGTAGGCACCTTCTACATCATTCCTGAAATCGGTGCGGTGAACCCTGCGCTGAACATTCCGCCGAATTTCGGGCACCTGTATTGGCCCGCTTTATTGGTGGTGGCTGGAGTTTACTTTATCCTTTCCAGAAGGTACGGCAGGCAATGTTGGAAGAGGTGGAACATCCATCAGAAATTTGAGAATTTCAACAACACCACAGTGAACAATGAAGATGGCTTCCTTCATGTGAACGCTTCGTTCGACAGCCGTAAGAACATCGTGATGGATCCCATCTTTAAAGGTGGAAACGTGGAATGTTCCTTTGGCGAAGTAGTGCTGGACCTGCGCAAGACGACCTTGCCTGAAGGCAAGACACTGCTCAACGTAAACTGTTTGTTCGGCTCAGTCGTCGTTATAGTGCCTTCTGACTGGAATGTGCAGTTGCTAGGAGATTCGGCCTTCGGTGGATTCACGGACAGCCGTTACTCGCCTTCCCACAACCCTAATTCAGGCAGTTCGCTCGTGATTCAGGGCAAGTGTTTGTTCGGTGAAGTCAAACTCAGAGATTAAACCAACGATGCGTCACCCCGCCTTCAACAACTTTCTGCGACAAATCCTGTATTTGTCACTCTGCATCCTAACCGGACTGGCACTAACCTTGTGTCAGTTCGGTCTGGTGCCGGTGCCTGCAGGTGTTTTGCTCTTGGACGGACTGATGTTGGGCATTTTGGCTGGTTTGTTGGCGTATTTGCTTTGGTTCGTGGTTTTTTTCGCAGACTTTTCTGGCGGACAGCCCATGCAACGAATGATGAATCATTCAGCGTTGCTGGTTTTACTGCTTCTGATCTGGGTTGGAGGAGGTTATTTGCTGGAACTCCTGTTTTTTCCTGCTTCATCTGGAGAATTATCCAAAGCGTTGCCGATGAAGGCCATATTCGGTCTGCTTGTTTTTTTAAGTGTGATTCGCCTGTATCAGGACTGGAAACGAGAAAAAGAAATTCAAGAGGATGAAATTCCGGAGTTACCCACTGTAGTCTCAGGTTCACCTGTTTCAAATACTCCGAACAAGTCTTTGGACACCATTTCAGTGAAAACCGGCCAGAAAATCCACCTGGTGCAGGTTTCGGACATCCTTTTCTTTCAGGCTGAAGGCGATTATGTCATGATCCACACACCTGACGGCAGATTTCTGAAGGAGCAGACCATGAAGTATTTTGAAGAAAACTTACCGGCTGAACGCTTTATCCGCATCCACCGCTCTTCCATCGTTCATGCCAATTGCATTTCGAAGATTGAGCTGTACGAGAAACAGAATTACCTGATCACCTTGAAAACAGGGCAGAAACTTCGGGCAAGTGCTGCCGGATACAAACAACTGAAGGCTGCATTGAAGCTGTAATGTTAACGAAATAAACGAAAGAAATCCTAAAAACGTTAAGAAACAAACTTATTAAATTTATAAAACAAAAAGGGCACTTTTCACAAAGCGCCCTTTTTATAGGTTTTCAATAGGTATTAGTTCTAAAGGTAAAAAAGATTGTATTAGGTTAACGGTCACAAAGATTGACCTTTTTTCACGACCCACCAAAAAAAAAAACATATTATAAAACATGTTTTTAGAAGTTAACACTTGAATAAGGACTTAATTCTGTGTATTTTTGCGAAAGTACAAATATAAAGAGTTTTTTAACACCTATTCAGTTTTATGCTCGAGAACATCGTTCCAGAAGAATCTGGTAAGAAATCGCTCCACTTTATTGAGCAAATCGTAGAAAACGATTTGAAAGAAGGAAAAAACGGAGGAAAGATTGCAACGCGTTTCCCGCCGGAACCCAACGGATACTTGCACATTGGTCACGCAAAGGCCATTTGCCTCGATTTCGGCATCGCCAAACAATACGGTGGCAGTTGCAACTTGCGCTTCGACGATACCAATCCGGTCAAGGAAGATGTGGAATATGTGGACTCCATCATGGAAGATATCCAGTGGTTGGGTTTCCAATGGGACAATTTGTATTATGCATCCGATTATTTCGGCAAATTATATGATTTCGCCATCGAAATGATCAAACGCGGTTTGGCGTACGTGGACGACCAGTCGGCTGAAGTCATTGCTTCTCAGAAAGGAAGCCCTACCTCACCGGGCACCAACAGCCCCTTCCGCGACCGTAGCATTTCAGAGAATTTGGATTTGTTCCTCCGCATGCAGGCTGGTGAATTCGAAGAAGGCACCCGTGTGTTGCGTGCCAAAATAGATATGGCGCATTCCAACATGCACTTCCGCGACCCGCTGATGTACCGCATTCTTAAAATGAGCCACCACCGCACCGGTGATACGTGGAACGTTTATCCTTTATACGATTATGCCCACGGGCAAAGCGATTATTTCGAAGGCATCACGCATTCGCTCTGCACGCTGGAGTTCGAGGTGCACCGTCCGCTTTACGATTGGTTCGTGGATCAATTGAAAACCGACGAATACCGACCACGTCAAATTGAATTCAACCGCTTGAACATTACGTATATGGTGATGAGCAAGCGCAAGATGCTGCAACTGGTCCAGGAAGGCAAGGTTTCCGGTTGGGACGATCCCCGCATGCCAACACTGTGTGGTCTGCGTCGCCGAGGTTACACGCCTGAAGCCATCCGCAGTTTCGTGGACAAGATCGGTTACACCAAATTTGACGGTATTATTGACATCAGTTTGCTGGAATTCAGCATCCGCGAACAATTGAACAAGATTGCACCCCGCGTGGCGGCAGTGTTGGACCCCATCAAACTGACGGTGACGAACTATCCGGAAGGTCAGGTTGAATGGAACGATGCCATCAACAATCCAGAAGACGAAACCGCTGGAAGCCATTCCGTACCCTTCACCAAAAACTTGCTGGTGGAACGCGAGGACTTCATGGAAGAAGCGCCAAGCAAATATTTCAGACTCTGCCCAGGACGTGAAGTTCGGCTGAAAAATGCCTACGTAGTCAACTGCACCGGCTGTGCCAAGGATGCAGACGGCACTATTTCGGAAGTGTTCTGCCAGTACATTCCGGATACAAAGTCTGGCCAATCGGGTTCAGATCGTAAAGTAAAGGGTACGATCCAATTCGTAACGGCTGAACACAGTTTGCCGGCTGAAGTGCGTTTGTACGACCGTTTGTTGAGCGTTCCCAATGCGGCTGATGAAAAAGATAAGGATTTCATGGAACTGTTGAACCCAGATTCGTTGAAAGTTTTGACCAACGCACGGGTGGAACCGTTGCTTAAAGAAGCCAAACCCTTGGATCACTTTCAGTTCCAACGCATTGGCTATTTTAATTTGGATCCGGATTCCACAACCGATCATTTAGTTTTCAACCGTACTGTTTCTTTAAAAGATACTTGGGGAAAAATTGCGGATAAAATGACTAAGTAATCATTTTTTTTTCGTATTTTTCGGAACTTGAGATAATTTATGCTACAAGATAACAAGGACCCCAATACCGAAGAGTTGGTTGCGCGCTACGAACGCAGCCAAACGGAAGGTCGCCCCTGTTATTTTGACGTGGACGAGTTGGAAGACATAACCGATTTTTACCTTAAAAAAGGCCGAAGCAAGGATTCCACCGACGTGGTGGAATTGGGTCTGAAACTGCACCCCAACAGCAGCATTCTTTTACTTAAAAAAGCAGTGCTTTACCTAGAAATCGGTGAAGCGAAGCGTGCTTTGCGCATACTCGACAGACTCCCTGAAAAAGACGATACGGAAGCCAATCTGGTCCGTTCGGAAGTATTGCTTCAACTAGGTCGCAGGGACGAAGCGGTGTTGCTTTTGCATCAGATCATGGATGAGGAAACGTTCGAACGTTCCGATTTGGCTTTGGACATTTCAGGCATCCTGATTCAGGCCAGCGAACACGAAGAAGCGGCCAATATCGTGCGGGAAGCACTAAAAAATGATCCTTCCAACCTAGATTTGCTGTTCGAAATGGCTTATAATTATGAACAGCTGAACCAAACAACGGATGCCATCCGGATTTACAATCAGATTTTGGCAATAGACCCGTATTCCAGTGAGACTTGGTTCAACCTGGGTCAGGCTTGTTTTAACGAAAAGAACTACGGTTCTGCCGTGGATGCCTACGATTATGCGCTGGTTATCAATCCGGCCGACAGTTTGGCCATGCTTCAAAAGGCGCATGCGCTGTTTCAGGACGAACAATACCCTGAAGCTGCGGTGGTTTATCAGGAATACGGTGAACTGACGGAGTTTTCGTCCACCGTGCTGGTGTACATTGGGGAATGCCTGGAAAAGACTGACCAGTTTGACAAGGCCATGGAGTATTACCGGAAGTCTTTTGAAAAGGATCCTCAGAATGTGGATGCGCTCACTGGCATGGGCATTTGCCTCATGGAAAAGGATCAGTTCCGCGACAGCTTGGCCTGGTTTGAACGGGCGCTTCGGGTTGATCGGTACATCAGTGAAACCTGGGTGTATGTGGCTGAAGTGTTCGTAAACCTGGAAATGCCAGAAGAAGCCATGCTGAGTTACCTCCGTGCGCTGGAAATCGAGCCCCTTCAGGCCGATGTGCAGGCAGCCATCGGCAATCTGCATTTTGATGCCGGCACCTACGATCAGGCCTTGAAGTTTTACAAAGAGGCCGAAATATTGGAACCGGATCTGCCTGGATTGGATCTTTTTTATGCATTGGTCTATGCAAAGACTGGTGATCGGGAGCGTTCAGCGGTTCATCTTGCATCGGCAGTGGAAAAGGATCCGAACGCGCAATCAATTTACGATGACATAATGAGTGAAAAACCTTGAGATGAATATATACGGCTTATTGGGATATCCACTCTCCCACTCCTTTTCCAAAGGGTTTTTTACGGAGAAGTTCCGTAAAGAAGGAATCGACGCCGTATATGACAACTTTGCACTTCCTTCCATTTCTGAATTTCCTTCGCTGATACGTTCTGCGCCCTTATTGGTTGGCATGAATGTGACCATTCCGTACAAACAGGCGGTGATGATTTACCTCGACGCGCTGGACCCTGAGGCGGAAGCCGTCGGTGCGGTCAATGTGATTCGGATCGAGCGGCTTGCTGGCCAAATGCCTTTTTTGACGGGATACAATTCGGATGTGATCGGTTTCAGGGAATCCATTCGGCCGTTGGTGGAACAGCTTCGTTCCGATTTGGCGGGAGCTTCGCTGAAGGCTTCAGGATCTATTGCTTCGCTGAAAGCAATGGTTTTGGGCACTGGTGGGGCATCGAAGGCTATTCTTTTCGCTTTGAAGCAATTGGGTATTGAGCCTTTGCTGGTTTCTAGACAGCCTGCACTTGGTCAGATCACCTATAATGAGCTGACTGCCGCACATTATAAAGATTTCCGCATCATCATAAACACTACTCCATTGGGCATGTCGCCTAATACGGACACGTGCCCGCCACTTGATTATTCGTCATTAGGCTCCAGTCACTTGCTTTTCGACCTCGTTTACAATCCCGACAAGACGTTGTTTTTGCAGAAAGGTGAAGCACAAGGCGCAACAATTAAAAACGGGCTGGAAATGCTGCATTTGCAGGCGGAGGCGTCCTGGAAAATATGGAATTTGAAAACACACAATTTTTCTAATATAGTACCTTAAACCTTAATTAATTAATTTCTAAACCTTTAACCATGTTGACCCCTATTTTTTGGATTGTTCCTCTCGCAGCAATTGCGGCCCTGCTTTTTGCGCTTTACTTCTACAAACAGATGATGAAAGCGGACGAAGGCACCGACAAAATGAAAGAAATCGCACAATACGTGCGCATCGGTGCCATGTCGTATCTGAAACAACAGTACAAAGTTGTTTTTATCGTGTTTATGTGCCTGGTTGGCATATTCTCCATCATGGCTTATGGCTTTGATATGCAGAACCCTTGGGTTCCTGTTGCTTTTCTATCCGGTGGTCTCTTCTCGGGATTGGCTGGTTTTTTGGGCATGAAAACGGCCACAAATGCTTCTGCACGTACCGCTCAAGCTGCCATCGGCTCCCTGAACAAAGGGTTGCAGATTGCATTCCGCAGCGGCGCCGTCATGGGTTTGGTTGTTGTCGGTCTGGTGCTGATTGACATTTCAGCCTGGTTCATCATTTTGAATTACTTCACACCAGAGACCATGATGGATCCTACTGCCAGACTGAACATCATCACGACGACCATGCTGACTTTTGGAATGGGTGCGTCCACGCAGGCTTTGTTTGCCCGTGTGGGTGGTGGTATCTTTACCAAAGCTGCCGACGTTGGTGCTGACCTAGTTGGTAAAATTGAAGCCGGCATTCCCGAAGACGATCCCCGCAACCCTGCAACCATCGCCGACAATGTGGGTGACAACGTGGGTGACGTGGCCGGCATGGGTGCTGACTTGTATGAATCGTACGCTGGTGCTGTTTTGGCTACTGCCGCATTAGGTGCTTCCGCATTTGCTTTTACAGGTGACATAAACATGCAGTTGAAAGCAGTACTTGCACCAATGGTCATTGCGGCGGTTGGAGTCATCCTTTCCATCATCGGTATTTTCGTGGTTCGCACTCATGAAGGCGCCAATATGAAACAGTTGATGAACGCACTGAACCGTGGTATCAACTTGGCTGCTGTACTTACGGCCGTTTTCTCCTACGTCATTCTCTATTACCTTGGCATTGAACATTGGGCTCAGATTGCCACATGCGTGGTTGTTGGTCTATTGGTTGGTGTCATCATTGGTAAATCAACGGAATATTATACTTCTCAATCCTATAAACCGACTCGTCGCATCGCTGAAAGCGGCCAAACCGGTCCGGCTACAGTTATTATCAACGGTATCGGTATCGGTATGATGTCTACCGCCATTCCTGTAATCACGGTTGTCATAGGCGTTATTGCAGCCTATATGTTGGCCTCGGGTGGCGACATGACCAAGATTGGTCAAGGTCTGTACGGTATAGGTATCTCTGCAGTTGGTATGCTTGCCACGCTTGGTATAACGCTTGCTACTGATGCTTACGGTCCCATCGCCGACAACGCTGGTGGTAATGCTGAAATGGCTGGTCTTGGCGAAGAAGTCCGCAAACGGACGGATGCGCTGGACTCTCTGGGTAATACGACCGCTGCAACCGGAAAAGGTTTCGCCATCGGTTCTGCTGCCCTTACTGCGCTGGCCTTGTTGGCTTCGTACATTGAAGAAATCAAGATTGGCATGATTCGCGTCGGTGATACCCTCCTAACATTTGCAGATGGTACTACCATTGCAACCGCAAAAGCCTCCTTCGCTGATTTCATGACCTACTTTAATGTAAACCTTATGAATCCGTTGGTTCTTTGCGGTGCATTCATTGGCTCGATGATGGCCTTCTTGTTCTGCGGTATGACCATGATGGCCGTTGGTCGCGCTGCCGGCAAGATGGTGGACGAAGTTCGCCGCCAGTTCCGCGAAATCAAAGGTATCCTAACCGGTGAAGGCAAACCCGACTATCAACTTTGCGTTGAGATCTCCACCAAAGGTGCTCAAAAAGAAATGATTGTTCCTGCCATGCTGGCCATAGTCGTTCCTGTTGTAACCGGTATCATTCTGGGTGTTGCCGGTGTAATGGGTCTGCTTTTGGGCGGTGTTACCAGCGGTTTCGTTCTGGCCATCTTCATGGCCAACTCGGGCGGTGCCTGGGACAATGCCAAGAAATATGTGGAAGAAGGTAATCTCGGCGGCAAAGGTTCTGACACGCACAAAGCGTGTGTGACGGGTGACACGGTTGGTGATCCTTTCAAAGATACGTCTGGTCCGAGTTTGAACATCCTGATCAAGTTGATGAGCATGGTTTCGATCGTGTTTGCTGGTTTGACGCTGGCGTTCAGCTTGTTTTAAGGCTGCGCACTAGGCGATAGTTGCCAATATTAAAATTTGGAGGGCGTCCCTGGTTTTATCCGGGGGCGCCCTTCTTCCTTGTTTTTTCCAGTGACTCGTTTAGACTTATTTATCGAGTTTTACGCGGTGTTTTTTGTAAGCTATTGCAAAAATACCAGTAGCATAAATGGCAATATTAAAAATTCCCAGCGAAAAAATACCGCAGGAAAAGATTCCGACCGAGAAAATTCCGACGGCAAATGTACCAGATGCAAATACGCCACAAGCATAATCGCCTGCTGCAAAGTAATTCATGCAGAAGCCTCCAGCGCTGAACATATTACCCACTGTGAATTGAAGAACAAGTCCTGTAATAAGGAGAACGACTGCGATAAGTAAAATCCATGTTTTTTTCATAACAAAAGTTTTTAGAAGTTTGTGAATCGTGTTTTTGACGAGACAAACGTAAGGGGTTCCTTTTGTAGAAAAAAATTTGTGGGATGGATGGTACGAATTTGTGATGAATGGCAAAGTGCTGGGATGAGCGGGGTTGTTCAGGGATTGTTGACAAGAATTCAGGACTGAATTTTATCGCGTAAATCCTTGGTATAATTTCTTGAAACAGGAATTTCCTCGTCGATATGTTTCAGTTGAAGCCTTAAACCTTGTGCATTGCCTTTCACTTGCTCAATGTTTTCAATGTTTACCAGAAATGCTCGGTGGCATTTCATAATGTCCGAATGGGATTCAAGTTGACCTTCAGCTTTGGTCAGCGTGGTACGAAGCAGCGTTGATTTGACTTTATTATCTTTTAAATAATAGATTTTGAGATAATTACCTGTTGATTCGGCAAAAAGAAAGTTGCTTATCGGAAGAACGAACGGATTTTTTTCACCATCATCCGAAAGGCAAATAGAACGTTCCTGTTCTTCCGTTTTGTGCGTGGAAGGAATGTTCACATTCAAAGCGTTGGCTTCCTTTAGATAGGCCTTATTCTTGATGTTTTCATTCAGGATGGTGATGATTATTACAGGAAGAATGCCGACAGCAACCGTAAAAAATTGAAACACGAGAAAGCCCATCAGTAAATTGTGAAATTGAAGAAGCAATGCGGAATAGAAAAAGTTTCCAATGCCAATGGTGAAAAGAAGGAGTGTAAGCAAAAGGATTTGCTTTTTGACCGTCCAGGTGGTTTGGCTTTTTTTTGTCCTAAGAACGGCCCTAAGTAGCATATTATCGAAGGAAAGGATGACAAATGTGACTAGTCCGTAACCAGCAATGAACAGGTACTTATTCGAGCCTGTGAATTCATTCAATCCAAAGGGCTGGAAGATCAGTAGAAACAAGGACACAAAAAGTGCAATGGAAATGGTCGATCTCCAATGTGAATTGAATGTAGGAACAGGATAGGGATGGTTGAGCATGTTTTATAAATTGACTCGAAGATAAAGATTTTTCTTTAACTGCAAATAATCATCGTACCTTTGTGCCATGTCTACAACACCTCAACTCAGGGAGCGCATGCTCGCCAAACTTAAGATTGAGACGCTGAATCCGATGCAAAAAGAAGTTTTAGCGTCTTTCAAGTCCGATAAAGATTTAATTTTACTTTCACCGACGGGAACTGGAAAAACAGTGGCGTATTTGCTGCCTATCCTCGAAAAGCTTTCTCTTGAGAGTATTGAAACACAGGTGCTGATCGTGGTGCCTTCGCGCGAGTTGGCCATTCAGATTGAGCATGTGATCCGCAATATGGGTTCCGGCTTCAAAGCCAATGCAGTTTATGGTGGTCGTGCAGGTTATCAGGACAAGATTGATTTGAAGCATGCACCCACCATTTTGGTTGGAACGCCTGGTCGTTTGGCAGATCTGATGAAACGGGAAATTTTCTCCGTTTCCAACATCCATACCCTGGTGTTGGATGAATTTGACAAGTCCCTGGAAATCGGCTATGAAAACGAAATGAAGGAAGTCCTATCAGGCCTGCCTTCTACCGTCAAGAAACTATTGACTTCGGCAACTTCGGAAGCTGAAATCCCCTCTTTTGTCGGACTGTCTTCGCCCATTATCATTGATTACTTGCACGAAAAGATTGCGAAACTGAAAATAAAGTCTGTCATTTCACCCTCCAAGGAGTTGGGTCGGACATTGGTGCAATTGATCAATCACCTAGGCGTTCAACCGGGTATTGTATTCTGCAATTTCAAAGAATCGATTCAGGATATCAGCACTGGACTGGAGCGTAGTGGCATCCGCCACGGTTGCTTCACCGGTGACATGGAGCAAATTGACCGGGAACGCACATTAATTAAGTTCAGGAATGGTACTATTCGTTTGCTGATTGCTACCGATTTGGCTGCCAGGGGTTTGGATATACCTGAATTAAAGTTCATCATTCATTTTCAGTTGCCTCCGCGCGAACAGGAATTCATTCATCGGAATGGGCGAACTGCCCGTATGAAAAGCGATGGTACGGCCTATGTCTTGAAATGGGAAAAGGGTGATTTGCCTTCGTTTATCGGCAAGATTCCGGAGGAAAAGCTTTCGAATGCGGCTGTGGCTGCGGCACCTTTATGGTCAACACTCTATATTACCGGAGGCCGTCGGGACAAGATTTCCAAGGGTGATATTGCGGGTTTGTTCATGAAGCAGGGTAAGCTTTCTAAGGAGGAGCTTGGTATTATCGAAATCAAGCAGGAATGCTCGTATGTCGGGGTCAAAACGGCTGCGGTTTCTAGGGTTATTGAGCTTGTGAACAATGAGAAGTTGAAGACGAAAAAGGTTCGGGTCAGCGAGATTTAGTTGTTGATTACGTACTGGATTGCGATTATTGGTGAGGCGATTTCCTTTGACACTTTTTAAAACCAAAAAAATAGTATCGCCAACATAGTGGTAGTAATAAAAGTGCACCTACATAAAAGGGGATATTTATTATCGCCAACATAGTGGTAGTAATAAAAGTGGACTTACACAAAAGGGGATATTTATTATCGCCAACATACTGGTAGTAATAAAAGTGCACCTAATATAAAAGTGGATATCACTACCAACATATTAGCGATAATAATTTTTGGTCTTTTGAGATGTGCCAAAACTCGAGACTTTAACAATGAATTGCGATGTGCAAAAAATTGAATGGTAAAAATGGGGCTACCGGAAAAGATTAGTAGCGTAAGGCAGAAATGCTTCCAGAACTATGGCGATTTCCCCTTCGAAATTAGGAGTAAAAACACCTTTACCGAGGTTGGCAAGAATTTCGGAACGGTCCCAAAATCGACCCTCGCTAATTTCAACTGGATCGACTTTCAATGGGCCATCGTATACGGTTAAAAAGGTGTGAACCAGCTCATATTCGTAAACAGAGCGAAAGGAATATTGATAAACGAATACGGGTTCAAAACAAACAATCCCAAGCTCTTCGCTTGCTTCGCGTTGCAATGCGGGTCTTACCCAGTCGGCAACACCAAGGGTTTCCTCGTAATCGACATGCCCCCCTACCGATGTATCCCACATCCCCGGTTGAATATCCTTTGACATGGACCGCTTCTGCAAAAACAACAGTCCGGCAGCGTTGAAAACATGCAGATGTACAACTGGATGCAAGACAAAAGAGCCTGAGTGGCAGAACGAGCGGGTCGCTTTGCCGATGAGGTCTCCATTCTCATTTACTAAGGGAAAAAGTTCTTCCATTAAGACAAAAATAATCAAAAAGTCCGGAATCGGATGCAAGAAAGCAGCCAATTGAGACCAACGACGAGGAAACTCTTCCTAAAAACCATAAATAAACGGTTTTTAAGCATCTTACGGAATTTTATCGGTATTTCGAGCAGGTAAGAAAGTATCTAGAGTAGCATTTTTTCAACCAAATAAACCAATTTTTACACAAAATAGTTTGACCAGACCTCCCTGTGAAAATTAAAAAATGACTATCCTTGTAGAACTAAAAAAGAACATCTAATCATTTTTAAGAATACAAACTTTAAATCTACGAATTATGCAACTGGAAAAATTAAGTATCGGTATCGGTGACCGTTTTTCACATCAGGGTGAAGCGCAACTCAGGGCTATCATGAAAGCAAACGATAAGGGATTGAGCATAAGCCCTGTTTGGAACAAGTCCAACCGGGAACATCAATTGGTACACACCGTACCGACCGATGTACGCAAGGAAGCCGATGCAGCTGTAAAGGCACTGGGTTTCACCGGAAAATATTTTGTCGACGCCGACCACATTAATATGAATACCGTAGCTCCTTTTGTGGATTGCTCGGATTTCTTCACACTGGATGTTGCCGCCTATATCGGCAAGGAAAGCAGTCCCGAAGAAGTTGGAGCCTTTGTAACATCCTGCTACAAATACATGGGTGAATTGCAAGTTCCCGGAATGGATCACACCATGCACGTAACGGAAGCTGTTTTGGAAAACATCGCCGGAAAATTCCTGGCTGCCACCACACAGGCTGCTGAAATCTATAAATTCTTGGTCAGTAAAAAAGGTGCAGGCAACTTCATTACTGAAGTTTCCATGGACGAAGTGGAAAGCCCGCAAACACCCATCGACATGTTGTTCATCCTCAAGATGCTGGCTGACAAAGGTGTACCTGCACAGACAATCGCCCCCAAGTTCACCGGCCGTTTCAACAAGGGCGTTGATTATCGCGGAGACCTGAAGCAGTTTGCCAAGGAATTTGAAGAAGACGTGCTCGTCATCGATTTCGCCGTTAAGGAATTCGGCCTACCCAAAGAACTGAAACTAAGCATTCACTCTGGCAGCGACAAGTTCTCCATCTACCCCATCATGGCTGAGGTCATCAAGAAACACGACAAAGGCCTACACCTGAAGACTGCCGGAACGACCTGGCTGGAAGAAGTGATCGGACTGGCCAAAGCCGGTGGTGAAGCGCTCGCACTCGCCAAGAGTATTTATGTTGAAGCACTAGGTCGCAAGGAAGAACTTTGCGGACCATACGCCGACGTCATCGACATTGACATGGCCAAATTGCCCACCCCCGCCGAAGTCAATGCTTGGAGCAGTGAAAAATACGTGAACACGTTGACACACATTCAGTCAAATCCGGATTACAACGTCAATTTCCGTCAGCTTATCCATGTATCTTATAAATTAGCCGCCGAACAAGGTCCTGTTTACTACGGACTGCTCGAAAAATATGCCGACATCATTGGCGCATGTGTGGAAGAAAACATTTACGAACGCCACTTCAAACGGATTTTCAATTTGTAAGTTTTACAATCAACAGATACACAATTTTTTACATTCACAAATTTTAGAAGAATCATGAAACAATTCATGGATGAGAACTTCATGCTCGACAATGAAGTATCCCAACAGCTTTATCACCAACATGCAGCTGGTCTGCCCATCATTGACTACCACTGTCATTTGAACCCTGAATTCATAGCCAAGGATCGCAAGTTCGACAACTTGGGTCAGATCTGGCTGGAAGGAGACCATTATAAATGGCGTGCCATGCGCACGAACGGTATAGACGAACGGTTCTGCACCGGCAAAGACACTTCCGACTGGGAAAAGTTCGAAAAATGGGCCTATACCGTGCCATATACCATGCGCAATCCGTTGTACCACTGGACACACCTGGAGCTGAAAACAGCTTTCGGCGTGGACAAAATCCTGAGACCGGAAACCGCCCGTGAAATCTTTGACGAATGCACCGCCAAACTGCGTACGCCGGAATATTCCGCCCGTGGCCTGATGAAGAAATACAAGGTGGAAGCGCTCTGTACGACCGATGACCCCATCGACAGCCTGGAACACCACCTGTCTTTGAAAAAGGAAGGCTATGAAATCAAGGTGCTGCCGACTTGGCGTCCCGACAAGGCTATGGCAGTTGATGTACCATCCAATTTCCGCGCCTACATCGAAAAACTCTCCGAAGTATCCGGCGTAACCATCTCCAAATATTCGGATGTGCTGGATGCCCTGCAAGTTCGACACGATTTCTTCGCATCCGTAGGCTGCAAACTCAGCGACCACGGTATTGAGGAATTCTATGCCGAAGACTATACCCAGGCTGAAATCGACGCGATTTTTAATAAGGTATATGGCGGAACTCAATTGACCAAAGAAGAAATCCTGAAATTCAAATCTGCGATGATGGTTGAATTCGCCATCATGGACTGCAAAAAAGGTTGGACACAGCAATTTCACTTCGGAGCCATTCGTGACAACAACAGCCGTTTGTTTGCCAAACTTGGTCCGGATACCGGCTTCGACTCCATCGGTGACTTCACCATTGCCAAACAGATGAGCAAGTTCCTGAACCGTCTGGATACGAACAACTTGCTGGCCAAGACCATCATCTACAACCTGAATCCGCGCGACAACGACTTGATTTCCACCATGATTGGCAATTTCCAGGATGGTTCTGTTGCCGGTAAGATCCAATTCGGTTCCGGTTGGTGGTTCCTCGATCAGAAATTTGGAATGCAGGCTCAGATGAGCTCACTTTCGTCGCTTGGTTTGCTGAGCCGCTTCGTAGGCATGCTTACGGACTCGCGCAGCTTCCTCTCCTACCCGCGTCACGAATATTTCCGTCGCATCCTATGCAACCTCATCGGTACGGATGTGGTGAACGGAGAAATTCCTGCCAGTGAAATGGAATTCCTTGGAAAAATGGTGGAAAACGTTTCGTATTACAACGCTAAAGAATTCTTTAAGTTCTAGGTTTTGTCAGAATACCACCCTAATTGTGTTACAATTTTACCAAAAACTTTCGCTTTTTTTGTGTTATTTTGCAGCGCAAATAGATTTTCACCATTTAGAGTAGCGAGTACAGAGACTAAGTTTACTTAGGCTATGCCGAGTCACGATAAATGGCTTATTTGGTAAAATGAACCTTTAACAATTCGTATGAGTAAAAAAGTTGTCACTTTCGGAGAAATCATGCTCCGCTTAGCAACCCCAGGGTTTGAACGTTTCAGCCAGGCATCGTCCTTTACGGCCACTTTCGGTGGTGGTGAAGCCAACGTAGCCGTATCACTGGCCAATTATGGTTTGGATGCTGAATTCGTAACCCGTATGCCCAAAAATGACCTAGCACAGTCTTGTCTGATGAACCTGCACAAGTATGGCGTTTCTACCCGAAACGTCATTTTTGGTGGTGAACGTCTTGGAATATATTTTCTGGAAACCGGTGCTGTCGCCCGTGCTAGTAAGGTGGTCTATGACCGTGCCCATGCTGCCATCGCAGACATTCAACCGGGAATGATCAATTGGAAGGAAGTGCTGAAAGGTGCAGACTGGTTTCATTGGACTGGCATCACGCCTGCCCTCTCGCAGGGAGCAGCAGATGCTTGCCTCGAAGCCATCAAGGCTTGCAACGAAATGGGCATCACAGTTTCGACCGATTTGAATTTCCGTAAGAACCTGTGGAAATATGGCAAAAATGCTTCCGAAGTGATGCCCGCGCTGGTCGAAGGTTGCGACATCATCTTAGGCAACGAAGAAGACGCCGACATGGTGTTCGGAATTAAGCCTGAAGGTTTTGAAGTGGCGCATACCGGTGGCGATGTGGACTCCGCTGCATTCGAATCAGTTTGCACGCAACTGATGAAGCGTTTCCCCCGTGCCAAGAAAATAATTGTCACGTTGCGTGGTTCCATCAATGCAAACCACAATACCTGGGGCGGCGTGCTGTACTCCGAAGGCAAACTGCATTCCTCCAAACGGTACGATATCACCCACATTGTGGACCGTGTCGGCGGCGGAGACTCCTTCATGGGTGGACTGATCTATGGTTTGCTCACCTATACCACGGACGATCAAAAAGCGCTGGAATTTGCAGTGGCAGCTTCTTGTCTAAAACACACCATCTATGGTGACTTCAACTTAGTAACCGTGGACGAAGTGGAAAAACTCATGGGCGGTGACGCTTCAGGTCGTGTATCTCGTTAATAATCAAAATAATGGCAAGATTCAATAAAATTCAGGTTTTGACAGTGATGTCCAAAACCGGTATGGTTCCCGTTTTCTACCACAAAGATGTGGAAGTGGCCAAAAATGTCGTAAAAGCTTGCTTTAAGGGCGGCGTGCGCACCTTTGAGTTCACAAACCGAGGCGACTTCGCACACGAAGTATTTGCTGAAGTGGTCAAGTTTGCAGCCAAGGAATGCCCGGAGATGATCATGGGCATCGGCTCCATCGTGGATCCGGCTACGGCTGCGCTCTACCTCCAACTCGGTGCCAATTTCGTAGTGGGTCCGTTGTTCAATCCGGAAGTCGCCAAGATTTGCAACCGTCGTTTGGTGCCTTACAGCCCAGGTTGCGGATCGGTTTCGGAAATCGGTTTCGCACAGGAAGCTGGTTGCGACTTGTGCAAAGTGTTCCCGGCTGGCAACGTGGGCGGTCCTTCTTTCGTGAAGAACGTCAAGGGCCCGATGCCTTGGGCCATGTTGATGGTGACCGGTGCGGTTGAACCGACCGAAGAAAACCTTTCTGCCTGGATCAAGGCTGGTGTGACGTGTGTTGGAATGGGTTCAAACCTGTTTCCTGCCGACGTGATCGCCGCCAAGGAATGGAGCAAGATTGCAGATTTGTGCCGAGACACACTATCGATCATAGAGAAAGTACGGAAATAACATCATTTTTACACCGGTTCAGGCTTCTTTTAGCTTGACGGTATTAATCCTTAAATAAAAAATTATGAGTAACGCGCCTCAAAAAATTGGGAATTACCGTTGGACCATCGTAAGTCTGTTGTTGTTCGCCACTACGGTGAATTACATGGACCGAAATGTCATCGGGTTCCTGAAAGACTATTTCTGTTCGGTAGAAGGCTTTGGCTGGACTTCTGAGCAGTATTCCTACCTTACTTCATTCTTTACTGGGTTTTACGCTGGTTTTACGCTGATTGCCGGTTGGGTGATCGACAAGGTGGGTACCAAAATCGGTTTGGCGGGCTCTTTGATCCTTTGGTCGTTGGCCGGTATGCTCAGTGCCTTCATGGGCAAAGGACTTCCCGCTCACATTGCTGCCCGTAGCTTGTTCGGCATGGGTGAAGCCGGTAACTTCCCTGCTTCCAACAAAACAATTGCCGAGTGGTTCCCGAAAAAAGAACGTGCACTGGCTGTTGGAATTTTCAACTCCGGTTCCAACATGGGTGCCATGATTTGTGCCTTGCTGGTACCTTGGGCTTTGTTGATGTGGAACAATGACAATCTTTTCCTAGGTATTTTTCACGGTTGGCAGATGGCATTCCTCATTACCGGTATCGTTGGTTTTATCTGGTTGATTTTCTGGGGCATATCCTACATGACTCCGAAAAGAGCCTTGGAAAGAGGTATCATCATGCAACCCGAATACGACCATATCCACAGCGATGTGGAAGAAGCTTCTACCGTAGTAATCGATCCCGAAACCGGAAAAGCTGCCAAAGTGCCTTGGTTCAAGATGCTGACCTACCGTCAAACCTGGGCGTTTGTGGCCGGCAAGTTCCTGACCGACGGAATCTGGTGGTTCCTACTCTTCTGGTTGCCCACCTACGTGAAACAACAATTCTGTGTAGGCTTGGACAAAGAAACGACTGCTGAGTATGTGATGATTTCCAACTTCATCGTTTTCGGTGTGGCCATCATCGGCTCCGTGTACGGTGGTTCCATCCCCATGAGCTTCATCAATAAAGGTTGGGCTACGTACAAAGCCCGCATGACGGCCATGTTGCTGATTGCTTGCGCTCCTCTGGCATTGCTTTCCACGCAGTGGTTTGCCAGTAACTACGGTATCATAGCCGCCATCGCCGTGATTTGCATCGGTGGTGCTGCACACCAGGCTTGGTCTGCCAACCTGTTCACTACGGTTTCCGACATGTTCCCGAAAAAAGCCGTTGGTACCGTAACCGGTATCGGTGCTGCCGCCGGTGGTCTTGGCGGAGTTTTGGTTCAGATTCTGGCTGGTAAACTCGATGGAAGTGCAACGCTTACAAACACTCAGGCTTACGGCATCATGTTCTCCCTTTGCGCTTTCGCTTACTTGTTGGCATGGGTCATCATGAAATGGCTGGTCCCGCAACATAAACCCATAACTGATTTGTAACAGCGGTCTTCCAATTTCCCTTTTCAGAGCCTGTATCTTCGGATATGGGCTCTTCTTTTTCTGCCTTCCCCCTACTCCAAATGTAGGCGTTCCCTTACAAGTGATCCTTAGTTGGTTAGCTTACTTTACTACATCAGATTCAATGTATTTAGTAGTAAAAAACAAACAACGCAGGATAATGAAAAGGCTATCTTTATTGATCGTTTCCCTGCTTATATATACAGGCATTTTTAGCCAAAACTTTGCAGTCATAGACGATACGTATTTAAACGTCAAACAGGCAAAAGCTCGATATTACAGCCAACAAACCTATTTGGTTAAAGACAATCAGGTGATGGCAGCCAATCAAATTGCCACGGCTTTGGACGGTAAAACAATTACCAATTTACACCTCTTTGTTTCGACGGAACCCGGATCGATTGTTTTCAGCAACATGACCATCAATGCGGACAACCTGAAAGAAAATGCCTTCATTCTTTTGCAAATGGCATCCTATGTATCAGAAAACATCATCATCCATAGTCCGAATGTCTTTACCACGGAACTTGGAATTGAATTTAAGACCAAACTGGAACAATTGACCGGTTTGAATTTTTCGGTGCAATAGTTCACTTAACTAGCGTTTGAAGTTCCTCGCAGCAAGCAGCGGGGAATGCACACCCAGAATTCAAACCATAGTCGTTCCTGGGCTACAAATCGTAGACATTGCTTTCGATCAGCCTCGAAACAGGCTTTTCCTCTCCCACTACCCATACCACATCTCCAACTTCCAAAACCAACCTGGCATCTGGGTTCACTATTTGTTTGCCGTCCCGTTCAAGGCCGACAATCAAGCATTTAGCCTTGGAGCCTAGTTTGGATTCAATAAGGTTCAGACCGCTCAGGGGAGATTTTTCGGTCAGTGGGATGCCTGAACAAATAACCCGTTCCTTCTGTTCTTTGCGGTTGAATTCAAGTTTGGAAAAACCGTGCAAGGTCATGAAGGAGTGGTCCACGAATTCAAGGGTCAGTAACTCATCTTCCTGTAATTTGCGTAGGGAACTGCGTTTTCCGGCCAGACGGAGGGTATCACCTTCCCGCATCACGTAATCGCCGTCCGGAATATTGATGAACCGCTTGTCCTTGGTACGGATGCGGATTACCATGACATTGTAGTACGTACGGATGCTCAGGTCGCGAATGCGTTGCCCTACGAATGGACTGCCGGGCCGAAGCCGCAAAGCGCAGGTAAAAAGCTTGTAGTCCAACCAGTGGTTGTTGTACATGTCACTGAGAATCATCACGCCTTGGTTCGCTTCGATTTTGAGCAGGTTTTTCTCCATTTGACGTTCGTTCAGGTTGATGAGAAAGCGGGCTTCGAGTCGCCAGAAATGTCGGAGCAACCATTTGGAGCGGATGATGGTGATGAGGATGATTAGGGTTAGTGTGATGTTGACCAACCATGGAATGTTGAAAAAGGTGTTCGTCACAAAAAGTAGGATTGCAAAGACGGTGAAGATGCGTAACCCTGAGAGCAACAATAAAATGCGTTGGTTGGAAACCTTTTCCATGGAAAGGTTGAACATGGTGCTGGTCGAATTGCCATTCGTATACATCATTGCCCGTAGGAACGGTGCCATCGTGGTCAGTGTGATTAGGAAGGACAACATGGATGCAAGGCCATTGGACAGATGTTTCAGCAGGAAAGGATGCAAATACAGCAGGGACAAAAGCAAAATGGCGACCACGACCGTTGAAAGCACGATAGTATAGACTAGAAAGTCCTTGAGAAAATGGCCCCAAGCTTTTTGGCCGGTGGTGCGATCTTTCGATCCCCGTGGTTGACTGAGGTGGTATACCCATTTTTCAGGCAGATGGCGATGGAGGAATCGATAGGCAGGTTGTGCCACTTTGATCATATAGGGTGTGGTGAACGTGGTGATGACGGAAACGGCGATCACGACGGGATAGAGAAAGGAGTCGGTTACACCGAGGCTCAACCCGAGTGCTGCGATGATGAATGCGAATTCGCCGATCTGTGCCAGGCTGAACCCAGACTGCATGGCCATTTGTAGGCTTTGTCCGGAAAGCAGGAAGCCGGTGGTGGAGAAAAGGACTTGTCCCAGAATAACGGTGAGCACCAGAATGCCGATCGGGCCTGCAAATTGAGACAGTATTTCGGGTTGGACCATCATGCCGACCGAAACAAAAAAGATGGCGCCGAAGAGGTTTTTGAGGGGTACCATCAGCTTTTCGATGTGTTTCACATCGTTGGTTTCAGCCAGGACAGAGCCCATGATGAAGGCGCCCAGGGCTGCTGAAAATCCGGATTTGACGGCGATAACAACCATGCCAAGACACAAACCAAGTGAAACGATGAGCAGCGTTTCCTCGTTAATGAGCTTGCGTGCCTTTTTCAAAAGGGTGGGAATCAGGAAAATGCCGAAAATGAACCATAGGGCCAGAAAAAAGACCAATCTGGAAATGCTGACCAGCATTTCGCCGCCATCGAATACTTTGCTGACGGAAATGGTGGAAAGCATCACCATGAGGATGACAGCGACCAGATCTTCCACGATGAGGACGCCAAAGACTTGAGGCGCACAGGGTTTGTCGGTCATTCCCAGATCGTTGAAAGCTTTGATGATGATGGTGGTGGAAGACATGGCGAGCATACCGCCCAGGAACAGGCAATTTATGTTAGACCAGCCGAGAAAGTGCCCGACCAGGAAACCGGAGACCATCATCCCTCCTACGGCTACGGTCGCCGTCAACAAAGCTGTTTTGCCAACTGACAGCAATTTTTTGAAACTGAATTCGAGCCCCAGGGCGAAAAGCAGGAAGATGACACCGATATCCGCCCAGGTCTGCACGTTGGCCGTGTCGGTGATGTGCACCGGCAGCAGCTGCAGATGCGGTCCGGCCAGGATGCCCGCCACGATGTAGCCCAATACCAGCGGCTGTTTCAGGGCTTTGAAAAGCAAGGACATGATGCCTGCTGAAACAAGAATGAGGGCCAAATCGAATATAAGGGAGGGAAGATGGGGCATAATCGAAAAAATGGGTTTCAGTTCATACAAACTTACGACTTTTTGAGTTTTATTCCCAATTATAATCTATATTTGTATATTGGTCAAGGTCGAAAAAAGTTACTGTTACACTGTTTTTCGCCTTATTTAGTAACAATTCAAAACATCCTGAAGATGATCCTAGATTCACTCAAAAACGCCGCTTCCGTGCAGGCACTCAACCCTCTTTTCAAACAGGCTTTCGAATTCATTCAGAAAAACGACCTGTCAAAAATGGAATCTGGAAAGACTATTATTGATGGTGACAAACTGTTTATTTCCGTCATGGAAATAGATGGAAAGACGGCTGAAGCTGCGAGATTGGAATCTCATGTCAAATACATCGACATTCAGGTGGTGATTTCAGGTGTGGAAACCATGGGCTGGACAGCCATCGAACATTGCACAGAAGTCCTCGAACCGTACAACACGGAAAAAGACCTGCAATTTTTCGGCAACAAACCGAGCACTTTAATAACAGTGAATCCCGGTGAATTTGCCATTTTCTTTCCCGAAGACGGGCATGCTCCCGGCATCGGAAACGGACCCATCAAGAAAGCCGTCTTTAAGGTTTTGGTTTAAAAAAATAAACAATATGACCCTCCAACTCATCAAGGACGATCCTTGGCTGGAACCGTACAGCGATGCCATCAACGGTCGGTTTACCTACGCAGTTGAACGGGAAGCGGCACTGACCGGGGGTGCACCCTTGTCTGAATTCGCCAACGGTTACCATTATTTTGGTCTTCAGAAAACGTCTACGGGTTGGACCTTTCGGGAATGGGCGCCCAACGCCACGGCTATATGCCTGATCGGTGATTTCAACGGCTGGAGCAAAAAGGATGGTTTCTGGCTTGAAAAGCTGGACAACGGCATCTGGGAATTAATTCTGCCTGCTGAAACCTTGAAACACGGCCAACTGTTTAAAATGGTGGTTGAATGGAACGGTGGATCCGGTGAACGCATACCCGCTTGGGCAAACCGTGTCGTGCAGGATCATGCGACCAAACTGTTCAGCGCACAGGTTTGGGATCCAACGCCCTACGTGTTCAAAAATACCGGTTTCAAACCGAAACCCGGACCGATTTTGATTTATGAATGCCACATCGGCATGGCGGTGGAAGAAGAACGTGTGGGCACCTACGACGAATTCCGCCGGAATATTTTGCCTAAAGTGGTCAAGGCTGGTTACAATGCCCTGCAAATCATGGCTATCCAGGAACACCCCTATTACGGTTCCTTCGGGTACCATGTATCTGGTTTTTTTGCTCCCTCTTCTCGCTTCGGTACGCCCGAAGAGCTTAAGGAGCTCATTGACGAAGCCCATGCACTGGGTTTGACCGTGATTATGGACTTGGTCCACTCCCATGCCGTAAAGAATACCATTGAAGGATTGGGTGAACTGGACGGTACCCGCGACCTTTATTTTGATGGAGAACATCCTGCCTGGGATTCGCTTTGTTTCAACTACCACCGCAACGAAGTGGTGCATTTTCTGCTTTCCAACTGCCAATACTGGATCAAGGAATTCCAGTTTGACGGTTTCCGCTTTGACGGAGTGACTTCCATGCTGTACAAAAGCCACGGAGTCGGTGACTCTTTCGGCCATTACGACGGCTATTACAGCCCCAATTCCAACGGGGATGCCATTTGCTACCTGACATTGGCCAACAAGTTGATTCACGAAATCAATCCGAAAGCGGTTACGATTGCGGAGGATGTGAGCGGCATGCCTGGCTTGGCCGTACCTTTCAAAAACGGTGGTGTCGGATTCGATTATAGACTGGCCATGGGTGTTCCAGATTTCTGGATCAAGTTGATCAAGGAGTCGAAGGATGAAAACTGGAAGCCTGCCACTATATGGTGGGAACTCACCAACCGTCGCGCTGACGAAAAGACAATTAGTTATGCTGAAAGTCATGACCAGGCATTGGTTGGAGACAAAACCCTAGTTTTCAGGCTTATTGATGCCGATATGTATTGGCACATGATGAAAGAGGATCCGAAATCCACCGTGGAACGTGGTATGGCTTTGCACAAAGTCATCCGCTTTTTGACGGCCAGCACCATCAATGGAGGTTACCTGAACTTCATGGGTAATGAGTTCGGCCACCCGGAATGGATTGATTTTCCCAGGGAGGGAAACGGTTGGTCGCATAAATATGCCCGACGTCAATGGAGTTTGGCGGACAACCCACACCTCAAGTATCAGTATCTGGGCCTGTTTGACCAGGAACTGATGAAGCTGATCGCGAAAAACAAGAAACAAATGCAGGAACGCCCCATCGAACGATGCATCAACAACGACGATCAGGTACTGGCTTACCAGCGTGGCGATTTGTTGTTCATCACCAACCTGCATCCCTACAAATCGTACACTGGTTACGGCATGTTGGTGGAAAAAGGAAGTTATAAGATCGTGCTGAACTCGGACAATGTGAAATTTGGTGGGTATGGGCATATCAATGAGAAAATAGAGCACTTCACCCAAAAGGGTTTGGAAAAGAAGATCGATTTGGAATGGTTGAAATTATACATTCCTTCGCGAACTTCAATTGTACTTAAAAAGAAACAATCTTAATTCGATTCATTACTATGGGACATCACCAACTGGACAAGCTGGATGAAAAAATTCTGAAAATGATTGCCGAGGATGCACGGGTGCCTTTTCTGGAGGTAGCTCGCGAATGCAATGTATCCGGTGCAGCCATTCATCAGCGCATTCAGAAACTTCACAATCTAGGCATCATCAAGGGTTCAGAATTTATTATTGATGCTAACAAAATTGGTTATCAGACCTGCGCCTTCCTGGGTATTTTTTTGAAAGATCCGGGTCAATTCAAACATGTCTTGGCGGAATTGCTGAAGATTCCGGAAGTAGTGGAATGCCATTTCACCACTGGGCAATACGACATGTTCATCAAGATTTACGCTAAAAACAACAAACACTTGCTCAGTATCATTCATGAGAGGTTGCAGCCGCTGGGGCTGTCGAGAACGGAAACGTTGATTTCTTTCAATGAGGCGTTCCGCAGGCATGTGCCCATCGTCGACCTAGAAACCGAAGAATCTTAAATTGTCCAAATAGGAAGCGCGTTTTAGCCGTTCTAAGAGGACGGTTTTTTTGTGTGTATTTTCGTATTTTTATACATAGTTCTCATTTTTTTGAACGTTATTTCACCTACCTTTGCACAACAATTGAAGTGCATAAAAAAAATCAAAAATTACTCTAAAATAATAGCGATTTTGCTATCTCCACGTATCAAAAAAAGCTATATTCGCACCGGATTTGAGAATTCGGGCGATGAGTAAAAAAACTTTTATTTTGGATGAAAAATAAACATACTTGGACTCAGGAATTATCCCTGAAACAACAGGTGGAGCAAGCAGTAGGCATTGAGGTTCAGACTTGCTACCAATGCGGCAAGTGCACGGCCGGTTGTCCCCTCAACGAAGAAATGGACCTGATGCCGAATCAGATCCTGCGCATGTTGCAAGCGGAATACCCCGGGTACGAAAACGAAATCCTTTCCTCCACAAGCATTTGGCTGTGCCTGGCCTGCGATACTTGCTATTCGCGTTGCCCCCAGGAAGTAAAATTGCCTCAGGTCATGGACTTCCTCCGACAGGAATCCATTCGACGGAATTTGGTAAACCCGAAAGCTCAGCATATTTTGAAATTTCACAAAGCCTTTTTGGCTGAAGTGGAACGAAACGGCAAGCTGAATGAATTGGGCTTGACAATAGACTACAAGCTGCGCTCCTTTAATATTTTTCAGGATTTGCAGAATGCACCTTCCATGCTTTTCAAGGGTAAACTCGGCTTGATTCCACATAAAGTGCAGAACCCTTCCGAAATTAAGAAACTGTTCAAAAAAATAACGTTTTGAGTAGCGAGCGCAGAGGCGAAGGATGCTTCGACTATGCCGAGTCACGAAAAACGACTATATTAAAAATATGAAACGGATGAGAGTAGGTTATTACCCTGGCTGTTCCCTGCAGGGATCGGGTAGAGAATACAGCGAGTCCTTGCTGGCCGTGGCCGAGAAATGCGGCATCGTGTTGGAAGAAATCAATGACTGGAACTGTTGCGGAGCTTCTGCAGCACACTCCCTGAACCACGATTTGTCGGTGGCACTGCCTGCCCGGACGTTGGCGTTGGCTGAAAAACAAGGTTTGGAACAGATTCTGGTGCCTTGCGCCGCCTGTTTCAGCCGCCTGGCGACTGCTCAGCAGGAATTGGTTTCCAGTGAGCCCATGCGCTCTAAGATTTCAGATTATTTGGAAATGCCCGTAAAAGGTAGCGCTCGCATACTCACCGTATTTGAATTCCTTCAGGAGCATATTTTTCCGGTGGCCGACCAATATATCGTCAACAAGCTGAATCACAAGACCGCTTGTTACTACGGTTGCCTGTTATCGAGGCCCAAAGACCTGACACGTCTGGAATATCCGGAAGACCCCATGGAAATGGAAGCGGTGATGGAAAAAGCCGGTGCAACCCCCATTGACTGGGCATTCAAGACCGAATGCTGCGGTGCAGGGCTTTCTGTTTCGCGCACGGACATCGTGGCCAAGCTTTCGGCCAAGATTGTGGAAGACGCGGTTTCGCGCGGGGCTGAATCCATCGTCGTGGCTTGTCCGATGTGTCAGATGAACCTGGACTTGCGTCGCAAAGAAATCAATAAACAAATGGATCAAGGTTCCGATATACCGGTGATGTTCGTCACTCAGGCGTTGGGCCTGAGCATGGGCCTTTCTGCTGATAAACTGGGTTTGAACCGTCATTTCGTATCCACCGGCAAGGTTGTTTCCTGTGTCGGCCGCAAAGAAGTTTAACTATGGCAAGAATAGGCGTTTTTATTTGTCATTGTGGCGAGAACATTTCTGCCACGGTTGATGTGGAAAAAGTGGCCAGGCTGGCCGGCAAGCTTTCGGGCGTGGCGTACAGCGTGGACTATAAATACATGTGTTCGGATCCGGGGCAAACGTTGATTGTGGATGCCATTAAGGAGCACAAACTCACTGGCATTGTAGTGGGCGCCTGTTCGCCGCGCATGCACGAGGGAACGTTCCGCAAGGCTGCCGAGAAAGCGGGCATCAATCCGTATTTCTGCGAAATGGCCAACATCCGCGAGCATTGCTCCTGGGTGCATCCGAAATCGGACGAAACCACGCGGAAAGCGCTGGATATCGTTCGGACCATGGTCGAAAAAGTAAAAAACGATACGGCGCTTTTCCCAATCAAAGTTCCTGTCACGAAGACCGCATTGGTTATCGGTGGTGGAATTGCCGGTATTCAGGCGGCTCTGGACATTGCCAACGCAGGCCATCAGGTCATCATGGTGGAGAAAACGCCTTCCATCGGTGGGCACATGTCGCAGCTTTCGGAAACCTTCCCTACGCTCGACTGCTCGCAGTGCATTCTGACACCGCGCATGGTGGAAGTGGCACAGCATCCGAACATTACGCTGCACACGTTTGCAGAAGTGGAAAACGTTTCAGGTTTCATCGGAAACTTCGATGTGAATATTAGGCTGAAAGCTAAAAGCGTGGATTTCTCGAAATGCACGGGCTGCGGTTCCTGCTGGCAGAAATGTCCTGCAAAAAAAATACCCGACGAATTCAATGCCGGCATGAGTTTCCGCACGGCCATCTATACACCGTTTCCGCAGGCGGTGCCGAACAAACCGGTGATTGACCGTGCCAACTGCACCTGGTTCACCAAGGGCGGCAAGTGTGGCATCTGTGCCAAGATCTGCCCGACGGGTGCCATCGATTATACGGTTCAGGACGAGATCATCAATGTCAAAGTGGGTGCCATTGTGACTGCTACCGGCTTTGATATTAAGCACAGCGACTTCTTCCCTGAGTACGGCTACGGCAAGCATCCGGACATCATCGACGGGCTGCAGTTTGAGCGGCTAGCTTCGGCTTCCGGTCCTACTGGCGGTGAAATTCGTCGGCCTTCGGACGGCAAAGTGCCTGAAACGGTGGTATTTTTAGCCTGCGCCGGTTCCCGAGACAAGGCCAAAGGCATCGAATATTGCTCCAAAATCTGCTGCATGTACACAGCCAAGCATGCGATGCTGTACAAACACAAGAACCATCATGGAAAAGCGCATGTTTTTTACATGGACATTCGTTCCGCTGGCAAAAGCTACGACGAGTTTGTACGAAGGGCCATTGAAGAAGACGATGTGAACTATATTCGCGGTCGTGTATCCAGAATATACGAGAAAAACGGCAAATTGATGGTGGTCGGTGTAGATACTCTGCTGAACGCAAAGCCAGTGACCATCGAAGCGGACATGGTGGTGCTCGCCACAGCTGTGATTGCCAATGAGGATGCAGAATCGGTCGCACAGAAATTGCACATCAGTTACGATAAGCATAAGTTTTTTGCCGAAGCCCACCCCAAACTCAAACCGGTGGAAACCAATACGGCTGGCATCACGCTGGCTGGTGCCTGCCAGTCTGCCAAGGATATTCCGGAAACGGTGGCACAGGCTTCTGCAGCCGCTGCTAAGACCATTATCCTATTCTCAGGCAGTGAGATGACCCGCGAACCGGTGGTTGCTACAGTAAACCGTTCAGCCGCTCCCGTTTTCACGACCTGTACCGGTTGTTTCCTTTGTCAGGAAGTTTGCCCCTATCAGGCCATCGAACGGGAGGAAATCCGTGACCGTGCCGGCAACCTGCTCATGAATGCCGCCAAGGTGAACGCAGGGCTTTGTCAGGGCTGTGGCACCTGTGTGGCCATGTGTCGCAACAAATCCATCGACTTGCAGGGCTTCTCCAACCAACAGATGTTGTCTGAAGTGATGGGACTTCTTAATGCACCTTTTGAATAATTCCTATGGCTGAAACGTTTGAACCAAAAATAGTCGCATTCGTCTGCAACTGGTGTACTTACGCCGGTGCCGACCTGGCCGGGACATCCCGGACCAAATACGCCACCAATGTCCGCATCATCCGCTTCCCGTGTACGGGGCGCATCGATTTCATGCTGCTGATCAAGGCTTTCCAAAACGGAGCGGACGGCATCATCGTATCGGGTTGCCATCCGAACGACTGTCACTATACTTCAGGGAATTTCCACGCCCGACGTCGTTGGATGGTTTTCAAATCGTTGCTGGACTTTATGGGATTTCCAACGGACCGAATCACCTTTTCATGGGTTTCGGCTGCTGAAGGAAAAAAATGGGCGGAACTGGTAAACGAAACGACAGACAGCGTACGTGCACTTGGTCCGTTTACCGAATATAAGAATCTGGATTTTACACAGTTCAATCAAATAGATCATGAAGGAATTGCAGAAAAAAGCCGCTGAGCTGCTGGAAAACGGGACCATCAACCTGTTGATTGGTTTCTGCCAGGACGTGAGCAAACGCCCAGTCCCCTGCTTCATTGAGACTGCCGCAGAAACAAACACGCTGGTTTTCAATCGGGATTGCAAAAATAATCTCTCGGTTTACCTGCATAAAAAGGAAGTGAAGGATGCGGTCAAGATTGGTTTGGTTGCCAATGTAGCCACTTTAAGGTCGGTGCTGCAGTTGCTCTCCGAAAACCAATTGGGATCGCTGACACTGACGTATTTGACCGTGAACAGTGCGGGTGAACTGGTCGTACTGGGTTCAGCCGAGGAGTTGGAAGCGTATGTGCAGGCAAATTTCCCGACTTGTAGGCCGGAAGACCAGGAAATGCTGGACAAACTCAACGTCCTGAGCCGCGAGGAACGTTGGGCTTTCTGGAAAGACCAGCTGTCCGAATGCGTGAAATGCTACGCCTGCCGCGCCGTTTGCCCGATGTGCTATTGCACGGTCTGCACGACGGAATGCAACCAACCGCAATGGATCAAGACTTCGGCCGAAACCTCCGGCAATTTTGAATACCACACCATGCGTGCCATGCACCTGGCAGGTCGTTGCATCAATTGCGGCGAATGCGGACGCATCTGTCCTGCAGGCATTCCGGTGCACTTGCTGACGGCACAGATGAACCAGGAAATCGAAAAAGAATTCGGCGGAAAAACTGGATTCTCACTAAAGGGCGGGTATGCGTTGAATTCCTTTAAGCCGGAAGACAAGGAAAACTTTATCAAGTAAGTTAGTATGGAACAGAAACTCATTTTAACCTCCGACATAGCCGTTTTTGTTGACGGTCTCCTAAAAGCAGGAAAGATCGTGGTAGCTCCGGTGCTGAAGCAGAGCGGCAAGGTTTTTTTCAAACCGGTTCAATCGTATGCTGAAGTGGCAACCGATTACATTCAAACGACGTTTTCAGCCAAGGAAGTGGTTTTCCCAAAAGTGGAAGAATTGTTTACGTACAAGCACAACGAAGATGGTGGCATCGACATCCTGGATCATTTGGACAAGATTCCTGAAACGGTGATTTGGGGCTTACGTCCTTGCGATGCGGCAGGCTTCGATTACCTGAACACGTTCTTTCTGAAGGAGAATCCGGATGCCTATTTCAAGGCTCGTTATGATAAGACAACGCTGGTGACCATCAGCTGCCACTCCTGTGACGAAAGTTGTTTCTGCACCTCGGTGGATTCGCATCCGGGTGACACCAAAGGCAGTGACATCTTGCTGACCACCATGGGTGATAAATTTTATGTTGAATTGATGACTGAAAAAGGTTCATTATTGATATCCAGTAATTCAACTTTATTTACTTCAACCGATACTTTAAGTAAGGAAACCTTTCTGGCTAAGCCTGTCACCCACTTTTCGATGGAGGAAATCAAGGACAAGATTCAGAACGCCTACGCCAGCGCGGAGTGGAAACACGCCTCGATGGGTTGCTTCAGTTGCGGAGCCTGCGCCTTCGCTTGCCCCACTTGCACCTGCTTCGACATCCAGGACGAAGGCACGCAGGACCACGGAAAAAGGGTGCGCTGTTGGGATGCCTGCGGATTGAGCCAGTTCACCAAACATTCCTCCGGTCACAATCCCAGAACCAATCAAACGGAACGCCGCCGTCAGCGCCTGATGCACAAATTCAAGTATTCGGTCGAAAACTTGGGCATGGTGAGTTGCGTCGGTTGCGGTCGTTGCATCCGCGTTTGCCCTTCGCATTTGAACATTTTTGAAAACATCCTGAGCGTAACGAAATAATGGACACTAATCAATACATTCCCTATCAGGTCCGCATTGCCGACATCATTGACGAAGCACCGCTGGTTCGCACCTACAAGCTGGAATTTACGGATCCGTCTGCAAATTTCACATTTAAAGCCGGTCAATTTGCCGAATACGGCGTGTTCGGCGAAGGGGAAAGCACGTTTTGCATTGCCTCCTCGCCCACTCGTGAAGGCTACATCGAATGCACCTTCCGTAGTTCAGGACGAGTGACTAAAGCCCTGGCCAATTGCGAAATAAACGACATCATCGGTTTGCGTGGACCGTTCGGAAAGCCATTTCCGTTGGAAGAATGGTACGGTAAGGACATCGTGTTCATAACGGGCGGCATCGGTTTGCCACCGTTGCGCTGCGTCATCTGGAACGTATTGGACCAACGCGAGAAATTCGGAAAAGTTTCCATCTATTATGGTGCCCGTACGGTGGCCGACTTGGTTTATAAGGAAGAGCTGGACGAATGGAAGCATCGCGATGACGTGGATTTGTTCCTAACGGTGGATCCGGGCGGTGAAACAAAGGATTGGAAGGACAACATCGGTTTCGTTCCGACCATCCTCGAACAAAACCTGCCTTCCAGCAAAAATGCCATTGCCATCGTGGCCGGACCTCCCATTCTCATCAAGATGTCCATGCCAATTCTGGCCAAGTGTGGATTCGCCAACGATAAGATATTCACCACGTTAGAGAACCGGATGAAATGCGGAGTGGGCAAATGCGGGCACTGCACGGTGGGCAAAACATACGTTTGCAAGGACGGCCCTGTATTTACGTATGAAGAAGTTTTGCAAATGCCACAGGAATATTAGTATCTTGCGGTAAATTCTACCGCATCATGAAAAAGCTACTTATCACACTGAGCATTTGCTGTTTAAGCATCGCCGTTTCCGCGCAAGCAAAGAAATTTCCGCCCATCACGCCCCGTTGGGCATTCGAACACATCGTCTGGGAGGACAGTGCCAACAACCAGGCCTCTTCCCTACGGCTGGTAAATGAGTATTTGGCGCATCAGATGCCTGTGGGCGCCATCATCATTGACAGTCCCTGGTCCACTTCCTACAACGACTTCAACTGGGATACTAAACGCTATCCCATTGCCACCGAAATGATTGGAAGCTTCAACAAGCAAAAGGTCAAGGTCATTTTATGGCTGACTGGCTGCATCAACATCACTGGAAAAGATGTCCCAGTTCAGAAAAACCCGTATTTTGACGAAGCACTTACCAAAAAGTATGTGATAAACAACGGTGCTACCTCCAAATGGTGGAAAGGCGAAGGCCTGCACCTGGATTTCACCAACAAGGAAGCCGTGAAATGGTGGAACGCGAAGCTGGACAAAGTGGTCATCGACGGCGTTTACGGATTTAAGGTGGATCAAGGTGAAATCTATTTCGGAGATACGGTTCAGACATCTATTGGCTCGATGACCAACGTCGATTTCAGGCCCTGTTATTACAACAGCATGTTCCAATACATCACCAAAAAGAAGGCTGAAGGCGCCATCCTGGGTCGTCCTTTCTCGCATCAGGGTGGTGTGGAGGCTTCTGTGGAACAATTGAGCCTGGGTTGGTGTGGAGATTTCCAGGGCAACTGGGCAGGTCTTAAATTGCAGATAAACAACATCTACAAAAGCGCTGAACTGGGTTACGGTGCGCCAGGCTGCGAAATAGGCGGCTTTTTCCAAGCCCGTTCAGGCAAAAAGGAATTGATCCGTTATGCCCAATTCGGGGCGATGACAGCCTCGATGATCAACGGTGGCGAGAACGGTGCGTTCACCAACCATTTGCCCTGGTACCACGGTGAAGAAGCCGTAAAATGCTATCAGCAGGCGGTTTGGTTGCATACAGAAATGATTCCGTATCTGTTCAGCACCATCGTTCAAGTGCACAAGACTGGCGGTTCGCTGCTTCGGAACGTTTCTTACTCAGAAGAAAGTCACACGGTTGGCGATTATATTTTTACCAAAGCCATCACCTCCGATAACGATGAAGTGAGTTTCAAGCTTCCAGAAGGTTTATGGATGGATTTCTGGTCCAAAACCCTCTGTAAAGGCGGAACGGTCATTGGACAAACCTACCCGCTCAACGAGTTTCCGCTGTTTATCAAAGCGGGCGCCATTATTCCGATGAACATCACAAACAGTTATTCCGGCATCGGCGACGCCAAGTTGGCGGGTAAACAAACCATTTACATCGTTCCCGGTAGCGGAAAATCGGACTATCAATACTTTAGACCATTGGGAGACGGAATTGCTTACGAACAAATCCATATGGAATACGACGGGAATGTGCTGGTGGAAGGCAAAACTAGTCTGCCCTACGCCTTTTTGATCCAAAACATTGCGAAACCAGTTAAAGTGGTCAATGCGGACAAATGGAAATACAACGCCTCCACGCGGGAGTTGGTCCTCTTTAAAGCTGGAAGCAGATTTAGCATCAAGGTTTTGTACCCTACGAAAAAGTAGAATCCTTGCCTCTGCTTCTAAAAAGGTTCTTTTTACGCATCCAAACGGTAAATAAGCAAGACACCTTTGTCTATGGACAGCGAAAACTGATCTCCGGAAGATTCATTGAGGGTGCCTTGCCACCAGGAAGTCAAGTTGCGGTTCTCCAGCGGGTATTGGAGACCGAGGGAGGTAACTTGGGCATCGGGCGTCAGTGAGAAGATGGAAACCTGCTGACCTTGAAAGCTTTGGAAACGGGCCACGGTGTAGGTTCCATCACGGGTGGTACATACTTCGGGCGCTTTGGTGTCCAAGCCTGGCTCATCGTAATCGTCTGCATGCATGCCTGAACGGAAGGCATCGATGCGACCGTAGTCGGTGAGTAGGCAGACGGATTTCAGTCGGGGCGCATAATCGGCCAGTAAGGCAATATTCCCCAAAGTGTGGTCTTCCCTTAATCCTGTGGCGCCGAGAATGGCTATTTCGTCAAATCCTTGAGCGATACAGTAATCCACAGCTTTGGTGAGGTCGTTGGTTTCCTGTTCGGACACCTGGTGAATCTTAGCGGCGAACTGTGCTTTGAGTTCAGGGGAGATGCTGTCCATATCGCCGACGATGGCAACAGGTTCACGGCCGAAATCGAGCAGTTTGGCGGTGGCACCGTCGCAACAGACGATGTTTTCCGCGTTTCGTAAAAGGTCTTGACGTTTATGAGTGGTCGGAAAGGCTCCGTCGGCCAGGATCAGTGCTTGCATGGTGTTCGAAAGTTATAAAAAAAGCCCGCTGCATATACTGATATCGGCATTCTCAGCGGGCTCTTCAGTTCGGGATTCTTAGAATTTGACTGTAAATTTAGCCAAATAATTCCGCGGAGCCACCACATACAGACCTTTTTCGGTATAAGTGGGATCGCCGTTTGCAAAATGCGCTTCGTAACCCCAGGCGTTGCAGGCATACTTATTGCTGAACACGTTGTTTGCTACCAGGCTGAGTTGCGCGTCTGTACTGTTCCACAAACTAAAATCCCAAGAGGCACTCAAATTGGTCTGATTGTAAGCCGGAAGCTTCAAGTCTTCGTTTTGGGTGTTGGTATAGTACTGTTCGTCAACATATTTCGACGTCAGATTCAAGTGGACATCCTTCACAGGCTCGACCGTGACGCTCAGTGCTGCAATCCTTTCAGGAGAATATGGCAATTTCATTTCGTCGAAATGCTGACTCAACTGGGGAGCATCATTCCAATCGTTGCTGTTGTCGTAGGTTTCGAAATACACGGTATAATCCCGAACGCGGTTCATACTCAGCGTAGCATTGGCGTCAAGCTGCAACCAAGGGTAAGGGCGATATCCGAACTGGAACTCTCCACCCCTGCGGTAACTGTCGGGTACATTGCTCATCAGAGCATATCCTACGTCGTTGAGTTTGCCGGTGGCTACTAATTGATCGGTGTAATGCATGTCGTAGAGGTTGATGCTGAACATCACGGTTTGGTTGTCGAAGGTGTAGCCCAATTCATAGTCCATGAGCCGTTCCGCCTTGATGTCAGTGGGATTCATACCCTTGCGAGCGTCCTTGATGTCAGCTCGGGTTGGCTCCCTGTGCGCGATGGAAGCGGACACGAAGAATTTGCTTTCCCGAGAAATATCCCAAAACAAGCCGGCTTTTGGATTGAAAAAGTTCCAGACACGATGCTGGGTCATATCCAATGCATCGTCGTCATCGATGCCTTCAAGCCGGTAGTCGACAAAACGGTATTGCAGGTCCACGTAAGCATTGAGTCCGTTGCCAAAGGCGTATTCGGCCTTGGTGTAGGCGTTGGCGTCGGTTTTGACCGCATGGTTTCTGGCCCATTCGAGGTTGTAGGGCAATACTTCATTGTGTTCAGCCCAAAGCAGATTGGCAAAATGCGTGCCCTTGTACAAGCTGTACATGCCACCACCCTGGATGTTCAGACTGTTCTTTTTGTATTTCAGGTTGAGGTTCCCGGTATAAAAGCCATTGTCCATGTTCTTGCGAGAAATCAAATCCGTTTTTGTGTATGTCACACCATTGACCGTTTGATCTGCAAGACCCAGGTCTACATACTTGATGCCGGATTTGTCCCAACCGCGTTTGAATTCCTCATAATAGCCGAAACCGTCCGTATAGTTCAAACCAGCACTGATCAACAGCTCCTTGCTGATTTCCTGCGTATAGAACAGTTGGAAATGATGCTGCCAGTAGTTATCGCTCTGATTGTCGTAATAACTTCCGTCTGGTTTTTCACCAGCAGGGTTGTAGGTGGGATCGGTATCGAATTTTGCCTGAGAAATGCCTTCCCAGGTGATGCCTGTCTGCTCTTTGCCATAAATGTAATTGAAGCGCAAGGCACCTTTGCTGAAACGTTTTGCAAACGAAGCAAACAATGATTCATGGTCACACCAGCCGTTACGGATATAACCATCGGAATTCATTTTCGAGTAGCGTAGGTCGAAACTGTTGCCGTTTCCTAAAATACCGGATCCTATTGCTAAGTTTTCCTGAAACGTTCCATAACTGCCCACTGTCGTAGCCGATTCCACATAAGGCTTCATGGAAGGGACACGTGTCGTCATGTTGATGCTGGCACCGAAAGCACCGGCGCCGTTGGTCGAGGTCCCTACCCCACGCTGCACCTGAATGGTCTGCAAACCCGAAGAAATATCGGGTATGTCCACCCAGAACACATCCTGCGATTCGGGATTGTTAAGCGGAATGCCGTTCAGCGTTACGTTGATGCGGCTGGCATCCGTGCCGCGAATTCGCAGGTAGGTGTTACCGGAAGCCGTTCCGTTCTCACTGGTGGCTACCAAGGAAGGCGTCATCCAAAGCACGTAGGGAATGTTGTTGGCCAGCGTCAGGGCCTGGATTTGTTTGCCCTCGAGGTTGGTCTGGGCCACGGGCGTCTGCTTGCCGGCGTGGTTGCCGATGATGTACACGTCTTCGAGCTGTAAATTACGCAGACTGTCTTTGCCATTGGGTTCAGCCGTTATGGCTTCAGTGTTGGAAACGATGGCTGAAGCCGCCATCAGGCATAAAAAAAACCTTTTCATGTTTTCATTTATTAAAGTGAAACAATAAAAAGGGGTTCAAAAGAGAAGGATACCAGAAGGTGCACGCGTTGTGCGGTCTTTTTCCCGACGGTAGGATTATCTACATCCGGTTCAAAGGGTATTATCTCAGCCCCAATGCGTTGGGACACCCCTAAAATTCTCTGCAAATATAGGGATAAATTTTGCCAATTTCCTACCTTTGTGTTTAAAATAAAAAATGACTTAAAATGGGAAAAGTACTCCAAATCGGCGCCGGTGGCGTTGGGACCGTGGTGGCCCACAAACTGGCACAGCATCCGGAAGTGTTTACAGAAATCGTTTTGGCCAGCCGGACCAAGTCCAAATGCGATGCGATTGCCTCTGCCGTTGGTGGTGGTAAAATCCGGACCGCACAGGTGGATGCCGACGATGTGAATCAACTCATCGCTTTGCTTCAGGCGGAAAAACCGGAACTCGTCCTAAATGTGGCTTTGCCCTATCAGGACCTGACCATCATGGATGCCTGCCTGGCTTGTGGCGTGAACTATTTGGATACCGCCAATTACGAACCCAAGGATGAAGCTCATTTCGAATATTCCTGGCAGTGGGCATATAAAAAACGCTTTGAAGAAGCCGGGCTCACCGCCATCCTGGGTTGTGGTTTTGACCCTGGTGTGACGGGTGTCTGGACTGCGTATGCCGCCAAGCATTATTTCGACGAAATGCATTACCTTGATATTGTGGACTGTAATGCAGGCGACCACGGAAAGGCTTTTGCCACCAATTTCAATCCTGAGATCAACATTCGTGAAGTGACGCAGAAGGGCAAATACTGGGAAAACGGTGCGTGGGTCATCACCGAACCGCACGAAATCCACCAGGCCCTCACCTATCCGGAAGTCGGCCCGAAGGAATCATACGTGATTTTCCACGAAGAGTTGGAATCGCTGGTCAAGAACTTCCCCACCCTGAAGCGCGCCCGTTTCTGGATGACGTTCGGGCAAGAATACCTGACGCATCTGCGTGTGATTCAAAACATCGGCATGGCCCGCATCGATCCCATCCTCTATAATGGTATGGAAATCGTGCCCATCCAATTCCTGAAGGCCGTATTGCCGGATCCGGGTGAACTGGGTGCGAACTATACAGGCCAGACCTCCATCGGTTGCCGCATCCGTGGCATCAAGGATGGCAAGGAGTTGACGTACGCCGTGTACAACAATTGCAGTCACCAAGCAGCCTATAAGGAAACAGGCGCACAGGGCGTGAGTTACACTACCGGTGTGCCCGCCATGTGCGGTGCCATGATGTTCCTGCAGGGTCTTTGGAAAAAACCGGGTGTTTGGAATGTGGAAGAATTCAATCCGGATCCGTTCCTGAAGGCGTTGGCAGAAAATGGGCTTCCTTGGAAAGAATACTTCAACATAAATTTAGAACTTTAATATTATATTAATATTTATTTATTGATTTAGTGTTATTTAACATAAATAAAATACTGTGGTTTCAGAAATTCATTTATCTTTGAATTCAGAATATAAAAACTAATAAACACCATAAAAATGGCAAAAAAAGAAGAATCGGCAGAAGTGAAAGCACCAGCCAGTGAAAAGATGAAAGCCCTGCTTGCGGCCACGGAGAAAATCGAAAAAAGCTACGGTAAGGGTTCTATCATGAAACTCGGCGACGAACCCATCGAAGACATCGCTGTCATCTCCAGCGGTTCCATCGGTTTGAACGTAGCACTCGGTGTCGGCGGATTTCCCCGAGGCCGTGTCATTGAAATTTACGGCCCGGAATCGTCAGGTAAAACAACCTTGGCCATCCATGCCATTGCCGAAGCCCAAAAAGCCGGTGGTATCGCCGCCTTTATCGATGCGGAACATGCTTTTGACCGTTTCTACGCCGAAAAACTAGGTGTGGATGTGGGTAACCTCTGGATTTCACAGCCGGACAACGGTGAACAGGCACTGGAAATCGCTGAATCACTCATTCGCTCCTCTGCCATTGACATTCTGGTCATCGACTCTGTTGCCGCTTTGACTCCTAAAGCGGAACTGGAAGGTGATATGGGTGACTCCAAGATGGGTTTGCAGGCTCGTCTGATGTCACAAGCGCTGCGCAAGTTGACAGCGGCCATCAGCAAAACCAACACCACCTGTATCTTTATCAACCAATTGCGTGAAAAAATCGGTGTCATGTTCGGCAACCCCGAAACAACCACCGGTGGCAATGCCTTGAAATTCTACGCATCCGTGCGTTTGGATATCCGTCGCATCGGTCAGATCAAGGATGGTGAAGAAGCGACCGGCAACCAGACCCGCGTCAAAGTGGTCAAGAACAAGGTTGCTCCACCCTTCCGCAAAGCGGAGTTCGACATCATGTACGGAGAAGGTATTTCCAAATCGGGCGAACTCATCGATATGGGTTCCGATCTGGGCATCATCAAGAAAAGCGGTTCCTGGTACAGCTACGGTGAAACCAAGATTGGACAGGGTCGTGAAGCTGCCAAGGACGTCATGAAACAAAATCCGGAACTAGCCGATCAGATTGAACAAGAAATTTACGCAGCACTAAAGGCAAAGAATGTCAAATAACTAATTTATTATTAGTAACAAAATAGGTCAGGCTTTATGCTTGACCTATTTTGTTTGAACATTATTTTAAAAATTTCTACTATCTTTGGGATTAATAACAAAACAAACAATAGTATTCGATTCGCCTAGTTCTCACTACAATAAACCGATCTTTTTGCACAACTAATTACTATTTTATTGGGAATAGTTGGGCATTGATTAAAGAGCTTACACTTGAAAGCGAAAAAAATGATTAATGAACGAAGTGCTACTTCTCCAAAACTGAACATACTCTCGCTAGAGGACTCCGTTCTGGATTTCAAAATAATGTGCCTGCAACTGACCGATGCCGGATTTCAATTTCAAATTGACCGCGTCGAAACGGAAAGTGATTTTGAAAATGCATTGCAAACGAATTCGTACGATATCATTTTAGCTGATTTCAACTTACCAGGTTTTGATTCATTCGGTGCGTTGGAACTGTGCACCAAATTATGCCCGAATGTGCCATTTATCTGCATCTCCGGATCAATGGAAGAAGAGGACGCCGTTAAACTATTACAATCGGGTGCAGTCGATTATGTCATTAAAGATAGGCCAGAAAGGCTCCCATTTGCCATTAGACGAGCATTGAATGAAGCAAGGGAAAAGTTGATTCGACGAGAAGCGGAAGAAGCGTTATTGCAATCGGAGGAAAATTACCGGCACTCCATTGCTGAATCTCCTTTAGGTATTCGCATTGTTAAAATGGACGGAAAAAACATTTTCGCAAATAAAGCATTCCTTGACATTTACGAATTCGGTTGTCTGGAAGAATTTAACAACGCACCAGCCATAGTCAGATATACTCCTGATAGTTATAGCCAACATCAGGAAAGAAAAGTTAAACGAGCAGCCGGTGAAGAAATATCAAATTATGAGTTAAGCATTGTCCGAAAAAATGGAGAAGTCAGGCACATCAAAGTATCTCGAAAAGAGGTTTTGTGGAATGGAACAAAGCATTTTCAGGTTATTAATCAAGACATTACAGAACAGAAAAATCTGACGGATGAATTGATCATTGCCAAAGAAAAGGCAGTAGAAAGCGACCGCTTGAAATCGGCCTTTCTGGCCAACATGAGTCATGAAATCAGAACTCCTATGAATGGCATTTTAGGGTTCACTGAATTACTGAAAGAGCCGGACTTGACAGGTGAGAATCAACAACTTTATATTGAAATTATTGAGAAGAGCGGAATGCGGTTACTGAATATCATCAATGATATAATTGGCATTTCAAGAATTGAATCAGGGGAATTGGAACTTAACCTCATTGAAACAAACATCAACGATCTGATCTCTTTAATTTACAACACATTCCGATCTGAATTGGAGATTCGAAACATCCATTTTGAAAGCACCAAAGCGTTGCAAGACATGGATGCTTTTATAAAAACAGATCGGGAAAAATTAAATGTCATATTCACCAACCTGATTAAGAATGCGATTAAGTTCACGCATTCCGGAACAATCGTTTTCGGATATCAGGTGAAGCCTTTAGATAAAAAAACGAAAGGTGTATTGTCCACAACTCAGGAATTGGTCTTCTTTGTCAAAGATACTGGCATCGGCATTTCACTTGAGAAACAGAAACACATTTTTGAACGTTTCAGACAAGTAAGTGAAAATTTGACACGAAGCTATGAAGGTGCCGGACTAGGTCTCTCCATAACAAAAGCTTATGTCGAATTCATGGGTGGAAAAATTTGGGTAGAAAGTGAGGTTTATAAAGGTTCTACGTTTTATTTCACCATACCTGTACAAACAATAAAAATCTCAGAGATAACTATTGACTTTTAGGAATCCGACAACAATGAATGCATGATGAATACTATGAACAACTCCATCCCTTCAAAGAAGATTAACAAGATCTTGATTGCAGAAGACAATGACGAATCATCCTTTTACTTAAAGTTGATACTTTCACCGCTTTGCAATGAAATCATTATTGTAAAAACAGGCATGGATGCAGTTGATACTTGCAAAAAGAACCCTGATATCCAGATCGTCTTAATGGATATACAAATGCCTGATCTTGACGGTTTTGAAGCAACCCGACAAATCCGGTTGTTTAATTCCGATGTCGTGATTATTGCACAAACAGCCTTTGCGTTTAGTGATGATAAGAAAAAAGCATTGGCAGCAGGATGCAATGATTACCTATCCAAACCTTTCAGAAAGGATGATATGTTGCAAGTGATTGATCACTTTTTTAAATAAGGATGTTTATTCAAAAACACCCAGGGAGTCGCAGTACGCGATTTCCGCATCCACCACAAACGAGATTTCTTCTTCGGTATAAACACCTACTTTGTCTTTTTTTGATTGCTTGACCACATAAGCGGTTAATTCATCCAGGTCAATATCCACTTCGGTGTCGTCATCGTTGAGGAAACCCTTTTCTTCGTAGAATTCGTAAATGAGATCGATGAGGTAATTTAGGTCGTCGTCGCTGAATTTTTCTTTCAGTTCCTGGGGAATCTGGTTGCGGATGAATTTGATGGCTTCATCGTCGTCGTAGGGGAGAAATTCTTCTTCGTTCGCATTCATAAGAATAGCTTTTAAATGGGTTAGAAACGTTGTTCGATGTGAATGTCCCGGAAACCGAGAAAATAGAGGATTCCGTCCAGTCCAATGGTTGAAATGGATTGACCGGCGCTTTCTTTGACCTTAGGCTTCGCATGGAAAGCAATGCCCAAGCCTGCCAGGTTGATCATTGGCAGATCGTTTGCCCCATCACCCACGGCAATGGTTTGCTGGAGGTCGATGTGCTCCACTTGGGCAATCAGGCGAAGGAGTTCAGCCTTGCGTTTACCGTCCACGACATCGCCGATGTAATTTCCGGTGAGTTTTCCGTCTTTAATTTCCAGTTCGTTCGCATAGACATAGTCGGCACCAAAGCGCTTTTTAAGCACTTCACCGAAATAACTGAATCCTCCTGAAAGGATGGCAATTTTGAAGCCACACTGCTTAAGGATGGTCATCAGTTTGTCAGCACCCTCCATGATTGGCAGGTTTTCAGCAATTTCGCTTAATATCTTTGCGTCGAGGCCTTTAAGGAGGGAAACGCGATGGGTGAAACTTTCATGGAAATCGATTTCGCCACGCATGGCAGACTCAGTGATGGCCCGCACTTGTTCCCCCACTCCTGCCCTGTTAGCGAGTTCGTCGATAACTTCGGTCTTGATGAGCGTGGAATCCATATCAAAACAAATCAACCGGCGATTGCGACGGAAAATGTTGTCTTCCTGGAAGGAAATGTCCACATCCAGTTCTGCTGAAAGTTGAACCAATTGTTTCTGAATGGCATTACGGTTGCTCAATGCTCCGCGAACGGAAAGTTCGATGCAGGAACGCAGGCTGTCATCTTCCTTATATAAAGGAGTGCGACCTGTGAGTCGTTTGATAAAGTCGATGTTCAGCTTTTCGTCAGCCAGCACCCTGGTTACGTGGCTCAACTGATTAGCGGTCAATACTTTACCTAGTAACGTGACAATAAAACGCCCCTGCCCCTGGCGATTGACCCAGTTGATGTACCGTTCGTCTGAGATGGGTGTGAACTTGATGCGAACATCCATTTCGGATGCTTTGAAAAGCAAGTCCTTGATGGCATCACCTGAATGCAGGCGATTGTGCATCCGGAACAAGATTCCCAGCGAAAGGCTGTGATGAATGTCAGCTTGGCCAATGTCTAGAATTTCAGCACCGTAACGGCCTAAAACCTCGGTCATGGCAGTCGTGACACCAGGACGGTCTTCACCGGTGATGGTCACCAATATGATTTCGTGCTCAACAGCCATATAGAATGCTTACGCTTCTGCAACGGCTTCAACCGTTGTTTCTTCGGTTGTTTCTTTCGGTGTAAAATCGGTATTTCCGGTTTCAATCAGTAAGTTATACCATTGAACCAATTTGCGTATGTCGGTGGGGTAAACCCGTTCATGGTCATAATCAGGTACGATCTGTGCAAAATAGGTGCGCAGGGCATCGTTGTCGGATTTCGGGTCGATGCTGGCCTTGGCCCCGTTTTCCAAGGCTTTCATTGCTTCCAGAATTTCGTGCAATGGCTTGTCTTCGCTTTCGGTAAACATAGAGACGTCACCCAAAGAAACCACTTTTTCGGAGGAATGGGCAGGAATACGTTTGCCGTCCGACAGATTTTCGACGATGAGCATGTTTTTCCCTTGTGAAAGGACTTTGTATAAACCAGGTTTGCCTGAAATGGCGACGATTGTTTTCAACATAAGAGAGCAGTTTTTAAATAGGAGATTGTTGTTATTTGGTACGAAAATAGCTGTTTTTTCTGTATCGGCAGGCTTTTCAGGCCAATTTATTCATGAGATCTTCCAATTGTGGAATCAGCGGTGTTTGTTCGTCATTAATCAGGACAAAATCGGAACGGCGAATGCGCACTTCTTCAGGAAGTTGGTTGCGCATCCGGGCAAGAACCTCTTCTTGTTTCAGACCGCTTCGGACGCAGGTTCGTTGAAGTCTGAGTTCCTCAGGGGCTGTAACACAAAGAATGGCGTCATAACGATTTTCCAGACCTGCTTCGAACAAGATAGCCGTTTCCTGAACGACAAACGGGGCCTCTTGCTTTTCGGTCCATGCTTTGAAATCCTTTTCAACAGCTGGATGAATGAGGTTATTGGACGCCTGGAGCAAAGCTTCGTTTTCGAAAATCGCTTTGGCCATAAAAGGGCGGTTCAGACTACCATCGGACAGATAAACAGCGTTGCCGAAAAGCAGTTTCAAGCGCACGATGAGTTCTGTTTCAGTCTGACATAGCAATTTTGATCGGCTGTCCGAATCGTAGACCGGAATGCCGTACACCTGAAACAATTCGGCAACGGTTGATTTTCCGCTTCCGATGCCGCCAGTTAGTCCGACGATCTTCATGGATTTTTTTCAGAAAGGCATTCGACCGACTCGGGCTGAATGCGTACGTTTTGTACCACTTCAGGGCGCTTGATCAAATGCACTTTGCTGACATTATTTTTGGAAGCGAACAAATCTTTATAATCAACAACCACCTGAAAATCGGAGGCTTTGATCTTTTTGTAAACAGACAGGCCAAGAAAAAAACGGACGTTGACCGTTGGTGGAAAAGACAACAAGCTACGGCCTGGAGGGAAGTTTACCCCTTCAACGGGAATGGTGAAGGTTCGTTCTGTGAATTCTTCGACGCAGAGTCGTACTTCTACCGTATTGACAGAGAACCGGGCGCCTTTAATAGGCTTGAGTGCGACAGTCACCAACACGGTGTCTTTGAGCTCTTCGATAGTGAGAACTTCGGTTTCTACTTGTTGGATATTCCGCAAAATACTGGAAGGTGCAAATACTTCGACCGAGGTCGGGTGAATAAAGGGGGTGTCCGCCAACAAATGTTGGGCAGCGAAAGTAAGGTTGGACACTAGCCGAACAGGAATGCTTTTAGCCTTTTTGGGAGCAAAGAATACAGGGATGAAATCCGGCGAAATCCGTATAAGCTGTGTGGTAGTCATCAGTTTTTCTCGCAAAACCGATTCGATTGCCGAAGCCGGAATCTTGCCGATATCTTCCTTATGGTAGTAATCCAGCACATTCAGCTGGATGGTCAACCCCTTGCGGTGACGGTAATAGTAATAAAGGTTGGTGCCTTTGTCGCGAACTCGGACGAAAACGTAGGAAGGTAATTCATTTGTGATGGAAATGCGTGGCGGAAGTTCACTGTAGATCACAGGCACACGCATTTCTACTTCCCGGACTTCCTGAAGACTCTGGAGCAACCAGAAAAAACCAGAAATGACGAGAAAAATCAAAAAAATCCAGAGCTCCTTCCTAAGCGGATGTTTACGGAGAGTCCGGATTTTTTGGTTTAATGGTTGCAGAAACCCCGGTTTTTTAGGAGTGTCTTCCACAAATTTCAGTTGTTATTTTTTTTCTATGGCAACTGCGTCGGCAGCAGCGGCGAATACAGCGGATTTTTCCACACGGATACGCACGTTTTCGGAGATTTCAATGATGAAGGAATCGTCCTTCACATCTTTGATCTTACCGTAGATACCACCTGAGGTGACAACTTTATCACCGGTATTGAGGGCGGCGCGGGCTTTCTGAATTTCTTTCTGCTTTTTGTTTTGCGGACGAATCATAAAGAAATAGAACACTACGAAAATCAAAAGCATCGGGAGCAGCATGCTCATCATGGAACTTTGTCCGGTAGCAGCTGCGGCAGCTTGCAATAAAATAGTAGCTAAAGTCATGTTGTTTATTTTTTAAAAGATACAATGCAAATATACATTAATTTCGGAAAAAGTAAAGGGTCAAGATTTGAACAGTTTATTTTCTTTACGGAGTTCGGTGACAATGTGATCGAGTGTTCCATTGACGAAAAGACCACTCTTCTGCGTACTGTAGGATTTGGCAATATCAATGTATTCATTCAGGCTGACATTGACTGGTATACCGTCTATTTCCATGATTTCAGCCAGGGCAACCTGCAGTATAAGCAGATCCATCATGGCCAGGCGTTCGATTTCCCAGTTCTTGACGGCTTCGTCGATAAGCGTGCGGTATTTCTCGCGGTTGCGAATGGTGGCGCAGAAAAGGTCGGAGGCGAATTTACGGTCCTCTTCATCCTTGAACATAGGCAATAGCTCTTGGTTGGCACCGTTTTCGGGTTTGAAGCGTTTGATGGTCTTCATGACGAAGGTGATGATGATTTCCAGATCATCGTTCCAGTAAACGCTCTGTTCTTCAAGGACTTCTGTCAACTCTTCGCTTTTCTGTAAAATAGACTTGAAGATTTTCCGCCAGAGTTCCTGATCTGCTTCATAATTGGTTTCAGCAGCATTCATGTATTCAACATAGAAATCGCTGGAAAGGATGCTATCGTAGACATTCTTTACAAAAAGATCGTTGTTGACCCAAGTGCTCTTCGTATGTTTCAGATAGGCCTTAAGTGCATTGTTCTTTGCCAATTGTGCAGCAAAGGCATTGTCAACGAAACGGGTGTTCGGATTTTTTTCTTCCTCCGTAGGAATGTACTTGTTACGGGCGGAATCGAGTCGTTGATACGCGTAATCGGTCTCAGCAAGAATCAGCTGCAGAAGGTAGTGATACAGGTCTGCGGCCTTTTCGATGCTGTGAAAGAATTCTTTTTCAGCCTTGGCCAGGTCTTTGGAATCGCTTTGATAGTAAGCGTAAACCATTTGAACCACCTTGATGCGTATGAGTGCGCGGTTGATCATATTTGAAGGAACTACTGATTAGGACGCAAAAGTACGATAAAAAACCGTACGGAGCATTGATTGTTCGGAATAAAATGCTGTACTTTGAGTAGTTTAAATGGATGCATACTAAGAAATCATTTATGGAATATTTCAGAAAAGAGGATCCGGAACACCGTGAGAAGGAAATTGCCTACAGCCGCACGGTCAAGGCAGGCAAGCGCATTTACTACCTGGATGTGAAGCGCAGCCGGAATGAGGATTTGTATCTTTCACTGACAGAAAGCAAGAAAAAGGTGTCTGGCGACCCTGAAAATCCGGATGTTTCCTACGAAAAACACAAGATTTTCCTGTATCGGGAAGACTTGTCGAAATTTACGGAAGCGCTCATCGATGTGATTCGTTTCATGCAGGACAATGACAGCCCTGAACTCAGTTCCGACCCGGACCCAACTGCGGAACTTTCCAATGCATTGACTGAAAGCGACCGGAGTGATTTTACCGATCATGAACCGGCCATCAAGTTGAATTTGGGGGATTTCGAATAACTGTTGTTTTGATTAATTCCAAATAGATTTAAGCAAAGCAAAGACTGTCGTTTTTAAACAGCCTTTGTTTTTTCATATTGTGAGTTTAAACCCAGAACTTTAAATACTTACTAATAATAAAACATATGTGTTTTTCACCAGAAGCTAGTTTTGCAGGAGGCATTATCATTTCTACAATAGGTATTGCTACCATTCTTAAAGTTCATAAAACGTCTCAGATTGTGTTTGCCAGTATTCCAATATTTTTTGGGATTCAACAAATTATTGAAGGTGTTTTGTGGTTAACGTTACCAAATCCGGATTATGGTGGTGTTCAAAAATGGTTTACCTATCTGTTTTTAATCATGGCGGAAGTGCTTTGGCCAATGATGATTCCTCTTTCAG